>OLSD01000147.1_pt1 | contig 78065 bp, 52 predicted proteins | sample 1672211 | NCBI WGS metagenome assembly OLSD01 (sample SAMEA3136659, study PRJEB25190) | human gut metagenome | reverse complement strand
ATCACTGGGCAGACTGCTGCGGAGATTATCTATTCAAAGGCAGACCATACAAAAGAAAACATGGGACTGACTACATGGAAGTATGCACCAGATGGTCGTATTTTGAAATCTGATGTGTCTATCGCCAAGAACTATTTGCAGGAGAAGGAAATACGCCAACTGGAACGTGCCGTTACAGGTTTCTTCGACTACATAGAAGACCTTATTGAGCGTGAAAACACGTTCAATATGTCACAGTTCTCTGCAAGCGTCAATGAATTCCTAACTTTCCGACGCTATCAGATATTGCCCGATAAAGGCAAAATTTCAGCAGCGCAAGCCAAGCAGAAAGCGGAAGAAGAATATGACATCTTCAATAAGACGCAACGCATTGACTCTGACTTCGATAAGGAGATAAGAGGATTGTTAAAATAAAATTCGGCATTTTTATTCGGTGACAGCGAATAAATGTCGGATATTGTTCAAAATAGAGAAAGCAGCTTTTTCGTACTTTAATCATTGCTTTCTCAGCATTTTATTATATCTTTGCAAAATAAAAGTCCCTTGGAAAACGTGCATGACTTCAGGAAAAGTCCCTTGGAAAACGTGCATGACTTCAAGAAAAGTCCCTTGGAAAACGTGCATGACTTCAAGAAAAGTCCCTTGGAAAACGTGCGTGACTTCAGGAAAAGTCCCTTGAAAAACGTGCATAAACAAAAGCAAAATTAATCATAAACCATTAGCAGCCAAATGTTTAAACGAAAAATCGAGGAATACCTCAAAGAATGGAAGAGTGATAAGTATAAAATGCCTCTTATCATCAAAGGATGTCGCCAATGCGGAAAGACATTCTCTGTACTCGATTTTGCTCATAATAATTATGAGCATATCGTTTATCTCGACTTTTTCCAACATCCAGAATACAAGTCTGTTTTTGATGGCGGTTTGGACATTGACAATATCTGCATGACACTTTCCACCTTGATACCAGATGCCACTTTCGTATCGGGCAAGACCTGTATAATCTTTGACGAAATACAGGAATGTCCTCGTGCACGCACAGCCTTGAAATTCTTCAAGACAGACGGCAGATACGACATAATAGGTACGGGATCGCTATTGGGAGTAAGTGGTTATCATACCAATGTTTCGGCAGAAGCTCCGATTCCGGTAGGTTATGAGACCATCATAGATATGTATCCAATGGATTTCGAAGAATGGCTATGGGCGAATGGCATTCAGAAAATGACCACCGATTATCTAAGTCGCTGTATGGAAGAACATACTCCTGTGCAAGATGCCATTCACCAACGAATGCGCCAGCTGTTGCTACAATATTGCATAGTTGGCGGAATGCCACGGGCTGTCAGTGTGTTTATGGAAACTCATAACATGCAAAGCGTTCTACGAATGCAAAAAGCCATCATTGAGGAATACAAAGTAGATATGCTGAAGTATGCTCCACAATCTGACAAATCACGTATAAGAGAATGCTTCGAGTCTATACCACGTCAATTAAGCAAGGAAAACAAGAAATTCGCATACTCCATAGTACGACCCAACGGAAGAGGTCGTGACTATCAAGGCAGCTTGCAATGGATAGAAGATGCCGGCATTGTCCGCCGTTGCTACAATCTTTCATCTCCGGAACTCCCACTTGACGGTAATGCCATTCCAGACCAATTCAAAGTTTATATGGCAGACACAGGACTTTTCGTCAGTATGCTTGAACAAGGAACTGCTGCAGACATCCTGCAAGGCAATCTATATGGATACAAGGGAGCTATTTTCGAAAATCTGGTGGCAGATATTTTTGGTAAGATGAATCGCAAACTCTATTATTTCCGTAAGGATTCGGGATTGGAAATTGATTTTGTCACAAGATACAATGGAGAGTCCACTCTGGTGGAAGTTAAGGCAACTAACGGTAATATCAAAAGCGCCAAGACCATTCTTGCAAATCCCAATAAGTATCATGTGGCTAATGCAATCAAACTGGGTGATGTGAATGTTGGCACAGCGCCACAAACACTAATCATTCCGCTCTATATGGCTTTTCTTCTGGAAAATAAGAATTAAAGAGGAAGATATCATCATATAAAAATCAAACCATGATAAAGAAACAAGGAACGATACTTATAGTTGATGACAACCGCAATATTCTCACTACGGTGAGGATGTTGCTCGAACCTGTATTCGCCAATATCATCACCATAGCCAACCCTAACTCAATTCCTGCCAAACTCAGAGAGGAACATCCTGACGTGGTTTTGCTCGACATGAACTTTTCGAGTGGCATCAATTCGGGGAACGAGGGACTCTTCTGGCTCAGAGAAATCAAGAGCCTTAGTCCGAAAACCGAGGTGGTGCTCTTCACCGCTTATGCCGACATACAGCTTGCCGTAACGGGCATCAAGGAAGGTGCAGCCGACTTCATCGTCAAGCCTTTCGAAAACGGGAAGATGATCAGCACATTGTTGGAAGCAAGGGACAAGAACAAGGCTGCGGACAAAGCCGCGGGCAAGCTTGGAGGAAAGAATGCGCAAGGCTTGATGTACTGGGGAGAGAGCGAGGTGATGACCGATTTGAGACACGTGGTGGAGAAGGTGGCAGCCACCGATGCCAACATCCTTATCACGGGCGAGAACGGTACTGGCAAGGAGGTATTGGCTAACGAGATTCATCGGCTGTCTGCTCGCAGCGGTAAGAAGATGCTGCCGGTGGACATGGGAGCCATATCGGAAACCCTTTTCGAGAGCGAACTGTTCGGTCATGTGAAGGGCGCATTTACGGATGCGAAGGTGGACAAACCGGGCAAGTTTGAGCTGGCGGATGGCAGCACCATCTTTCTGGACGAAATCGGGAACCTCTCGTATAGCCTTCAGGCAAAGCTCCTCACCGCCCTGCAACGCAGAAGCATCGTGAGAGTGGGCGGTTCCACTCAGATACCCGTGGATGTCCGACTGGTATGTGCCACCAACCGCAATCTGCAGCAGATGGTTAACAATGGCGAATTCAGAGAGGATTTGCTCTATCGCATCAACACCATCCACCTGGAACTGCCAGCCCTCAGACAGAGAAAGGCTGACATCGTGCCGCTTGCCAACCGATTCCTTCGTCAGTATGGCGACATATACAACAAGACCAACCTTCGCTTCTCAGATGAGGCAGAGAGGAAGCTCACCAGCCTGCCTTGGTATGGCAATATCCGAGAGCTTCAGCACGCCATCGAGAAAGCCGTGATATTGTCCGACGGCGGAATGATTTCGGCTGAGGATATCGACGGCGGCAACCAGACGAGAAGGGAGAAACCGTTGGAGGAGGTGCAGACGCTCGACGAGATGGAGAGTCGCATGATAGAGAAAACCATCAAGGAATGCGAGGGCAATCTGTCGGTGGTGGCAGCAAGGCTGGGCATTTCCCGTCAGACGCTTTATAATAAGATCAAGCGATATGGACTATAAACTGATTGTCATCATAGTGGTTTTGCTTGTGGCTGTAGTGGGCTATGTTCGCCTCTACAGCCACTATCGTCGCAACATCAAGAAGGTAAGGTTCCTTTTTGATGCCATTGACAATGGCGACTTCTCCTTCAACTTTCCCACAGAAAAGAGGAATAAGGAGGACAAGATTCTGCACCAATCTCTTAACCGCATCAAGCTTTTCCTGCAGCATACGAGGGAGGAACAGATGGAGCGGGAGAAATATTACGAGCAGATACTGAATGCGGTGGATACGGGCATAATGGTGATGGACAGTCAGGACAATATCCTGCAGCACAACCAGGCTGCTCTCCGATTGCTCGACACCGACGTGCTCACCCACATCAATCAGGTAAGGGAGAAACTAAAGGACGAACATCTGGCTAAGCACGAAACGCAAGCCATGCTGAAGGGCAAGCATGTGCGCATCATCGCCCTGAGCGACGTAAGCCATGAACTTAGCAACCAAGAGGTGGACTCATGGATTAAGCTGATTCGTGTGCTGACGCATGAAATCATGAATACCATTACGCCGGTTACTTCGCTCAGCGAGACTTTGCTGAAAGAACTCGATAACGAAGAGCAGAACGCAGCAGAACCGCAACCAACAGAGCAAGCCAAGCTGAAGCAAGGATTGGAGACCATCCACAAGACCGGAACCGAACTCTTGGCTTTCGTCAACAACTACCGCCGCTTCACTCATGTGCCACAGCCTCAACCCGCCCTCTTCTATGTGGAGCCGTTCCTCGAACGTATGGCAATGCTTTGCAATTGCGAAGTGGAAATAGCAGTAACGCCAAAGGACTTGTTGGCTTATGCCGACGAGAGCCTTATCTCGCACGTAGTGACAAATCTTCTGAAGAATGCCGTAGAGGCTTTAAATGACTTGCAATCCATCCCGACCACCAAACCATTTATCCGCCTCCACGCCTACACCAACGAGCAGGAATCCGTCATCATCGACGTAAGCAACAACGCCGGTCTAATCCCCGACGACATAGCCTCCCACATCTTCATTCCTTTCTTCACCACTAAATCCGAAGGAAGCGGCATCGGTCTCTCCCTATCCCGCCAAATCATGCGAGTAAGCGGAGGCAGCCTTTCGCTACATCAAGACAAAGCGCAGGGCATCACCACGTTCCGCATCGTCATCCCTTAACGATACATTTATCTTGTTAAATTACACCAGACATTTTGCGGATTTCTGAAGGAGAATACACTTTTTCGATGATAAAAACCAATAAAAACAACACTTTTTCGAGGATAAGCCTCAAAAAAGCGCAAGAATCTCCCAAGTACAGCATGACTTAGGAGATTCATTATGACATAAATTCATGAGGATATTTCTACTCTTCAACTTCCTTTTCTCTTCTAATATAGGCAAACATTTTACGGATTTCGGCATTTTTACCATAAAACATTTTACGGATTTCGGCAAAACGGAATTAAAACATTTTACGGATTTCGGCAAAACGGAATTAAAACATTTTGCGGATTTCGGCAAAAGCCTTATCTTTGCACACGTAAATCATTAATTACAAGTAAAATATGGATCAAACAAATGTATTCAAAAGGAAAATATACCAAGAGATGCTCAAATGGAAAGAAGAGCGACAGGGAGAAACCGCCCTCTTAATAGAAGGAGCGAGACGAATCGGCAAGTCCACCATTGTAGAAGAATTCGCAAAAAACGAATACTCTTCATATATATTGGTGGATTTCTCGAAAACAGCTACAGAAATCAACAACCTGTTCAATGACCTTTCTGACCTTAACTACATATTTCTGCGTTTACAGCTTAACTACAACGTCAGTTTGAAGGAGCGAAAATCTCTCATCATTTTTGATGAAGTGCAAAATAATCCTAAGGCACGACAAGCCATCAAGCATCTAGTAAAAAACCATCGATACGACTATATAGAGACTGGCTCACTCATCTCCATCCGCAAGAATGTACAAAACATTATCATTCCTAGCGAGGAGACACGAATCACTATGCACCCTATGGACTTCGAAGAGTTCAGATGGGCTATGGGCGACAACGTAACATTTACTCTGCTAAAAACTGTACTTGAGCAAAAGCAACCTCTCGGCGAAGCAACCCACCGTAAACTGATGAGAGACTTCAGACTATATATGCTGGTCGGTGGAATGCCACAAGCCGTAGACAAATACATCAAAACAAATGACCTTAGCGCAGTAGACACAGTAAAGCGAGACATCATCGCCCTTTACGAAGAAGACCTCAGAAAGATAGACACATCGGGCAAAGCCACCGCTATGTTCGATGCTATACCTTCACAACTGAGCAAGAATGCCTCACGATACACTATCTCAACTGTCATCCCAGGAGAAAAACAAGACAGGGTTAGCGACATTATCCAACTGATGGAAGAATCCAGAGTGACAAACATAGCCTACCATTCCAACGACCCCAATGTTGATTTAGCACTTACAAAAGATTTGCAACGATACAAGATGTACACTTCTGATACGGGGCTCTTTGTCACATTGGCTTATAATTCTAAAAAATTTACAGACAACATCATCTACAACAAATTGCTGAGCGACAAATTAGACACCAATTTAGGGTACATCTATGAGAATGTAGTAGCCCAAATGCTCAGGGCTTCTGGCAAGGACTTGTATTACCATACCATAATCAAGCGTGACGGAAAAGGATATTACGAAATCGATTTCTTGCAAGCTGATGGGAGCAAAATTAGTCCTATAGAAGTAAAGTCTTCTGGCTATAAGTCTCATGCTTCTCTCGACCAGTTTTCCGATAAATACAGTTCTAGGACAGGGCACAAATACTTAGTTTACACCAAGGACTTGAAAAAAGACGGTAATGTGCTCTGCCTACCCATATATATGGTACCATTACTCCCATAAGACAATATTTTACTCATCCAACCCGTTGGCGGAATTAATTTAGTGCATACTTAATTCTGCCAATGGGCTTGTTGTTAATGAAGTTTTATGGATATCTCTACTATTCAACTTACTTTTCTCTTCAAGCACACTCATTTTTGCCTATAGTCAAAAACACTTTTGACTGCAAGCAAAAACATCTTTGCCCCTAGGCAGAAATACTTTTGCCCCTAGGCAAAGATAGAATTCATCTATATTCTTCGCCTTCAGATATGCCTCGCTCTATCTCACCAAAAAGTCGTAGAAAGGAGTATACATCAAATTATTAGGCTGTAGATACATCTTTTTACTCTTGAAATCTATCAGCATATTGAAACGTTTCAGGAAGTTGTTGCCTATCATTCCATCCACGTCTTTCTCGTTCAGCATACCAGAATTAAGAGTGGAGAAAGCTCCAGGGATTTTGGGCAGAACATACTGTCCTACCCTTACTTCGTCAAAATAGACATTCTTCAGTTCACCGCTGCCACCGTCGGAGCTTGTTATGCGTGATATGGCAAACGTCTTCTTAGTGCCAAGAAGACGATTTCTATTCACGAACGTAGTGCTGAGATCGATAACGCGGTCGGAACCCGTGTCCACTTCGAGTTGCAGTCGGTATGTTGATTCATTGAGTTTAATAGGTATCTCTACAAACGGCACATCATGTTTATATACGAATGGCAGAACAACATAGGATTCAGACATCAACACCAACGCACTGTCTTTGGGATAGCAGTATATCTTATGCTTGTCGTAGTTGATTTCGATGTTGAACGCACTAAGTCCGTTAAGTCCGAACACACCGTCCCACATATCTTGAGAGAAAGGGATATTCACACATTCAGCCTTGTCATATTGTATGGTTCCTATTGTCAGCGAGTTGTCATTGCTCTCTGTAACTTTATTGAAGCCAGTGGTTCCCATATTATCAACCGTATCTTTCTCGTGTATCAATCCTTTCAGTTTTGTGGAGTTGGTGTTCAGAGTTATGGTTGTAGCACCTGTGTCAACCAAGAAAATCAATGAGTCGGAACCATTCACAAATGCTGTGACATAAATGCGTCCATCGTCACCTATAGTAAAAGGGATTTCACCTACCGGCTCTATGCTTGTCATCCTTTTGGCCGCATTGACTGGACAATAAATCAGAGCCAAAATCAAAGCTAAAAACAATACTACCTTCTTCATCTTATCTTGTTGTTTTTGTAGTCTGTGTCGGGCTTGTGATTAAGCTTGGTACAGATGACTGCAAAAGTAATGATTTTCGAGGATTTAAATTAAAGAAAGCCACACTTTTTCGAGGATAGTTTCCACTTTTTCAAAGAAATGTTTTGTGCTTATCCATGAATATAGTATTTTTGTCCACACAAAAAACTGAAGATTATGGCATTCGAAAAGGAAATCAAGGAATACGAGGAGTTGAGACAAAAATATCAAACCTCGATTATCAATAAAATGGATAGAGAAGAGTACGTGAAATACAACGAAGTACTCTTCTCCACCCATTCGTGCGCCATTGAGGGCAACTCATTCTCCGTAGATGATACTCGGGAACTGAAGGAGAAAGGATTAGGGATGATTCCTGCCGGAAAGACGCTTTTCGAGGCTTTCGAAATGCTCGACCATTTCGAGGCTTTCGAGTACATGATGCAAAACACAAAGCATCCGCTTGACGAAATTCTTCTGAAAGAAATCAACAAACGGGTTACATGCCATACGCTTTCTTATCGTTCTCCTGAAGCCATTCCTGGCGAATACACCACCACGGATATGGCTGCAGGCGATACAGTATTTGGCGATCACGAAGAACTCATCGCCAGAGTTCCCAAGCTGTTGGAATCTACAGAAAAGGCTATCGTTTCTGCCGCTACTCATCCTATGATACTTGCAGCCCGCTTCCATGGCTTCTACGAATATCTACATCCTTTCCGTGACGGGAACGGAAGAACAGGACGACTCATCAGCAACTATATTCTCTTACGCTTGGGTCATCCTCTTCTCATCATCCCCTCCGAAGCCCGCCAGGAATACATTTCCGCTCTCCGCATGATTCGCACGGAAGCAACCGACGAGCATCTTATCCGCTTCTTCTTTAAAATAGCAACGCAAAGAATGGAGGAAGAGCTGAAGCAGAAAGAGGCTAACACCAAGCGATTTATGACATTCGTCTTCTGAGAAAGCCGTATTATATTTTATTGTTCACCGCCTCCACGATGCTGCCATCAAACAATCTTATGATGCGATGGGCAATCTTGGCATCGTGCTCATTATGCGTCACCATGACGATGGTGGTGCCCTCGTGGTTAAGCTCGGTAAGCAAACGCATCACTTCGGCTCCATTCTTTGAGTCGAGGTTACCAGTAGGCTCATCGGCGAGGATGAGCTTAGGTCCGAAGACCACAGCACGAGCGATGGCTACTCGCTGCTGCTGACCTCCAGAGAGCTGATGAGGGAAGTGCTTGGCACGATGACTGATGGCCATGCGCTTCATGATGGCTTCCACCTTTGCCTTGCGCTCTGCCTTCGGAATGTCAAGGTAAGTAAGAGGAAGTTCGATGTTCTCCTCTACAGTCAATTCGTCAATGAGGTTGAAGCTCTGGAATACGAAACCTATCTCGCCCTTACGCACATCCGTACGTTCGTTTTCTTTAAGGTTAGCCACCTCATGATTGCCCAAGAAGTATTTTCCCGATGTAGGATTATCCAATAATCCGAGGATATTGAGCAAAGTGGATTTGCCGCAACCTGACGGTCCCATGATGGCTACAAACTCGCCGTCCTCCACGGTGAACGACACATTATTTAAAGCTATAGTCTCCACATCCTCTGTGCGGAATGACTTGCAAAGATTCTCTATTTTAAGCATTTTAATATTGAATGTTAAGTTATTCATCCTTGAGATATTTCACCGGATTACTATTCGCCACCTTGTAGCAGTTGATGATTACTGATAGGGCGATGATGACGAGCAGCAGAATCGTAACACATATAAAGAGTAAAGGTGTGATCGAAATCTTCTCACTGAACGACATCAGCCATTGTCTGGCTATGAGCCAAGCCACAATGTCGCCCATGATGATGCAAGGCAAGGCTATCTTCATAATGTCCTTCAGGAAGATGCGCAGAATATCCTTCACCTTCGCTCCGTTCACCTTCCTTATCGCTATCTCCTTGCGGCGGTGGTTAACCTCATCACTCGTATATCCCACCAATCCGAAGAGGACGATAATCATCGTAACGATACCAGCCACGAGGATGCCGTTGCGGAAATTGAGTTGGGAAGCATACTGATTAGCCAATTCTGAAGCATAACTCTTCACGATGACCTTATTGTTAGGATACAACGACTGCACCTTCTGCTGTAGCTCCGACAAAGATTCTTCCTGCATATCCTTAAACTTTACAAGCATATAATAAGCCGTCTTGGCTGCATAGAAATACAGTACAGGGAACTCCTTCATATCGTCGCCATCGGCCGACATGTCACCCCAGCGGATATTCTTGCACACGCCACAAACCGTCAGCTTGAGTGGATTTACACCGTCATCATGTCCCGAACAAGTAATCTGCTTGCCTACCACACCATCTTGCCAATGCCAGATATTGATGAGTTTTTCAGCACCCCGTTCGTCAATAATCACCTGACGGCAACTGTCATTGCGCTCTGTAAAGAACGAACCCTGTACTATCGGGATGTTCATCATCTTGAAGAAATTGTCGTCCACACCTTCCATATCCATGATGTTGAAGGTATTAGTATCATCACCAGGCTTTTGCACCATGTTTCCGCTTCTGCCGTATCCATTGAGCGGAATATGATAAGTGGAACAGCACTCCTTGACATTCGGCATTCGCTTGATTTCGGCAAGACACTGGTTGCGCTGGTCGCGATTGATGCCATCTACCGAGACGATGGCAACATTATCATAATCGTAACCAGGATTGGTGCCAAGCATCAGCTGATACTGACTGTTGATGATGTAGAGCAGACAGAACAGCAGTCCAGAGATAGCAAACTGTATGCCCAGCAACGTCAGTTTCCAGCGGTTGCGATTCTCGTTATAACCACGGAAGGCACTTGCCACCGGTATCTTGTTGTATAGCCAGCCCGGAAACAGACCGCCTACCAGCAACACCAGCAGGCAGATCATCACCAATATCCAACTGCCCCTGTTCAGAATCAGCGCACTAACCGGAGCAGAAAGGAAATCCTCGATAGTTCCCTTGCAAAGGAATACGAGTATGACAGCCAAAATCACCGCCAAGCCTACATGCACCAATGCCTCAGAGAAGATGATGGCATGAATGTTCTTGGGTTTAGCTCCATAACACTTGCGCACCGCCATCTCGCGAGAACGCCCCACAAGATTGCCCACGATGATAAGCAGATAGTTCATTACCGACGTGAAGAGCAGCACGAAGGCCACGATGCTCAATATCCAGCTCATCATCTTTATGTATGGGTCATGGGTATAGACATCGCTCAACACCGTGAAATCAAAGGTAAAGTCTGCTCCCATCTTTCTCAATTCCTTCAATGGTAAATGGTCTTGGCGCATCTTGTCGACGTAAGGCTTGAGTTCGTCGGCACGATGTCCCCTTGCCAACCGAATGTAGGAAATATAGCTATCATTTCCTATCCAATTATCTCTGCCATCGTAAGAATATACGTATGGCAAACTGGACATAGACAGAATAATCTGCGTGTTATGCAAGGAAGCCCCCCAAGGAAAAGCCTCGAAAACGCCATTAATGGTAAAGGTAGTACCAGGATAATTGGGAAGCGTGAAATGCTTGCCCACCACATTGCCGCCTATCGTGGCTGCCGTCTTCGAGTCGATGATGCAAGACAAGGGCTGTGATAATATCTGGCGAGCCTTGCCTACCAACATCTTCTGCGGAAAGACATCGAAGAAACAACTGTCTGCCATCATGATATTGGCAGACACGACGTTCTGGTCTTCAAGCTTGCATTGGGCATCGTTATAGAACCAGTTGGTACTGGTAGCAACTTCCACCATAGGCGCATATTGCTTTACACCTTGGGCGATGGCTCCTGAAGTTTGGTTGAACGTCATGGTCTTGCCCTGATTGCTGCTCACTTCAAATATCTGATACGTCCTATCCCATCCAGGGAAATACGTATCGTAAGTCTGCTCGAAATAAATCTCGGCGATAATCACCGAACTGATTGCCAGCCCGAGCGCCAGACACAATATCTTGACGAAGTTGTGCTGCCCCCTTCGAGGGAGATTCTTGAATGCGTTAATAATATTATTCATATCAATATTCTGTTTCAAGGGCGTTAGCCCAATTAATCACTAATCACTACTAATTAATCACTAAGACATCATTGTCCTTATATGCTTCGTAGCCGCTAACGATAACCTGCTCACCCGGCTCCAAACCTTCTATCACCTCATAGTATTGAGGATTCTGGCGACCGATGGTTATCTTGCGGCGATAAGCCTTCTTGCCGTCACGGTCTAACACGTAAATCCATTGACCGCCCGTTACACTATAAAACGTGCCTTTAGGGATTATTATTGCCTGCTTCGACTGTCCGAGCTGCAAATCCACGTAATATGTCTGACCAGTACGGATATTGTCTGGGCGTACGCCTTTGAAGACGAAGTCGATGCGGAACCTGCCGTCTCTCACTTCGGGATAAACCTTGCGGACCTGCAAGAGATAATGCTTGCCGTTCTGGACGAAAGAGGCATTAAGCCCCGGCTTCACACGGTCGATGTAATGCTCATCCACCTGCGCCTGCACCTTGTAGTCGCTTAGATCGTTGATCACTCCTATCTTCTGTCCTGCCTGTATGCTCTGTCCAAGCTCCACATCCAGCAAACCAATCTCACCCGAAATGGTGCTGCGGATGTTCAGCTTCTCCTTGCGCTGGCGGACCAGCTGTACATTCTTCTGCATGGCTTCCAGATTATCGCCCATCTGATTCATCTGCGAACGGCGGAGCTGCGCATCCTTCTTCAACCGCTTGCTAATGAGCGCATGCTTCTTTACGGCAAGGTCGTAGGCTTCCTTAGCCTTCAGATATTCCTCGCGCGAATTGAGTTCTTCCTTGTGCAAAGTCTCCTGATGCTCATAGGCTCGGCGCTTGGTGATTACGTCCTGCGAAAGCGAAAGCTCCTCGTTGCTATTGTTCAGACGGTCCTGTTCCATTGAGATTTGGGTGTTACGAAGCATGTCCTGCTTTTCGGCAAGTTCGCTCTCGGCATTCAGAATATCAAGGTCGAGATTAGAATTGCTCAATCGCACAAGTACATCGCCCTTGTTGACGTGGGCGCCTTCATCCACCACTTTCTCCAGGACGATGCCACCCTCCTCTGAACTAATCTGCACCACGGAGATAGGCACCACCTGTCCGTCCACCGAGACATAATCGTTGAACTGCGCTCGCTCCACATTTCCTATGCTCAAGCTCTTTCTGTCCACCTTCAATGTGGAAGAGAAATTGCCCAAGCCCAACCATACGAGGACAGCTACGAGAACCGCTCCTCCGCCAATCCATGCCCAATACTTGCGGGGCACGAGATATTTCTTCTTTACTATCTTTATGTCCATAACTTATCTTATCAGTTTTTCTCCTTTGAAATATTCCACTAACCTTTGCTTTATGACGAGCAGCATCTGCATCTGGAGTTGCTTTATCTTACTCTCAAGAAGAGTTTGTGCTGAGGTATGAAGGTCGAAGGTGGAAAGCATTCCTTCCTCAAACTTACGGCTCGACATGTGATAGGCGAGCGAATCGGAGGCTACCTTCTTCTGCATCTGTCGCAACTCCTTGGCGTAGCCTTCAGCATCCATCACCGCCTGTGCTATCTGGTCATGAAGTTTGCGACGGGCTTCCTCCAGATTGACCTGCGCCAACTGCCAGTCGTTGCGTGCCTTCTTCATGCTGTGCCAACGGTCGCTATTATAAATAGGTATCGAAAGGGTCAATGCAAGGTATTCGCCTCGGTTATTGCGAAACTGCGAGGCAAATCCATCGTATTGCCCTTTCAGAGAGAGATTCTTGTAATAGTTGGTGGTGATACCGCCACTGAGCGATAGCGAGGGCAACAGTCTGCCTTTCGCTATCTTATAGTCATAACGTGCCCGCTCCACTTCGTATTCCGCCGACCTGACATCGGGAGAGGTATTCAGAAAACCCTGATAGATGTTTTCCGAATTTTGCTTGTCATCAACAGTCAGCGGACATGACGAAAGGCTTTCCTCCTTATCACTTGACAGAATGTCCAACTTCAGATCATCACCGACGGGATAATTCATCGCCGACTTCAAAGCAAGCAAACTCATCATTGCCATATTCTGCTGATGCGTAAGACAGTATTCGTCTTCAGCCACTTGCGATTCCATCTGCACCACATCCGGGCGTCCTTTCTCGCCAAGTTCGTACAGACGTTTCGTCTTAGTCAGCATCCGTCGGCTTTCGTCCAGCTTCTCGCTTGCTATCCGTATGCTTGCTTCTGCGTATGCAGCATCCACGTATTTCTGCATCACGTCGATAGCTATATTGTCTTGCGCTTTCTGCATCGCCGTAGCAGAATAGTCACGGCTCAGTCGGGCTTGCCTGAAAGCATTGATTGTGGCGAAACCGTCAAACACATTCAGCTCGGCATAAAGCTGATAGTAGTTGTTGAATGTCGTCACATTATTATATGTGTTAGTCTCAGGGTCGATGTTTCGTCCCCAAGCATACTGCCCCTGCACTCCACCTGCTACGGTAGGCAAGAATGCTGCTACAGCATGATGATAGTCCTGCTTGCGTTGACGGGCATTGATAGTCTCACGCTTCACATCCGTGGCATGCCCTACGGCATACTTCATACAGTCGTCAAGGCTCCAGCTTTGTGCCGCGACTCCAGACGCAAGAAGCATCCATCCTATCAGTATTACTATTCTTTTCATAATCTTCCTCATTTTTATATAATAAGGACAATGGCTGTGCCAAAACGCCAATACTACTGATAGTCATATCTTTAGCAAATGGGCTCATAAAACAGAATGTCTAATAATTAGACACAACCGTCAAATTATTGGACAAAGGGAGAAGGGAGAAGGACTCAACAAAGAAAAAGAAAAGCCGTAGGTTGGTAGCAGAATTAAAACTAATTTTGTACCTTTGCATCTGCTTGCTAAAGAATAAGCAGACATAAAGGTCCCGTAGCTTAGCTGAATAGAGCGTCAGATTCCGGTTCTGAAGGTCTTGGGTTTGAATCCCAACGGGATCACATTTATTTTCACAATAAAAAAGGAGAGCCATTGCGGACTCTCCTTTTTTTATTGTATGAATTTCATTTTAATACCACTCTACAGCGTTGCTATATCCAGAACGCTTGTCGTATTTAAGCGCGTCTGTCAACGTGGCTGCGTTGCATCGGAACGAGAAGTTGTAGCTCGTGTACGTGGGTCAGTCGCTATCTTGATAAGCTTAGCGACCATCAGCACGAAATCGTACAGGACATAAGTGTGCGCCATACGGCGAAACTGTTCGGTGGAAATAAATGGTCTAAAGGTTTTTCATACTGCAGATTTTGTAGTACATTTGCATATAAGAATCACCGTAATCAATAGTTTTATGGCTAAAAAAGTGAATAAAAACAATTTTGATATTGACTTTACTTTCCTTCACGCAAGGAATCTTATTGTTGTGCTGTTCTCTGTCATTATGCTGGTTTCTTGTGAAAGACAAAGCCCGACATGGAAACAGATGGATATAGCAGAGAGTCTTTTGAATACCAAGCCGGATTCAGCACTTGCTATATTAGAAGGCATACCGGCCTTTAATGTTAAGGGAAAAGAAACCTCTGCCAGATATGCACTGCTTAAATCAATGGCGTTGGATAAGAACTGTATTGATACAACAACATTTGATGTCCTTCAACCGGCCATTGATTATTATATCGAGCATGGTTCTCCTGATGAGCAACTTCGGACATATTATTATCAAGGAAGGATTTATCAGAACAAAGGTGATGATGATGCCGCGATGCAAAGTTTTATGAGAGGAAAAGAGTATTGCCAAGAAGCCACTGATACTTTGATTATGGCAAATCTCATGGTAGCTCAATGAAGCATTCAATATTCGATATATAAAATAGATGAATTTATAAACAACAACCTTGAGGCAGCTAATTTATATAAAATCATTGGTCGAACCGACTATGAAATACTTAGCCTCGCAAATGCTTTGGATGGAAGTATTCTTAATAATGATAAATCCCTTACAGATAGCATTATGTCTATTGCGCAGGAACGAGTTAAACAAAAACCGGAATTTGCTTCAGTGATAGTTCCGTACAATTTATCTTATGCTTTGAAGTTTGGGAATAAGGAAGAGGTTATTCGTATTTTGAACTATTATGAATCTATGAAATCCATCAATGACGTAGATAGATTGGACATTGCAGAAGCCTATTGCAAAATTGCTGATGCGCCTAATGCAATGCGTGTCTTGACTTCTATACCATATACTTCAAAGACCCGCTCATCTTTGAAGTATATGGCCATCCTGCCACGCGCATTGGAATTAAACGGAGATTTTGCTGGAGCTTTACAGGCATATCAGGATTTCTCAACAACTATTGATTCAATTCATATGAATATTTTTTCTCATGATTTACTGTTTTCCAAAGAACGTCATGAGATGGAGAAATTAAATTTGATTGAAACCCAAAAGAAAGATAAGGTGATCTGGCTAAGCCTGTGCATAACATGTGTATTATTGATTTTCATTAGTTATATATACTACCGTTATAAACTGGGACTAGCAAAAATCAAATTGGATGATAAGGAGAAAATAAGATTGCAGTTAGAACAGGAGAACCTCAAAAGGGAAAATGAAAACCTTGAATTGGAGAGACATAACGCTATTCTTGAGAAACAAGCTGCAGAATTAGAATGTGAACGTCAATCCTTGACCGCAGATAACCTTAGGCTTAAAATAGAACAACTTGAGAATGAAAGTGAAGCTCTTAAAGAGGTTTTGGAAAGACAAAAAGATTTAGCAAAACCCGTTGAAGATGCCATCAAAATAAGGATAGAAATGCTGAATGGATTATTGGCTTCACGAATAACTGATAATACCGCTTACGCAGAACCGTATAGAACATGGAAAGATCAAGTTATTCAAGATAAGGACGAGTTCATGAATACCACTCGTCTGGCATTTAAGGCTTCTCATCCTAAATTTATTAAATACCTTGAACAACATGGGCTTACTGAATCGGAGATTAATTATGTTTGTCTTTATGCGATTGGACTTCGAGGAAAAGAAGTTGGTGAATATATGCAGCTGAAAAGGCATTATCACATTAGCAGTGATGTACGTAAGAAACTTGGTATTGATGAGCATCAAACTAACATCGGTATTTACATTAGAAAACTTATGAAGCAATTGTAGTTTGATTATATAATTACTTTATCAGCTCCGAAACAGTCTATCTACCCAATCCGGTGGATGGACTGTTTTTATTGTATGACCTTAAATTTCACAACTTTATCATTATTCCTGCCCGTCAAACTTTTGACAACCATGCGCAGAAATCTATCACCACCTCATTCATAAACCACTGATTATCAGCATAACAAAAAGTTTGACTGTCAAACTTTTACCCTTGGTTGAAAACTTTTTATATAGTATTTTTGCATCAGTTTAATCAATAAAAGCAATAAAATGAAAAAGTTTCTCTCGCTCCTCGGAGTCTTATTTTTTATCAGCAGCTTTCAGGTTTACGCTGAAAAAAAACCAGTCATTTTAGACCATTATTTTACTGGTCATGTAGACAAAAGTAAGTCTATACGTCGCTCTCCGATGCAAATTCCTATTGATGTATATTATGATGAAGAGTTACGTCAAATAGAGATTTGCAGTTATGAGGATATGAATGTCCAAATATACCTGTGTGATGAGAATGGAAATACCATAGCCAGTTCTTCAACTATTAATACCATATTGGATGTTCCCGATGGTTATAGTGGACAACTCTCTATAAGGATAGAAGGTGAAGACTGGATTGCAACTGGTAAAATAATTTCTTGGGATTTAGAATGTAATATCATTAGTGTCCCGTTAAAATCGGGACACTTTTGTGTAATATATCAGACAACAAATTCAGAATTACACAAAAGTGTAACGATATAATTTGGAGATATAAATATATTTGGAACAGAAATAATCAAGTCGACAAGATTATAAAACAGACCTAACTGTAATTAAAAGGAGTGGATGTCGAAAAACTATAAAAGAGTAGACAAAATAAATGAGAATGAAATTATGAAAGACGATTTATTTTCAGAGTTAAGAGAAGATGAGTTAGGTATACTCCATGGAGGAGTTTATGAAGGTAGCTACTCTACAGGAAGCAGCGACCAAAATAATTTTTTTGCATCTAACGGAAATTGTTTAGGTGGTGGATGGGGTGATACTAATACAAATTGCACGGGAACTTGCAAAGGATGCTCCGTTTACATTCTTTATAACGTTTCAGATTGTGACTATCATAAGTATGGTCACAATCTGAATATATAAATATCATTATTACTTTTTAAATATATATGAAGTGGAGTTCGTTTAATGTATTAATAGATTCGCCAATTCAAAAGGAACAAGTCTATCTATACAATTATCAAAAAAATAAAATACTAACATTAGATATGCGTCTTAAACCTATAATCATAGAAAGACGTCATAACATAGAAACTTTAAAGGAAATTCATCCAAGCCTTTACGAACTACTTATTAAATGTGGTTTTATAGTGTCATCTGCGCTTGATGAAATGAAAAGTTGTGTAGATGAGATTAATTCTAAATTACAGTCAAACGATTATGTAAGAATAACCATAAATCCAACATTGGATTGTAATCTAAGATGTTGGTATTGTTATGAAAGCCACTTAAAGGGTAGTTTAATGTCTCATGATACACTATTAAATGTCATAATGTACTTAGAAAGAGTAATTAGTTCTCCAACATTAAGGACTTTTCAGCTAGCTTTTTTTGGAGGCGAACCACTACTTTATTATAAGAAAGTTGTACACCCTTTAATTAAAAAATGTAGTGAATTATGCAATAAGTATAATAAGAAATTTCAAGTTAACTTTACTACAAATGGAGTATGCTTAACCCATTATGTTGTGGACGATTTAATAAATTAAAGCAATTGGATTAGTGTACAGGTCGCTTTTGATGGGGGAAAGGCTTTTCATGATAAGATTAAATATTACAAAGATGGCACAGGAACATACGATAGGGTATTGCATAATTTATTTTATGCAATAGAAAAGCGGTTATTTACAACCATACGATGCAACTATACAAAAGAAAATATCCTATCTTTTTATGATGTAGTAAAAGACTTTGAAGCATATCATAATTGTAGAAATCTAAGGTTTTCTTTCCATAAAGTTTGGCAAGATGAAGAAGACGATAATTTAAGAGTAAAAGTTTCTCAATTAAAATCGCAACTTACTCGGTTTAAGTTTCAGTCAAATATAAATACTTACTTGGGGTCAAGTGTACAACATTGTTATGCTGACTATGTACATAACCTTGTTATCAATTATAATGGCGATATTTATAAGTGTACAGCTCGTGATTTTAATGTGGATAATAAAATAGGCTCACTTTCTCATGATGGAAACATTTACTATGGAACTAATAAAGAACGTTGGGAGAAAATGTATGTGGCAGAATGTTGTCTGGCATGCCGCTTACTTCCTATATGCACAGAATGTATTCAAAGAAAAATAGAAGTAGGAGAAAATAAATGTTCTAATGTAGCCTTTAGAGAAAATGCTGAAGCTAATATCCGAAAGTTTTTTTATGACATTATGAATTTCAAAATCGTAAATACTTGATATCTATGAGGAAAGTTGTAATTTTGTTTTTAGTAATAATGCTATCCTTCACTGGTATTATGCATGCACAGGAAGTAGAGGGATACGTTTTAGACAATCAAGGAAAGCCTGTAGAGCTTGCATCGGTAGCCATCTTAACTACTACTGATTCTACATTGTTAGGAGGTTGTATAACGACGGCAGGTGGTCAGTTTAAGGTTAATATTCCCGACAAGAACAAAATTGTGATAGTGAGGGTATCTTGTATGTCGTATGAAAATGCTTTCCAAACCAAGCAAGTGGACAATAATCCCATGAAAATTACGCTATATCCAAAGGCTGTTGGTTTGAATGAAATTACTGTATCGGCATCAAGGTTCGTACAAAACACGATGGGGTACTCTGTAAACTTAACTGACTCTCCTGTCTTGAAAGGAAAGAAAACAGCTGAGGCTTTGATATTCCTCCCAGGAATAACTAAAGAAAACGGAGTTATCAACATTAATGGACTTCCTGTTAGCGAAATATATGTAAATGGAATTAAAATAACCTCGCCGGAAGAACTTAATAAGTTTCCTGCTAATATGATCGGCTCTGTGAAGGTTGATTACCTTGCAGAAAGTAAAACCAATGCCTCTACTGGTGGAGGAGTTATCAATATCTCATTAAGGAAAATAGCCGATAGGAACTATTACGGTAGTTTGTCTGCGGAGGGAACCGTACACAAGGGGAACGGTATAGAAGAAGAAAGCTTAGGAGGAACAATATACTATAGATATAAGAATATGCATATTTATGATAATCTATCGCTGCCTTGGTATCAGTATAAAGAGACTGGTAAACAATTTCTTTATAATAAATTGTCGGGCATTGAGAAGCAGAGTAGTGAAAGAGACTATAATAGAGGCTATAGTTTCTCTAATCGACTGAGCCTTACTCAACAATGTAACAAACAATCGTCTTTGAGTTTTAGTTACTATATCTCAGCCAACCACAACCATTCACACTTAAATACTTATGATGACGATAATAACACAAATATAAGAATTTACAAACGAGTGGTTGAACAAGAAGTAACCACAAAGTATTTAACTCCTCTCGGTAAGAGTAATATTTTGGTAGATTTGACGATAGATTACTATAACAGGCACGCAAATACAGTTACAAATTATCTTGGGAATAGCGCAGAAAGCGAAGGAACAACTGATAAGCAAAATAATAATCTTTGGAAAACTTCATTAGATTTCACTCAACCCATAGGTAGAAATCTACTGACTTATGGTGGTGCTGTTCAATTTGTGAATCAGCAATTTATTCCTTTAGTAGTAAACAATATGACTGACGAATTTTTCGTAAGCAACAGTAGAACGAAAGTCAAGGGCTTTACCCCTTATGTCTATGTTCAGTTAGCGGGAGCATTCAAGAAATTTAAATATTCTTTTGGCGTAAATTGGCAAATGAATCAAATTTCATATAGAGATTATGAGTCCTCTGCAATTTCCAAGAACATACAGAGAGAATTAAGTCCTTCGATTAGTTTAATGACTCCATTAAATAAAAACGGAAGCAGTATCTTTCGTTTTGCTTTTAAGCATATATTGAAAAACATACCTTATTCAGCAATATCATCAACGATTAGATGGTCGAATGCCTCTAATTATTCAGTGGGAAACCCAAATCTGAAGGCTCCAACGAATGATATGTTGATGGCTTCTTTATCTTTCTTTAAAGATTTATTTAGAGTAACGGGTATCTATATATACTCTAATAATAATATTTATTGGCAGACCAAAAATAGTTCGGAGAATAAAAAATACGTTTACACACGTCCTGTTAATCTTGATGGGATAAATGTGTATGGTATGAGTGTGGAATTAAATCTACAACCTTTGAAAAGTTGGATGATGAAGGCCATGGGTAAATTAGAATTGCATGCAGAGGATATAATTTTAGATGGTATAAGATATGACAAAAATAGATTCCGACAATATTATACTCTTTATAATAGTTTCAACCTCCCATCAGGATGGGGCGGTATGTTGAATGTAATGGTAGAGCCTACATTTAGGAACTTAGACCGGGTTTATTATGCAGTCTATAATGTTACGGGAAATATTTATAAAGATCTTTTCAAAGATAAATTAGAATTAGGGCTGTCGTTTGGACTTGCAGGAAAAGAACGCAAATACTCACGACAGACAAATTTATTTAAGACTACTTATGATAATACCACTGCAATTCCATATATAGGACTCTCTTTAAAATGGAATTTTGAGAAAGGTAATCATTCTACAATTAAGAAAATTACAGGTAACCAAGAATATAATGAGATAAAAGATATTCGATAAAATGGCAACAGAAGAATTCACATATAAACAATATTTAGCAATGAATAGAATTATCACACTCTTAGTACTATGCTTCTCTGTGTTTCAACTTTGTGCTCAAAACATCAATGGACGCATTGTGGATGAGTTACAACAACCAATGCCTTGTGCTAATGTGTTATCTGCATCCAAGGATATTATAGACAGACTGTAATTATAAAAAGAAAAATGAGAAGAAACTTTCCTTTCGTTTCACAACATGACTCTATGCAGTGTGGCGTAGCATGCTTAGCAATGATATGTTCTTACTTTAAAAAGAATAAAAGTATGAACTATCTATCAGAACAATGTTTTGCAACTACAGAAGGTGTTTCGCTACTTGCTATTGACAAAGTTGCTTCGCAGTTGGGATTAGAAACTATAAGTGGAAGAGTTTCTGTTAATACCATCTGCAACCTTGAAAATCCCTGTATCCTCCATTGGAATCAAAACCATTTTGTGGTGCTGTATAAGGTTAAGAAAGGCAAGACCTTCTACATCGCAGACCCCGGGAAAGGACTTGTAAAGTACAACCTTGAGGAGTTTAAGAAGCATTGGGTCAGTACTCAATCGGACGGTGAGGAGAAAGGAATAGCCATGTTCTTAGAACCTACACCTGCATTTTATGAAAATCAGATGGACGAACAGCCAATAGAGGAACGCTCATTTAAGTTCCTATTTGGCTATATCAAGCAATATCGCAAGTACTTTGGACAGATTGTCTTAGGACTACTGGTGGGCAGTTTGCTGCAGCTTATTCTGCCTTTCCTTACACAATCAATCGTGGATGTGGGCATCAAGAATCAGAATATTGGCTTTATATGGCTGATACTCTTGGGACAGCTGATGCTCACGGTTAGCCGAACAGCCATCGACTTTATCCGCCGTTGGCTCTTGCTACACATCTCTTTGCGCATCAACATCTCATTGGTGAGCGACTTCTTCATCAAGCTCCTAAAGCTGCCAATGTCGTTCTTCGACACCAAACTGATAGGCGACCTCATGCAGCGTATGGGCGACCATAGCCGTGTAAACACGTTCCTGACACAGCAAACGCTCAGCATCGTATTCTCGCTCTTCACTTTTGTGGTGTTCAGTATCGTGTTGCTTTCCTATAATTGGCTTGTCTTTGCTATCTTTATGCTCGGCAGTCTGCTCTATGGCGGTTGGCTTGCGCTCTTCCTAAGACGTAGAAAAGTACTCGACTACGAACTTTTTGAGCAGCAAGCAATCAACAACAACAAGACCTACGAGTTTATCACCTCAATGCAGGAGATAAAACTCCAAGATTGTGAACAACGTCGTCGTTGGGAATGGGAGGACGTGCAGGCAGACCTCTTTGGAGTGCAGATGAAATCCCTTAAACTCCAACAGACACAAGAGGCAGGTAGCATATTCATCAACGAACTGAAAAACATCGTCATCACGGTGGTGGCTGCAACAGCCGTCATTCACGGACAACTCACTTTGGGTATGATGCTTGCCGTGCAGTATATCATCGGACAACTCAACTCACCTGTCGAGCAGTTGATGAGTTTTTTCTACTCCGTACAAGATGTAAAGATAAGCCTTGAACGTATCAATGAAATCCATTGTATGGACGATGAGAACGGAAAGCAAGGATTGGAAACCTCAGTGAAAGAAGAGGATAAGGGCATAGACCTTGAAAACGTAAACTTCAAATACGACCTTCACGCCTTGAAAACCATCATAGATGATGTAAGCCTCACAATCCCCAAAGGCAAGGTAACAGCTATTGTGGGCGCATCTGGCAGTGGAAAGACCACCCTCATCAAGCTCATGTTAGGCTATTATCCAGTATTGGGAGGTCAAATAACTATTGGCGGAACAGACGTAAATGCACTGAACAAAAAATGGTGGCGCAGACAATGTGGCGTGGTGATGCAAGACGGTGTGATATTCTCCGAGAATATAGCAAGGAACATTGCCGTAGATGATGGAGAGATTGACAAGGAGCGATTGCAAAGGGCAGCCGAAATAGCCTGTATTCATGACTATGTAATGGGGCTACCCTTAAAATACAACACTAAAGTTGGGCGTGATGGCGTCGGCTTGAGTCAAGGACAGAAGCAGCGTATCCTGATAGCAAGAGCTGTGTATAAGAACCCCGATTATATTTTCCTTGATGAAGCCACCAACTCGCTCGATGCCAATAACGAGCGCATGATTGTGGAGTATCTGGACGAGTTCTACAAAGGCAAGACGGTGGTTATCGTGGCGCATCGCCTAAGTACGGTGAAGAATGCTGACCAGATAATAGTTATTGATAAGGGAAAGGTTGTTGAAGTCGGCAACCACGAAGCACTCACGGCAAAGCGAGGCGCATACTATAACCTTGTGAAGAATCAATTAGAATTGGGCAACTAAAAGCAGAAAGGAAGATTATGGCAGACAACAAGATAGAACTCCGCAGCGAAAAGGTAAGACATATCATTGGTGAGATACCGTCAAGGATTGTCCGTTATGGTATCACAATCATCACCTTTGTGATATTGGGATTGCTGATTGGTGCATACTTTATACCTTATCCCGAAACCATCAGTGCAAATATACAGATGACAAATGCCAGTCAAGGCACAATATACATTCCTTATAAATATGTGAATACGATAGCAAGAGGAATGACAGCGAACATCGAAGTTGAGGGTTACGATGCAGAAACCTACGGAGTGGCCAATGGTGTAATAACAACAACATCGCATACACCCCTACAAACGGCAGAAGGCAGCGTGTTCACGGCACAGGTAATGATAATGGATTGCAAGTATAATCTCGTCAGCGGAATGACAGGCACGGCATCTATACTTGTGAGCAATGAAAGCATAATTCAAAGGATTATCCAGAGAACTAACTCCAATCAGCTCACACTCTATTAACTGTCCGTGGGTACGTAGCTACGGCGGGACGCCATAGCCTCCTAAGTTAGCCCCGTAAGCTCATACAATCACAATAAAAAAAGGAGAGTCCTGTAAAAGACTCTCCTTTTTTTATTGTGTGAATTTCATTTTAATACCACTCTACAGCGTTGCTATATCCAGAACGCTTGTCGTATTTAAGCGCGTCTGTCAACGTGGCTGCGTTGCATCGGAACGAGAAGTTGTAGCTTGTGTACGGGGCAAGCACCACAGAGCACGACATATTGAAGCAGTGGAGGTCGCGCTGAAGCGAAGCCGTCGTCATTGAGAGTTCCTTTCTCTCGAAGTCGTAACCTGATGAGAACGAGATGTTCCATCCGTCGCTGAGGCGAACATTGCCGCTGACGTTGAGGTTCTGCGTGAACTTATACGGATAGCGCATTGACTTGGTGTTGAACTTTCCACTGGTGTTCTCACGCATCGTGATACCATATCCGAAGGTCAGCGACCACGGCATATTGAAACGCATATAGCCGTCGGCATCGGTCTCTGCCTTGCCACCGCCACTCTTCTTCTTGGCACCGCGCTGTCCTGCCACCATTGTGTCGTCCACGTTCGACTCGATGTCGGTGTCCATACCGTCCTCATCGTCCTTGTTCTTCTTTTTCTTGTCGTCCTTGTCGTCACCGCCACCGAACCATTTCTTTATCTTATCAGGTGTGAGTGTGAATGAGAAGTTCTGCGACGTTCCCTGGAAACGACCGAACTTGCCCATGCCCCAAAGCGTGTGGTTGCCCACATAAGGATGTCCGTTGGCGTCAAGCTCATAGGCGTAGGAAGCAAAGACTGCCGTCATGTTGAACGTATAGTTCTTCCACCATTTCAGGCGGATTCGCATAGAGAGGTCGCTGAGCGGCTTCTCCTTAGCAGCCATATTGTAGCTCATCGAGAGTCCCAGCTCATCGATGATGCTGAGCTTCTTGAATCCAGTTGAGTCCTTGTCAGACTTTATCTTCATCTCCACATTGTTGGAGAGGTCGAAGCTGATGTTGCCGGTCTTTCCCTTACCGGGCACTCCGAACAGCTGTCCGCTGTAAGGCGAATACTCCACGAGGTCCACCGAACCGTCTGCATTGGTTTTCTGATACGTCTTGTAATATCCGTAACGGCTGGCAGAGAAGTCAGGCGCATAGCTAAAGCTTACGGACGGCGTAATAACGTGACGGACAGCCTGTATCTTGTCGCCGAATATCTTACGGCTCGGGATGTAGAAGCCATACATCTTCGTGGATGCGCTTATCGAGAGGTTATAATTATAGACGTTGTTGAATCCGTAGATGGTGTCACATACCTCTCGCTGTCTGGTGTCGTCCCATGAACGCATCACCTTGTTGGTGTACATGCGGTCGGTGAAGTTGAACGACGGCGAAATGTTGAGGTAGTTGAAGAGAGTGAAGTTGCCGCTTATAGGAATCGAGTGGTTCCATCCGTTTCGCCAGTCCTTTATCAGATTGGAATGGAGGAAGCGGTCTTCCTTCGTGTTGATGCTGTTGGAGATGTGTCCGGTATACGACATCGAAATCTTCTCATACCACTTCTCGTCGCCTACAGCATGCTTCCTCTTGAACGGATAGAAGCGTGAAATCGAGATGTTGAGGTCAGGCAGAGTCATGGCGATGCTTGAGTCGCGCATGTTCTGCGAGAGGTTGGCTGTGGAACTGAGCGAGAGTCCGATGCTTGAGAAGGTCGTGCTCCACGATACAGAAGATGTACGTGTCGACTGGGTCAGCGTCTGCGGATTGTAGAGCGAGTTGAGGTTGTTGCGCTCATAGCTTGACGTGGCGAAGTTTACGCTTGCCGACAGCGAGCTGTAAGGATTTGCCTTCGAGTCCTGACGATGGCTCCACTGAATCTTGAAACTCTTCTGACGTGAGAAGTCGGGCATACCCTTATCACCAGTCTTGGTGTCCTGATAGCTTACGTAGAAGCTGCCGTTAAAGCGATAGCGCTTGTTATAGTTAGACGCAGCAGACAGTCCCCACGAACCCTTTGTATAGATTTCGCCCAACAGCTTGAGGTCCATCTTGTCGTTGATGGCAAAATAGTAGCCACCGTCGCGCAGATAGAATCCGCGGCTGTTCTCATCGCCGTAAGTAGGCATGATAAAGCCGGAAGAATAGCTCTTGGTAAATGGGAAGAAGCCGTAAGGAATGGCAAGCGGCAGAGGCACGTCAGCCACTACAAGGTATGCTGGACCGAACACCACGTCCTTGCCGGGGCGCACCTTGGCGCGAGAAAGGGCAATGTAGAAGTCAGGATGCTTGGCGTCGCAAGTGGTGTAACGTCCGTGCTGCAGATAAATGTCGCCATTGGCGTTACGCTTTGATATCTCACTCTGGAGGAAACCGTCCTCCTGCTGAGTGTATACCTTAGATATAAGACCCTTCTTTGTCTTGAAGTTGAACGCCATCGTATCACTCTCATACTTGTCGGCTCCCATCGTGAAGACAGGCGTACCAATAAGCTTTAAGCCAGTGGTGTCGGTGGTGTCTCGCGCTCCTGTGGCATGCACTAAGGACGAGTCGATGCTCATGTGTATCTTCTCCGAAGCGAGGTCCATGTTCTCATACTTCACCGTAGATGCACCATAGAGACGTGCTGTCTTTGACGTAGCGTCGTAGACGAGCGAGTCTTCCGCAGAATACTGCACAGGCGAATTGATGCCGTTGGCACGCTGACGGTTAATCGAGTCAAGACGAATGGAGTCGTCTATGGCACGGTTGTGATGATAAATGGCAAGCTGCATGGAGTCCATCTTCGTGGTGTCCACAATCTCCCTTCCCAGGGAGTCGCGCAAGATGCTGTCAGCCTCCATGTTAAGCTCAGCCGTCTCAATAGAGTCGCGTAGTTCCTTCTTGCTCTTACGCTTTTGCGACAAGGGCGCAACAGAGCTTGCCATCACGAAGACGACAACGCAGAGCAATATGGCTATGAGGGTCTTTGTTCTCAATTTCAGTTTCTTTTGTTATACCTGTTTACTTTTCCGGTTCAAAGATATCTTTCATTGCTCTGAACCTTGCAAGTGTTTCGCCACCGAACTTTGCGAGGCTTTTCTCAGCCTGCTCGATGGTCTTCTCGCGGGAGAGGTGTGACTTCGAGTAGAACTTGTCCGCGTAACATATCAGTTTCTCCTCGATGGTTTCGGGCTGCAGGTCGTGATGAGGCAGCGGCAGATTCTGCGAGACGATGTCGTCAAGTGTGAGTCCTGCTCCTGTATGGCGTTCGCAAATGCGAGCGTATCTCTCGTCTATTCCTTCCGAACGAAGGAGTTCGGCGCCGCAGACACCGTGGCGGATGTACGGCTCCGTGCCGTGACATTCAATGGACGGTGCGTCCACGCGTATTATTCCGACGTCATGAAGCATGGCAGCTTCGCGTACGAAGTCGGTGTCGATGTTTAGTTCAGGGTGTCGGGAAGCTATCTGCAGCGCACGACGCGCCACAGATTCGCTATGCGTAACGAGGATGTGGCGCAATGCGTCACATCCTCCGTAGTATTTGTCAATTATTGTTTCGTACATATATAAGATTACTCGTGATCGCGCTCAATGTAGGCGATAACGTCACCCTTAGATACCTTCGAACCACGCTTGGCGTTGATCTCGACAATCTTGCCACCGAGAGCAGCTGGTACCTCAACAAATTCGCCCCAAGGAGCCTGGATGTAGCAGAGAACGTCGCCTTCCTTATACTCCTTGCCGATGAACGGCTCGACAGTCGGTGCGCACTCGCCTTCACCTGAGAACTCCCAGTAGATGTCGCCCTTAACGGGAGCAACGATGGCGTCAGCCTTGGCGTGCTTGTAAGCGCTGAGCTGCTCGGGAGAAAGATTGGCGCCGAGCTTGGCGTCCTTGAGCTTCTGGAGGTCAGCGAGGAAGTTCTTCTTAGCCTGACCGCTCTTATAGTTGCGATACTGCTCCGGGTGCATGGCAAGCTCGAAGAGCTCTTCGTCGTCCTGACCATACTCCCATCCGTTCTCGTCCATCTCCTTGCGGAATGAGTCGAGGGCGTCTGTGAGGAGAGTGTGAGCGTCAACGTCTGTAAATTCGCGACCCTGCTTCTTGGCAAGCTCTACGAGTTCGGGATCGATGGTTCCAGGAATCTTTCCTGACTTTCCAAGAATCATACCCCACATCGAGTCGTCCATCATCACGAAGCGACCCTTGCCCTGCTCGATGGTGAGAAGGTTCATGAGGGCGATGTTCTTCACGTACTGTGAGAACGGTGTAACCAATGGAGGATAACCTACGCGCGGCCATACATACTCCACCTCGTCGAAGAGCTTGATGAGGAGGTCGTCCATAGAAAGCTCGTCCTCGCCGTTCTTCTTGCGTACGTTGTTGATGGTGGTGCGCATACCACCAAGGTCAGCCATCATTGATCCCATCATACCGCCGGGGAGACCGCAGCCGAGAAGAAGTGATGACATAATCTTGTTGCCGGGATTGATGAAGTAGCCGAGCCACTCGTCGATGAACTCCTGAGTGAGGGCACGAGCCTTCATATATGCTGACATGTTGATTTCGGGAACCTCGAAGCCCTCGTTCTTCAACATGCTGATAACAGAGATAACGTCCGGATGTACCTTACCCCATGAAAGCGGCTCGATGGCTGTGTCGATGATGTCTGCACCGTTGTTGCAGACCTCGAGGATGGAAGCCATTGACAGACCAGGACCTGAGTGGCCGTGATACTGGATGATGATTTCAGGATACTTGTCCTTGATCATCTTTGTGAGCTTGCCGAGGAATGCGGGCTGACCGATACCAGCCATGTCCTTGAGGCAGATTTCCTCAGCGCCGGCAGCGACGAGCTGGTCAGCGATGTTCATGTAGTACTCCAGAGTGTGTACAGGAGAGTTGGTGATGCAGAGTGCGCACTGGGGAGTCATGCCACCTTCCTTAGCCCACTTGATGCTGGGGATGATGTTGCGCACGTCGTTCAGACCGTCAAAGATACGTGTGATGTTGGTACCCTGCTTTGCCTTTACCTTATACATAAGGGCACGTACATCGTCAGGTACGGGATACATGCGGAGGGCGTTGAGACCGCGGTCGAGCATGTGGGTCTTGATGCCTACCTCGTTGAAAGGCTTGCAGAAAGCGCGTACCGCATCATTGGGGTTCTCGCCGGCAAGCAGATTAACCTGCTCGAAGGCTCCGCCGTTGGTTTCGACGCGGGCAAAGCAACCCATGTCGATGATGACGGGAGCGATGCGCTCCAACTGGTCTTTACGTGGCTGGAACTTTCCGGAAGACTGCCACATATCTCGGTAAACGAGACTGAACTGGATTTTCTTTTTCATCTCTATTCCTTATTATTATAGATTTCGTTTTGCATAATAAAAGCGCCCTTAACGCCGTCGCGCTAAAGTGCCTCTCTTTCAAATGTGCAAAATTAGAGAAAAAAATCCAATTCCGTGGTATAAGTAAAGATAAAATAACAACTTATGACAATAAATCAATCTAACTTCTCCTAACCTGCCACCTCGTCACGAGCGTGGCAAGTGCTCCGTAGACTATCACTTGCATCCACAGCGCCTTTATCTCCGGCCAGATGTCTGAGAAGAGACAACCCATGGTATTGAGCTTTATGAAGCCCTGAATGCCGAATGTGGACGGGAAGAGATAGCTGGTCAATTGCCATATTTCGGGAATGTTGCTCTTAGGCCACGACACGCCCGACATGAAGAGGAAGGGCACAGACGTAAATACCACGAGGAGCATGACATTCTCTCTCTGCCTTACTATGAACGAGAAGGTTATGGCGAAGAAGATGCAGGCGAGAAGATACGGTATGGTGAAGAGCAGAAACTCGCCGCGAGGCATTATGTGCACGAAGTTGAAGATGCGCGGTATTGCCAACAACACCCAAGCCGACAACATCACGAAGAGCACAAGGAAGCCCAACGTCCTGCCAACCATGATGCGCGAAAGACCGAAATTGCGTTCGAGCATCGGCTTTAGACGCACAAATCCGTGCTTCTCGTAGGACGTGCCGTAAGCCATGCCAATGCCGAGAAGCAGAACCTGCTGCAGCACGAGCACAAGCACACCGGGCAGGATAAAGTTGCCATATCCTCCCGTATTGTTAAACATCGGTACGTCGCGTACGTTTATCGGACTCGCCGTAATTTCTCCTTCCCTTGCCGTATAAGCGCCGGAGAGTTCTATCTGAATGCGAGAGTTGAGGTCGGCAGCCACCGCCGTACATGTCTGGAAGATGGCCTTATAGGTAAGCATCAGTCCCATGTTGCAGTATACGCTGACATGCGCCTGCTCCATGCGTCCGAGTCGTGTGCCGAAATCTTCCGGCATGTATATCACGCCGTATACCTTCTGATGGCCCACAAGGTCCTTGGCTTCCTCCAGGCTGTTGCATCTGTACGCCACCTTCACGTCTGAAGAAGCGTCACAATGGCGCACAAACTCTCTTGCCATTGCGCTGTGCGAACAGTCTACTACAGCCACGGGCACCTCCTTCACCACCTCATTGTTATATATCCAGGAATAGAGCACGGGATAAAGCAGGGGCACAAGGATGACAAAGAGCAGCGTGCCCTCATCCTTGAAAATCTGCCTATACTCGTGCATCCAGACCTTTGCTACGTCTATGATGTAAGTGATTATTTTTCTTGACATCCCTTATTGTTAGTTGTTCAGTATTGATGATTAGTGGTGTTCTACGGCATATAGACGTATTCCTTCAATGCCTTTCCGATGCGCAGCATCACCAGCAGCGGTGCCGACGCAAAGATCACAAGGGCTATGAGATTTGGCGCTACGTCCATAAGCGGATAACCTCCAAAGGCGGCTATCTCGTAGACAAGGAAGACATGCCTCATCGGGAAAAGATTGGCAAGCACCTGTAGCTCCGGATCCATGGCAAGCGTGGGGAACGCCGTGCCCACCATTGAGAAGCTGAGCACACCCCACAACGAGCAAAGGCTCATCGACATACGCAGCGACGGAAACAGTCCGAACATGAAGATGCCGAATCCCTGCGCTGCCAAAACGGCAAGCACGCCGAGCATCAGCAATATGTGCCATCCGCCGGGATGAGGGAATGCCAGCACGCCGAAGACATAATAAAGATAGAAGCCCATGACAAGCAGCCACACCATCGTCTGCGGAAGCATCTTTCCGGTTATAGCCACGAACGGATTGTCAGCAGACATCTCCATGAGTTGCTTTGCCGTCTGCTGCTTCAGTTCGGTTCCTAACGAATAAGCCGTAATCAGAAAAACGAGCAGCAGCATACACGTAGGCACGAGCATCGTGGTGAGATAAACGTTATAGTTAACCCACGGGTTGCCCACAGTGTGCGTGTCGAGCACGATGGGCTGCAGGAACGCCATTATCTGACGGTCCGTATATCCCTTGGCGGTCATCACCTGCTTGCCCACAGCTGCCGAACCGAGCGTAGCCATTGTCTTCAGGTCCTTGAACACCAACGATCCTGCTGTCAGCGAGGCGTAGCTGTAATAATAAGATATGGTGGGCTGGCGTGATGCCAGCAGGTCAGCCGTAGTGTTCTTGGGGAAGTAGACGAATCCGTAGATATCGCCCTTCTGCACGGCATGTCGAGCCTCGTCCACACTCGGATAATGCGCCACTATCTTTGTGGACTGGAACGAATCGAGCAGACGCGTCAGCTTTCGCGTGGTGCTGGAATTGTCGAGGTCCACCACGCCCACCGGCATATCCTGAGGTTGTCCTTCGTCCATGAGCGAGGTGAAGAAGAAGGTCACGAAGACCGGGAAGACGATCATGCAGAAGAGATACATGCGGTTCGCCTTCATTCTCCTGCACTCGCGCAGGGCAATATGTAATATTCGTTTTATGATGTTCATCTCTTAAGTATCAGCGACATACCCGGACGCAGTCCCTCCAGCTTGTCCATCGGACGAGCCTTCACCTCGAAGGTCTTGAGGTCATACTGACCGTTCGACTTTGTTGCCTTCCACACGGCATACGATCCCTGGTCCTTGATATAGTACACCTTCATGCGTATCTCCTTCTTGAAGGCAGGGACGAAAGCGGTGACGATGCTGCCCATCTTCATGCCGTCCAGCTGGTCCTCACGCACATTGAAGGTTCCCCAGATGTCGTTCATGAGCGATACGGACATGATGGGCGAACCGGTTCCGACAAGCTCGCCCACCTTCGGATAGACATCGCTCACCTCACCAGCCATTTGCGCTATCTGCATTGTCTCGTGTATGTATGAATTGACCTCAGCCACAGCGCCCTTGGCTCTGTTCACCTGTGCGGCTGCAGCCTTCTTCTCCTCGGAACGCGCTCCATTACGAGCCATGTCGTACTGGCTCTGCGCTGCCTTCACCTGCGCCTCCAGCGCCTTGTAGTTGGCGAAAGCCTCATCGCGCTTCTGGGCTGTCATCACGCCCTCGTCGTAGAGTCGCTGCACGCGGTTATACGACTTCTGTGCTATCTCCAGGCCAGCCTTTGCCTGCTGCAGGACAGCGAATGCTCCACGCACCTGCTCCTGACGTGCACCGTTGTTAGCCATTTCGTCCATAGCGGCAGCGGCGTTCTCAGCCGACTGTGCCTGAGTCATCTTTGCGCGTACTTCGGGAGCGTCCAGTATGGCAAGCGTGTCGCCCACGTTAACGTAGTCGCCCTCCTTCACACGTATTTCGAGGATACGTCCCGGCACCTTGCTCGACACGCGGTACTCCGAAACCTCCACCTGTCCCTGGATGGTCTCAGGTTCCTGCTTTATCGACATAGCGCCAATCACAGCCACCACGGCAACGACGAGTGTTGTGCAGGCAGCTGTGATGATAATGTTCTTATGTTGCTTTTTTTCTGACATAATAATGTTTTCAGTAGAATATTTAAATGATGTTATTGCAATACGCCGAGCGCCTTTCTGAGGTTCACCTGTGACAGACGGACATCCACCTCAGCGTCAATCTTCTGCGACTGCGCCTGCATCCATGCTGTCTGTGCCGCCATTACATCGGTGGTCTGCAGCACACCCTCCTTGAATCCTACTGTAGCACAGCGCAGATTCTCGTCAGCGTTCTCCACGTTCTTCATTGCCATGACCAGACGGCGGTTGGCTTCCTTGAGCTTAAACTGGCACTGGCTGATCTGGAGGTCAATCTTCTCTCCGATGTCCTCACGCTCCATTTCGGCTATGCGTGTGGCAATGCGACCGGCACGTACCTTGTAAGAACCTTCCATCCAGTTCCATAACGGCACTCTCACCATCACGCCCACATTCCACACGCCTGAGAGCTTGCGCTCGAATCCGTTATAGACGTTAGGATTGGTGGCCATGTATCCGCCTGTGAGCAACACCTGCGGAAGGTATGCGGCACGTACCAGATTGGTGGCTTGACGACTGAGGTCAACGGCGTTCTGGAGAAGCTTCATCTCCGGGCGGTTGTCCTGTGCTTCAGCCTTGTCTGCCGAGGCGCTCTCGCCCGTAGAGGCGGTGGCGATGTTCGGCGTATTCTCGTCAGCAAGAGTCACTTCCGTTTCGGCTGGCATTCCGCAGAGCTGGCAAAGGAGCATCTTGGCAAGCGCCAGTCCGTTGTCAGCCTGAGTGAGCGACATCTCTGCCTCGTTCACTCTTACTGCCACTTTCAGACCGTCGGCACGCGTGGCTACGCCTTCCTTTATCATCTTCTGCACGTCGTCGTCCAGCTTCTTCACCACCTGCAGATAGCTCTCAGCCAAGTCCTTCTTGTGCTTCACGGACACTACTGTCCAATAAGCCTGGTCTATGGCATGGATGGTCTGCTGCGTGGTGGCGTCAATCTGGTTGGCAGCCATGCTCTCCCCTATCTTCGCCATATTGTTGGCAGCGGTGATGGCGCCACCCATATATATGGGCTGCGTAGCCATTACGGAGATGGCATACATCTGACGTGTGTCGGTACGGAGGGCATTGACAAAGCTCTGACCTACGTGATTGACCGCCTCGCCTATCTTCGACCCCACTTGACCGAACATATTGCCGAGGCTCTGCGCCTGATCAGGTGTCAGCACGCCCTGCTGGGCAAGCCCTGTCAGAGCTCCCGAGATGTCGCTTTGCATCGAACCCACCACATTGGTTCCGGCTCCTGAAATGGCCTTCTTCTGGTCTTTGCTTAGCAACGATATCTCACGACTCGTGAGTTCGTATCCGCCTACGGCACTGATGTGCGGCAGATACTTGGTCTTAGCCGCCTTGGTGTTATACTGTGCCATGTCGAGCTGCAAGCGTGAAGCCACGAGGGTCTTGTTGTTGCGCAACGCCATGGCACGGCAGCTGTCCAAGCAGAGCACCTGCTGCGCCCGAACCTGCATGCCGAGACATGCCAAAGCGAAAATAAGAAGTGAATGTTTCATCTAAAAATTACTGTGTGTTTATATCATTGTCCTTACCTGAAGGACATCTTTTCCCTTACTTGAAGGAGAAGCTGCGCGAACCTATCATATTGCCGTCGGCAAATACGCTGACCTGATATGTGCCAGCCATGAGCGACTGCGATACGTTCCAGAATGTAGAGATGGTGGTCTCACGTCCGTCATACTCCACAGCCTTACGCATTGTGGCCTCCAGCGAGCGGTTCTGATAGTTGAATGTTCCGCCTCCACCGAGCGTTGTGCCCGAAGGTGAGGTGATGCGCACGTAGAATGTCTTGGTGCCGTTAGAGGCTGTCACATTCTTGGCAATGGTGAAGTTCACCTGCACGGTCTTACACTTAGATGTCTTGTCCGTCTTCTTTCCCTTCTTGTTCTTCAGCTGCATGGAGATGCCCGTAGCGTCCAGCTGTGCGGCGATTGCCACCTTCTCCGAGAGCGAAGCACGCTCCGAGTTAAGGCCCTCAATCTGGCGTGTAGCCTCATTATACTGTCCCTTGATGCGTGAGTTCTCTGCCGTAAGGTTCTGATTGAGACGGTTGAGCGAGTCAATCTCGATGACGTAGCTGCGGAGGACGGCACGTACCGTGGCAAGCTCCCTCTTCAGACGGGCTATCTCGCGTGCGTCGTTCGACTTTGTGTCCTTCAGCTCCTTGAGCAGACGCTCTGTCTTCTCCTGCTCAGCGGTAAGCTGTGCGATGATAGAGTCGTTGCTGATCTGCGTCTTCATCTCGCTATATTGCGTGGCAAACTGCTGGTACTCGTTCTCCATCTCCTTCTTGTCGAGTTCGGCGAGTTCCTGCATAGCCTTGTTTTCCTTCTTCTGATTGTCGAGATTAACGTAGAGATATGCCACAGTTCCGACAAGGGCAAGTCCTACGATTCCCGTTACTATCCCAGTAATGAGCTTTTTCTTTTCCATAGTTTTTATTGATATATCAATTTTTAATAAATAGTTTAAACAGTCTGCAAAGTTACGTTATTAAATCTAATGTGCAAAAAAAGGTATGTTGTAAATAAACAACGATTACTAAAAAGGATGATAAATAGTGAAAAAGAGAACAAAAAAAGCGGCTGCAGACGCTCTCCGTACGGGAGATAGCCTACAGCCGCCTCATATATATATGTATCGTATTATTTGTTACTTTGTCTGGTACATGTTGTCGTTTACAACGAAAGCCTGTGCGAGTGATGCTACGCAAGCCAATACCATAAGTCCGATAATCATCATAATCTTAATTCCTTTCCTTTTGTTTATTAATGTTGTGTTTTCCTACTTGTGTCCTTCATTTCATTTAGCCTTGTGTCTTGCGACGGCTTACTTCATGAAGTTCACCTTGTTACTTACCTCTACAGCCTCAACTACTGCCAAGCAGCAAGCGGCTACTACTAATACAATAATCATAATTGTTATCCTTTCTTCTTTTTTATCTAATCTTATCTTCTCAAGCCCCTACTGGAGCTCTTTCTTTGATTGCACTGCAAAGGTAGTACCTTTTGTGTTCGCACACAAGTAAAAGAACAATTATTTTAGCTTTGTCATAACATTTATTGATATTCGTCAATGAATCGTAACATAAAATCGGGAAAAACACAAAAGTCTGACATTTTGACAGCAAAAGCGACATATAGATTGCCGTTTGCAAATGACATTCGTCACTTTAGCGACCTCATACCGCCACTTTAGTTATCCGAAACCGCAACTTTAGTTACCTCATACCGTTCGATGCACATGTTCATACCGAACGATGTGAATGTGTGTATCGAACGATATGAATGCTCACATCGAACGAAGTGAGGCAACATTAAAAATTGAATAATGTCACAATAGTAGCGGTTTTGTAAGAGAATTGCAAAACAAAACCTAAAAAAATAAGGGAGTATTGTAGGTTTTTCTAATATTTTTCTGTAAGTTTGCCGATATGAACAAAACTTACTTGAACACGGACTTGACGGACAAGCGTATTGCCGTGCTGCTCTCTGGCGGCGTGGACAGCTCCGTCGTGGTTTACGAACTGGCGCAGCGAGGACTGCACCCCGACTGCTTCTATATAAAAATCGGACCTGAACAGGAGGAGGAATGGGACTGCACCAGCGAGGAGGACCTCGAGATGGCTACTGCTGTGGCACGTCGCTTCGGATGTAAGCTGGAGGTGGTGGACTGCCACAAAGAATATTGGGACCAGGTGACGCGCTACACAATGGATAAGGTACGCGCGGGATTTACGCCCAATCCTGACGTTATGTGCAACCGACTGATTAAGTTCGGCGCCTTCCACGAGAAGCGCGGAAAGGATTACGACCTCATTGCCACAGGACATTACGCCCAGACGGAGGAGGACGAGGAGGGACGCAAGTGGCTCGTCACAAGCCCCGACCCCGTAAAGGACCAGACCGACTTCCTTGCACAGATTTATGACTGGCAGCTCCGCAAGGCGCTCTTCCCCATCGGACATTACCAGAAGGGTGAGGTAAGGGAGATAGCCGAACGCGAACACCTCATAAACGCCAAGCGAAAGGACTCGCAGGGCATCTGCTTCCTCGGCAAGATCAATTATAACGACTACATCAGACGCTATCTCGGCGAGGCTCCCGGCGAAGTGCTCGAATTAGAGACGGGCAAGCTGATAGGCAAGCATCGCGGCCTGTGGTTTCACACCATCGGACAGCGACACGGACTCGGATTCGGCGGCGGACCGTGGTACGTAGTGAAGAAGGATGTGGCTGCCAATGTGCTGTACGTAAGCAAGGGCTTCGAACCGCGCACAGCATACAAGAAAGACTTCCCCATCCACGACTTCCATTTCCTCACACTCGACCCTTGGGGCGCTCCAGGCACATCGGCTCGCATACGTTTCAAGATTCGCCACACCCCCGAATACCATCCTGCCACCTTGGAACGCACCTCTGAAGGCAGCTTCATAGTTCACGCCGACGAGCTTATCCAAGGCGTAGCGCCGGGCCAGTTCTGCGTGGTGTACGACGAGGAACATCACCGCTGCTACGGTTCAGGCGAGATAACGGTATAAAAAAAACATCTTTATTAATGCTGAATTTATAAGAAATCAACTATCTTTGTAATAGAGATAGTAAAGAAACATCCAAAAAACTCGTCACTATGGGAAAATACATCAATCCTTTTACTGACTGGGGATTCAAACGACTCTTCGGACAGGAGTTCAGCAAAGACTTGCTGATAAGCTTTCTTAATGACCTGTTGGTCGGCGAACTTCAGGTAAAGAATGTCGTTTTTAAGGACAAGGAAGAACTGCCCTCCACCAAGGACCAACGAGGCATTATCTATGATGTATATTGTGAAACCGACAAGGGAGAGCGATTTATTCTGGAGATGCAGAACCGGTGGCAGCCGAATTTTCTCGACCGCTCCATCTGTTATGCCTGCCGTAGTGTGCTTGAACAGGTGGACAAAGGCAAGAAGGAGAGAGAGAACGCATATCGTTTTCTTCCCATTTATACAGTCTGCTTTATGAACTATATGCCGGACCACGAAGAACTCAGCAAGTTCAGGACGGACATAGTTCTGGCAGATAAGGAAAGTGGAGAGATTGCTTCAAACAAACTCCGCTTCATCTACTTGGTACTTCCACTTTTCAAAAAGAATGTGGATGAATGTGTAACAGATTTTGATAAATGGATTTATGTTTTAAAGCATATGGAAGCATTAAGCAGAATGCCGTTTACGGCACAAAAGGAAATCTTCAAGCAACTGGAAGAATATGCCGACAGTCATAGACTGACTAGAAAGGAATGGGAGGCTTACGAAAACAGCCTCTGGATAGCTCGTGACAACATGGCATGCATGGCAGCAGCAGAGAATGCTGCCAAAGAGAAAGGTATGGCTGAAGGCAGAGCTGAAGGTATGGCTGAAGGCAGAGCCGAAGGTATGGCTGAAGGTATGGCTAAAGGTATGGCAGAAGGCAAGACGAAAGCAATAATAGAAACAGCCAAGCGTCTCCTTAACATGGGGCTTGACATGGAACAAGTGGCACAAGGAACAGGCTTGAGTATAGAAGAAGTTAGAAAACTTCTATAAAACCTACTTTATTTTGTAAAGCACCTATGTCTTAACGTTCTTTATAAAAATACATAAAAAACTTTCGCAAGTTCAGAGAATTCATTCTGTAACTAAACTTGCGAAAGTTCAATAAATGATTTTACTTCATATACAGTTTCAGCGTCGTAGTCTGGTCTCCCACTTCCACGTTTTGTGTTTCCATCACGCCATTACCATTCATGAACTTAATGGTATACACCTGATTCTTTTCCACCTTGAAAGTGAGCACATCATTCATATCCTGTGTTGCACCCGTACTACGACCACCATAAAGCTGCTTGTCGCCCTTGAATACGTCCAAGTTAGTGGCTACGCGGTCGCCTGAAGCCTCAGCATGATCCTTGTCCTTGAACACCATAACTCGCAAAGCTACATGGCTGCCATCATCAGGAACGGCAGACAACTGTGCTCTGTATAGGCTTGTATAACGGTCGGTTACGTTCTCGGCATGGACATAACGGATGTTCTCGTCCCAAACCAAAGGGAAGTAAGAGTCAGCCGGTTTGAAGGAAGCCGCATATATAGCCTTTCGCAAGTCCTCCTTGATGGCCTTACCAGCATCGGTAAGGAACCATGACTTATCCAGGTCTTCCGAAGGATAATACTCCGTAAAGCGCCACTTGCCGTCCACCCAGACTTCGTTCCAGTTATGGTTGCCACGGTCATCATGCCAAGCCGGAGTGCCTGCTACACGCGAAGGTATACCTACAGCACGGAACGCATCGGTTAGCAAGATGGAAAGACCTGAGCAAGAAGCCATGTGCTGACGCATTGATTCATAAGGAGCCTGATCTGGCTTTTCGCGCTTCGTATTGTAATCCACCATAAGTTCGTCACGTACGTTCTTGTTGACAGAATCGATAGCCTCGCGCATTGTCTTACAAGAAACCACATATTTACGGAAACGCTCATAGAAATCCTTACGCCAGTTTTCACGATTTTCGTTCAGATTGACATAAGCCACCACATCGTTCAAGAATATATCATTGGGCACCTCTTTAGCCCAGGGAAACTCTGCCCTTGCCTTATAAGCATACGACACGTTCTCCAACAGAAAATCGGCGGTCAACGTCTTGGCATCTCTTTCCGGCATGTAGGAAATCAGGAAAGCCACACCCTCCTTCTGGTCGGCAGGAGCTTTCTTTAATGCCTTCGTCAATTCCTTTGCATTATCACCAGCTGTAACCATAGTCTGATTCAGCAACTCATGATATTCCTTTGGCACTCCGGCATACTTGCCTCCAGAACATGCGGACAAGCCTAAAGCCAAGAGCACAACAAAACTCTTAATTTTCATAGATTTTTTCTTAAGTATATTTGGATAAATTATTTGCTGTACAAAGTTACTGTAAAAAATCGGGGAAAGGGTAAAGAATAGATAAAAACAAAAGAGAATCAAGACAGAACACTAACAAAACAGCTCGTGCCGGACTTACTCGGCACGAGCTGTATGCATTTATTCGGGCAGTGCTGTCACTATCACTACTCGATTGAGACTGTTCTCCTCGTATGGCTGGGCGTTGCAGCCTATGCCCTGTGCGTCGATGCGTGACGGAGCAATGCCGTAACGCTCGATGAGGATGTTTCGTACGCTGTCGGTGCGGCGGATGGAGAGCATCAGATTGGTGCGCTCACCACCCGTAGCCTTGTCAGCATAACCGTCCAGACGAATGCGGGCTGAAGGATTCTGCTTGAGATAATTGACGATGTTCTCAAACACGATGTCCTGCTTCTTCGCCGGCTTGGCTGAGGCATAAGCAAAGCTGATGGAGGCGAGACGGAACGCATCCAGCTTCTTCACCACTGGTTTCTCCACGATGCGGTCCTTAAAGACGGGACGCTCCACTACCCTTTCCACCATATACACCGTGTCAACCACGGCTTCACGGCGGCGCTTACGACTGCTTTCCTTCTTGGCGCAAGGCTTGGAAGCATTGAAGCGATAAGTGAGTCCGAGCGTTGCACCCAACGTTGGCTCATACTTCTTGCCCGTGATGCGACCGTCGAAATGGTCGGGCATGAGAGCCGAACCAATCTCAAGGTTGACATCCATGCACTTCATCACACGGTATTTGGCAGTAATGGAGAAGTTGGCTGTCAGCGAGTTGGTGCCCGCCGTACCGCGATAAGCGAAGCTACGGGCATAGCCCAAACCCACAGCCGGAAGCACGTCAAACCTGCCCTGACTGCGGAAGAGCAGACGCGAGAGGCTCACCATGAAGTCGGCATGAGCGTTGACGTAACGCAGATAATGACGATAGGTGCCGTCAGGGCGGACCGTCACATTATCTATTACAGGGTCGTGAGGACCATATACGGAACCGTCGGTCTGAGGGTCGCGCAGATAGAGTCCTTCCGATGTGGACATGCCGTTAAGCGAATACCCGCCAATCTGCAGGCGAAGGGCATAAGAGGGAGTTATCCACTTGCCCACGCCAATGGTGTATGACGGAGTGAGGCGCTTGCCGAAATCCAACTTGCTGGCATCGCTTGAGAAGATTGTCTGCACGCCTCCACCCACATCCACAAACCATCCGTTCTGTGCTGATGCCGGGAGCAATGACATACAACCCAACACCAAGCTTATTATCTTTTTCTTATTCATAATATACAGATAGGTGTTTTTAAGCTTATTCAACAATGACGAAAGAAGGAACGCGAGGCTCGTTCGCTGTGCCATAGCTCTCGCCGTTGGCAAACGTGAAGGCTGAGACAGCCTGATAGAGATACTTGTTGCGGCCAGAATAATACTTCAGCGTAACTGCTTCCTCTGCTCCCATGCTGCCGTTTATCTCCATGCGGAAGACATACTCGCCGTTCTCTGCCTGCTCCGCCTTTGTCATGCCACGACACTCTGTGCCCACGAAAGCAGCCATCACGTCATCCGTCGTTGCCTGACGGACGATGTTCTGGGGCAATGAGACGCAAGCCGTCATCTTGAGAGGATGCTTGCCTTCGACAACGAGAGGTACGGTGAAGGGCTGCTCTGGCGAAGCCTCCACCTTGCCGTCGGCAAACAGGAGGCATGCAGGTGCCGTGAACACATAGTTGTTGCGATGGCTGTAATAGCGGATGTCCACAGCCGCTGACTGTGAGCTGACACCATTTATCACCATCTTGTATACGGGTCTGCCGTCCTGCTCGCCCACTACTTCGCCCATGCCGGCGCAGACATTGCCGATGAACGCCGCCAGCTTGTCGCCGCTCTTGTCGGCATAGCTGCCTGTAACGGCGTCAAGGGTGAGGTAAGCGGTCATGCTGCCCTGCGGCACGAAGGTAAGGGTCTGCGGCTGGTCCTCAGAACCAACCACCGAACCGCGCTTGCCGATGACGAAAGACTGCTCGGAAACGAACACCTGCTTCTTCTCTGCGCTGTAATAGCGATAAGTCACCTGCTCGCCCTCTGCACGACCGAGGACGTCATACCAATATGTCATGTCAGCCTCGCTTGCCACGTGCTTGATGCCGCGGCACTCGTCGCCGACGAAAGCCTGAAGCTCATCGCCAGCGGCTACTGTGAACGGCAGCTGTGCCTTGTCCACCTTCACCCATGCCTTGGTAGGTACGGGGAAGGGACCTGACTGCTCGAAGTCGGGGAAAGCAGGATTCTCGGCTGTGCCGTAAATCTTGTCCACCTCATACTTTACGTCTGATGCCACGGAAACGTAGACGCGCTTCGCAGCTGCACTGTAATAGCGGAACTCCACATCGCCGCTCTCGCTGGACGGTGCCTTGACGTGAAGGAAGAAGAGGCGCACGCCGTCGTTCATCACCTTCTTAGCCACACCGCGACACTCGCCGCCAATGAAGGCTGCCATCATGTCGCCGTCGGCGGCAAGGGTTTCGAGGACGGGACTGAGACGCACCACGGCGGTCATGCTCATCGGATAAACGCTCTTGTCAGGATCGGTCCATGACGGCACCGAGGCATTGCCAGTGAAGTCGGCTCTCCACCCCGGGGCGGAGGCAGGGGCGTTGTCCGCCACCTGCCACGCCGGGACTTCGCTGACGAAATCCTCTGCCACCACGCTCCACTGGGGAGCGGGTTGCTGGGGATAAGTCTTGTCGCCTTCCTCCGTGCATTGTGTCATAAGGAAACACAATGCGGCAATCAATGAATACTTTATATACTTCATATAGATTTTCTGTTAATATTACTTCTTGATAGCTTTCATAGAGTATACGTTGCCGTCTACAGAGATGCTAACGATATAAACTCCCGAAGGAACTGTGTTGCCGGCGTTCCATGTGATGTCCACGTTGCCGTTGTCATTGCAGTTGTCCCATGCTACGACTCGCTTACCGCTCATGTCGCTGACAAAGACGTCAGTCTGGGCGTTGCGGTCCACATTGGCACGGATCTTAAGCTGCGAGTGGAACGGAGACGGATAGACATAGAGGCCGCCTTCTGTGCCGAGGAAGCTGATGTGCATCGGCTCGTTGATGGTGCCGACATTGCTGTTGGCAGCATAGCTGATGACGCTCGGTGCCTTGGCGATGACGTCGCCGCCGCGTTCGATGGTCACGTCCACAGCCTCTGGCTTGTCGCCACCCACGGTGAGCATGAAGATGGTTCTGCCGTCGGGCAGCTCTATAGCCTCAGCATAACCGCGATGTTCGCCTGCTACGTAGCTTACGAGGCGGTCGCCCTGCTGCAGACTTACGCCTTCCACCTCCACTACAGCCGTCATGTTGGCTGAATACGGGAAGTAAGCGTTTGTGTCGTCAGCGTTCTTGGCAGCTGCCATCGCAGCCTTAGCCTTGCGTCCTACGGAAGTCTTCGACGGATACTGCAGCACGGCGTCGTCCTGCGACTGGCGCTGGAGCATATATCCCTTGCCGTTCTCCATGTATGTAAGACTACCGATCCATCCCAGATTGCCGCTATACATCGCCATCTGTGTCTGCGACTTCACGATGTCACCCTCCTTGGCGTCGTAGCCGGCGAGAGCCTCCTTGAGCGTGAAGTTGTCCGAAGGCAGATAAGAGATGTAGTTCCAGCGCGGTGTGCCGTCCTCCTTGGCTCCACGGATGGTGAGCTTGTGCGATGTCGGGTCAACCACCGGTCCTGAGATATTCAGGTTCTGAGGTGCCGAACTGTGTACGAGATACATCTGGTCATTGTCAATGCCGGTGAGCTGTCCCACCCATCCATTGCGCTTAGTCCATGATGCGAAGCCATACTGCTCGCTCTTCACCTGGTCGTCAGAGGTCCACTTGCCGTCGGCAAGAAGCTTATTGAGGTCAGAGAGCTTGTCAGAAGCGATGTTTGTGGAAATCCACGTCCATCCCTCGTTCAGGCTGATGTTCTGCACTCGATAGTCCTTAGCTGTGAACAGCACTGGCTGTGACGGGCTGCCCACTACAGCATTGTTCTCGAAGCTTATAGGCTTCTCGCTCTGTGCGATGTAAGTCTGTCCTGTGCTTGCATCCCAGATGCGGAACTCAAGGTCGGAGTTGTTGACATCGTTAGAGTAGACAGTGAGCATGGAGTAATACATATCGTTCTGCTTGTAGTAGCGGTTATTGCAAACGCCTACGCACTTTCCGCCGCTGAACGCAGCGAGCATATCCTCGTCGTCGGAAGAGTATACCTTATTAATATACAGCTTGCCGAAGACAGACATATTATACTTGAAGTCAGCCGGATTGACCGTCCACTCAGGTTTCTCGCCTTCCACCTTAACGATGAGCTGCAGAGCCTCCACCACGTTGTTGTCGCCACGCAGATAGAGAGTCTCGTCGTACGTACCGATGTTCAGACTCGGGTCGATGGTAAGAACGATGTCGGCAGACGAAGTGGGGTCTATGGTGCCACTTGCGGGTTCTGCCTCCAGCCATGAAGGAAGGTTCTCGATGGTGAAGTGTTCTATAGAGCCACCCTTGTTGAGTGCCTTCACCTTGATTGTCTTCTCCTCGTTGAGCTTCTTCACTACGGTGAGAGCGTTGTCGCTCCACTTCAGCTGGTTGCGGTCGATGTATGCGCTCCATGTTATCGGCGAGAGAATCTCGTTGCCGTTCTTGTCGCGTACGCCGTCAACGGTGAACTTCACGATGGTCTTCTCGATGCGCTCGTAAGGTTCTTTCAGGTTGATAATGAGAGCGTCGTTGTTTACCACGAAGTCGTAGAGCAGCTTGCTCTCAGGTCCCTTTGCCTTGACAGGAGCAGAAGCCTTGGTCTCTACGTCGCCTCCAACAGCCACAGCGTCAGGCACCTTCTGTGTCGGGTCAGCCTGCTGCTTCTGGTCCATAAGAGAGAACTGGAGTTCCTTGACGCCCTGCCACTCGATGTATGTCTCGAACGGATAGTAAGCCAAGAGTCCCTTCTCAGTGCCGTCGAGTCGGTTGCTGTTGCCGTTCTCCACGAGCGTCTCGCTCTTATAGAGATTCCATACACGCACCTCGTCAATCTCGCCCTTGAAGAAGTTGTCGGCTGTCTCCTGCTGGAGGTTGTCCGCCGGTGTCCATACACGTGCGCCGAGATGGATGTAAGCCGCGGCTATGCCACCGAGGTCAGCTGCCTCGAAGTAAGTGTTGAGCTTGCCGTCCACATAGATCTGGCCGCGTCCGCTTGTGCGGTTTACAGCCACTGCCACGTGGTGCCAGTCGTTGTCTGCGAAGCTGCCGTCACATGCCACACGCACTCCATTGTTATGGAATACCAGTCTGCCCTCCTCCAGATTGAGAGCAAAGAGATTGAGCGAACCGCCCATTTCCTCACCGTCGCCACGTCCGTTGGAGATGATGGTGGCTGTCTGCTGTGCCTCGTCAGCCTTAAACCATGTCTCGATGGTGTAGTCCATAGTGTTGTCTACGACACATGAACTGCCCGAAGAGAGCTTCAGATACTGGTCCTTACCGTTGAACGCTACTGCGCGTCCTTCGGGATTAGCCCATTCGCCGCCTCGCATCTCAAGGTTAGCGCCGTGTGCCTTGTCGGCAAGAACGCTGCCCTTAGCCTCCGACATCGGATAGTAAGCGATGAGATTGCTTTCGGCTCCTGAGAGCATTGTCAGCGAGTTGGTCTGCAGACGTGCCGGTGTCAGCACCTTGTCCCAGATGCGTGCGCCGTGCATCTTGCCTGCGAAGTGTCCGTTTCCGTCCACGCTGGCTCCAAACACGTAAGCGCCCTCGCCGTTATACTCGCCCACCTCAGCTGCGCTGATAAGCTGCTCGTAGTTATAGTAAGCCGACACGTTACCCTCATTGTTATATACGAGAGCCACGTGTGCCCATGTGCCCTGCTCATAGTCGAACGCCTTGTCGCTGACGATGGTCTTGTCAGCCACCTTCACCTTCAAGCGGTTGTCGCTCGTGGTGGCAAGTTCGATGGAGCTGTTGGCGTTGCCCTGGCTGAAGAGCACAGCGTCCTGAGGCTTGTCTGCAAGTGTCCACATCTCGATGGTGAGGTTCTTGCCGCTCCAGTTGCGCTGGAATTCAGACACAAGTTCGTCGTTCTGACCGTCGAGTCGTACGCTTACGCTATGGTCGGTCTGTGCGCCGTTGCGGATGCCCGTTACCGAGAAGTTGTTGTCGGTAAGCAGTCCGTCGGCTATCGGCTCGTTGAACGTGAGCATCACCTCGTCGTTAACGGTGAGCACGCCGTTCGCCGGCTGTGCGCTACCGAAGAGGCGCGGGTTATACATATCCTTGATGCCGCTGTGTACGGCAGAATAGTTAAATACCTCCTCATTGTTGATCATGCTCGTACCCACTGTGCGCAGATCGTAACGCTGATCCTGCAGGTCGTCAAGGAACCAGCGATACTTGATGGTGCCGGCGTCTGCCGCCTTTATCATCTCGGCGTTCATGCCGTTGGTCAGTGCCTGATCATAGAGAGTCTTGTCGTTATAGTAGCTCATGAGCGTGGTCCAGTCGTTGTCGCTGCCCGACGACGGCTTATACTGAAGCATGATGCGATGGAAGTTGTCATAGTTGACATCAAATCCGTCAATCACTACGTCCATGTAATGCTTCTGCACGCCGTTCACCTCTGCCGTAGGCAACTTGGTGTTGTACGTCCAGTTGTCGGTAGGCTTCTTCAGGTTCACGTCTGTGGCTGAAGGAGTGAAGTGTACGCTGAACGTCACGTCGTCATAGATGTCGCCCTGGAAATCAGTGGGATCACACTGACACTGCGACTGAAGCATCAGTCGGAGATTGTCATAGTTCATCACCGAACCCTTGCGCACCTCGAGCGTCTTGGTAAGCGTTCCGCCTGCCGGCACGAGCAATGCTCTGCCGTTGCCGATCGGTGCGCCGTCGATGAGCAGCTGTGCTCCGTTAGGATTGCTGCTGTCGTCGATTACGAGGTTATACCAGTTGTCGTCCTGCGACTCCGAGTTGTTGCGCAGATAGAGCGTGAAGTAAGCCGACTTGCCAGAAGGAACATTCTCGATGAAGTCTTTCTCCACGGTTATCTCCGGCACCTCCATCTGAACAGTAGCCTCATTGATGACGTGCTGTCCCGGCTCGTAGTACTTGGTCTTGTATTCGCCCTCGTAAGGACAAGACGTAGCGCCGCCACGAGTCTTGAAGATGAATGTTGAGAAGGTCTGTCCCTCCTCGTCCTTCATATCCTTGTACTTGATGTACTGGTCGCCATTCTTATATCCTGCCTCGCGGCATACGTCTACAGAGATATAGTCAGAGCCTTCCTCGGCGAGCACGTAGCCCTTGCAATGACGTGCCGTCTCCTCAGTAGAGAACTCGCCGCCGTGTTCGGTGGTAAGGCTCTCGTCTACAGTGAGCACCATACCAGTGCCATTGAGTGTCCATCCGAAGTTGTTGGTGAACTGAGCGCCAATCAAGATAGAGAAGCGTTGAGTCTCCGAACGTCCAACCTCATACTCCTCAGAGTATTCGTAAGAAGCACCGCCCTGGAACGAATGGTTCTGCATGAGTTCTGCCTTAACCTTCTGTTCCTCGTTATTGCGAAGCTGCATCTTCCAGTTGTCAATCGACTGATTGAGGAACATGATAGTATCCTCCTTCAACGGCTGTCCTGCAGGAGCGTAAATCTTGTAACTCGGTCCGTCGAGCGGGTCGTTGGCATTGGCACCCTTAAACACCTTGTCGTTGTTACTCTTGCCGAAGTTAGGATCGTCAGCTGCCAACTTCGAAACGTATACAGGGAGTTTGGTGTTGTTAGCCATAGCCTGGAAGTCTACACCTTCAGCCTGCTGATGCAGCAACTTGTTGCGTACATCCTCAAGTTTAGGCAACAGCACCTGCTCGATGTGTACCTGCGGATAGGTGAACATAGTGCCATACTTCTGCGAAAGTCCCAGACCAGTGGTCTTCACAAGCAGATACTCGCTGTTTTCGGGAGTAACATCGCCGAACAGTTCGTATTCTGAAGGATTGGCCTGATACATCTCACGTGTAGTAACGGCGATGTTTTCGGTCTTGCCCACGCCGATATTAGTAGAATAGCCTACGAAGAGGTCGCCGTCGCTTCCAACATACTGTGGGTCGCTACTTGTCTCGAAGCGTGTGGTAGTGGTCATCGTCTTAGTGTCAGAGTCAGTACCACCGATTGTCTCACTGTGAGAAGCGCCGAATGAGAATTCGTTCTTCACATCGTTCTCGTTCACCACTCCGGCACCAAGACCGGTGAAGGTGATGACCTTGGCACCAACCTTTGCCTCGTTGTTCAATACTCCCTCGTTGGTGACATTTCCCTCATACGTACTTGTAGAAGTAACTGTCACGCCCTTCTCAAGATAAGCATACGAGTTGCTTCCCGGCGGGTCGCGCAGCACGAAGAGCACCTTGTCAGGTCCGTTCGTAACGAAGTCCGAACCTAAAGTCTTTGCACCAATTACGATAGCCTTAGTATTGCCCTTGCCGTCAAAGCCACCCTTCCAGTTGATTGTTGTAGAAGATGTGCTTTCGCTGTTTTCGCTGTAGGTCATATCCATAGCGGCAGAGCGCAGAGCCGAGGTCATTTCCGGATTGTTCACCTGGAATGTCCATTCTGCCTCACCCTTCTCGTCGGTAGTGATGTCTTCTTGCGTTCCGTACGCAATGTCGCCTCTACTGAATGACAGTTTAGCCTCAGGCGTTGGCACGATGTCTTCCTTAACGCCATCCTTACGTCTGCCGTCCTTATCCTTATATTCATACACCTCTGCTGTGGTGATGTGATAAGTGACGTATTGTCCCTGCTCATACACCGGCACGCCGAGTGTGTAAGGCTGTGCAGCATTGTCAGGATCGTAGGTCTTCACCTTTATGGTCTTTGTCTGATCGAGTGTAGAGATGCTGAGTTCTTCCTTTCCGAAGAAGTCCTGAAGCTTACCCTTCACCTTCTCCTTCACGATGATTGACGGAGTGTAGCGCTTGATGAACTGCTGCTTCTTGTTGTAATATACAGTGTCGCTGCAGTTGACAAACTTGCCCTGCGTAGAGATAGAGTCAACATAAGCATTCACCTCGCTCTGCTTTGCAAACTCGTTGCTCAGGTTTAGGTCTTCGCCACTGCCCGGGATGTTGTCATGGCCGGGCACCACTACATTAATCTTATACTTCTCAGGAATGAGGTCGGCATAGAACTCACCCGTCTCAGCGTCAGGATAGATGGTTATCTTGTTGCCGTCGTAAGCCACACGGTTCTGGTGCTGCTTGCTTACGTACACGCCCTTGACGTGATTGAGTGTGGTTTCGCGAGCCTCAGCCGTCATCTTATAGGCATCGTTCTGATATGTAAGCTCGATGCGTACGTCGTCAGCGAGGTTGTTCTTCGAAAGCGAGTGGCCCACGGGGAATGCCTCCTGCTTGGTACCGCCGGCAACACGTCCGATGTAACGTACTGTTGTAACGTCAAAGATTTCGAATCCGTTGTCGTCGTCCTGATAGTTGCGGTCGGTGCCGTCGCTGTTGGTCAGCTTGCCGCCGTTCTCAAACGTATGGTTGGCGAGCACTGCCTTCACCTCGTGCTGTCCTACGGGCACGCTGATGGTGAACTGTCCGTGAGCGTCGGTCTTCACGATGTTGCTCTTGCCGTCCATTACGGTTACGCCGTCAACGGCGAACGACACTCCCTCTACGGGCACGTTGCCGCCCTTGTACATAACCTTACCCGAGATGTTGAACGACGACTTGTCCGTGAAGTTCACGGTGTGGCTCTGTGCCTGCGAGTTGATGAGGCGCAGCTCCTTAGCCGATGCAAACTGATGGATGCCGAGTGTCGGCACAATCATATACGTAGTTCCGTTGCCGGTGTAGGGCAGCGAACGAATCTGATAAGAACCGTCTTTAGCTGTGTAGCTGCTGTAGCCGAGCTGCGCGGAAGTAGGAATGTCTTTCGAACTGATAGTAACACCCGTAGCCACACCATGGTTCATGTTGTACTTCGTGCCCTTGTACGATATGTCGTAGAAGGCGTCGTCAACCGAATAGTCGAAGGTGTAGTAAGCCTGCAGACCGTCCTCATTACCTACGAGGTAGCGGTTGTAGTCGTTGGCGAGGGTGTCAGCATTGAGCGCCTTGTTCCACAGACGCACCTCGTCGATGGCTCCTTCGAAGCCTTCGCCCATCACCACCTTATTGTTGTTGCCCGTAATCTGAGCCGTACGCTCGGCTTCTGCCACAGCCTGACCGTTTATATATATAATAAGGTGTGTGTCGCTTGCCACGGCTGAGAGATGCACGAACTGATCGGAGGAAGCGTAGTCGCTGAGCTTCTTCGGTGTCTTCAGCGTCTGGCTGCCAGCTGTGAACTCAATCTTCTTGCCGTTATATGCCAACTTGTACATGCCCGGCTTCTCGATGATGGTGCCTTCCTTGGCTGCTCTCACCCATGCCTGAAGCGTAACTGCCTGCGTGGCATCATTCAGAAGCTGGTCGTTGTCGACGGTAAGATTAGACGCACCGGTGAACACGTATGACTTGCCCGGAACGCCCGAACCTTCCGTAGGCTCAGCACTTACCTTGGCGCCCGACACAGCCTGACCGCTCTCGAACGTCACGCGTCCGTAGATGTCACCCGTCGGTGTGCGGAAACCAACGTCTGTGAGTACCTCGTCGCTCTCAAGCAGATTGCCCGAGCACATAACCTGACCCTTGATTTGATAGTCGTAGACCACGCCTGGAACGGCGTTCACGTCGTTATAGTAATAGTCGTTCTGAGCCTCGTTGCCCTCAGTTACGGCTATCTGCTTATAGTCTGTATCAGGAGCGCCATGCTCCTTGCGGTTGATTACGAAGCGCTCGAAGTTACCCTTGCTGCTCCATGCCAGTTCAACTCGGTCTGAGTAGTAGCCCTTGCCGGCTGTAAACGCAACAAGATTGCCTATGCTTGTAGGCATGATTGACTCCGGAGCAGCCACCGTAGGCAGAGTGCCGTAAGCCTCGGTAGGCTTCACCGTAAGGCGGTAACGATATTCGTTGCATATCATTATCATGTCGTCAACATACTTGCCGCTGAGGAATTCTTCCTTCGACAGCTCGATGTTGTCGGTTGTATTGGTCGTAACGTTCACACGTGTAAGCACCGCTTTGGTGCCTGAACTCCAGATGTCGCCCTCTGTCTGCCAAGTGATAGTGGCAGTCTTGGCTTCTTCGTCCAGTACGGCATGTACAGAACCTGCTGTAACATTGCTGTGCTTTGCAGAAGCCGATAGAGAGGTATGCTTGCTGAAAGCGTTGTTCCATACATCAGAGTTGCCAGTATGCGAACGCTTAATGCTGAATTCATAATTCAGGCTCTCGCCTAAAGGTACGTCAAACTCATAACTGTATGCTGTCTTACCAGCCATATACTTGATATTCTGTGTGGTTGTCTCCACAGCATTTGTAGCCCGATCAGTACTCTTGATTGTGAGCACCATGTCGTCATCAATAAAGTTCTGCGTAGGTGCCTCACTGAGATTCCAGTCCACCTTTATCTTGCGCGTCACCTGATCATAGTCGGCGCTGATTTCCTTAACCTGCGGATAGGCAGGGCGCGTGTGGCTGTCGCCGAGCGTAGAGTATGTCACCTGTTTGTTATAACTTGGCGTATACTTCTGCTTCACCTTATAGTCTGAGAAGTTGTCAAGGCTCATCTTGTCAGTCGGAACGAAGAACGAACCGCTTGTCTTGCTGGCACTGACCGAACCTATTCCGCTTATCTCCTGTCCAGCCGAGTTGCATAAGACGAAAGAACCGTAGCTATCAATGGAATAGTCGGAAGCCTTTCCGTCTTTCTTAAAATTGATGATATATCCAGGAGTATTGTTCACCACGTCATATCTGCCACCGGTTATCACGGTTTTCGTACAACCATAATCTGTCTTTATGGGAACCGTATGGCTAACAGTTTGCTCACTAGATTTTCCTTCACGCCACCATTTACCAGTGTATGTAACGCTCTCGCTGGAATTGATTTTCGTTTGCGTCAAAGGAATGTGAAGTCTTACATAAAATACTGGCTTATTATTCTCATCGTACAATTTGCCCAGCCATTCAATATTCGACTTATCGATTCCGGTAATTTTACCATCATCAAGTTTCTCCCATTTGTTTCCAGATCCGTCAATTTTGATTTTCATACCTGCTACATCCACATCGAGATAACCTTTATCGCAGAATCCGCAATGACCTTTGTTACTTCCTCCCCAATCTTGATATACACGGATATCAAGTTCAAGAGTTGCATTAACTGGATTGAACCGTTGCTTCAGCCAAGAATTGTTCCAATCGTCTCCAGCCGATGCCTTCTGCACAGAGAATGTCATCAGCATCATGACGCAAAGGAAGAACTGCATGAACCTTCCCGCGGACGTTCGCATGGAACGCCGCGTAGAAACAGAATTGCTTGCAACCCGCCCGTCCAAATATGGAGGAGGTTGCTTCTCTCTTCTTCTTTTCATTTTAAGATGATTTTAATTTATAGTTATTATTTAAGTTATGATTTAAGCTTTTAACATTATAAGTTATGATTTAGCTTTTCACTCGGCAAATTTACTTTTTTTTACTTAAACAGACTGTCCAATTCATGTGTGTAATTGTCCAATTCGTACCAAAAAGGTGTCCACTTCGTAGGAAGTAGACACAAGGACACACGTTTTTCCGGTTTCTGACGTATCTGATATTTGCATTCCTAACGCTCAATACTGCGAGCCCGGCGCACAAAGAAATCTTTGGTGCGAAATTCTCGAGTTTTGAGCGTTTGAAGCTATATCATTAATACACAGTAGGTTATACGGTTTGCAGAAATAATACGTAAACAAAGGGGTTGTCAAAGCGGCACTTTTAGGGTGTAATAGCGCCGCTTTTAGACTGTAAAAGTGGCTCTATGAGGGCACTTTGTGTTTTTAATGGTCATAGAGGGTGGCTTTTATGCTGTAAAAAACCATAAAAACAGCTTTTTGAATCTCTAGAATTGATTTTTATTTTGTAACAGATATTTACTCTTTTGTACGATATTTGCATTACTGCTTTTCTCTCCATGCAACAGGAGTGCATCCCTCTTTTTCCTTAAATATCTTATACAGATAAGAGCGTGAAGAGAAGCCGCATTCAGAAGATATGATGTCGTTGCTGAAGTCAGGATTTTCCATCATCATCTTCTTGGCAGCATTGAAGCGTATCTCGCCAAGCCAGATTCGGAAGGTGGTGTTCTGACACTGGCTGAAGTATTGCGACAGCTCGGTTTTGTTGATTTCGAGCAAATGTGACAATGTCAGCATATTGACTGTGCTGTCCTTATAGCCTAAGTCGGCACACCAATGGTCGAGGGCAGACCGGATGAAGGCGATGCGTGAGGCAGGGAGCTGTTGGGAGGTTTGCTCACTGCCGGTCTCAGGCGCAGACTGCTGAGCATCACACTTGACAGACTCTTCCTCGCTTTCAGCGTTGACAGCATAGGCGGTCAGATTGTTGCCTCTTTCCTTATCCAACAGTTCTTCAGTTGGGACATAATTGAAGCCGAGCGCCACAAAATTGACGATGAAGAAGAGCGTGGCTACGAGTCCGAAGGGACCTATTATATATAGCGACTTGGTGGAAAGGATGGCAAACGGGATGATGGCGGCTGTGAGAAAGAGCAGCGCAAGGCTGGCATGAGCATATCGCGTAAAGGGGCGCATGTCGGTGGCTGTCATCGTCTCAAGGAGCTTCTTCCGCTTGTTCATCTCTATTATTATCATGTATATGCAGTAGAGCATGTTGCCGAAGAAGATGGCAAGCATCACGTAAAGCCATACGCCCATATTCAAGGAGCCGGTAACATAGTAGCCCGTGCCAAAGACGGCAAGCATGGCGGCATATACGGCAGCACAGACCATGTTCATCTTCCTGCGGTTGGTGTGGGTGGCCTCTATGTTGTAAATCGCCATTGCGAAAAGCGTGAAACTCGGAAGATAGACCAGAATGTTGATGACGGCCCCCACTTCTTCGCGTGAGGCTCTGAATCCAAAGCACATCTGAAGAAAAAAATGTACTGCCAACAATGTCAAGGATGAGAACAACATCCAACGAGAATACTCATATCGCCGGTTTATCCATCTTACGTGAAGACGCAAAACAGCGATAAGGAATGCACTGAAAAGCATGAATATCAGACATGCAAACTGTAACAAATATAACATAACTATGTGATAAATATATCGGGAATCAGCCATAAACCTGCAAACTCTTTACAGCGTAGCGACTGTTCTTTCTTATGTCTTGCCGGCCCAACGTCAGACTCCAAAGGCGTTTTCTCAGGAATTTCAAGGCATTATGGATATGCGCCTCCACGGTTCGTGGCGACGTACCGGTCACTTGGGCTATCTCGGCATTGTTCTTGCCTTCTATGTATCTCATACGAAAGACACTACGGCACTTCTCGGGCAGGGCATTTATGGCGGCATCTATCTGGCGTCGCATCTCGGCATTCTCCATGCACTCATGAGGATCGGCAAAGGCAGACTCGATCTGCTCCACACGCATATCGCCAATCTGCCTTGCAGCATCCACACGCTGCTGACGCAACGCATTACGCTTGAGCATATTCAGAGAGCGGGTGAAGACGGCACGATAAAGAAACGCCTGTATCCTATCACCCATTTCCATCGTGTCAACATGTGTCCAAAGGTCGCAGAACACCTCTTCCACGACGTCTTCGGCGTCACCGTCGTTGCCGACAATGCCGCTGGCATAGAAGAATAGTTTCGCGTAATAAGCGTGGAACAATGTGTCAAAATGTTTTTTCCTGTCCATTGGTAGCATTCGTATGAATGAATTAACGGTGCAAAGTTACGCAAAAAATCGGGGAAAGGGTAGAAAAAAAATAAAGAAGTTAAAGAAGTTTTGCGACAAACTCCTTTAACTTCTAAAATTGTAAGAGCAGAATTCTCTTACATACTTTGCAATTTTCCGCCAAGCACCACCTTGTTTACGATAGGTGTGGTGTAGGCGTAAGGTATAAAGTCGAGGGACGGTATGGGTTTGGTGATGTAGAAGTTGGCCACCTTGCCCTTGGCTATGCTGCCGTAGTCCCGGCTCTGTCCCATGGCGTAAGCACCGTTGATGGTGGCAGCATTGAAGGCTTCGTTGGGCAACAGCCTCAGCTTTATGCAAGCCAACGACACAACGAACTTCATGTCGCCGGACGGCGTAGAGCCTGGATTGTAGTCGCTGGCAACGGCTACGCCCAAACCTGCGTCGATAATCTGGCGGGCTTTGGCGTTGGGCATGTTCAGGAAGAAGGATGTGCCGGGCAGGGCTGTCGGCATCGTTTCGCTGCCACGCAATGTATTGATGGTCTCCTCGGTCATGCTCTCAAGATGGTCTACGGACAACGCTCCATGCTTGACGCCTACCACTACTCCACCCGATGATGCTAACTCGTCGGCATGAATCTTGGGACGCATGCCCCAAGCGGCGGCTGCCTCCAGAATGCGTCCGGTCTCTTCAGGCGTGAAGAAGCCACGGTCGCAGAACACGTCAACGAAGTCGGCAAGACGCTGGCGTCCCACCTCCGGTATCATCTCGTCAATGATAAGCTGGACGTACTGTTCCTGCGTCATGCCGCGTGCCACGGCGTGTGCACCGAGGAACGTAGACATTATCTTCGCCGGAGAAGCTTCCTTCATGCGCTTTATCACGCGGAGCATCTTCAGCTCGTCCTCAAGGCTCAGTCCGTAACCGCTCTTTATCTCGATGCATCCGGTTCCCTTACGTATCACTTCGTCAAGGCGCTGCATGGCTTGACGGAAGAGTTCGTCCTCGGAAGTGTTGTGCAGGAGGTCGGCAGAATTGAGGATGCCTCCTCCACGTCGGGCTATCTCCTCATAACTGAGTCCGTTTATCTTATCCACAAACTCCCGCTCACGGCTTCCGGCGAAGACGATGTGCGTGTGCGAGTCGCACCATGACGGCAAGACCATTCCGCCTTCCGCGTCAACCACTTCGACGGTGTCGTCCAAGGGAGGCATTCCGTCAGCAACAGCGCCGAACGCTGCGAAGCGTCCGTCCTCCACAAGGAGCCAGGCGTCGTCAATGGTGTTGACGATGCCCATCTCCTTGCCTTGCAGACGAAGCTTCGGAGCATATTCGATGCCAGCAAGAGTTCGTATGTTCTTTACAAGTAATTTCATACGGTATTACTTTCTCAGGAAATCAATGGAGTGTGCGATGTGCGGATACATCACCTCGTCGTGAACGATGAACGGCACCACCTTTCTGTAGCTCTCGAAGATGGCCTCCACAGCTGGCGACGACTTCAACGGACGACGGAACTCGAGTGCCTGAGCTGCATTAAACAGCTCGATGGCGAGCACACGCTCCGTATTGAGCACCACCTTGTAAAGCTTGATGGCGGCATTGGCACCCATGCTCACATGGTCTTCCTGGCCCTGGCTGGAAGGAATGCTGTCCACAGAAGAAGGTGTTGCCAGCGACTTGTTAAGGCTGACGATGGAAGCAGCGGTGTATTGCGGAATCATAAAGCCACTGTTCAGACCCGGATTGGCAACGAGGAAGCTCGGCAGGTCGCGCGTACCGCTGATGAGCTTATAGGTGCGGCGCTCCGAGATGTTGGCCAACTCGCACATTGCTATTGCGAGGAAGTCCATCGGCATTGCGATAGGCTCGCCGTGGAAGTTGCCGGCAGAGATAACAAGGTCTTCGTCAGGACATACCGTAGGATTGTCGGTAGCCGAATTCACCTCTACGTCAATCACTGAGTTGACATACTCGATGGTGTCCTTAACGGTGCCGTGTACCTGCGGGATGCATCTGAACGAATAAGGATCCTGCACGTATGACTTGGGCTTCTGTATAATCTCGCTACCCTCAAGCAGTTCTCTCATGCGGGCAGCTGTGACAATCTGACCCTTGTGCGGACGAACCTGATGAACAGCGTCGATGAAGGGAGAGGCAAGTCCGTAGTAAGCATCCAGCGACATGGCAGCAATCTTGTCTGCCCAGTCGCTCAGACGGTGTGACTGGAGCAATGCCCAAACAGCAAACGCGCCCATGTTCTGTGTGCCGTTAAGCAGCGCAAGACCTTCCTTTGAAGCAAGCTGTACGGGATTCCAGTCGAACTTCTTCAGCATCTCAGCTCCTGAGATAACCTTTCCTTCGTATTCCACCTCGCCAAGTCCGACGAGAGGCAATGTGAGGTGTGCGAGCGGCACAAGGTCGCCGGAAGCGCCGAGCGAACCCTGCATGTAGACAACCGGATAGACATCGTTGTTGAAGAAGTCGATAAGGCGGTTGACGGTCACAACCTGACAGCCAGAGAAGCCATAACTCAGCGACTGAATCTTGAGCAGCAACATTATCTTGACGATGTCGTTGGGCACTCTGTCGCCTGTGCCGCATGCGTGCGACATCATAAGATTGATCTGAAGCTGTGCCAAGTCGTCCGAACCGACGCTGACGTTACAAAGCGATCCGAAACCGGTGGTAACGCCGTAAATGGGAGCCTTGTTCTCTGCTATCTTACGGTCGAGATACTCACGGCATTCTACGATGCGCTTCTGTGCGTCGTCGCTCAACTCAATCTTGTAACCACCGTATACTATCTCACCTATACGCTCAACTGAAAGATGTTCGGCTGATATCTTGTGTATTTTCATAATCTTGGCATTTATTTTCTTGTTAGTAGTTTAATGTTTTAGTTAGCATACTTGTTGATGATGTCGTCATCAACGATGTTCGGCATCGTAACCTGGAGGCCGTGTGAGCGGAGCATCTCACGCTCGATGCTATGGATGGAGCCTTCGTTACGTGCCCAGGCACGGCGTGCTATTCCGTTGTTGACATCCCAGAACAGCATCTCACGAATGTGGCGTGCGCTGTCCTCACCGCCGTCAATAACCATACCGAAGCCGCCGTTGATAACTTCGCCCCAGCCTACGCCGCCACCATTGTGGAGCGACACCCATGTGGCACCACGGAACGAGTCGCCAATGACGTTCTGCACAGCCATGTCAGCACAGAACTGCGAGCCGTCGTAGATGTTGCTGGTCTCGCGGAACGGAGAGTCGGTACCTGAAACGTCGTGATGGTCGCGACCAAGAACTATAGGACGCGTGATCTCGCCCTTGCGAATGGCCTCGTTGAAAGCCAAAGCAATCTTGGAGCGGCCTTCTGCGTCGGCGTAAAGGATGCGAGCCTGCGAACCAACCACGAGCTTGTTGCGGCTTGCCTCACGAATCCAATGGATGTTGTCTGCCATCTGGCCCTTTATCTCATCGGGTGCGTTCTGCATGATTTCCTCCATCACGCGAGCTGCAATCTCGTCTGTCTTGGCGAGGTCGGCAGGATTGCCTGAGGTGCAGACCCATCTGAACGGGCCGAAACCGTAATCGAAGAACATCGGTCCCATGATGTCCTGTACGTATGACGGATAGCGGAACTTGCCGTTCTCCTTGCAGATGTCGGCGCCAGCACGCTGCGACTGCAGCAGGAAGGCATTACCGTAATCGAAGAAGTACATGCCGTTGGCAGAGAGACGGTTGATGGCAGCCACCTGACGACGCAGAGAAGCCTGAACGTGCTTGCGGAATTCCTCAGGATTCTCAGCCATCATAACCTTCGATTCCTCCAAAGTAAGATCGGCAGGATAATAACCGCCTGCCCACGGATTGTGAAGCGAGGTCTGGTCACTACCTATGTCTACGCGAATATTCTCGTCAGCGAGGCGCTCCCAAAGGTCAACCACATTACCTACATAAGCCATTGATACGGTGCGCTTCTCCTCCACGCTCTTCTTAATGGCAGGAATAAGCTCGTCCAGATTGTCATGGAGTTCGTCCACCCAACCCTGGTCGTAACGCTTCTTTGCAGCCAACGGATTTATCTCAGCCACCACGCTCACTACGCCGGCGATGTTGCCAGCCTTGGGCTGTGCTCCTGACATACCTCCAAGACCTGAAGATACGAACAGCATTCCGTGGATGTCAGCCGGTCCACCCTTCTCAATACGCTGCTTGCGGCAAGCGTTAAGCACAGTAATGGTAGTGCCGTGAACGATGCCCTGCGGACCGATATACATATATGATCCGGCAGTCATCTGTCCGTACTGGCTGACACCGAGAGCATTCATACGCTCCCAGTCGTCTGGCTTGGAATAGTTGGGGATAACCATACCGTTGGTAACCACCACTCTTGGTGCATTGGGATGTGACGGGAAGAGTCCGAGCGGATGACCAGAATACATCACAAGCGTCTGCTCGTCAGTCATCTCGCTCAGATACTTCATCACAAGCCGATACTGTGCCCAGTTCTGGAAGATGGCTCCGTTGCCACCGTAAACGATAAGTTCGTGAGGATGCTGTGCCACCTCGGGATCGAGGTTGTTCTGAATCATAAGCATGATGCCGGCAGCTTGCTCAGAGCGATGCGGATACTCGTCAATGGGCCTTGCATACATATCATAATGAGGACGATAACGATACATATAGATACGTCCGTACTTGTCGAGCTCTTCCATAAACTCGGGAGCCAACTGTGCATGCAGGTCCTTCGGGAAATAACGCAGCGCATTACGCAAGGCAAGCTGTCTTTCCTCGGCTGTGAGTATCTCTTTGCGCTTCGGCGCATGATTTATGTTATTGTCGTAGGGCAACATTTCCGGCAAATAATCAGGAATGCCCAGTCTTATTTCTTCTGCAAATGTCATAATGTAAAAAGGTTAAAAGAAAATCATATTCCTTACCCTTCCCTAAGTTGGAAGGGCAAGGATATATTATAGGATCAAGTTAGATTAATTATAATTTCTCCTCTACGAGCTTCGTAATCTCAGCCTCTTCTGCGTTGGCCTTGGCTATAAGCTCGTTAGCCTCAGCTATTAAAGCCTCAGCCTTCTCGCGGTCCTTCAACGAACCTGCGTTAATCTTGACGTTCATACCTGCTCCGAGGACAGCGGCACGTGCAGCCAATGCACCTACACCAGCGTCAGAAACGCTGTTGGGGTTGCCTTTCTCCACCATCATACGGCAAACAGCGAACACCTCGTACGATGCCTTCATGGTATCGAGAGGTACTTCCGTGGCAAACAATGTGGCTGTCTGAATGGCTTCAGTACGTGCAGCCTTCTCTTCTGGCGTGTTCTTAGGCATGCCGAACGCTGCCATGATGCGGTTGAATGCTTCTGTGTCTTCGTCAACAAGGTGGAGAAGACGCTCCTGCAGAACCATGCCTTCCTCGGCAACCTTGGCAAACTCTTCCCACTGCTCGTCCCAACCGGGCTTGTGGCTGGAAAGGTTGGCAACCATCGTGGCAAGCGATGCTCCTAAAGCTCCCATGTATGCAGATACCGAACCGCCACCAGGTGCGGGGCTCTCGCGAGAAGTCTCCTCAGCGAATCCCTTAACGGTAAGGTCGACAAGCAGGTTCTGCTTTTCGGCACCCGCTGCCATTACGTATTCTATGATCTTCTCTTCGGGCTTAAACTCCTTAAGGTCTGACAGACCCAATGACTTGATGGCGATGTCGAGGATGTCCTTCTTTGGAATACCGGCAGAACGCTGCTGCTTAGCAAGGAAGTAACGACCTGCCTCAAGGAGTGTGCGCTCCGGAACCAGACCTACAATCTCCGTACCCGTAACGCGTATGCCACGCTCCTGTGCACAACGGCAAACCTCATCGAATGCCTTGTGCAGCGGAGTTACATTAATATTAGTGATATTCATCGACACCTGAGCGATGCCGTATTCGTCAATATACCAACCTATGGCCTTCGTACACTTCAATGTACCGGGCTTCATGATAGGTGTGCCGTCAGCATAAAGAAGCTTCTTGCCTGTGATAGGATTGCCCTCACGCATTGGGCGTCCCTTCTCTCTAACGTCGAATGCGATGGCATTGGCACGACGTGTAGAAGTGGTGTTAAGGTTGAAGTTGACTGCAATGAGGAAGTCACGTGCTCCGACAACGGTGCAACCGGTACGTGCAACCTGCTCGTCGAACGGACGTCTGCCGAAATCGGGAGCCTCAGCATCGTCGTCGATGCGCTCGGCAATGCCCTCATACTCGCCCTTGCGACAAACGGCAAGGTTCTGACGCTCCGGTGTAAACGCTGCAGCCTCATAGCAATAGCACGGGATGTTAAGTTCGTCGGCAATACGCTTAGCGAGCTTGCGCGAAATCTCAGCACACTCTTCAAGGGTAATTCCGCTTACGGGCACAATGGGCAACACGTCTGTTGCGCCGATACGCGGATGAGCACCATGATGCTGACGCATGTCAATAAGCTGTCCGGCTTTTCCCACTGCTCTGAAAGCAGCTTCCACCACGTCGTCAGGTTCGCCAACGAAGGTTACGACCGTGCGGTTGGTTGCTTCGCCTGGATCGACGTCAAGCAATTTCACACCCTTCACGCTCTCCACTGCATCCGTAATCTGACGGATGATGTTCATATCGCGGCCTTCGCTGAAATTAGGCACACACTCTACTATCTGCTTTGTTTTTGCCATAGTGTAAGATATAAAGTTAGTAGTAAATAAGTTTAAAATCCAAAGTATCATTAAGATACGCTGCAAATATAGCAAAAAAGCCATATTTAAACAAGAAAACAACAAAAAAAACATCTGTATTGTTTTAAACATAAAAAAGACCACCCGAATAACCTATATATTGTAACATACACAGGTCATTCGGGTGGTCTTATCGGGTCCGAACAATGTCGAACTTTATAAACCTAAGCCTTATTGCTTACTTTCTTACAAGCACCTTCTTAACTGAACCGTCAGACATCTTGATGATGTTGATGCCCTTGCGGAGCGAGTTGAGCTTCATGCCGTCGAGTGAATAGATACCCACTACGGTCAGCGCACCGTTGCCGGTTGTGAGGTTCTCAATGCCAGAAGCGGGGTCCTTATATCCCTTCTTGCTTACGGCAAGGATGGTGGGATAAGCACCTCTGTTTCTTGAAGTGAAGACAAATGCCTTAGTCTTCTTGCTGCGGTCAAGCGACATTGTATACTCGTATGTGCGGAAGTTGTAACGGTTGTCGATATCGTCTGCAGAATAAGTGTCCGCAGCTGATCTGATGATACGGCTCAAACCGTACTGTGCCTCATTACCACTCGCGTAAGAACCGAACCAGTCAGCCGGCGAGAATGTAGACGTAGCGCTTCTGCTCATGTCGTCGTAAACAGCGCAAACATCAAACTTAGAAGAACCGTTTGCTGAGATAGCAAGGAAGTAAACCTCCTCAATGTTCTCAGGTGTAGTGAGTGAGAGAACCTCCTCGTTGTTGACGGTCTTCATCACAAGGGCATTCTTGCCAGCGAGTGTTGCCACGCTATAAGAAATGCCGCTCTTTGTTGTGATGTTGCCCTGAGCGTCGCAGAAAGCACCAGTCTTCTGGATGTCTGTAGTGTAGAGCACCCATCCCTGGTCATCGAGAGCCATGGTTGTGCTTGAAGCAGCCGGCTTCTTCTCAGCCACTACGTCAGCGTTCCATCCATCCAGCTGCAACGGACCGTTCACAGGAATGGCATCATCAAACTGCTCGTAAGCCTCCACCTCAGCAAGTGAGGGATAGAAGTAAACATTGAGGTTGCTGACAATGGCGAGATACTTGGTTGCGGCATACTTCGGGAAGATGTATGATACCTCAGAGATATCCTGAAGGTTCTCAAATGTCTTCACAATCTGCATATTGGCGAGATCATTACCAACAGCGATGCTGATGTCCTTAGTTACGTTTCCGTCAACGTCGTTATCGTTGGTGCCACGGTTGTTCTTAGGCAGGTTAACCACCACCTTAGAAAGGTTCCAAGTCTTGCCTTCCGGTGCTGTGAAGATGGTCCAGAGGTCGTTCTTGTGAGTTGAAGGTGCATCAATCATCTCAAGAGCCTCAGCTGTCTTGTCACCGTCGGTCAGTCCGTCCACCTCGTACTTGTCGTATTCTGCCTCGTATGAATAGTCGCTCTTGTAATGACGAACCTCAGCCTTTGCACCCTTCAGGATGTTGGGCTGTGTCTTCGAGTCGACCATCACTTCCACAGTGCTCTCCTTATAGTTGCCACCGTTGTCGACACGCAATGTGACATTGGCTGTACCGATCATGCGCTGTGCTGTTACAGGAACTGTGAATGTAGACGAAGCGGCATCCTCTGTGATATTACCGATGGTGACGTTGCCGTCAGCCTTGGCAGTACACTTAAACTGTGACGAACGTGTATCGCCACCAAGGTCGTACTTCACCTTAATAGTCTTTGTCTCGCCAGCCTCCATCTGCAACTGAGAAGGCTCTACAGACATCGACATATTGTTCTCTTCCTTACCGTAAACCTCAAACTCCCAGATACGGAGCGTACCGTTAACGTGCGGGACGAGCTTCACGTAGCGAGCCTTGAACGGTGCGATATAGTCAGTCTTGATTGACTCTTCAGTACGGTTCTCCTCGTCAACTACTGTTGTCCAATTCTGACCATCCTCAGAAAGCATAATCTTGTATGAATCAATCTGATCAACGCCGCTCTCAGGACCTGAGTTGCCATCGTAGATACGGAAACCGTAGATGCGGTACGAACCAAGGCAATCGAAGACAGCCCAGTTGTCTGCACTTACATTACACCACTTCTGGCTGGTAGAATAAGGATTGGTTACACCGTCGATAATCTTATCAGGCACCTCAGTAGAGTTGGTAGAGCCGCTGTAGCCAACGACCTTCTTGCCTTTCACTACATTGAACACCTCATCATACTCTGAGTCTGACATTACGTCAATGACCTCGCTCTTCGTTGTAGAAGTACCGATTACGTTGGTGACGTCGATGCTAACCTGCTGCTTGCCTGCCTTCACAGCCTTAACGGTGATGGTCTTGTCTGTGAGCGAACCGTCAGTAAGCTGCAGTCCTTCAGGAAGCGTCCACTTATATGCTGTGGGCGAACCAGTAGCTCTTGCGGTCAGTGTTGTTCCCTCGCCAACCTTGAGATAGCTCTTGCCAACAACAAAGGTAACAACGGGAGCAGTGGCCTTCGGATAGTTCATCTTCAATGTCTTGCCCTCCTGCTGACGCATGTCCTTCATTACGGGCACAACCACGAAGTCGATAGCAGCGTCTGTGCCTTCACGCTCGAATGTCGGCACGTAGAATGCTTCGTCACGTGTCTGACCAACCATTGTGCGTGTGCCGTTGGCAGTCTGCTTGTAGATGTCGAAGTGGTCGAAGTCGGCTGTATAGTCGAAGTCCCATGTGATACGGGCATCGCCCTTAGCCTCGCCGAGCACGCTCTTCGTTGCGAGGTTCTTCACCTCTACAGACGCAGGAGCATAACCTGCGGGCAGCACGTCGAGCTGACCGAGAGACAATGTATAGTTAGATACGGCAGAAGCCGACTTCAAGTTGAGCGCCACCATATATATGGTCTTGCCGTTAACCGAAGAGAGGTCGTATTCAGCTACTGTCCATCCGTTCTTCTCCGATACAGCAGGAGCAGAGAGCGTGACGTCAGGTGTGGTTGAGCTGCTGGTAGAGAGCTTCACCTCTACGCTTCCGCTTGTGCTGGTCTTATAGACGAGGCGCAACTTGCCGCCGTCAGTCACCTTTATCATGGTCTTGTAGAGACGCATGAGGTGGTCGCCGGCAGAGAGTTGTCCGCTCACCTTGATGCTCGAACCGAAGTTGTAAGCATCATCCCAGTCGATGTCTACATTCAATGATCCACGGTTCTCAATCCACCAACGCCATGTAGGCATGATGCTCTGCACACCTGAGTGATACCAATCCTGTGTGCCCTGCTTTACACCTTCCACGAAGCGGTGCTTACCCACGCCTACGCAGAATGATGTCGTGAACGGCATCTTGTTTACAACCGAACGCTCGAGAACGCGTCCTGAGATACCCGGCCATCTGTCGCCGATTTTCGACGGGTCGCCGTCGTTGTTCACCCACATCTGCGATTCGTTCTGGAATGTCTTCTGGATGGCAGCATAAGCCTTTGAGCCAGTGTCTTCCTTACCGAGCAGATTCTTCACGTTGTCCTTCCAGATGCGCTCCTCAGGACAGAAAAGGTCAAGCGAACCCACATGTCCGTCAGTAGGCATGGCTGCATTGAGGTGATACTGGAAGCCTGTGTGTCCGGCGTTCACCACCTGCACACCAGCATAAATCTTTGAGAATGTCTCAGCCTCTGTGCATCCTATGCTTTTGGCGTACGAACGATAGTCACCAGCCGAACCATACTCGAGGAACTGTGAAGTATTCTTATGCGACTTGAGGATGGAAGTGTTAGGTTGGCCAGAGGCGTTATACCACTGGATTTCCATCTGTGTGTCGCCGTTTGCGTCAGCAACCTTATTGAATTCTCTGATGAAAGCCACCCATTCTGATGAACTGCCGCCACCGATTTCCTCATTGATAAACCATCCGTCGAAGCCCATATACTTGGCTATCTCGTAGAGCTTCTTGGCATATACATACACGCCGTTCTCTCTTGTGAGCATCTGACGAACCCATGTCTGTGTTCCACCGAACGCTGCTGGAGGGAAGAATATCTGTCCCAACGACTTCACACCGCTCTGGTGAGCAGCATCTGTCGATCCTGCCGGTGGCGGGATGATGATACCCTCGGAAGCCGAACCTGCCCAGTAAACGAGCTTGTCCATATACTGCCAATAGGTGGGCTGATAGCCAAGGAAGTTGTAAGCACCCTGCGACGGGCTCATAGAGCAGGTCGGGAAGAGGATAGTAGCGTTACAGATCTGTCCTTCGTAATATTGGTTCTTGTTGGCTTTCATGAGCGTAGGCTCCTGGAAGCGGGTAGCAAGAGGCACACGTGAGCGGTTGAACTTAGCGTCAGGATCGGTTTCCGGCGACCAGTTTTTGATGTCTTCCGGATGCCAGCATCCACCGTACGGCTGCTGTGCGTATGCGCCCTGCATAAACATGGCAGCCAGTGCCGTCAAAATAAATTTGCTGTTTCTCATTGAGTTTATAAATGTTAGTAATAGTATTTTAGTTTTAGAGAGTATATAGGTATAACAATCAAATATAAAAAAACACGTAAGAGAAAGACAACTTTTTTAAAAAGCAATCATTCTCTTACGTGTCACTACTTATTGTGCAGCTCCATTATTGGCATCTTTCAGTCCTTGCAGCGCACTCTCCTCGCCCACTATCCATACTATGTCGCCAAGACGGAAGCGGTATGTGATGTTCACCATAGAGAGGTTCTCCTTTCCTTCCTCTCGTCCCACCACCATACAGTTGAAGCGGTCGCGGATGCCGCTTTCTGGCAATGTCTTGCCTACGAATGGAGAATTACGGTCAATGACTATCTGCGACAGCTTCATTTCGCGCTTCTCTATATCAGGGTCATCGGGCACGATGTCTGAGTCGACAGCAGCCTGCATTGCTGACAGCTGCGAGTCGCTACCGATCACCTGAAGTCTGTCACCAGGGAATACGATGCTATCGCCTCCCGGAATATTTATGCGCTGATGACCACGCAGGATGCTGCTGATATGCACGCCGAAGCGGTTGCTCAGACGCAGGTCGGAAAGATACATACCTGCCCACTTCGAATTCTCCGGGATGTCAATGTCGGAGATGTGGATATCACGGTCAAGAAGATGACCTTCATAAAGAGGTTTCTTCAATCCGAGCACCTGCTGCTCTATGTCGCGCGAACGTAGGTTCTGCACGAAGAGACGCTCCATAAGGATGCTGCGCTTCTTCAGGCGGCGCGAGAGTATCATGAACAGGACAATAACCACGGCTATGGTTAGCATCAAGGCATTGGTGAAGCGGGTAAGATAATTACATATATAGAATATGAAGGCGGAGGCTATTATCACTCTCACCAATATGGTAACGAGGAGCGGCAGACGGTTGGAGCGGCTCTCGTTCCACAATGCACGAAACTCCTCCGAATGGTTCTTCTTCATCACGATGGCTCTGAGGAACGGGGCTATTATGGACACCGTCACCAGTCCGCAGATGCCGTTAGCCCACCAGTGCATGCCGGGCATGATGCTGCGGATGAATGGCAGGAAGAAGGTGAACATAACGGCGATGGTAGCCACGGAGAGGATGGAGTAGACGATGGTGATGCGTGCCATCTGCGATATCAGGCTGTGCCAATTGCTCTTCGGAGCAGAAGATGGATGTGACAGCGTCACGTTGTTGAGGGCGCGTATCCACGTCTTGGGCAGACGACGCTCCAGAAAGCCGTAGCAAGGTACGGAGAAGCGTATCATGTAGGGCGTCAGGAATGTGGTGATGACCGAAACAGCCACCACGACTGGATAGAGAAATTCGCCCGTAACCTTCAGCGACAAGCCCAATGAGGCGATAATAAACGAGAACTCACCAATCTGTGCCATTGAGAAGCCGCTTCGCATGGCAGACTTGAGCGACTGTCCTCCAATGAGGAAACCGAAGGTGCCGAAGACTGCCTGACCCACAAGGATGGTCAGCACGAGCATGGCTATCGGCAAGGCATAGCTGACAATGATTTTCGGATCGACAAGCATACCCACCGACACGAAGAACACAGCTCCGAAGAGATCCTTCACTGGAGCCACAAGCTTCTCTATCTTGCCTGCCTCAATGGTCTCGGCGAGGATGCTACCCATGACGAATGCTCCGAAAGCTGAGCTGAAACCCACCTTCGTCGACACGACAGCCATAAGGCAGCAGAGTCCGAGCGACACGATAAGCAGCGTCTCGTTGTTGATGAGTTTACGCATAAGACGGAGAAACAGAGGCACAGCGAAGATGCCCACCACAAACCAAAGGACAAGGAAGAAGCCTATCTTCATCACGGCGCCAATCATCTCGCCGCCGTCAGGGTTTGAACCCGAAGCCAACGCCGACAGCATCACCATCATGACGATGGCAAGAACGTCCTCCAGAATGAGTACGCTCATCACGGGCTGGGCGAACTTCTGTTGTCGCAGTCCCATGTCGGTGAACGCCTTGTAGATGATGGTAGTGGAACTCATCGCAAGCATACCTCCAAGGAAGATGCAGTCCATGCGGTTCCACGAGAACGCATGACCGACCACGATGCCGAGGGTCATCATGGAGAAGATTATCGTCAGTGTGGTAATGACAGGCGCAATGCCCATCTTTATAATCTTCTTGAACGAGAAGTCGAGTCCGAGCGAGAACAGCAGGAACATCACACCGATGTCCGCCCAAGTCTTGATGTCCGAATTGTCCACAACAGACATCGTGTATGGCATGTGCGGACTGACAATAAAGCCAGCCATGATATAGCCCAACACGAGCGGTTGCTTCAGTTTCTTGAATAAGAGTGTGACCGCGCCCGCCACTATAAGTATCAGGGCAAGGTCGTTTATTAGAGTAGGAACTTCTGACACGCTTGTTAAATGTTTAATTAATAATGATAAATGTTTAATCGCAAGAACTATCCGAATACGATTAATGCAAAGATAACGATTTTTGTTTGAATATATCGAATATTATTGTTAGATTTGCATAAGAAACTAAAGAGCAAATATTATGGCAGCACAAACAAGAAGACTTCCCGTAGGCATACAGTCGTTCAAAAAAATTCGCAAGGAGAATTATCTCTATGTTGATAAAAGCGATATAGTTTGGCAACTGGCTAACAATGGCTTACAATACAATTATCTGAGCCGTCCACGTCGGTTCGGCAAGTCTTTGCTTGTAGATACTTTGCAGGCTTACTTTGAGGGGCAACGCCACTTGTTCGAGGGACTTAAGATAATGGAACTGGAGCATGACTGGATAAAGCGTCCCGTTATACGTCTTGATATGAGCCGCGGCGGAGCTACGGAAGCCACCTTACGCTCTTATCTGGATTTGGCATTCAGCAGATATGAAGAAAAATACAATATCTCTCCAAGACCAAATTCATCGCTTGCCAACCGCTTTGACAGCATAATACTCACTGCCTACCAACAAACCGGACAGCAAGTAGCTATCCTTATCGACGAATACGATTCGCCGCTGCAACACTCATGGCATACTCCAGAGCATGAGGCATGCACAGCTGTATATCGCGAGGTTTTCGCCATTCTTAAAGCTGACGACGAGATGGAGTGTTTTGTTTTTATAACAGGCATAACAAAATTCACACAGATTTCGTTGTTCTCTGTGCTCAACAATCTTAGCAATATTAGTTTCGAACCACAGTTTGCCACAATATGCGGAATTTCAAAGCAGGAAATGGTGGATAATTTCATGCCGGAGATTGAGCAAATGGCAGAGTTCAATAAATGGACAATAGAAGAAACTTTGGCTAAACTCAAAGACTATTACGACGGATATCATTTTTGCGATACGAACATGATAGATGTCTACAATCCATACAGCCTTGTGAATGCACTGAACCATAAGCGACTCAGATCTTATTGGGCGTCTTCAGGCGCAACATCACTATTGCCAAAGTTCGTCAATGACATGGAGCTACACCTCGACGACTTCGACCACTGTAGTGTGCTTCGCGGCATTCTCGAAACCTCAGATGTAACGGGAGGCGGACCAGAGCTTTTCCTTTACCAATCTGGATATATAACAATAAAGGATAGCGACGAGTTTGGCTATATTCTTGGAATCCCCAACGAAGAAGTCAGACAAGCTCTTAACGAAATGGTGCTTCCTGCACTGACTATGCGCAAACAGGGCGACATACTATCGCTGCAAGCAAACCTCTACCGCCAACTTGGTACTGGAATGCTTGACTATGCCAAGAAAACACTCCGCTCTCTCATTGCCGACGTGCCATACAGCAACAAGAAACTGGCATCAATGGACATGGAGGAACGCTATCGTCTCATCATCAGTACTATCCTCAATGCCATTGGCATAAGGGTAGAAGTAGAACGCATGCTTGCCACTGGTCGTATTGACCTCGTGGCATGGCTGTCGCGTTACATTTATGTTATAGAACTGAAATTATCAAATAATGGCGGAATTGCAGCTGCCGAGCAACAGATAACTACATGTGGATACACCGAACCATTCAAGGGAGACACACGCAAGGTCGTTGGACTCGCCGTGGAACTCGATAGCGAAGGCAAAGGGCTTATTGATTGGAAAGTCGTGGAAGAGAAATAACTTTAAGCAACATATATTCAATGACTTACAGCATTAAGTACGTCATGTATACGCCCAAGAAAATAGCAATGTAAAAAGTCTTTTGTTTGAAATCAGGGGCAACAACCGCATGTTTTTGTTTGAAATCAGCGGCAACATCCACGTATTTTTGTTTGAAATCAGGGGCAACATACCTATAATTTTGTTGCAAATCAGGGGCAACAACGAAATAAGGGTATAAAAATAGCGGAGGCTGGAGACCTCCGCTACTTTGTATGCTTTAAGTATTTAGTCGTTAAAGTGAGCCGTAATCTCACATATCTTTATTACCACCTGCATGGCTTTCTCCATTGCCTGCACGCTGACAAACTCGTGAGGTCCGTGGAAGTTGCAGCCGCCGGCGAAGATGTTCGGGCATGGCAGACCCTTGAATGAGAGCTGTGCTCCGTCCGTGCCGCCACGGATGGGCATCACCTTCGGAGCCACACCGTTCTCCTGCATCGCCTTCAGCACGATGTCGATGACGTGCATGTTGGGATCAATCTTCTCCTTCATGTTGTAATACTGGTCCTTGAGGTCCACGCTTACCGTGCCCTCACCCCACTTCTCGTTCATCTTCTTCACGCAGTCCTCGATGAAGTCCTTGCGGTCTTCAAACTTCTGACGGTCATGGTCGCGGATGATGTATGAGAGAGTGGCTTTCTCGCAGCATGACGTGATGCCGAGGAGATGATAGAAGCCCTCATAGCCTTCGGTCTCCTCAGGTGTCTCTGCAGCCGGTATCATGTTGGCAAACTCCAGTGCGAGGCGTGATGCGTTCACCATCTTGCCCTTGGCATATCCTGTATGTACGCTTACGCCTTTAAAGTGTACCTTGGCTCCTGCAGCATTAAAGTTCTCATACTCCAGCTCGCCGAGGTCGCCGCCGTCCATAGTGTAAGCCCACTGGCAGCCGAACTTCTCCACGTCGAAGTGGTGAGCGCCCATACCGATTTCCTCGTCCGGATTGAAAGCCACGCGGATGTCGCCGTGCTTCACCTCGTCATGGTCGCGGAGCCAGCACATAGCCTGTACAATCTCCGCTACTCCAGCCTTGTCGTCAGCGCCAAGGAGTGTGGTGCCGTCGGTCACGATGATGTCCTCACCTACGTGTGCCTTCAGCTCTGGGAACTTAGCCGGGCTTGAGACGATGCCCTCAGAGAGCACGATGTCGCCACCGTCATAGTTCTTGACGATGCGTGGCTTGATGTTGGCGCCGCTGCAGTCAGGAGACGTGTCGTAATGCGCGATGAAACCGATGGTCGGGATGTCCTTCTTCACGTTGGCTTTCAGCGTGGCGTAGATATAGCCCTGCTCGTCCATCTCCACATCGCTCAGACCTTCGCGCTCAAGCTCCTCTTTCAGATACTTGGCGAAGATGAGCTGCTTGGAAGTGCTCGGTACTGTTTCTGAATCTTCACTCGACTGTGTGTCGAACTGTGTGTAGTTTAAAAATCTTTCGGTAATATCCATTATTAATGCTTTTAGTCGTATTCCGCTGCAAACTTACTCATTTTTTTTGAATTGGTGATGAGTAATGCATATTAACTTATAAGAATAATCACACTATCTGATGTTTTGGTCAGATAATGCCGAAATGCTTCAGCGCGTTCCACACTCCGTCATTGTCTACGTCCGTCGTCACATAGTCGGCATGTGCCTTTACGCTGTCGAGGGCATTGCCCATCGCCACACCCACTCCTGCCGCACGGAGCATCGACTCGTCATTGCCTCCGTCGCCGAAAGCCATCGTCTCCGAGATGTCGATGCCGAGGCGGTCGGCAATGGCACGTATGCCGTTTGCCTTGTCTGCCTTTGCCGAGGTGATGTCGCAAAAGGCGGGATACCATCGGGCGGAGTTACATCCGGGGAGTTCGGGCAGCACCTTGCGCTCCTCCTCTTCGGTGAGGAAGGGAGTGATCTGAAGGATGCCCTGATTAATGACATCTGCAAGGGGCACGTCAAACTTGTCGTACGTCACCTTCAGCATATCATAGAACACGTGGTTGACGTCATCATTGCGATTCACAATCTGTATGTCCTTCGTGCCCACCACTACGGCTGGCAGTCCGTGTTCCTCACAGTAGCGTATGACGGTCTCTGCCTCTTCACGCGGAATGACATCCTCGCGTACCGTCTCGTCACCGTACGTACACATGGCACCGGTGGCAAGGATATATCCGTCCATCAGATGCTCTATTGGAGCCACGTTATTGAGCAGCTGGCGGGGACGTCCCGTAGCCGTGAATATCTTTACGCCGCTTTCATGTGCAAGGCGCAGCGCCTCGCGGGTCGACTCAGGTACGTCGTGCGTATTGAAGCTGACGAGCGTTCCGTCCACATCGAAAAACAGTGCTTTAATCATATTTTTTCTTTTTTGTTATCCTTAATGTTATTATCGTTTCTTTGTTTCTGCGCCGGTCTTTCCTGCCAGCACGGCAGACCTGCGCTTCAGGTAAGAGGTGATGGCGAAGCCTTCGTCGCTCACCACTTTCAGCAGCGCACGCTTCTGCATCACGGTCTCCTTTAGCGTGGGGAAGAGTTCTGACCAGCGCTTCTTCACCTCCTGATTGTCGGTCTTGACGGAGGTCTTGCGGATGAGTTCCTCTACGCCGGAGATGGTACGCGCAAAGTAAGTAGAACCTTTGCGGAGACGTTCCTGAAGATGTTCGTCATTCTGATAGTCAGCCGTCTGGATAACCATCTGGCTGTACTGTATGCGGAACCTCTCTGCCACGTCCATGAGCTTCGTGCGTATGGTGTCGGCATTAAGCTTATACTCCATGATGAGCTTGGGATAAGAGCGCTTGAAGTGGCCCGACAGCAGATCGAGCACACGGCCGAAGATGTCCATGAGCGGACGGAAGTCGTACAGTTCGTTCACGATGGAGAGAAAATAGTCGCGCTGCAACGTGCCTATCTGTTCCGGCGTCGGCGTATGCTCTATGGCGTGTGTGGCGTATTCGTCCACGGCGCCGTCGCGGATGATGGCACTGTGAGGGAGCGGAGCGCTGAGCACCAGTCCTTCGAGCGTGCGGCATCGGCTGAGCGCCACGTATGTCTGACCGTGCGTGAAGGCACGCTGCACGTCGATGACGGCATGGTCGAAGGTCAGACCCTGGCTCTTGTGCACCGTAATCGCCCAAGCCAACTTCACGGGATACTGACGGAACGTGCCGTCCACCTCCTCCGTTATCTCGTTGGTGCGCTCGTCAATGACGTAGCGCGTATTGTCCCACTGCTCCATGCCCACGTTGATGACGGTTTCGTTGTCGCGTGTGCGGACCGAGAAGCCTTGGTTGTCAATGCGCTCCACGGTTCCGAGCATGCCGTTATAGAAAGCCTTGTCCTGCGACGAGTCGTTCTTGACGAACATCACCTGCGCACCTTTCTTCAGCGTCAGCGTCTCCTCCGTCGGGAAGAGCATGTCAGGGAACTTGCCTTTCACCTCGGCATTGTACGTATATTCCTCGCCGGGGAGCAGCGACATCTGACGGTCGTTCTCCTTCTGTGCCTGATAGTTATGTGTGGTCAGACGTATGTATCCGTCTTCCGTCTTTGGCTCGAATCCGCGTATGTAGCGAGAGTTGAGCGCCTGCAGCACGGCGTCGTCCGCACGATTGTCTCTCACCTTGTTGAGGAGTTCGAGGAAGCGTGCGTCGCTCTGACGATACACCTTCTTAAGTTCCACTATGGCATAGCGCGTCTGGCGAAGCGCAAGCGAGGAGAAGAAGTATGGCGTATCATAATAATGTGACAGCATCTGCCACTCGTCGTCCTTTGCCACGGGAGCCAGCTGTCCGAGGTCGCCAATCATGACCATCTGAACGCCGCCGAACGGCATCTGGTTCTTGCGGAAGCGGCGAAGCACGGCGTCCACAGCGTCAAGCAGGTCGGCACGCACCATCGAAATCTCGTCTATGACAAGAGTGTCAATAGACTGGATGACGCGTATCTTCTGTCTCGAAAACTTATACTGCTGTTCCTTGAGCTTATACTGCGCGTTGGGGATGAACGGGGCGAAGGAGAGCTGGAAGAAGGAATGGATGGTCACTCCCTCGGCGTTGATGGCGGCAATGCCGGTCGGCGCCACCACCACGATGCGCTTCGACGACTCGTTCTTGAGACGTCGGAGGAAGGTGGTCTTTCCTGTTCCTGCCTTACCGGTAAGGAAGAGGTTGGTGTTGGTGGTCTCTATTATCTCCCATGCAAGACGCGCCTGCTCGTTGAGGTCATTATTGGGTTGATTCATCTTGTGGCGTTGTTACTGTATTTGTTTCGGGCAGCATGGTAGTGGCGTCCGCCTCTATGAACATCGAGTCGTCCATATCGGCGAGCGACTTCTTTTTCTTGTTCTCCTTGGCTCCTGCCTTGAGGAGATTGCGTGCCGCGGTTATGATGCTTGCACCGCTGTCTGCGGTGGTTATCTTCAGTCGGGTGATTTTCTTTACGGCGTCGTTCATGCTCGACTCCACGTCCATAAACCTTATGCCGAAGTCCTGCACACGGTCTATGACGGTGTTGGCAGCGTCCATCATCGCCTGCTGGTTCTTCAGCTGTCGCACCTGCGTCCACATCATCTCCAGCACGCGCAGATTCATATACATGGTCTGCGGTCCCAGAATCATCACTCCCTGGTCGTAAGCGTCGCGCCAGAGCGTGCTGTCGTTAAGGAGCGCGAGGTTAAGAGCGCCCTCCACGGGCACGTACATTATGGCGAAGTTCAGACGGTTGTATCCCTCTGGCAGATACCTGACATAGTCCTTGCGGGCAAGGCGCTTCACCTGTGCTCTGACGCTGGCGATGTGTGCTTTCAGATAGTCGCTCTTCTCGGGCGTGCCGTCCTCAGCGTTCATGTATCGCTCGTAGTCGGTGAGCGACATCTTCGAGTCCACCACCACGTGGCGGTTGTTTGGGAAGTGCAGTATGAAGTCGGGTATCATTCCCTTGCCGTCATCGCCCTTCACCGCCTTTCCAGCCTTGTCCTTGAGCGTTGCCTGCGTGTCAAACTGCTCGCCCTCCTTCAGTTCCAGGTCTTCGAGGAGCTGCTTCAGCTTCAGCTCACCGAAGTTGCCCTGCACCTTCACCTCTCCCGTCAGTGCGCGAGTCAGTCTGTCGGCAGTCTCGCCAAGGGCAGCACTCTTCTGCATGTTTATCTTGATGCTCTCGTCCAGTCGTGTGAGAGCCTCGCTCTGCTGCTCCTTGGTCTTGTCGAAAGCCTCCTGCATGTCACGCAGACTCTGCTGCAGCGGGTCGATTATCTTCGACACCTGCTCCTTGTTTCGCTCGCCAAGCTCCTCCTGACGACGCTTCAGCACCTCCTCGGAAGTGGTGAGCATCTGGTCCTTGATAAGCTGCAGTTGGCTCTCCACCTGCTCCTTATTCATCTGACGTAGCATCTTCAGCTGCTCGTCGTACGCCTTGCGCATATCGGCAAGCGTCTCCTCATTATGCTTTGCCTCTAACTGTGCCGCCTCAGCAGCAGCAGCCTTCTGTTCAGACAACTGCCTCTCAAACTCTACCTTCTGCTCCGCAAGCTGTCTCTCCGCATTCTCTTTCTGCTCAGCAAGCTGTCGGCAGTAGTTTTCGGTGTGCGCCTTCTGCACGTCGCGCTCCGACGTCAGGCTTGCCATCTGCGCCGTCTGTGCCTGCACGGTCTGCTCCAGTCGCTTCTCATTCTCAATGTGCTGTGCCAGTTGTGCTTGCAGGTTCTCCACCATCTGCGCCGCCGCCCCAGCCTTCACCTTGCCTCCAAGCCAATAACCGACAAAGAGCATAGCAAAGACTGCCACAAGGGCAAGGATTATATATACTTCCATATTTCTTAATAATTTATTCCGAACCGCAAATATACACAATATATTGCAGAAAACGCAACAATACAATCATTAAATAAACAAATAAGTAAGCCACTTTTGTGCTTCTATTAGGATAATTATGCTTAACTTTGTCTTGTCACCTAAATAAGAACATAACGATATATGCCAACAGACATCATTAATATAGGGCAACGGAGATGCAAGCTCCATGCTTCACATGCCAACCCAGCCTTTCTCCTCGTCCAGCCGACTGCGCGTCATGAGGAGAAGAACGATGGCATCTGGCGCGAGATGGAGACCATCGAAGCCGACAGCAGACACGGATTCGTCATGGCAGCTTTCGAATGCCAGGAGTGGGCACACGACCTTATGCCTTGGCACGACGAGGCTGTGGCAAGGGACGAAGAGGTGGGACTGCACGCCCACGACACCCTGCATTACGTCGGAAACGTGCTGCTGCCTTGGATGAGGGAGCGCTACGGTCAGCTGCCGTGCATCATCGGAGGCTATTCGCTTGGCGGACTCTTCGCGCTGTGGGCAGCAAGGGAGACGAAGCTCTTCAGCGCTGTGGCTGCCGCTTCGCCATCGCTGTGGATAAAGCACTGGACGGAATATGCTGCCGCCAATGCCTTAAACGCACAGGCAGCATATCTCAGTCTCGGCGACCGCGAGGAGCATTGCCGCAACCAACGGATGTGCCGCATCGGCGACTGCGTACGCACGGAGCACCGCTTGCTCGGCGAGCTCTTGGGCGAGGAGCACACCACTCTGGAATGGAATCCTGGCGGTCACTTCGGACAGGAGGCGGAACGCACGGCACGGGCTTTCTCATGGTGCATCAACAATCACTAACCAACAACCAACAACATACCTATCTTATGAAAATTCTCAGAATCATGGCGCTGCTTCTCTTGCTCGTAGCAATAACGGCTGGCGCACAACAAAGAAAGACAACGTCGGTTGCCACTCACGCACCCGCTATCGTCAAACCGGGAGAACGTCCGGAGGTGCTGATTGAGACGACGATGGGCAACATCCGCATCCAACTCTACAACGAGACGCCACAGCACCGCGACAACTTTCTGAAGCTTATCCGCGAATACCATTTCTACGATTCGCTGCTCTTCCATCGTGTCATCCCCGACTTTATGATTCAGGCTGGCGACCCGTCCAGCAAGAATGCTCCCAAAGGAGCAAGACTCGGCGAACAGTCGCTCGACTATAACATCCCTGCCGAAATACGCCTGCCGCAGATTTTCCACAAGCGCGGCACGCTGGCTGCAGCACGCGAGCCCGACATCGTCAATCCCATGCACGAGTCGAGCAGCTCGCAGTTCTATATTGTCATTGGCAAGAAGCAGGACGACAAGGGACTGGAGCGCGGACGCAAGAACCTGCAGAAGCTCTTCGGCGACAGCCTTACGATGACGAAGGAAATGGAGGAGACATACCGCACCATCGGCGGAACGCCTCACCTGGACGGAGCCTACACGGTCTTCGGAGAAGTGACTGAGGGCATGGACGTGGTGGAGAAGATTCAGAACGTGGAACGCGACGAATATGACAGACCCGTCGAGGACGTCAGAATCATAAAGGCGACAATACTGAAGGACATGCCGGGACACGAGAAAAAACAGGTGAAGCGGACTGTCAAAAAGCCGGTAAGAAGAAAAAGGTAATTCAAAACTCAAAACTCCTAATTCGGACGCCTTGCCGTCCGACACAATATTTGCATTTCTGATGCTCAAGACTAT
>OLSD01000145.1_pt1 | contig 78262 bp, 77 predicted proteins | sample 1672211 | NCBI WGS metagenome assembly OLSD01 (sample SAMEA3136659, study PRJEB25190) | human gut metagenome | reverse complement strand
CTGTCTCGGGAGATGTTTCGCTATCTTTTCATACTGCTCCTGCGTTATCTGCATGGCTCCATTATATCAGATATTTCTTTATTGTCAATAGTGTGAACATGCTCTAATTTATATTGTATCAGCCTGCTAACTTTTTTACAAGTCCTTAGAAGTATACCTTTTAGGCATGGTGTGTACCTTTTAGGCATGGATTGTGCTATAATGAAAGCAGGAGGCGAAATGATGGAGCTTCGTGTACTGAACTATTTTTAACCGTCGCCCGGGAGGAAAACATATCGGCTGCCGCCCGTGTCCTGCATCTGGCCCAGCCTGCGTTGTCTCGGCAATTGCGGAATCTCGAAGAAGAGCTTGGCAAGGCGCTGTTCACTCGGGGCGCGCGCCGCATCACGCTGACGAAAGAAGGCAGGATCCTAAAGTGCAGGGCTGAGCATATGCTATCTCTCGCCGAAAAAACCAAAGCCGAGATCATGTCGCACGCCGAAACACTGGAGGGAGATCTATACATAGGCGCGGGAGAAACGATGGGCGTTCACTACCTAACACACGTTGTATCAAACCTGCACAAACGCTTTCCAGGAATCCGGCTGCGCATGAGCAGCGGCGACTCACTCGATCTTGCAAACCAGCTTGACAGCGAACTTCTGGATTTCGCGCTTCTCTTTTCTCCGATCGATCCGCTCAAATACAACATGCTCCCAATTCCCTACGAAAACACATGGGGACTCCTCATGCGGCAGGATGATCCACTTGCAGGCAAAGAACGTCTCGTGCTTGCAGATCTGAATGATCTTGAATGATCTTCCCTTAATCGTTTCCCGTCAATATGGTTTGCGGCAGCTGCTTGAAAACCATCCCGCAGAAAATACGCCCCGCTTGAATGTCGTCGGCTCATACAGCCTTCTTTATAACGGCTCTCTAATGGCAGAAGACGGCCTGGGCTATGTGCTTGGAATTGACGGAATCATCAATGTCACCGGCAATAGCCCGCTCTGCTTCCGTCCCATCGACGGACTTCCAAAGGCCAACATGTTTCTGGTATGAAAACGTCACCATATTTTCTCCCGCGTAGCTGAAAAATTTCTGGAGGAATTCCAGCTTGCCGCCGCACACGAAAGCGCGGAGCGTTGATAGCGAAACCCATCCTCCGCAAAAATATATACCCGCACGAAAAGCGCCCATGCCTAAAAGGAGGACTCCGGCATGAGCGCTTTTCGTTAGGTTATTTCAATGAAGCCTTTTTCACTCGTTCCGCTTTTCTATCGCTATTCAAGGATTCTCCCATCCGTAGAAATGGTCACGACCTGCCAGGGAATGAACTTTCCACTCTGCTGCAATGCTATTTTTGCGGCATGCTCCAGACCACCGCAGCAGGGAACCTCCATGCGGACGATGGTGACGCTCTGGATATCGTTATTGCGGATGATCTCGGTGAGCTTGTCGGAGTAGTCCACGCTGTCCAGCTTCGGGCAGCCTACCAGCGTGATGTGCCCCTTGATGAAGCGCTCATGGAAGGCGGCATAGGCATAAGCCGTGCAGTCAGCGGCGATGAGCAGCCTTGCTCCGTCAAAGTAGGGCGCGTTCACAGGAACCAGTTTGATCTGCACCGGCCACTGGGAAAGCCGGCTTTGCGCCTGGGCAGAAGCCATCTCAACGCCTGACGTCTCTGCGTGCTGAATCATTTTCATCCGCGTTCCGGGGCAGCCGCCGTGAAGGCGCATCCCCTCCTGCTGCATCTTTTTCTGCTTGTTGGCCAGCACCGCCTGCTCATTGTAGGCGGCAGCCTCGCGCTCCACAAAGGTAATGGCCCCGGTGGGGCAGGCGGGCAGGCAATCGCCCAGACCGTCGCAGTAGTCATCCCGCATCAGCTTCGCCTTGCCATCCACCATGGCAATCGCGCCCTCATGACAGGCGGCGGCACAAGCACCGCAGCCGTTGCACTTATCCTGATCGATTTCAATGATTCTTCTTTTCATAGCAAAGTCTCCTTCCTTGCTTTTTCGCTCGTATTATAGTATATTAAATTCATCAAGTCGGTTGAATTTTCAACAAAGTGGGGGGCTTTTATGAGAGAATTTTTGCCTGTTATCCGATCCGCTCAGCTATTTTCGGGCATTTCTGAGGAGGAACTGAGCACGGTGCTTTCTTGTCTCCACGCAGAACAAAAGGACTTTTCTAAGGAAGCCTTCGTGCTGCGCGCCGGCGATGCGGCTGACTCGATCGGCCTTGTGCTATCCGGAAGCGTGCTGATCATCCAGGAGGACATTTGGGGCAATCGCAATATTCTTTCCAAGGCAGGGCCGGGACAGACCTTTGCCGCCGCCTTTGCCTGCGCGCCTGGCTCGGTGCTGAATGTAAGCGTAATCGCGGAAACGCCTGCGACGGTCATGTTTTTCAATGTAAAGCGTATCCTGGATGTGTGCCCGTCCGCCTGTGCACACCACAGCCGCATCATCCGTAACCTGCTCGGCGAGCTTGCCGAAAAAAACCTGCGTTTCAGTGAGAAGCTCACGCACATGGGTCAGCGCACCACGCGGGCAAAGCTGATGTCCTATCTATCCGCCGAAGCCCAGCGGCGCGGAGAATACGAATTTGACATTCCTTTTTCCCGGCAGCAGCTTGCGGATTATCTTGGCGTTGAGCGCAGCGGCCTGTCGCTGGAGCTTGGAAAAATGCGCGCCGAAGGGCTTCTTGACTTTCAGAAAAATCATTTCGTTTTGAAGGTATAACGTCCCTTCAAGCTTGCAGTTATATCGTCTCCCCCTCCATGCCGCCGCGCAACATAGCCGCGTATGCAAAATATCATAGTGTTTGCGTATCATTCCACCTTTGTCCCTGATTTTCTGGCATTTTTTATCCCAAATCAGTTGACATTTTGGCTAAATAGCGGTATTCTGTTTATGCAAACGTTTGCACGCAATAGGACGCTATCAAAGGCACCTGTAAGTCCGATAAAAGCCTTGCCATTCCAGGCACAACACGCACCCGGGCTTAACGCTATCGGGCTGGCATATCAATAACGGAGGAAACGCATGAACATTCCGGCTGTCACGCATCGCGGCCGCGGCATTGACTGCTATCCGCTGGATGAGCACACCTTCCGCATTCGCCTAACCACGGCGAAGGGCGATTTTGACCGCGCTGAGATCTGCTACTGCATGAACAAGTATGCATGGAGCACGCAGCGCCAAACGCTGCCCCTGCCCAGGATCGCCGATGACGATACGCTGGATTATTATCAGATCGACCTGACCGGCGACGACACGCGGCTGTGTTATCTATTTCTACTATATTATAATAGCGAATGCTTTTACTTCAGCGAGGAAGGGCTTTCGCGCACGTATGATTTTGAGCGCGCTTACTACACCTTCTTCCAGTACCCCTATATTTTTCCCTGCAATGTGCACCGCCATATTCCCTGGACGGATACGACGGTCATGTACCAGATTTTTCCCGAGCGTTTTGCCAACGGCATGGGCGAAAAGCCCTATATCACCGCGCCGTGGGATGCAACGCCAACCCCCAGAATGTATCTGGGCGGCGACCTGCCGGGCGTAACGCAGCATCTGGATTACCTGAGCGACCTGGGCGTTAACTGCCTGTATTTTACGCCCATTCACCCCTCCCCCACCAACCACAAATACAGCATCGTGGATTATTATGATGTGGACGCAGGGTTCGGCGGCCAGGCCGCCTTCCGGGAGCTTGTGCAGGCGGCGCATGCGCGCGGCATGCGCGTGCTGCTGGACGGCGTATTCAATCACTGCTCCGAGTATCACCCCTTCTTTGAGGATGTGAAGCGCTGCGGCAAGGCCTCGCCGTATTATGACTTTTTTCTGATCGACGGCGATTTTCCAAGCCGTGAAAAGGGCAATTACCGCACCTTCGGCTTTTCCAGCGACATGCCCAAGCTCAATACCGGCAATCCCGCCGTGATCGATTATTTCTGCGGCGTGGGCGCGTGGTGGATCAAGGAATTCGGCATAGACGGCTGGCGGCTGGACGTGATGGACGAAATCAGCGATGATTTCCTGCGCGCCTTCCGCAAGGCCGTCAAGGCTGCCAACCCGGACGCGCTGATTTTGGGCGAAGCCTGGCACGACCCGCGCGGGTGGCTGGCGGGCGACGAGCTGGACGGCGTGATGAACTACGGTCTGACCAAGGCGTTGATCGATTATCTGGTGGACGGCGCGTTGACAGCACGGCAGGCTGCCTCACGGCTGACCCGCCTGTTCTTTCGCACCACATCAATATCCGCCCGGATGATGATGAACCTGCTTGATTCCCATGACACCGATCGCTTTCTCACCCTGCTGCGGGGCGACCGGCAGCGGCTGAAGCTGGCGCTGTGCCTTCTCTTTTTCTTTCCCGGCATGCCCTGCGTTTACTACGGCGATGAAATCGGCATGACCGGCGGCTACGACCCCGACTGCCGCAAAGGCTTTATCTGGGACGAAACGGCATGGGATGCGGAGCTTCGACGGCATGTGCAGCTTCTCGCCCGGCTGAAAACGGGCGGCCGCCTTGCGGGCGATGTTATCCGCATTTCCGTCTCAGACGATGTGCTGACGCTGGAGCGTGAGGAGCTTACTCTGCTCGTCAACGCCTCCAGCCGCGCCGCGCGCTATTGCTTCCGCGGCCGGGAGGGGCAAATCGCGGCAAACGGCTTTGTCATTCTGGATGCCGACGCATCCATTATCAAGGAGGAATAAACCATGAAAAGGACGCTTGCACTGCTTCTCTGCCTTGCGCTGCTGTGCGCCTGCGCGCCGACCCTCGCCGAGGGGAGCGAGCGGTATAAGGCCGTTACCGCCCGCTTTAACGGACAGCTGGAAAAGGGCGCCGTGGTCAACGTGTTGGAAAACAACACGGCCATCGAGCTGGGCTACGTGCAGCAGCTCATCGATGCGTTCAACGAGGCCTACCGCGATCAGGGCGTTTCCGCCCAGATCATGGACATCGACCAGTACAGCGATCTGGCAACCGACGGCCCTTACGGCTACGGCCCGGACGTATGGTATCAGGCCAACGACATTCTCATGAAATACGCCACCAAAAAGCACCTGCTGCCCCTGCCGGTCTATAGCCTGGAAAGCAGGGATCTGATCCCGCAGAACGCATGGGACGCCTACAGGATGCAGATGTACGGCGAGGATTTTTACTGCGGCGTACCGATCAACGTGCAAAGCGGCATGCTGTTCTACATTGAATCCATGCTGCCGGACAACTGGCAGGCGGAGTGGGACCTGAACCAGAACGGCACGCCCGACTTTTTTGAAACCTTCACCGCCCTGTACGCCCTGAGCCAGGATATCCAGCAAAACGGCGGCAAAACCGAATACGGTTATCTGGACGATCTGGTGGACGTATACTTCTCCGTGGGCTATGCGCTGACCTACGGCGCGTATGTCTTTGGCGATGGCAATACCAACCCCGATGATATCGGCCTGGCCAAGGGCGACGCGGCTAAAGGCCTGTACATGCTGCGCCAGTGGGCTGCCCTGATGAACAACACCGAGGTGCTGGACAAAACCTTTGCCGCCGCTGCCTATGCCTATCTGGCACAGGGCAAGATGCTGTGCACCATTACCACGCCGGACGTGAAGCAGATGTTCATCCGCGCGATGGTCAACACCGGCAGCTGGACCCAGGAAGAGGCCGAGGCCGACCTGAAGATGATCAACGTGCCGCGCCTGCCCGCCTCCGCCGATCTGACCGCCGACGCATGGCAGGATAGCATCCTGGATATGGAAAACAAGACCGTCCGCACCAAGATGATGGGCGGCGTAAACGGCTACGGCATTTCGGCCTACACCGAATGCCCCAACGCTTCGCTCGCCTTTGTCGAGTTCGCCACAAGCTATGAGCAGGTGATGCTGCGCAACCAGGTGCTGGGCGTTACCCCCGCCCGCAGCGACGCTGCCGCCGCCATCGGCCAGACCGACGCGACCGTGCAGATGATCTTTGACAACCTGAACGAGGGCTATATCGACGTGATGCCCGCCATCAACGAGACCGCGCAGATCTGGACGCCGGGCGAATCCTTCCTGATCGATCTGTGCACCGACGCGTTCCGCCTGTCCCGCGGCGAAGCGGAGCTGTATGAAACCATTGAAAAAATCCAGCAGGGGCTGGAGCGCATGGTGCAGCAGATCTTCGATGCGATCCACACCCTGGCGTAAGCAGCGCTTTTTCGGAAGGAGTCGTCCACCATGACTATGCAAGCGACCAAACAAGCCGCCCGCCGCGCCCCCTGCGCCCGCCTTCGGGCGCAGGCGCAGGCGCTTGCCCGCTTCATCCGCTGGGCGCCCGTGCGGGTATGGCTGTCCGCCGCCGTGATGGGGCTGGGGCAGCTTTGCTACGGGCAAATCATCAAGGGCCTGCTCTTTATGGGGCTGGAGGCGGCGGGCATATGGTATTTCATTGCGCGCGGCGCGCGGGATTTCATCGGCTTTTTCACCCTGGGCACGCAGGAGGAAGACCTGTGGATGGGCATAAAGGGCGACAACAGCATGAACATGCTGATCCTGGGCATCTTCGCCATCATCCTGCTGTGCTTCCTGATTCTGCTGTGGGTATGCAATATCCGCGACGCAGCCTTTACGGCGCGGCAGGCTGAGCGGGGCAAAAGGCCGCGCTCCTTCCCCGAAACGCTGGCCGCGCTGGCGGACGAGCGCTTTCACATCGCGGCGCTGTGCCTGCCCCTGGTCACGGTGATGATCTTCTCGGTGCTGCCCATCATCTTTATGATCCTCATCGCCTTTACCAACCTGGGCGGCGATATTGTGTATCCCAGGCTGGCCGACTGGAGCTTTTCCGCCTGGAAAAAGATATTCAGCGTGGGCAAGCTGGGCAGCACGTTCGGCAAGATTCTAACGTGGAACGTGCTGTGGGCGGTGATCACCACGGCCATCAACTTTCTGTGCGGGCTGGGTCTGGCGCTGCTGCTGAACAAAAAGAACGTGCGCGGCTCCAAAATCTGGCGGGCGTTCCCCATCCTTGCCTACGCCATCCCCGGCTTCATCTCCATGCTGGGCTTCAAGTTCATGTTTTCCCAGTCCGGCCCCATCAACAGCCTGCTGGCCGCCGCCGGGAAGGATACCATCTTCTTCCTGACCAACGACGCATCCGCCAAATGGTGGGCGCGCGGCATCGGCCTGTTTGTCAACGCCTGGATCTCCGTTCCCTCCATCATGCTGATGACCACCGGCATCCTCACCAACATCAACCACGACCTGTACGAGGCGTCCTCGCTGGACGGCGCAACGCCCTTCCAGCAGTTCCGCAAGATCACGCTGCCCTTCGTCGTCTTTTCCACCACGCCCGTGCTCATCGGCCAGTTCGTGGGCAATTTCAACAATTTCGGCATCTTCTTCTTCATGCGCAGCGGCGTCATATCCAATTACGGCGATTATTTCCTCGCCTCAGACACCGACCTTCTGATCAACTGGCTCTACAACCTGTCCGTGGACAATAATTACTATTCCGTCGGCGCGGCCATCTCGCTGATGATTTTCGTCATCACGGCCACGCTCTCCCTGACGGTCTATATTCGTTCCGCGGCCTATAAGCAGGAGGACACCTATCAATGAGCGCACACGCCATGCCGGCCAAGCCCGGAAAACAAAAGCTGACACTGCGCCGCGCTGTGGACGATGGGTTCACCTATCTGGCGCTGACCGTCGTTTCCCTGATTTTTCTCCTCCCCTGCCTGTGGCTGATTCTGGCTTCGCTGAGCAAATCGGGCAGCCTGTACGAGATTCACGGCTTCTTCCCGACGGAATACAGCCTGCAAACCTTCATCGACCTCTTTACCGACGATGTAAACGGCCTGTATCCCTATCGCCAGTGGTTCATAAACACCCTTTACGTCGCGTCCATGAGCTGCGTTTTCGGCACGGTGCTGGTCATCCTGACCGGCTATGTGATGAGCCGTTTCCGCTTCAAGGGGCGCAACGCGGTGAAGAGCCTGACGCTGGTGCTGGGCATGTTTCCCGGCTTCATGGGCATGACCGCCATCTACATCATCATGGCGCAGCTGGGGCTGCTCAACCGCCTGGAGGCGCTGATCTTTCTCTACGCGGGCACCGCGCCGATGGGGTATCTGGTGCAGAAGGGCTACTTTGATACGATCCCCGCCACCATCCACGAGGCCGCGCGCATCGACGGCGCGACCAACCTGCAAATCTTCACCAAGATCACCCTGCCGCTGTCCAAGCCCATGATCGTCTACACCGCGCTTACGCAGTTTGCCTGGCCGTGGAGCGACTGCCTGCTGCCCAAGCTGCTGCTGAAGAACCGCGATCAGTGGACGGTCGCCGTCGGTCTGTTCTCGATGCCGGAAACGCACTTTTCCCGCTTCGCGGCAGGCAGCGTGTTCATCGCCGTGCCCATCGTGATTCTCTACTTCTGCCTGGTCAAGCACATCGTCAACGGCCTTACCGCCGGCGCTGTGAAGGGATAAAGAGGGCAAAATGCCCTTCCCTGCCCCTGCTTTCCCATGAAAGGAGCGTGCTCATGAGAAAAATCCTCGCGTTCCTGCTGGCTGCCTGCCTGCTTGTGTCCGCAGCGCCCGCCCTGGCGCTGAATAACGATGACGCAGCGCTGGCTGACAACTGGTACGAAATCTTTGTCTATTCGTTTGCCGACGGCAACGGAGACCGAATCGGCGATTTTGTCGGTCTGAAGGAAAAGCTGCCCTATCTCCAGTCCCTGCATGTGGACGGAATATGGCTGATGCCCATCCATCCCTCGCCCAGCTATCACAAATACGATGTGACGGACTATTGCGCCATCGATCCGCAATACGGCACCATGGAGGATTTCCAGGCGTTTCTGGAAGCCGCGCACGAGGCGGGCATCAAAGTAATCCTTGATCTGGTGGTCAACCACACCTCCAGCGAGCACCCGTGGTTCCAGGCCGCCAGGGCCAGCGCCGATTCGCCCTACCGCGCGTATTACAACTTTTCCGATACCCCCAAAACGGGCTACAACGCGCTGCCGGACGGCACGTATTTTGAATCCCGCTTTGTTTCCACCATGCCGGATCTGAACCTGGATAACCCGCAGGTGCGCGCGGAAATCGAAGAGATCATGCGCTTCTGGCTGGAAATGGGCGTGGACGGCTTCCGCCTGGACGCGGTGACAAGCTACTATACCGGCAATAAGGAAAAGAACATTTCCTTCCTGCGCTGGCTGAACGGCGCGGCCAAGGCCATCCGCCCCGACTGCTTTATCGTGGGCGAATGCTGGGACAGCCTGTACACCATCCACGATTATTACGTCAGCGGCGTGGACAGCTTTTTCGCCTTCCCAGTGGCGCAGGGCAGCGGCTATATCGCCAAGATTTTGGGAAACGATGTGGAAAAGAAGGGCGAAAGCCTGGGCAACGTCATCAATCTGCTTCAGCGCGAGCTGGGCGAATACGTGATGACCCCCTTCCTGGGCAATCACGATACGCCGCGCATCATCAACAGCCTTGGCGCCAGTTCACCCACGAACGCCAAGATGGCCTGCGGCCTGCTGAGCATTCTCAACGGCTCCATCTTCGTTTACTACGGCGATGAAATCGGCATGGCGGGCACGGGAAACGACCCGAACAAGCGGCTGGGCATGTTCTGGGATAAGAAGATGAACATCACCCTCTGCCCGCCCGGCACGACGGTTGCCGATTATCCCTTCCCCTCCGTGCAGGAGCAGGAGGGCAACCCGCTTTCCATCCTCAATTACTATCGCGCGGCGCTGGCGCTGCGGCATCAGTTCCCGCAGATCGCGCGCGGCATGCCAACGGTGCTTGAAAGCCCGGATGCGAGCCTGTGCCTGATCGAAAAGGACTGGCAGGGCGACCGGATTCTCATTGCGGTCAATCTGTCCATCGACGACCTTTCCTTCCCGCTGCCCGGCGGCTATACGCAGCTGGCGGGCGAATTGGAAATCTGGGGCGAGGCCGAGGTAAACGGCAGCGAGGCGCTCGTCCCCTCCTATGGCATTGCGATTTTTCAATAAGAGATGAGCCCCGCAAGGGGATTATCAAAATAAAAGGAGGAATATCCATGAAAAAGGCTCTCTCTATCCTGCTGGCGCTGGTTCTGTGCCTGTGCTGCTGCGCGGCGCTCGCCGAAGGCGAAAAGGTGAAAATCACCATCGTGGACAGCGACGGCGTGACCGTCCTGAATGAGTTTGAAATCGCCAAGGGCGAAGCCGTCACCGATATCGGCTATGTGAAGGAAGGCTATGTGCTGCAGGGCGTCTACGTCACGCCCGCGCTGCTGCGCGCCTATGACGGCAAGCCCATCCAGAAGGACACCACCCTGTTCGTGGCCTGGCAGAGCGCCATGGTCGACGAGCGCCCGTGGATGCTGGCCGGCTCGCTGACCGGCTACCCGGATAACGCCTGGGGCAAGGTCTGGCCGCAGGACAACTACCGCCTGCAGCCCGTTGAAGGCCAGTTCAACACCTTCTCCATCGACGTCAATCTCTACACGGGCGATGAATTCAAAATCGCCGTGATCGGCGAGGGCTACGCCTGGTCGGAGGTGGACAGCCTGGACAGCCGCAATGTGGTCAAGTCCGAATACGTGACCGGCGGCGAGGACGCCTTTGACACCGGCGCAAACATCAAGGTGCTTCAGGACGGCTTCTATCGCCTGACCCTGACCACTGACGCGGAAACCATCTCCCTGTGCAAGATCAGCGCCGAGCGCCTGGGCGATGCGGCGGCGGCCGAGTATTCCTTTGACCTGCAGGTGCACGCCTCCTTCCTCGGCTGGGATGTGGAGCAGAACGTAAAGCTCCAGCAGAACGGCTCGGACTACGTCTGGTACGGCGAATTTGACTGCAACGACGACGAGGGCGAATTCGGCGTGAAGAATTACGCCTCCGATGCGTGGTTTGCTGCCCCCGACGGCAACATCAAGGTCACCAGGGGACACTACATGGTCTTCGTCAAGCTGACGGAGGATAACAAGCTGGCCGCGCCCATCGTCTGCGAGACTCCCGCGTACTATGTAGTCGGCACCTGCGGCAACGGCGGCTGGGCCGCGGACGCGAACGCCGAGAACGAGGCCTATAAAATGGCCGATAACGGCGACGGCACCTATTCCCTGAAGGTAAGCTTCACCGATAAGGAAACCGCCGAATGGGCGGGCGGCAAGGTCGCCTTCAAGTGCGTTTACGGCTGCGGCGGCAACGTAGCGAACGAATACTGGTTCAGCGCGGAAAACGGCGATAACTTCCTCGTCGCCCCCGGCGAATACACCATCACCCTCAATCCCGCCGAAAAGACCGTTACGGTTAAGTAAGGCAAAACAATCCAGCGCTCCGGCCACAGGCAGCTATTGTCTGTAAGCCGGAGCGCTTTTATATATTTCAATAAGTGCATACCTTCCATTTGCACACGATGAAAGCCACGCTGGATTTCTCTTCAGCGTGGCTTTTTCGCAGTGTTTTATATGCTTTTCATTAGCAATCGTAATGATCATGGATCGGGGCCACCCAGGCTCCGGAATCATAGAAATCAAGGATCTCCTGCTGGAGCGCCGGATCCTCAGCGGTAAAAAACTGCTTGAATGAGTAGGGAAACGCAAAGGCGTATTCCTCACCCGTTTCGTCCAGCTTCACCTTCATGGCAATGTTGGTGCAGGCGCTCACCACGCCCGCGCCCAGGCCAACCAGGATCACGTTGAGCGCGGCGGTCAGCAGCAGCGGCTGCGCCGTGCCCACGGCAGCCAACGCAACGCCCGCGTTATATGCGCCGTTTCCGCAGCCCACAGCCGTAATGGCCAGGCCCGCAGCGGAGAGGGCATTGAGCCAATCAAAAAATCCCAGCTTGGTGCACAGGCCGCCGCCCAGCACCATCAGCAGAATCGCCACCAGTGGAAAGGGAACCTTCAGGCTGCTCAGGCACTGCGTCAGCGCGCAGATGCAGCCCGAGATCAGGAATGCGTAAACAAAAGCCATTCTAACCCAACCTTTCCGCGCGCGCGGCAGCCGCGCCCGTGGCCGCGCCAAGCATCAGACCGCATACGGGAATCGCCGCACCCTCCTCGCCAAGCTTCGCAATTTTGAAGTACAGTCCGGATGCAATCAGCCCCACCGCGACGATACCAAACAGCAGAATGCCCGCCATCATGGCCATCGTAGGATCCTTGATAAACAGGCCGGCAAGCTGAATCAGCGCTTCACCTGCCAGGCCGATGCAGCCGCCCACCAGGAAAGCCTTTTCGATCTTTTTAAGCATATCGTTCCCTTTCTGCCCGGCAAAGAGTCATGCGGCTCCCTGCCGGGCAATCGTCATTCTTGCTTATTTGACCAGGCTGGCGACAAAGCGCTCCACCATAGCCTGAATGCCGTTTACCTTGTAGGCGTTCTTCTCCATGTGCATGGCTTTGCTGATTGTCAACTCGCCCGCCTGCGCCGCCAGCTCAGCCGTGGGCTTTTTGCCCTTGAGCAGAGCCGCCACGTCACCTGTGCTTTGGCAAAAACCTGCTGGCCATCTTCAATAACGATCCCGAGGTGGTGGAAACTGGCTTTATCCGCCTGATGATGGTAATGCTATCTCACTCGCTGTGCCTGATGTACGAGGTGATGTCGGGCTATCTGCGCGGCTTTGGCATATCGCTGCCGCCCGCGCTGCTGACCATGCTGGGCGTATGCGGCGTGCGTATCGCCTGGATTCAGGGGGTATTTCCGCAAAGCCGCACCTTCAAAACCATCATGACGGCCTATCCTATCAGCCTGTCCACAACGGCGCTGCTGGTGCTGATCGTGCTGCTGTATTATCATCCCAGCTGGCGGATAGAAAGCGCCCGTGCATAAAAGAAGCGCCCCTTGACAGGCAGTTACTTTCAGGTGCGTACCTAATAAAAAAGTGCGTACTTGTTTCTCCTCCGAGAATTGTGTATCCTATGGTCGTGGCCACAAGATCAGAACACTAAAACGACCAACCCACTCGGAGGATACCACCCATGAAGAAATTCATTTCGATTCTGCTTGCCTGCATGCGCCATCGCAGCGGTTGTTACAAAGAGCAGCGCTATCGCCAGGAGACATGCAGCCAACCATTTTTGCATCTTCTTTTTCTCCTTCATCTTGTTGTGTTGTGGGCAGGGGCTTGCATCATGATTTGAATGGTATTTGACCCAATTGTAAAGGATACCGCGGGCAAGTCAATACGAATTTGGCAGCCGATAGCGGAATTTACAAAAGCGCCCGCTCACGCCCGGCGGGGCAATGGGCGGGCATTGGATGATGGATTTTTACGGGGCGGGCGTCAGCCGCACAGCCAGGGTGGGCTGGGCGAAGGTCAGCGTGAACACGGCGGAATCGCCCTCAAGAGCATATTCCAGCGCCGTTTCGGTGCCGTCCGCATTGAGCAGGGACAGGGTATAGCCAGCCAGCAGCTCGGCGGGCAGGGCGACCTTCACCTGGCAGGAAGCCTTGGAAAGCTGGCCGCCGTAGACGTAGCCCACGGTCAGCAGTTTTTCGCCATTGGCCAGCGTGCCTACGCGCAGGAGGGCTTCGCCATGCGGGATTCTGCCGCTGATGATCTTGACGGAAGCGTTGGCCAGCGCCAGCTTGGAGCCGTCGCTCGCCGTGCCGCACACGGGGCAGAGGGAGATATTCAGCACAGGCAGCTCGATGATCTCACAATCGACCGTCTTTTCATGGTGGCAGCCGCCGCGCAGGCACTCCGCGCGCTGCGTGCCGTCGCCGTTGGCCGACCATTCGCCATACCAGTGGCCGCAGTGCGGCACGATGGTATCGGCATAGCGATCCGCGCAGCGGGTGCAGGTGTGCAGGGTGCAGCCGTCGTCCTCGCAGGTGCGCGGGATGATCTCAGCCTGATAATCGTGCCCCAACGCGGGCAGCTCCACATAAGTGGTGTAATCGCAGCGGGAGCAGGTATCATAGGCTTCCCAGCCGACCTCGGTGCAGGTGGGCGCCTTGGCGGCGTGATGGGTCAGGCTGTGTCCCCCGTTGGTCAGCTCCACATAGGTGGTGTAGTCGCAGCGGGAGCAGGTATCATAGGCCTTCCAGCCGATCTCCGTGCAGGTAGCGGCCTTGGCGGCATGGTGGATCAGGTCGTGGTTGTTTGGATCTATATCGCCGAGATTATAAGTTCTATAGAAGCCGCAATCGGAACAGGTACCGAGATACTTAGCCGGGGATGCGCAGGTGGCCTCGGAATGCATATCTTCGAATGAATGGTTAGATTTCTGGCTTGCCTTGCAATGGATGCAGCTGCGCCAATGCTCACTGGCATCGTACGACCAGGGCTCATATTCGTGCTCTGCCGGCACCGCGGTATATTCGCCGTTGCAAACGGAGCATGCGCCTGTCTGCCCGCAGTCCACGCCGGAGCAGGCCTCCGTCTCGGTGTGGCTGGGGTCGTTTTTGCAGGTGCGGGTGTGGGTGCCGTCGCCGTTGGACGTCCAATCGTTCCAGTCGTGATCCAGTGCGTCCAATCCCTGATAAGAAGTGTAATTGCAGCCCTCACGCTTGCAGGTTTCGTAGGCTTTCCAGCCAGACTCGGTGCAGGTGGGAGCTTTGGCATCGTGATAATTCAGATCATGATTGTTCACATCTATTGTGCCGCTTTCAAAGGTATCCGATAGTTGGTAGCCGCACTCGGAACAAGCCTTGTAATACACGGCTACGGACACGCAGGTGGCCTCGGACTTCAGATGCTTTTCGTCAGGTTGTTCCACGAATGAATGGAGGGCTTTGGTTTGGGGTTCTTTGCAATGAAGGCAAACCTTCCAGTGCTCATCGGGAGTGCTTGACCAAGAATCGTCAAATTTGTGGCTTGCCGTATACATTTCCCAGCAGCCGCGGCACCAGTCCGTTTCCCCGCAGCTTACGCCGAAACAATCTTACGTTTCTGTGTGGCTTCTTTCGCGGTTACATATGCGGGTGTGAGTGCCATCGCCATTGCTTTCCCACATATCCCAGCTGTGGTTGCTCAGGTCTGCTTCGCCATATTCGCCCCGGCAGACGCTGCATATGGCGGGATACACGCAATCCGCTTTCCAAAAGTCGCCGCAGTCTTCCGTCTCGGTGTGGCTGGAGTCGCGCGTGCAGACGCGGGTGTGGGTTTGATCTCCGTTAGGCGTCCAGCCCCAGTCATGCCCCGTCGAGTAAACCCCGCCGCACACGGTGCAGGCGGCAGGCTCGGCGCAGGGCGCTACGCTGAAGGTACAATTCTCCGTCTCGGTTCTGTTATCGAGTTTGCAATTGCGCTTGCAGGTGCGGGTGTGGGTGCCGTTGCCGTTGGGCGTCCAATCGCCATAGTCGTGCGGCCCGTATTCGCCGAAGCGTTTAGTACAGTCGCCGCATTTTGCTTTCCGTATGCACGTGGCTTCCTGTCCAACCCAGTGATTCTCCAAGAGCTCTTCCTGGCAGTCATTGCACCTCCGCAGATGCTGATTTTCGTACTCTTTTAGCAGACCATAGGAACCGCCTAAACAATACTCGCCGTTCGCCTTGTTATGGCCTGCCATCGCAGCGGTCGTTACAAAGAGCAGCGCCATCGCCAGGAGACATGCAACCAACCATTTTTTCATCTTCTTTTTCTCCTTCATCTTGTTGTGTTGGGGGGCAGAGGGGCGCAGGGTGATTTGAATGGTATGTATCTCAATTGTAAAGGATACCACGGGGCAAGTCAATACGAATTTGGCGGGCGATGACAAAATTTACAAAAGGCGCGCATGCCCAGCTTACATTTGGGGCACGCGCGCTTTTTAAAGCGATTGCTTTTTCTCATCCGGCAGCATCACGCCGTCGGCAGGGTTATGTCGATCACGCTAACCTTTTTAATAGTTTTCCGCGTGGATTTCAAAATAGCTTTGGGGATGATTGCAGGTCGGGCATATCTCGGGGGCCTTTTCGCCAACGACGATATGGCCGCAGTTGCGGCACTCCCACACCTTGACTTCGCTTTTAGCAAAGACCTCCGCCATTTCCACATTGTGCAGCAGGGCGCGGTAGCGCTCCTCATGATGCCTTTCAATGGCGGCAACCATGCGGAAGCGGATGGCCAGATCATGGAAGCCCTCTTCGTCGGCCGTTTTGGCAAAGCCATCGTACATATCCGTCCACTCGTAGTTTTCGCCCTCGGCGGCAGAGAGCAGGTTCTCGGCGGTGGCGCCGATGCCGTTCAGCTCCTTAAACCACAGCTTGGCGTGCTCTTTTTCATTTTCGGCGGTTTTGAGGAACAGCGCCGCAATCTGCTCATAGCCATCCTTCTTGGCCTTGGAGGCAAAGTAGGTATATTTGTTGCGCGCCTCGGATTCGCCTGAAAAGGCTGTCCGCAGGTTCTTTTCGGTTTGCGTGCCGGCGTATTTGGATTCTTTCATGTTTCCGCTCCTCTCGGCTGTCTTTCGGGATTATCATGGCCATTTTTCTGGATTTTAACAGCTTTGTTTAGAAAAGAACGGTTGCACAATTCCAAGGAACTGTGCGGCCGTTTTGCGCATCGCTGCGCGATAAGCAGTTGCTTATATTACTTCTTGGCCTTGATGGCAGCCTGAGCAGCAGACAGGCGCGCGATGGGCACGCGGTAGGGGCTGCAGGATACGTAGTTCAGGCCGATCTCGTTGCAGAACTCGATGGAGGAAGGATCGCCACCGTGCTCACCGCAGATGCCGCAGTGCAGCTTGGGATTGGCGGCCTTGCCCAGCTTAACAGCCATTTCCATCAGCTTGCCAACGCCAATGGTATCCAGACGAGCGAAGGGATCGGACTCGTAGATCTTGTTGGCGTAGTAGGCAGGCAGGAACTTGCCAGCGTCGTCACGGCTGAAGCCGAAGGTCATCTGGGTCAGGTCGTTGGTGCCGAAGCAGAAGAAGTCGGCTTCCTTGGCGATCTCGTCCGCGGTCAGGGCGGCACGCGGGATCTCGATCATGGTGCCCACTTCGTACTTGAGGGCCACGCCGGAGGCGGCGATCAGCTCGTCAGCGGTCTTCACGACGATGTTCTTAACGAACTTGTATTCCTTCACTTCGCCAACCAGGGGAATCATGATCTCAGGCACAACCTGCCAATCGGGATGACGGCCCTGCACAGCCAGCGCGGCCTTGATGATGGCGCGGGTCTGCATAACGCCGATTTCGGGATAGGTGACGGTCAGGCGGCAGCCGCGATGACCCATCATGGGGTTGAACTCGTGCAGATCGTTGATTACCTGTTTGATGTAGGCAACGGACTTACCCTGGGTCTTGGCCAGCGCTTCGATATCGGCCTCGTCGGTGGGCACGAACTCATGCAGCGGGGGATCCAGGAAGCGGATGGTAACGGGATGGCCGTCCAGCGCCTCGAACAGGCCCTCGAAGTCAGCCTGCTGCATGGGCTCGATCTTGGCCAGCGCGGCTTCGCGCTCAGCCACGGTCTCGGAGCAGATCATCTCGCGGAACGCGCCGATACGGGCGGGATCGAAGAACATATGCTCGGTGCGGCACAGGCCGATGCCCTGCGCGCCGAAGGCGGCCGCCTGCTTGGCGTCCTTGGGGGTGTCCGCGTTGGTGCGCACGCCCATGGTCTTATACTTATCGGCCAGCTCCATGATGCGGCCAAAGTAACCGCTGTTAGGATCGGCGGGAACGGTGGGGATCAGCTCGCCATAGATGTTGCCCGTGGAGCCGTCCAGAGACAGCACATCGCCCTCATGATAGACCTTGCCGGCCAGGGTGAAGCACTTGTTCTCTTCGTCCATCTTGATATCGCCGCAGCCGGATACGCAGCAGGTGCCCATGCCGCGGGCCACAACGGCCGCATGGCTGGTTTGGCCGCCGCGGACGGTCAGGATGCCCTGGCTGTACTTCATGCCCTCGATGTCTTCGGGGCTGGTCTCCAGGCGAACCAGGACGACCTTTTCACCGCGCTTGCCATGCACAACGGCGTCCTCAGCGGTGAATACGATGGTGCCGGCGGCAGCGCCAGGAGAAGCGGCGATGCCCTTGCCCACGGGCTGAGCCTTCTTCAGGGCCGCAGCGTCGAAGGTGGGATGCAGCAGCATATCCAGGGACTTGGCGTCGATCTGCATCAGCGCTTCTTCCTCGGAAATCATGCCCTCGTCGATCAGATCGCAGGCGATCTTGATGGCGGCGGCGGCGGTGCGCTTGCCGTTACGGGTCTGCAGCATGTAGAGCTTGCCGTGCTCAACGGTGAACTCCATATCCTGCATGTCGTGATAGTGATTTTCCAGGGTCTGGCAGACTTCCACGAACTGCTTGAAGGCTTCGGGGAACTTCTGCTCCATCTCGGTGATGGGCATGGGGGTACGAACGCCGGCCACCACGTCTTCGCCCTGAGCGTTGGTCAGGAACTCGCCGAACAGACCCTTGCTGCCGGTAGCGGGGGAGCGGGTGAACGCAACGCCGGTGCCGCAGTCATCGCCCATGTTGCCGAAGGCCATCATCTGTACGTTAACAGCGGTGCCCCAGGAATAGGGGATGTCGTGGTCCATGCGGTAGATATTGGCGCGGGGGTTGTCCCAGGAGCGGAACACGGCCTCGATGGCGGCGAAGAGCTGTTCCTTGGGATCGTCGGGGAAGTCCTTGCCCAGCTGGTTCCTGTACTCAGCCTTGAACTGGTTGGCCAGCTCGTGCAGGTCTTCAGCGGTCAGCTCGGTATCAAAGGTGACGCCCTTCTTTTCCTTCATGGCGTCGATCAGCTTTTCAAAGTACTTCTTGCCCACTTCCATAACGACGTCAGAGAACATCTGGATGAAGCGGCGATAGCAGTCCCACGCCCAGCGGGGATTGTTGGATTTTTCAGCGATGACATGCACAACCTGCTCGTTCAGGCCCAGGTTCAGGATGGTATCCATCATACCGGGCATGGAGGCGCGGGCACCGGAGCGCACGGACACCAGCAGAGGATTTTCCATATCGCCGAACTTCTTGCCGGTGATCTCCTCCATCTTGGCGATGTACTCCATGATCTGGGCCTTGATCTCGTCGTTGATCTTGCGGCCGTCCTCATAATACTTGGTGCAGGCTTCGGTGGTGATGGTGAAGCCCTGCGGTACGGGCAGACCGATGTTGGTCATTTCAGCCAGGTTGGCGCCCTTGCCGCCCAGCAGCTCACGCATCTTGGCGTTGCCTTCGGAGAACAGGTATACGTACTTGGTCATGATACTCCTCCTTAAGAGTTGATAACGAAGAAAATCGTGCGAATATGCGCACGGCAAAAAACGCCGGCGTCACACCCGATAAATTATTATAACCGAATTTCCCTGGCTTGGCAACAGCTTCCGGGGCAAAACCGCGCATTTTTTATCGTTTTTTAATGCAGAGCGGCAAAATAACCAGCCTTTTGTTCGGGTATGGGCCAACATGGCCGCAACATTTCCGTGCGCCCGACATAGGATAGCGCAAAGGGGGCGGCACTATGAGCCTGTCGGAGCTACGGGAAAAGGACGTTGTAAACGTGGATACGGGAAAGAAGCTGGGCAAGGTGATGGATATTGAGTTTTGCGTGTCCACGGGCTGCGTGCAGGCCATCGTTGTGCCTGGTCAGTTTAAAGTGGGCAATCTGTTCAAGGGCGAGCGCAGCGGCGTGGTGATCCCTTGGGAGCGCATCGTGCGCATCGGGGATGACGTGATATTGGTTCAGCTGCTGCCCGGCGATATTCAGGAGAATTGATGTAATAAATCCTGAAAAATCGATAACAGAAGGTTGAATTATGAACTGATTGGTGCTATAATACAGCCGCATGCGGAAAGCATGTGGAAAGAAGGAGAGCAAATGAAAAAGATTCTGTCCGTTTTGCTTGTTTTGGCAATGGTTTGCGCGGGGACGGCTGCCCTTGCCGATGCGCCCTATACGCCGGGCACTTATACGGTTTCTGTGGACGGCCACAACGGAGAAATCTGTTTGGCGGTTGAAATGACCGCTGATGCGATTGCCTCGATCAAGGTGCTTTCTCATAGCGAAACCACCGGCCTGGGCGATGTTGCTATGGACAAGGTGATTGCGGCGATTGTGGCTGCTAATAATGCCGATGTGGATGCCGTGGCCAGCGCTACCGTATCCAGCAATGCGGTAATCAAGGGCGTGAAGATCGCGCTTGAGCGCGCCGCCAAAGGCGAAGTGGATCAGCCCGAAGAAAAGGCGCCTGCTGCACAGGAAATGACCTTTGCCGATCAATGCAAGGAAGCGGGCGTTGATTTTATCTATGAAGATCCCAACGCTGCTATTTATGACTTTGCTACCACGGACGCTTCCGTGGATGTAAAGACCTCTGCTTCCGGCAAGGCCAAGTACGTGGATGAAACAGATGGCCCCTGCATCCGCACCCCGCTTGATTTGGCTGCGCGTTCTGCTGTGAAGGTAAAGGTTTATTATTGGATTGCCGACGAAAACGGCGCTTCCACGATTGCTGATGCCGCGAAGCTGGACAATGCCCAGTATGTCAGCTATCCTTTCCCCAACGATGGGGGCAAGTACAGCGTGAAGCTGCAAAGCAACGGCCTGGGTACCAACACGGTGGTAACGGTCAACGAGAATAACGAGCCTACCGTTGCGATTTTCGGTCTCAAATATACCATAGATGAAAATGGTACGGATGTGTATACCTCCTGTGCCGTAATGGCTGAAACTGCTACCTATCGCAATCTGCTTGCCGGCAGCCCCATCATGATCTCTTATTATGAATATAATCCTTATTCTGAAAAGAAGATTGGTATCGGCGCCCGCAATGCTGGCGCGCGCGTAAAGTGTGAGTTGGATGCCGAGCGCAGTACCCTGACCACTGTGCCCGCAGAAGGTGAAAAAGCGCTGACCCTGACTGTGGCGGAATACTTGGCGATGGACGAAGCTGCCCGCGCTGCGATTACCATCAAGTACATCAAAATGGTTGCTAAGGTGGTAGAACTGTATTCCATCGGTTGATGCGGATTCAATTATAACGCAGCCCTTGGCCTCGCTGAGGTCAAGGGCCTTTTTCTGCAAAGAAAACCATGGACAAATCCGCTCAATCCGCATATAATAAAAGATGATTTTTACCAAAGGAGCGCCGCGCCATGAAGTGCCAGTTCTGCAATTGCCCGGATAGCCGCGTTGTCGATTCCCGCCCTACGGAGGAGGGCAGCAGCATCCGCCGCCGCCGGGAGTGCATCAACTGCGGCCGCCGCTTTACCACCTATGAAAAGGTGGAAATGCCGCAGCTGCTTGTGATTAAAAAGGATAACAACCGCGAGCTGTTTGATCCCCAGAAAATCCGCAGCGGCATCATCCATGCCTGCCACAAGCGCCCCGTTACAGCGGCGGATATCGAGCGCATTGTCGCCGCTGTGGAGCAGATGGCCTACAACAGCCTGCAGGAGGAAATCACCACCAAGCAGATCGGCGAGATGGTGATGTCCTCCCTGCGCCAGCTTGACGAGGTGGCCTACGTGCGCTTTGCCTCGGTGTATCGCCAGTTTACCGATATCCCCACCTTTATGCGCGAGCTAAGCCACATGCTGGATGAGGCTGGGCGCAGCGGCGAAAAAAACGCCCCGGCCGATACAGCCGGGACGGCAGAGGAAGCTGCGAAACAGGAAGAATAACCTGCCACTTGTCATAGGACGGGCTGCGCGCCTTGCGCGGCGCGTCCGTTTTTTATGCAATGGCGGCCAGCAGCGGCAGCAGCAGCACGCAGCCAAGCGCCAGCAGCACGATCAGAATCATCCTGCGGGTTTCAACGGCCTGCTTGTAACGGTTGTCATAGGTTGCGATGCGCTTCATACCAGATCCCTCCATTTTTATAAATAAGTCGGAAATTAAAATAATTTTAACATTTCCGTAATAATAATAGCATAATCATTCATAAAATGCAAGTTTTAAATTGTAACAGCTTTCCAAATAGACACTTTTTTTCAAATTGCCTTTGATCCTCGCGCTGCGGCGGCAGTCTTATAGGTGTCATTGCAATGACACGCAAGAAGGAGAACAATGCCATGGACGAAAGAGCCTTTGAGCAGCGCGTTCTGGAATTGGAGCCGCGGCTGTACCGCACGGCCTGCGCAATCCTGTGGAACGATGCTGATGCAGCCGACGCCTTGCAGGAGTGCCTGCTCAAGGCCTGGCGAAAGCGCGGCTCGCTCAAGGAGGAGGCGTGCTTTAACAGCTGGATCACCCGTATCCTCATCAACGAGTGCCATACCCTGCGATACCGTCTTCGCCGCCACAAAACGGTCAGCTTCGACGAGGCCGTCGGCGATGTGCCGGCCGGGGAGCCGGTTGATCTGGGGCTGCGCGATGCACTGCGGGCGGTGCCCGAGCATCTGCGCCTGCCGCTGCTGCTGCATCATATGGAGGGATACTCCCTGCAGGAGGTGGCGAATATGCTGCACATATCCGTAGCCGCCGCGCGGGGCAGGGTATACCAGGCCAGACAGAAGCTGCGCCAGCAGCTGGATAAGGAGGAACAACAGCCATGAAGCCGCTGCCCGATCTGTCGCGCGCGTTTTCTCCGGTGCCGCCCGTGGTGCATACCCGGATGACCCAAACGCTGGAGGAGATTCATCATATGAAAAAGAGAAATGTTTCCGTCGCCTTTGCGCTGGCCGCTGTGCTGGCGCTGACCCTGGTGGGCGCCGCCCTCGCCGCCGCGCAAAGCGGGGTGATGCGCTTCCTGCTGGGCGATACCGCGCCCAACGCCGCCCAACAGCAGATGGTGCAGCCCGTGGGGCTGAGCCATCAAAGCAAGGATATGACCGTGACCGTGACCGACGCGGTGTTTGACGGCGCGCAGCTGTCCCTGGCGCTGGATTTCAGCCGCGGACGGGGCGTGTACGCGCTGATCGACCATCTGACCATCAACGGGATCAACGTCTATCTGCGATACGATAACCTGGACGACGCCTGGCTGATATCCCCCTTCGCCATGCAGGATGGCAGGGTCAGCCTCGGCCTGTGCGGCGATTGGAACCGCCGCAACCTGGAGGAGGAGGATCTGGCGCGCTACCCCGAGGCCATCCAGCGCATGCGCGATACGGGCATGGTGGATATCTCCCTGGGGCTGACGCTGCTGACCCCGCGCGCCCAGCTTGAGCGCGTGGCCGCCCTGAACGATGAGGACACTGCCGCCGCATGGGCGAGGATCGATGCGGCGATTGCCGCGGGCAGCACGCCCGTTGACGCCGACGAGCCCTGGAACGTGCTGATCCCCAGCGCCGCCATGCGCGACATGTGGGGCGAGGAATGGAATAATCAGTGGCCTGCGCAGACGCTGCGGGTCATCCATGGCATGGCGGACTGCGCAGAGCGGGTGAACATGGACGTGCTGGACAGCTTCACCCTGGACTTTTCCCTGAAGGCGCAGACCACGCCGGCTGCGGCGCATAATCCCGATATTGCGGCAAACGGCGTGCGCATACACTTTGAGGAGGTGTTCAGCAGCGCCATCTTCACCAATTTCAGGCTGACGATCGTCTCCGATACGCTGAGCAATACGGAGCTGGAGCAGCTGTACCGCTACTTTGACCTGTGCGCGCCCGACCGGCAGCCGCTGGATATGACCGGCGTCCGCAGCCTGGAGCTGAGCGCGGGCATGGAGGAGCAGGAGGACGGCTCGCTTCTGTACGCGGTGGACGGCTCCATGGAAACGCTGGCGGATATGCCAGAGGAGCTCCTGCTGGTGCCCTTCCAGTACGACGCGGACAGCCGCCGGGTGTATGACTGGGATTGTGCGATTCCGGTGCGCCTGCAATAAAGACACGCAAACAATGCGCGCCGGGGCGGGCTGCGCTTGCCCGCTCCGGCGCTTGACAGAATGCCTGCTTCGCGGTATAATATGCAGGCTACAGAATAGCCTGCGCGCCCGTAGCTCAGTTGGATAGAGCGTCAGACTCCGACTCTGAAGGCCATGCGTTCGAATCGCACCGGGCGTACCAAACGAAAGAACCGCCGAAAGGCGGTTTTTTCGTTGATTTACAAGGGTTTTTCGGCTTTTGAGCGGGAATGCTTCTCGGGGGAGAAGTTGAGTTTTAGCGGGTTTCGCACGGTTTCGCATGGTTTGCGTAGTCGTAAAATAGTCGCAGTACGACTTTTACCCCTTCATAATGTCAATCATCGTTTGCGTATCGCGCAGGCGTTTGGCTTCTTCCGGGGTGCGGTTCAGTTAGCCTTTACAGGCACGTTTGCCAACTCTTTCTTTTATCCGTAAAAAAGCGATGCAATCAGTCTTAAATAATTATCCTTCCCAGTGCTCCATCTCTTCCGCCGGATACGCTTTTGTCCAGTGATAGGGCTGCAATTCTCGCAGCTCCACAAATTTGAGCTTTTCTTCATTTGTGGTCACAGCTACCTGCACATCCTCGCCCCAATAACGCAGGCGCTCCTGGCAAATGCCGCACGGGGACAGCACCTTGAACGGCGTGTTTTCATTCTCGCGGACAAGGCACAAGCAATGGGTCACTTTTTCGTTATATTTATGGGCTTCCAGCATTGCGCCCGTCTCGATGCACAAAATGGCGGAGGCGTTGGCGGTCTCGATGCTGACGCTTGTATAGTAGTTGCCCTTGGATGTATGGACAACGCCGGCGCCGCCCCAGCCGGTAGGATACCTTGCTTCAATCAGCGCCACCGCCCTGCGATACATTTCATTTTCTACTGCGCAGTCTCTCATACAAAGCCTCCGTGTCAGATCGGCGCGCTTCATTTACCAATCAAAGTGCTTCCATGCCTGCCCATCCATATCGGCGGGCATGCGCCAGTCGCCGCGCGGGGACAGGCAGACCGAGCCGATCTTGGGGCCGTCGGGCAGGCAGTTGCGCTTGAACTGGTTCTGGAAGAAGCGGCGCAGGAAGGTGTCCAGCGTACGCTCGATTTCGGGCAGCTGCCACGCGCCAAACGCGCCCGCCGCCAGATCGCGCAGCTTTTCGCGGCCAAAGCCGTAGCGCATAAAATAGTACAGGAAAAAGTCGTGCAGATCGTACTTGCCGATGCGCTCCTCGGTGGACGCGCCGCCGGGCACCAGCTCGGGCGTAATCTCCGTACCCAGGATGCTCAGCAGGGTGTCGCGGGTGTCGGGCGCGGCCAGTTCGCGCGCGTAGGTTTCCACAATGAACTTGACCAGCGTTTTAGGCACGCCGCAGTTGACCCCGTAATGGGAGATATGATCGCCGTTATAGGTACACCAGCCCAGCGCCAGCTCGGAAAGATCGCCCGTACCGATCACGATGCCGCCCTCCATGTTGGCCACATCCATCAGCACCTGTGTGCGCTCGCGCGCCTGGATGTTCTCGTAGGCGATGTCCGTGTTGTTCATATCGTGGCCGATATCCTGCCCATGCAGCGTGCAGGCAGCGGAGATATCCACCTTGCGGAAATCCGTGCCCATCTGGCGGCAAAGATCGGTGGCGTTTTTCAGCGTCTTTTCGCCGGTGGCAAAGCAGGGCATGGTGATGGCGACGATATTCTTAGGCGGCAGCCCCAGCGCGTCAAAGGCCGTGCGCGTCACCAGCAGTGCCAGCGTACTGTCCAGGCCGCCGCTGATACCGATGACCGCCCTTTTGCAGCCGATGCCCAGCATGCGCTGGCACAGGCCGCGCGCCTGCAATTGCAGGATATCCAGACAGCGCTGCTTGCGGGCGCTGCCCTCGGCGGGCGGCACAAAGGGCGCGGGCGATACCTTGGCGGGAAAACGATAGGCAGGCAGCGAGAAGGCGGCCTTGCGATAGCGTATAGCGCCGGAGGCGGCAAAGCTCTTCATGCGCAGCCGGTCGGCGGCCAGCATGGAAAAATCGATGGTCGCCGCCGCATCCGGGCCTTCATCCGCCAGCCCCGCGTGGGTTTCAGACAGCACCCGGCCGTTCTGGATAACCAGCCGATGGCCGCCGAACACCAGATCGCTGCTGCTTTCGCCCGCGCCGCTGGAGGCGTAAGCATAGGCGCATACGCCGCGCGCAGACAGCATGGACAGCATATCCCGGCGGTATTCGGTCTTGGCCACGATATCGTTGCTGGCCGATAGATTCAGGATGGCTCTCGCGCCCGCCGCGCACATGGCAAGGCTGGGCGGCAGGGGCACCCAAGCGTCCTCGCACAGCTCCACGCCAAGCAGCAGGCCGGTTTCGGCCTGCTCCAGCAGCACGTCCGTGCCAAAGGGCGCGGTCTGGCCAAACAGGGTGATCTGGTCGCTGACAGCCTCATCCGCGCCCGCAAACCAGCGGCGCTCGTAAAACTCGCTGTAATTGGCCAAATGCGTCTTGGGCACAGCGGCGATCAGCCTGCCGCCGCAAAACGCCAGCGCGCAGTTGAACAGCCGCTCGTCCAGCGGCACGGGACAACCGATCACAATCAGCTTGCCGGTATCCGCCGTTTCGCGCATCACACGCCCGGCGGCGCGCAGGCAGGCTCGCACAAAAACAGGCGATACAAACAGGTCGCCGCAGGTATAGCCGCAAATAGAAAGCTCCGGGAACAGCAGCACATCGCCGTCCATCTGCTGCGCGCGCTGGATGATGGCCTGCGCGTTGGCCTGCGGATCGCCCAGATGCACGCGCGGGGACAGGGCGCACAGGCGCAGGCACTCGGGATAGCGGCTCAGCACGGGGCCAACCAGCGGCTCCTGCACCACGGTGGGATCGTGCCGCGCCATGCGATTGCGCAGCGCGCTGGCGTGGATATCCTCCGTGCCCATGGGCAGCAGCAGCGTTTCAATGCGCGCGCCGGCAGGAAGATCGGGCTGATCATCCGCATAGGCAAGCAGGATAAACGTGCACTCGCGCAGCAGCGCCTCGGCATGCGCCCAGCGGGGAAGCTCGGGCAGCTTGTCCATGCCGATGACAAAGCGCGCGTCGTCCTGATGATATTTTTTCTTCAGTTCATGCAGCGCGTCGTAGGTGCACAGATTGCGCGCCATGGCCAGCATATCGATCTGCACGTTGGTCAGCCCGCTTTCGCGCACGAAGGCGCTGAGGATATCCAGCCGGATCACGTCTGGCAGCACATCCTGATCGGGCTTCCATTGGCGGACAAATTGTTCGCCCGAGGGCAGCAGAATGATCTGCGCGCCGGGATAGCGCTGGCTCAGGGTGCGGATGGCCGCCTGATGCGCCGCCGTGAGCGGGTTAAACGCACCACCATATACGATCAGCATGGAATATCAGCGCTCCTTTCCGGCATGGCTGCTGTGCAGCATGTTCATCTTCAGTTCGTACAGACGCGGGCTCATATCCACATAGTGCACATGCGGATTCTGGATGCGCTGCTCCTCCTCCCACACCTGCTGGTGCAATTGCTGATGCACATAGGCGCGGCTTTCGGCCAGGGTGGGCAGGGTATATACGCGCTTGCCATCCACAAAGATGGGCTGCTGCAATTCCTCATACACGCAGTTCTCAAAATACCGCACGCGCCAGGGGCGAATGGGATCCACATAGCGATAGGGCTCCGCACCGGGCAGCGGCTCGTCGCGCAGGGTCATCAGATCGGCCACGCTCTTGCCGTCCTGATCGTATACGCGCAGCAGGCGCTTGATGCCGGGGTTGGTGATCTTTTCCACATTTTCGGATATCTTGATGCGCGGGGTGAACTGGCCGTCTTCCTTCACCGCGCACAGCTTGTACACCGCGCCGAACACCGGTTCGGAGCGCGCGGTGATCAGCCGCTCGCCCACACCGAAGCCATCCAGGCGCGCGCCCTGATTGATTAGCGAGGTAATGGTGTTTTCATCCAGGCTGCCCGAGGCCAGGATCTTGCAGTCCGCCAGATCTGCCGCGTCCAGCATCGCGCGCGTTTTCTTGGACAGGTAAGCCAGATCGCCGCTGTCAATGCGCACGCCCTTGAGGCGCTTGCCCATGGGCTCCAGCACCTCCTTGGCCACGCGGATGGCGTTGGGCACGCCGCTTTGCAGCACGTCGTAGGTATCCACCAGCAGCACGCAAGCGTCCGGATAGGTGCGGGCATATTTTTCAAAAGCCAGGCGCTCGTCGCCATAGAACATCACATAGGAGTGCGCCATGGTGCCTGTGACGGGAATGCCAAACATCTGCCCCGCCAGCACGGTGGCCGTCGCGTCCACGCCGCCCAGATAGGATGCGCGCGCGCCGTACACGGCGGAATCCATGTTGTGAGCGCGCCGTGCGCCAAAGTCTGACACCCCGCGTCCCTGCGCCGCGCGTACGATACGGCTGGCCTTGGTGGCGATCAGGGATTGGTGGTTGATTTCCAGCAGCAGCGCGGTTTCCACCAGCTGTGCCTCGATGACCGGCGCAACCACGGTGACGATGGGCGTGCCGGGATACATGACCGTGCCTTCCTTGAGCGCGTATACGCTGCCGCTGAAGTGGAAATGAGCCAGATAATCCAGAAATTCCGCCGAGAACATGCCCTGCGCGCGCAGAAAGTCAATATCCTGCGCCGAAAAATGCAGGTTTTCGATATACTGCACAATCTGCTCCAGACCGGCGAAAATGGCAAAGCCGCCGCCGTCGGGATTCTGGCGGTAAAAAACATCAAAGGCCGCCTGCCGCGCGCCTACGCCATCCTGAAAATAGCCGTTAGCCATCGTCATTTCATAAAAATCCATCACCATGGACAGGTTTCTTTCTCTGTTTTGCTCAAACATGCCGTGAAAAATCCTCCTAAGAAAAGTCCTCGCGCTTAGTATACGCCATTTCAGCGGAGAATTTCAAGCGGGAAAGATATATGCGGTTTTCTCCCTTTTTGCTGGTATTATTATAGCAGAAAAAAGGCTGCAATTCAAGTCTTGTTCTTTGGGTACGCATTGGGTACAATAGTCGGCAGCAAGGGCCCTTTTTCATCCGTCAAACGCAGGAGGAACGCACATGAATACGATTGACCGCATTGCGGATTTATCGCAGATCTGGAAGCAGGCTGCGCAGGTGTTTCCCTACTTCGATCAAAACCGCATCGACTGGGATCAGGCGTATGCTGATTATCTGCCTAAGGTTATGGCCGCGCAGAGTGAGCGGGCGTATCATCTGCTGCTGGCGGAGTTTATGAACCTGCTGGGCGACGGCCACACGGATTATCAGCCTCCGCGCGCGCTGCAGGATGAAACCGGCTATCTGCCCTTTACGCTGCGGTATGTAGGCGGGGAATACTGCGTGGACGCGGTTACCACCGGCCAGGAGCGCTTTCTGGGCGCGCGGGCGCTGCGCCTGAACAGCGCGCCGTTTGCAGAGGCGATTGCCTGGGCCTGCCGCTATGCCTACCGTGTAGGGGATTATGTATCCCGCTATCGGCTGCATCAGCTGCTGCCGTTTTATTTGCAGCGCACGGGCAATTGTCTGGAGACCGATCAGGGCGCATGGCATTTTGATCTCCTGCCCCAAAAACAAAACAAGCTATCTGTAAAGCCGTTGACGCTGAACGAAAGCTATCAAAAAATCGCCGTGCCCAGGCTGGATATTCGCCTGTATGACGGCGGGATTCTCTATGTCCGGCTGGATGATTTCCTATACGCGCAGGCGGCGGACGAGGTGCGGCAGGCGCTGACCCAGCACCCCGACGCGCGGGGGCTGATTGTGGATATCCGCGAGAACATCGGCGGTATGACGCTTTATGGCGCGCGGGTAGCGGAGCTGCTCATTCCTGGCGTGTTCCACGTCTGCCAAAAGCGCACGCGCAGCATGACGGGCGTGGCGCTGGCTTCGGCCAGCCAGCTGGCAGGATGGAGCGCGAAGGATATCGAACGGGACATCGCCTCGGGTCTGACCACCCGCGAGGAGGTAGCGCGCAGCCGTGCGCTGCTGGGCAACGCGCACTTTGACGAATACGAAGATTGCTTCGGCGCGGAAGGACAGGCAGCGCTGTACGATGGGCCGTGTCTGCTGCTGACCTCGCGGCACACAGTATCCGCCGCAGAGGATTTTGCGGCCATGCTGCGCAGCAATCGCCGCGCGCTGACTCTGGGCACGCCCACCTGCGGCACCACGGGCACGCCGCTGCTGCAAAGGCTGCGCTGCGGCGGCTCCATGCGCGTGTGCTCGGTGGCCTACCGGCTGCTGGACGGCACGGAGTTCATTGGCCGCGTCATCGCGCCGGACGCGGAGTGCGAAATCAGCGCGGACGATCTGCGCGCGGGCACGGATTCCGTGCTGCGCGAAGCGCTGCGGCGGCTGCGGGAAGCATAACAATGCATGCAAAAATCCGGGCAAGGAGATAGCCCCCAGCCCGGATTTTAATTTGCTTTTATGTGAATTACAGCACCACGTTGCCCGCATCGGCACAGCCATCCTGGCCGATAGCCGGGCGCAGCACCCGGGTGACAAAGCGCTCGGTTTGCCGGGGAGCCAGGCCGATATACTTGCTGGGCTCCAGCAGGGTGCTGAGCTCCTCCTGCGTCAGCGGCAGGCTGGGATCCTCCACAATGCGTTGCAATAGATCGTTGGCCGTGCCCTCTTCCTTCATACGCACGGCGGCAGCCTGGGCGTGAGCGCGGATGCGCTCATGCGTGCTCTGACGGTCGCCGCCCTTTTTGACAGCTTCCATCATGATGTTTTCCGTAGCGATGAAGGGCAGCGCATCACGCAGGCCACGCTCGCACATTTTGGGATAAACCACCAGCCCGCGCGCCAGATAAATCACAATGTCCAGCACCGCGTCGGCCGTCAGGAAGGCTTCAGGCAGGGCGATGCGGCGGTTGGCCGAATCATCCAGCGTGCGCTCGCACCACTGGGTGCAGGCCGTCATGGCCGCATCCTGGGACAGGGCGATCAGATGCCGGCTCAACGAGCAGGCGCGCTCGGCGCGGATGGGATTACGCTTGTAGGCCATGGCCGAGGAGCCGATCTGCGAGGAGCCGAAGGGCTCTTCCATTTCGCCGCGGGATTGCAGCAGGCGCACATCCTGCGCAAAGCGATAGCAGCTGATGCCCAGTGAGGCCAGCAGATTGAGCACCCGCGCGTCCAGCTTGCGGGGATAGGTCTGCCCCGACACATCAAACACCGGCAGCCCCCCCAGCTTCTGGCTGATGGCCTGCTCCATGGCCTCCACCTTATCAACGTCACCGTCGAACAGATCCAGGAAGCTAGCCTGCGTGCCCGTAGCGCCGCGGCAGCCCAGCAGCTTAATGGAAGGCAGCAGCGCGTCCAGATCGGTCAGATCCTGCAATAAATCCTGCGCCCAGCAGGCCGCGCGGCGACCCACCGTCAGGGGCTGCGCCGCCTGCAAATGCGTCAAGCCCACGCAGGGAATATCCTTGGTTTTCAGTGCAAAATCTCCCAGCGCGCGCAACGCTTCGCAGAGCTTGCCGCGAATCAGCCCCAGCGCCTCACGCAGCAGCAGCAGATCCGCGTTATCCGTTACATAGCAGCTGGTAGCGCCCAGGTGGATGATGGGCCGCGCCATAGGGCACAGATCGCCCAGCGCCAGCACATGGGCCATCACGTCGTGGCGCACGCGCTCCTCATGGGCGCGCACCGCGTCATAATCGATATCGTCCAAGTGCGCGCGCAGCTCATCCAGCTGCGCGTCCGTTACCGGCAGGCCCAACTGCTGCTCGGCCTCAGCCAGCGCCAGCCACAGCCTGCGCCAGGTGCCATAACGATGATCGGGCGAGAACACCCGGCGCATGGCCTCGCTGGCGTAGCGGCCCTCCAGAGGCGACTCGTAAAAAGGCTTGCTCATGGCTTACCCCCGGATGATCATCGCGTCGCGCTCGGCGCCCACGGATACATAAGGAATGGGGCAGCCCAGCTCCTTCTCGATAAAGAGCACATAGTCCTGCGCGGCCTTGGGCAGATCCTCAAAGCGGCGCGCATGGGTGGTATCGCACTGCCAGCCAGGAAGCACCTCGTATACCGGCTCGCAATCATCCAGATCGGCAGTGTAGGGGAAATCGCGAATCACCTGGCCGTGCAGCTTATAGCCCACGCACACGGGCAGCTCCTTGAAGCCGTCCAGCACGTCCATCTTGGTCAGCGCCAGCTCGGTAGCAGCCTGCATACGCACGCCGTAGCGCGCGGCAACCACGTCCATCCAGGTGACGCGGCGCGGACGGCCCGTGGCCGCGCCATACTCATGACCAGCCTCGCGCAGGGCGACGGCCTCGTCCCCCTGCAATTCGCCCACAAACGGGCCTTCTCCCACGCAGGTGGAATAAGCCTTGACCACGCCCACCACGCGATCTACCTTGACACTGGGCAGGCCGCAGCCCACCGGCGCGTAGGCAGCCAGCGGCGTGGAAGAAGACGTATAGGGATAAATGCCGTAATCCAGATCGCGCAGCGCGCCCAGCTGAGCCTCAAACAGGATGCCCTTATCCTGCCGTTCCTCCAACAGGCGGCCAGCGTCGCAGATATAGGGACGCAGCTTTTCGGCATACTCCTTGCAGTAGGCCAGCAGCTCGTCATATTGATAAGGTTCGCACCCATAGCCGGGCACGGTGACTTCATTTTTCCAATCCACCAGGCGCTGCAGGTTGGTTTCCAGCGTTTTCTCATGCAGCAGATCGCCCATGCGCAGAGCCTTCTTATAGGCGCGGTCGGCATAGGCGGGGGCGATACCGCGCAGGGTGGATCCAAAGTGCGCCTTGCCCAGGCGCTGCTCTTCCATTTTATCCTCCAGGGGGGAGATGGGCAGCACGGCCGTTGCGCGATCGGAAATGCGCAGGTTATCGGGCGAAACGGCCACGCCGCGCGCGCGCAGGCCCTCCATTTCGGTGATCACATGGTGCAGGTCCACCACGCAGCCCGCGCCCAGCAGGTTCATTTTATCGGGATGCAGAATGCCGGAGGGAATCAGATTGAGCTTGAATTCGCCCTGATCGGTCACGATGGTGTGGCCGGCGTTGTTGCCGCCCTGATAGCGGACGACGGTTCCAAACTGCGGCACAAGGTAGTCCACCATGCGGCCCTTGCCCTCGTCACCCCAGCAAATACCCACGATCGCGCAATTGTGCATTGTAATTTCCTCCTTTCGGAAAACAACAAATTATAATACGCCCTCGGCTTTTTCGTGTCAAGAAAATTTCTGGGAAAAGACGATGAAAAGACGAAAAAAGGCGGAAAAAGGCGGCAATATGGAGAGACAGATAAAATAGTTGCGAAAGCAGGGAAAATATGCTAACATATATGAATTAAAGTTGCCATCGGGTAGCAGCATGCGAAGCATTCGTTTGCACATCGTCAGGTCTTAGAAGATGTGCATGCGGGTGCTTCTTTGTTTTTTGGGAGGAATCCATGCTAAAGAAAGTGACCGGCTATTTTTCAAAAGGCGAACTCCTGCTATGGGCGGCCTCGGCGCTGCTGATTGTCATTGCCTTCGCGGCGTTCGATCGTGAAAACTGCCTGACCCTAACGGCGTCGCTGATTGGCGTAACCTCCCTGATTTCTGATTTTTAACGCCAAGGGGCATCCTGCCGGGCAGACGCTGATGATCCTGTTCAGCCTGCTGTACGGGATCATCTCCTATACGTTTTCATACTATGGCGAGATGCTCACATCCCTTGGCATGACAATGCCCATGGCGGCCTTTGAAGTGAACGATCTATACGGCTTTTGGAATTGGAAGCGTATGCAGAAGCGACAGGCAGCATAACGAAAAACGACGCAGCTTTTGCTGCGTCGCTTAAATTATCTAATTTTATTACGCGTTATTATTTGTCGATGTTCACAACAGCGATGCCCTTCTGGGCCTCGGCCACCAGCACATCCTCGCTCAGGAAACCCTCGGCGGAATCCGGATAGACGTTGACGGATACCAGCACGCAGGAGTTCTTCACATTGGCGGGAATATAGCACACCAGGCACTGGGAGTACTTGGTTTCGGTGCCGCCGTTTTCGGTATCGTTCTGATAGGAATAGGCATAGGAGAAATAGCGCGCGGTGCCGCTGGCGGTATCCAGCTCCTTCACTTCGGAGATGGTACCGGGGTTTTCCTCATCGCTGGTAACCATCTTGGAGAAGGTATCGTATACGTAGTCGATCATATCGTCCACGCCTCTGCCAACGGTGGTGATATACAGGTTGCTCACGCCGTTGTCCTCCAGGGGCTTATACACCAGCTCGGTTTTATAATTGGGGGTAGAGGAGGTGCCGGTCAGCTTTTCGTCCGTCAGCTCGTAGCCTTCGGGCGTTTCCACGGTGCCCAGCTTATAGTATTCGCTGTTCTTGCCCTTGTCCAGCTTGCCAATCAGCCAGTTATCCTCCGCGCCAACTACAGCCTGATTGCGGATCTTGAGCGAGCCGTCGTCATAAAAGCCATAGTACCACACGACCACCAGCACGATCACCGCAGCCAGGGCGATCAGCGCGCAGATGATGGACTTGCGGGTGCGCTCGGTCTGCGCCTGCCACCATTCCTTAAAGGTGGGATCGGGCTTTTTCTGATACTGCTGCGGGCGGCGAATCTTCTTTTTGCTCATTGCTGCTTCATCCTGTCTTTCTACATAGAGTATATTTTAGTTCATTATAGCATATATAAAGATGAAATACAATCGTTAATCTGCGGGCCGCGTTTCAGCTGATCTGCGTGTTTTAAGCTTGTTGCATGCTTTCAAAATGCTTGATCTGCTTATGGTACAGGCTTGCATACTTCCCGTCCTTCTGCATCAATTGCGCATGAGTACCGGATTCAATCAGCCTTCCCATCTCCAGCACCAGAATCTGATCCACAAACGCAACGGCAGAAAGACTATGGGTGATAAACAGGGTAATGCTCTTTCTATCCGCATTTTGAGTCTGCATGGTATGCCAATAAGCATCGGCGCTTTGTGCGTCCAATGCAGCTGAGGGCTCGTCAAACAAAAGCACAGAGCCTCGCCTGAACAGCGCGCGTGCCAACGCAAGCTTTTGCCATTCTCCGCCCGATAGATCAACGCTGTCTTTTGCGCGTTTTCCCACCCGTTGGAGCATTTTCCCAGGCAATTTGTTGATAAAATTTTGCGCTTGTACTTTCTCTGCCGCCTTGAGTGCATTTGCATGCAAATCTGGATGGTCGACGTCAGACAAGAATATGTTTTCCTCTATCGAGAGGTCGTAATGCGCAAAATCCTGAAATGCAATGCGGATTTCTCCCCTAAGAGAGGAAATATTATACTCGGCGATTGGATGATGGTTGATTTGTATTTCTCCTTGATCAACATCATATAAACGACAGAGCAGCTTAAAGATCGTGCTTTTCCCACTGCCGTTCAAGCCGACAATTGCAATGTTTTCTCCCTGCGATACGGAGAACGATACATCACTCAGCGCTTTTTCTACCGTGCCCGGATATGTAAATGAAACATGCTTGAACGCTATATGCGTAATGCCCTCTGCGCCAACCATTCGGTCTCCATTGGCCGGAACCCTGTCTATGAAAGAAAAGTACTTTTCCATAAACAATATCGTATCATACAGCATTGCACAGTCGTCGGCCATTCCTGTCAATGTGACATTTGCAAGCACAATATAGGAGGCAAACAGCGCGATATCTCCAATATCCATAGCGCCCTGGATTGCACCGCGGACAGCATAGCCAAATGTTAAGGTGCAAAACAATGCGCCAAGCGCAAAGAAAAGAATAGAAACAGCCAGCTTGCGCCGCCGCATCCTACAGTTATTCTGATATATTTGGTTAAAAGTAGAAGCATAGAGATTCTTTATATAATGTCCATAGCGAAACAGGCGCGATTCTTTTGTATAAGCACGTTCCAAGAGAATATCGGAGTAATTATTCAATTGTCTGGATAAAGGACTGCGCTGCACCAAGTTATCAAAGGCTTCTCCCTGCAGCCGATAAAGAACAACAGCCTGGGGAATCAGCGAAAGAATTAACAAAAGCGCAATCAAAATGTGGTATTGCGCTATGCCGCCGATGATTCCCAAAACAGTAATCAGCGCGCCGATTGTATTTACTGTGAAAATAATTAAGTTCACCGGCCGGAAGGAAACCTCATCCTGCAGCACTTGAATTTCGTCTAAAAACTTGGAATCCTCTGCTGTCTTCAAATCTTCAATTTGCGCTACCTTATCAAAAACACTGCAGTGGATGCTGTTGCTCAGCTTATCCGTTAATTCTCCTTGCAAAAAGAGCGAAACAGGAGCCGCTGCATAATTAACCAGCGTGCAAAGCCCCCACCCTATTAATAATTCGGCGTAGCCTGCCGATCCTCCCGGCTGCGCCAGCTGCGAAACGATCCGTGCTACAAAGTATGCGGTTAAAATAGGCGATAGCCCTTGAAGGGGAGCGAGGAGCAGAAGCAAAATCGCATGTTTTTTGTCCGATTGATATATCAGCTTGGCAGAACGGAAAAAAGCGAATAGATGCTGCTTTATGTTAAGTTTTTTCATATACCATGCAACTCCTTCTATCAGCTTTGGGAAAACGTATTTACCTTTCTCTGAAACGGGGATTACACACCATTGTTTGTTTTAAGTATAACAAAATAAAGAGAATTGTCAAGGAAGAGATAAGACATCCCGCGCCGGTCTTTTCTGGCAGGAAGGGACACCTTCCAAGCCTTTTCGCCCAAAACCGCGCAGCGCGCGCGAACGGTTGCCAAAACCTTGCATAAACAGACGTTTTTCGAGGCAGGATATAGAATGTACACAGCGAAATAAAGGCTTTGAAATTTCAGGAGGGGATGCCTATGCTGACACACGTTCGCAAACGGGACGTATTACTTGTTCGTCTGGAGGGGGAGCTGGATCAATGCTCGGCCTCCGGAATTCGGCGCGATATCGACGCGCTGCTGCAGGATCCGTCGGTTCGTCACCTGGTGCTGGATATGGAGCGCATGCCGTTTATGGATTCCTCGGGCATCGGCGTGGTGCTGGGGCGCTATCGCCTGCTGTGCCTGCGCGGGGGCAGCGTTGCGCTGATGCACCTGACCCCGCAGGTCAGGCGCATATACGATCTGTCGGGCATGGCGCAGATTATTCCGGTCATTGAGGAAAAGGAGGCCCAGGGATGCAACTGATTAACCATATGCGGCTGGAATTTGACGCGCGCCCCGAAAACGAGAGCTTTGCGCGCATTGCGGTCAGCGCCTTTACCGTGCCCTTTAACCCCACGCTGGATGTGCTCAGCGATATCCGCACCGCCATCAGCGAGGCGGTGACAAACGCCATCGTCCATGCCTATCAGGAGCGCGGGGGCATCATCGCCCTGGACGCTGGCCTGCGCGAGGATGGACGGCTGCTGCTGTCCGTGCGCGACTGGGGCTGCGGCATTGCCGATATCCGGCGGGCGATGGAGCCCTTCTTTACCACCCAGCCGGAAAAGGAGCGCAGCGGCATGGGCTTTGCCGTGATGCAGTCCTTTATGGATGCGATCCGCGTGGAATCCGAGGTGAACGCAGGCACGACGGTGTACATGGAAAAGCAGCTTCGCCTGCAGGAGGACGCGCCCCGCGAGCCGGAAGCCGCGCTGAATTGAACGCTGCTTAACAAAGAAGGCTTGCCCCGCATATACGGAGCAAGCCCTTTTAACATATTAAAAAACGAGCGCTTTTATTTCTATACCTCCGAAAGCCTATTAGTCGTCTACCCACCCATCGCCGCCGCACATGTAGCAGGAACCGCCATAGCAATATTTTTCGTCGCATAGATGGGTGCTCTGCGTCAGCTCGGGAGAGCCTTTAACATACACATATTTCCATTCTGTTACCCACATAGAGCCGCGACATTTGGGACAGCTGCCGGTTCCCTTACAGTTTGGGCAGCGGGTCTTGCTGGGCTTGGAGGTAGCGTTTGTGCCGGGGTTGGGTGTGGAGGCGGCAGTGGGACTCTCTACTGGTTTAAAACGTTCACCCGTATCACCAACTGCATTAATTCCAATTTTGTTCCAATTGAATGAAAAACACAGCGTATCATTCTGGTCGTTATACTCTAAAACAACAGGATTTTTAAAGTCATATTCTGTTTTACTATCAGAGAATATAGAAGATACACTACTATGCAGAACTACATAAGGAATAAGATCCAGTTTAAATGAACCCGTTTCAGGAGACGAAAAAGCTGTATATCGATATTGACGCATCATTTGGGTATAGGATTCAACCAGCGCATAAACGTCTATTCCATTACAGGAATACTCGACCCAATAGCCTGAAGAAGTATTTTTCTCGTCACGTTTGGTGAGTTGGTAGCCGCTATATGCATTAATATCAGGCAATTTAAACGCCATCCCCGTCACCGGCAGCAGACACAGCACCAGCAAAATAGCGATCATCTTTTTCAATTTACATCAACCCCTCTTTTTTAAAATACCATATCTGGCAGAAAAAGGCAAGTAAAAATCTGTATCCTGTATACAGTCACCTTTTCACATTGAGAAAACGGGCAGCATTACATAATGCGATATTGACACAGCGGCAATTCCGCGACAGAATAGTACCGTTTTTGTACTAATTAATTTGCCTACTGAAAGGAGTTTGCCAATGCCCGGCGATCTGCAAGGGAGCATCCGCCAATACTGCTCCTGCCTTCAGGAATGGAACGCATCGTATGAGGATTACGCCCGCTCCGTGGGGCTTTCCTTCACCAGCCTGTCCATTCTCAGCACGATTTACGCCCACGAAAACTGCACGCAGAAAATGCTGTGCGAAATCTGTTTTCTGCCCAAGCAGACGGTCAACGGCGTTATCCGCCAGTTTTGCAAAGACGGCTGGATCAGCCTGATTGAAATGGCGAAGGATCGGCGAAACAAGGCCATCCGTTTTACTGAACAGGGGCGGCAGGCCGCGGGCGATATCCTGCGCAGGGTGCGGCAAAGCGAGCAGGCCGCCATGCAGTCGCTCTCCCCGCAGGAGCAATCCGCGCTGCTGACGCTGACCCGGCGCTATGTTCTGGCCTGCAAAAAGGCCATGGAAGCGCCATCCAAAGGTGATACATGAGAAGGAGAATGCATAAATGCTTGCATGGATGATGATGGGGTTGGTCGGGCTGATCTGCATAGGCAGCGTGGTATATCTGGCCGCGCGGGTACGTCGCTTTGGCCCGATACAGCGGCTTTCGAAAAAGCGCCGCGCGCTTTCCTGGCTGATTGGTTTTGCCCTGGTGCTGATTCCCACCGCGGCGCTCTGCCTTTTATGGACGCCGCTGAACATGGCGGTTTGCCTGCTGCACTTGACGCTGTTCTGGCTGCTATCCGATTTGGTTTTCGCGCTGATCCGCAGGCTGCGGCACGCGGCGTTCAAGCGCTACTGGGCGGGGTTGGCCGCGCTGATCCTGTCCGTTGCCTGGTTGAGCATGGGCTGGGTGCAGGCCAACTGCGTTTGGCGGAAGGACTATACGATTTCTACCGATAAAGAAGTCGGCAGCCTGCGCGTGGCGCTGGGAAAACGCGGCTATCCTTCCAGCGCGCACAGCGAATGCAGCGATTTCCAAATGCGCAAATCTCACGGATATTTCAACATTTTCGCATACTGACCGATTGATTTATGCCTTTGCGCGTGATAAAATAAGGCTGTTCCAGGAATCTAACTGCCAAATGGCAGTTTTTCAATGTCTCGCAGTTAGATGACTCTAACGCATGTTCACACGCATGAAGATAACGCGCAATGGCTCTCCCCCGTTCCTATCAACGCGATTGCTGGCTGGGCGCGCTCAGCGCGGCGCTGATGCTTATCGGCGATCTGTGCCTCAGCGTGATCCCCGCAAGCCCCGGCGACAGCGGACTGTTTCTGCGTCAAGCCTTCCTGAACGGCTCTTATCCCGCCTGGCGGCTGCCGCTGCTGCTGGTGACGGGGCTGGCCGGCATGGCGCTGGCATTTTTCAGCGTGCGCGTCTGCTATATGCAAATTAAGCCGCAATACCGCAAAACGCGGCTGACCGTGCTCATCGGCGGCGTGATCTACATAGCCACGGCCGCCGCGCGGAATGTTCTGCTTGCACCCGCTCGTGTGGCAGATCGTTTTCATGATCCTTCCCGATATTCGCCAAGCAGCGGGCGCAACGGTCTCTGCCTGGGATTTCGTGCTGAGCCAGGGTTCGGGCAATGCAGCGCTGCTGATCTGGATGCTGGCCAACGCCCTCTGGGCGCAGCGGCAAACTCCATTATGACTTCTCCCTGGCTGAAAAGGATACCGCCATGCGCAGCGGCGTGATCGCCCGCACCATCGTGCTGGACAAGCTGGTAAACGCCTTTCTTGCAGCGCACCCCGGCGCAATCGTCGTCAATATTGCCTGCGGGCTGGATACCCGCTGCTACCGCATGGCCGGCTTTTCCCACTGGTATAATCTGGATCTGCCAGAAACCATCGCCGTGCGCAAAAAGCTGCTGCCGGAGAGCGGCGCAATTTCGCAAATCGCCCTATCGGCCATGGACGATTGGGGCGGTCAGATTGCAGAAAGCGGCGCTCCCGCACTGATCGTCATCGAGGGGCTGACCATGTATTTAACTCAGGCGGATGTGCAGCGCATCTTCGCCGTAATCGCCCGTCGTTTTAGCCGTGCGACGGTGCTGGTGGAAACGATGAATCCCATCGCCGTAAAGCGCTTTAAGGAAAAATCCATCGAGGGCAGCCATGCGAAATTCACCTGGGGCGTAAAAGACGGCCGCGCGCTGGCCTCCCTGCTGCCCGGCTTCCGCTTTGTGGAAGAGCATGCGCTGACCGAAGGCATGGCTGTCTTTGTCCCCATCTATAAGGTGCTGGACAAGCTGCCCGCGGTGCGCAGCATATCCAACCGAATCGTCGTATTGAAGAGGGCAACATGAAGTACTTTGAATTTGGCCAGCAAAACCCCGAACTGATGGTGATGCTGCACGGCGGCGGCGTGCTGCCGGTAGCCAGGGAAATAGCGAAGCTCTATCATGGGGTGCTGGTTGCCTACGATGCCTTCAACCCCGACGAGCCGCAGACGCAGTTTAAATCCCCCATGGATGAAGCGCGGCGGCTGGGCGATTATATCGTGGCGCGCAACGGCGGCAAAATCGATATTCTTTATGGCATTTCCTATGGCTGCCGGGTGCTCAAAGCTGGAAAAACCAGGGTTATTACCTGATTGGCAAAAAAACGGACTATTCCCTGTTTTGCAAAACCGACATGCACCTATGGTATGGCATTCAGGGCAGCGTGGATAAAAAGCTATCCCAAAATCTGGGGCGGCTAAAACAAAGCGGCTATCCCTTTGAGGTCAAAATCTTCACAAATCTGGGTCACGGCGGGTTAGCGGGCGAGCACCCTGCGCAATTTTCGCAGGAAGTACGGGTGGCACATCGCCGCTCCCATCCAAACTAAAGGAGGCGTTTCTCATGCTTGTTCAGGTAATCCTGGAAGGTCTTGGTCTTGGCGCGTTGCTGGTGCTGGTCTGCGCAATCGGCATCCGCAAGGGCATCGTCGGCATGGCGATCAGCTCGGCGGTGCTATCCGGGATCATGGCGCTGATCCTGTGCTGAGTGCTGGCGAAGATCGCGCACATTTTTCCATTGCTGTGAGGTATATACCATGCTGTTTGAAGCATTGGGCGATCAGCATCAGCCCGCCGTACTGTTTTTCCATGCCATGGGCGTAACCGGCGCAAGCAGCGAGCCGGTGGCCCGGTGCTTGCAGGATCGGTATTTCTGCATTCTGCCAACCTCCACGGTATACTGCGCCGGGCAAAAGTATGGGGACAAAGCGGACGAAGTGCGGCAGGTGGAAGCCTTTCTGCGCAGCCAGTGTGTGACACGCCTGGCGCTGGTCGTGGCCTCCTCCATCGGGGCTGATCTGGCGCTGGCATTTCTTGCCCATACCCGGCTGCCTGTCGCGCACGTTTTCTTTGACGGCGGACAGTTTGCCCAGATTGGCCGGGCGACGCGGCGCATCATGACGCCATTTCTGTATTTGGCCATCAAGAGCCTGTACTGCTCCAAGGGCGCGATGCTAAAAAAGATCATGTGGTGCGATGACGCGGTCATCCGGCCGTATTTCATCGCCGCAGGCAAGGCGCTGCGCTACGGCAATCTGCGCCGGCAGATGGCGGACAGCTTGGAGGACAACCCCTTCCCGCCGTTGCCGGACACGCTGCAAAGGGACACATACTTTGCCTTTGGCAGCGTTGAAGAGCACTATAAGTACCGTGCCGCGGTGATGGCCGCCTACCCGCAGGGCAATCACCCGGTGTTTGAAGGGCACAATCACTTGCAATACCAGATTCGGGATCTCAAGGGCTTTGCGGAAATGCTGTCCGTTATCATCACGCAAAACCGCCTGCCCGATCTGTCCTTTCTAAAGAAATGAGGGAAACACGCTTGCAGAAGAACTATCTTGTTTCCGCGTTTAAAGCCACCGTATCCCAGCGCTTTCCCGCGCAAAAGGATGCGCTGACTGCCGCTCTCGCCGCGCGTCTGGCGCAGCTGCGTGCAGAAAACGCCGACGCATCCAAGAAAAAGCAGCGCCATCTGGAAGGGCAGATTCTGCCGGGCATTGCCGTCTATGAAACGCTGCAAACCGTGATGCCCAGGAATGAGGCGCTGCAAACCGTGCACGGCTATGTGGAGCAGCGCGCGTGGAAGCTGAAAAAAGCCTTTTTAAAGCTCATGCGCATTCCGGGGCTTTATCGAAAAGTGCCGGGAATTTTCTGTAAGGAAACGCCCAAGCTGTTTGGCGAAACCGCAGGCTTTGCCGCGCGGGAAATCCAGACCTCCGGCGGCGTGTGGCGCATCGATATGACGCGCTGCCCCTATCACGACGCCTGCGTGCGCTATGGCTGTCCCGAGCTGTGCCCCTCCTTTTGCGACAGCGATGACATCACCTACAACGGCCTTCACCCCAAGTTAGCCTGGCTTCGCACCAAAACGCTGGGGCGCGGCGGCGACTGCTGCGATTTCTGCCTGAGAATCAAAGAGAAATAAACCCAAAGGAGCAGAACATGTTCTGGGATCATGTAGCGTGGATATACGATGTTTTTGCCAACGGCGTCAATCGCAAGGCCAACCGCGCCCTGTGCGCCGCGGTGGAGGCGGCGATTCACCCGGGCGACGATGTGCTGGAATGCGCCTGCGGTACGGGGCTGCTCAGCGGCGTAATCGCAGGCAAATGCAAAAGTCTGGTTGCAACGGACTGTTCGGCCAATATGCTCAAGCGCGCGCAAAAGAAATACGCCAATCGCAGCAACATCGTCTTTGAACAGGCAAACATTTTGCAGCTTGGCTATCCCACCGCGCGCTTTGACGCGGTGGTTGCCGCCAATGTGATCCACCTGCTGGACAAGCCGTATACGGCCCTGCGTGAGCTGGATCGGGTATGCAAACCAGGCGGCAGGATCATCATCCCTACCTATATGAACCAAACCGACAAGGGCGGCACCAACAGGGTATCAGGCATGATTGGCAAGGCGGGCGCGGACTTCAAGCGCGCGTTTACACTGGCCTCCTATCAACAGTTCTTTGCCGACGCGGGCTATACCCATGTAAGCTACACCCTGTGCGAGGGCAGAATCCCCTGCGCTGTAGCGATTATTCAAAAGCAATAAGACAAAAGATCGCTATGGGCGGGCATAAATCAAGGGGAGAAATTATAACATGCTGTTTTCTGAAAGACTGAAGGGCTTCCAGGCCGCGCACCCGTGCCAAAGCATCACCGTGGGCGGCGCGCAGTATCGCTATGTGCTTGCCGGAAACGAAGGCGCGCAGACGCTTGTGCTGCTCAACGGCGGCATGAACACGCTGGCAATGTGGACAGACTATGTGGACGGACTATGTGGACGACCTTGCCCGCGATTTCTGCGTGCTGCTTTTTGATTATCCGCAGGAGCTGCGCACCAATCAGGCGTTGGTCACCGGCATGCATGCGTTCTTCAAAAAGCTGCGCGTTGAAAAGCCCGTGTTCATCGTCGCCAGCGACGGCAATTACTGCGATTATTATATCACCGGCAACCAAGAATAAATGAACGGAGACAGGCAAGTACACCCGTCTCTGTTTCATTTTGCCATTATGTTATCCCGCGATGCGCTACGAGGCGCGTTTCAGCTGCTGCGGCATCTGCACCCTGATGAAGAAGCTGGGGCTGTACGACCTGACCCCCGCGCTTTGCCATCTGGACTACACCATGAGCGACGCGGGCGGCGCAAGCAGCTTTGTGCGCGAATACACATTGGCCTCGGGCGGCCCATACTGCGACTGCGGCTATAAAAGAAAAGCCGGCAAATAAGCCGGATCAACAGCGCACCCCCTCGCAATTTGCTTGCAAGGGGGTGTTTATTCAATTGGGCTCATTTTCCCCATGGCGCAGCGGCCTTTCCATAGGCAGGTAGGCAGCGATATCATTGGAAATTCTCTCTCCCGTCAGGACAAAGCCGTTTTTCAGCCAGAATGCGCAGCTTTGCGGATTGCCCTCGTCAATGGCCAGCCGCGCTTTGGTCATACCCTGCGCAGCCAAGGCTTCCAACGCCTGGGCGATGATTTGCGTGCCGGTGCCTCGCCCCTGGCAGCTGATATCCACCATGAAAAAGCCGATCATCGCCGTACCGGGGCTGGGATAATCCAAAATCAAATCCATGACGGCAATCAGCGCATCGCCTTGGAAAAACCCCACATAGTGCTTATCCTGCAGCGTTTTGCCCGGCGGAAGGGCCGCCATGTCCTCGCAGATGCTTGCAAGGGTTGGTTCCGGCGGATGATAATGATAGAAGATTTCATTGCCGCGCAGCAGCGGCAGCACCCGCTCCGCATCCTCTGGCAGCAGGGCGCGAACCGTATAGCAAATGGATAAATCGCTTACATTCATTGGCATAAATTCTGTTATTCCTTCAGCAGCGCCGCCAGCGCTTCGGGCAGCGGGCTTTCAAAGGTCAGCGTTTCGCCGGTCATGGGATGGGTCAGCTGCATCCGCGCGGCATGCAGGGCAAAGCGCCCGGCAAGCTGCGGCAGCGGCTCGCCGTATAGATAGTCCCCCGCGATGGGGCAGCCCAGCGATTGCAGATGCACGCGAATCTGATGCGTGCGCCCCGTCTCCAGCCGCAGGCGCAGCAGCGCGCGGCCGTTGGCGGCGCGCTCCAGCACGGTATAATGCGTCACGGCGTGCTTGCCGCTCGGATCGATGCAGCGCCGCACGCCCTCCGCATGGCCGATCGGCCGGTCGATCACGCCCGCGTCCGCCTGCGGCGCGCCCTCGGTCACAGCCAGGTATTCGCGCACATATTGCCCGGTATGCAGCATGCGCTGCATGCGCGCGTGCGCCACGGCATTGAGCGCAATGGGCATCAGCCCGCTTGTGCCCTTATCCAGGCGGCTGACGGGCCGGTAGACAAAATCCGCCGGGCAGCCCAGGCAGGCATATACCGCGTTTTCCAGCGTGGCGCTGTCCTGCCGGGCGCTGGCAATGGAGGGCAGCGGCGCAGGCTTATCCACAATCAGGATATCCGCATCCCGATACGACACGCGCAGCGGCAGATCATAGGGCGCAATGGCCGCCCCCTCGTCCCGCAGCTGCACCATAACCGTCTGCCCCGCCGCCACAGCGCGCCCCACATGAGCGGGAACACCGTCCAGCAGGATGCAGTCAGCAAACTTCAGGCTGCGCAGCCGATGCTCCGACAGCTCAAAATGCGCGCGCAGCACATATTCCAGCCTGCGCCCCGCCTCCTGGGGAGGAACGGTATACTCAAGCGTCCGCATGCTGATGAAGGCGGGTGATATTCTGAATCCACACGCCCTTACGCACCAGAATAAAGCCGATCACGCACTTGACGATATTGATAAACTCCACCGTCGCGTAGGAAGCGTAGATATCGGCATGCAGCACCTTGACCATCAGATAGGCCACCGGCACGGATACCACCCAGGTATACACGCAGTCAAACAGGAAGGTGATAAACGTTTTGCCGCCCGAGCGCAGCGTAAAATACGAGGTATGCGAGAAGGAATGAATGGGCATAGCCAGCGCGGCGATAATCAGCAGGTCGGTCGCCATATCGCGCACATCGCGCGTGATGCCGCGATACGCGTGGGGAATATAGGGCGAGGCCAGGATCAGCAGCAGCGCCATGGCAATGGCCCCGGCCACGCCGAAGGCCGCCAGCTTCCAGGCCGTGCTGCGCGCGCGATCATAATCATCCGCGCCCAGCGCCTGGCCCACCATCACCGATACCGCCGTGCCCATGGACATGAACACCACATTGAACAGATTGCTGATGGTGCTGTTGATGCTCAGCGCCGATACCACCGTCAGCCCGCACAGGGAGTAGATGGCCGTCAGCGTGCTCATGCCGATGGACCACAGCGCCTCGTTGAACAGCAGAGGCGAGCCCATCTTGATGACCGCCTTAAACAGCGGCCCCGGCACACGGAACGTGCTGTACGCGCCCTGAATAAAGGTATAGCGCTCCTTGCGGCGATGGGTGGTAATAACGATGATGGCCAATTCCACATAGCGGCTAAGCACCGTGGCCACGGCCGCACCCACCACGCCCATGCGTGGGAAACCCAGGCGACCGAAGATCAGCAGATAGTTGAACACCGCGTTGGTGGCTACCGCCGATACGCTGGCGATCATCGGCAGGCGGGTTTCTCCCATCTCGCGTAGCGTGCCGGCATAGCTGGTGCTGATCGCAAAGGCAGGCAGGCCGATCAGGATGACCATCAGGTATTCATGGCCAAAGCCCAGCATCTTTTCCGCCATAGCCGCATCGCCGTCGCCCCGCAGGAACAGCGAGATCAGCGGGCGGCTGAAGCCCAGCAGCACGATAAACGTGACGGCCAGCAGCGCCGCGGACTGCATCAGCTTAATGCGGAAGGTGTTGCGCAGGCCCTCGATATCGCCCGCGCCGTAAAACTGCGCGCCAAAAATACCCGCGCCCGACAGACCGCCGAACACGCACAGATTGAACACAAACACCAGCTGATTGGCAATGGCCACACCCGACATTTCCTCATTGCCCAGCGCGCCCACCATCAGGTTGTCCAGCAGGTTTACAAAGTTGGAAATGCCGTTTTGAATAATCACGGGAATGATAATGGCCAGCACGGCCTTATAAAACGCCTTGTCGCCAATCAGGGTTTGCCTTGCGCGGCGCGCAAAATTCTGCATGGGGAATCTTCCTTTCCGTATATCAGTTCATCCATTCAAGAGGCTCTACGATACCGCCGCTTCACGCGCTGCCGCTCCTCCGGCGTATCGGCATGCATGGGCAGGGGGCGCGGCCCGCGCTCAGGCAGCAATGGGCGCTGGTCGTGCGGGCGACGCTGCCGCTCCGGCTCCCGTATCGCCACGCGCGCAACGCTCAGCGCGCACAGCACAATCATGGGCAGAAGGCGCACCGCGCGCACCCATTTGCCCGCCAGCGTCAGGGGCAGGATAAAGCCCAGGGCAGCCAGCACCGCGCTGGGAGCGATCAGCAGCGCGCAGCCGCGCCGCGTGCGCCGCGCCCACAGGGCCCATATGCCCAGCGCCACGCTGCAAAGCAGATAAAGCGGAATTTCAAAAATGCTCATATCCACATAGGTCGCCGCGCGCGCCAGAGGAATCTTCTCTCCCACGGCCATATTCCAAAACATCTTCAGCGGCTTCCACATCGCATCTACCCGCGTGCAGAACTCATAGGCGGACACCAGCGTCGCAATCAGCGCCATCCACAATAAATAGCGGCTCAGCTTTCTTTGGTTCATCGGTTTCTCCTTTCGGCAGAGAATGGCGGCCTACCCCGCCATGATGTCAGTTTACCCAAGTGCCGCCCGCTTGTCAAGCCACGATGCGCGGCAATTGTCTGTTTTGCGTATATTCTTACATATTTTGGCGGATTCCCGAAAAGGTGTTGAAATTGTTACAAAAGTGTGATATGCTGAATACGGTAACAAAGGATGGAGGTTTTTCCCCTTGAACGCACTGCTTGAAAACGCCCGCAATGTGGTATTTGACGTAGGCCAGGTGCTGCTGCGGTTTGAGCCTGATGAGTTTATTCCCCGCCTGCTGCCGCCCGGCGCGGCACGTGTGCTGACTAAGGAGGTTCTCTTCACCTGCCCCACCTGGTCGCGCATCGACGAGGGTACCATTTCCGAGGAGGCCTGCGCCCGCAAGGAATGCGCGGATATCGGCGTGCCTGAGCTTTGGCCCCAGGCGCTGTATGTGATGCAGCATTTTCACGAGCAGATGTCCGCGCTGCCCACGGCCGAGCTGCTGCCTCAGCTGCACACCCTGGGCAAGCGCCTGTATGTGCTCAGCAATTACGGCCCGGTAGGCTTCGCCCGTGCGGAAGAACGCTTTGCCGATGTGTTCAGTCAGTTCGACGGGATGATCATCTCCGGCCGCGAAAAGCTGATCAAGCCCGACCCTGCCATCTATCGGCTGCTGCTGAGCCGCTATGGCCTGAACGCCGCCGAAACCGTGTTCATCGACGACCGGGCGGAGAACATCCGCGCCGCGCAAAGCGTGGGCATGCAGGGTATTGTTTATCAGGGCATCAGCTCCCTGATGTAAAATTTGCGTTTCTTCCATTTTAACTGGGAAGAAAACGCAGCCGTTCTCCGTCTAATCTTATGTAACCGGATCATCATTTGCCGGCCATGGCCGGAAGGAAGGGATCACCATGAAAAAGCTCCGTATCTGGAAACTGCTGCTGCTGGGACTGCTGCTGTGCGCGCTGTGCATGGCGCTTAGCGGCTGCATTGTCGATCCGGACAAAAACGCCATCCCCACGTCCACATTCAAGAAGTTCACCCCCATCCCGGATGTGCCCACCGACACGCCCGAGGTGGTTACTCCCACGCCCGATCCTAACCTGAACCAGCAGAGTTGGACCACCAATACCCCCGATCCTAACGCCACGGCTTATGTTGGATCGGTCACGCCGGTGCCGGGCACCCTCCTCGGCGGCGTAACCGCCACGCCCTCCACCGCCCCCGGCACTACCGCCAGCACCAACGCGGTGCTCAAGCGCGGCAGCCAGGGCGATGCTGTCAAGAACGTGCAGGAGGCGCTGCGCCGCCTGGGCTATTTTGAAGGTAAGGCTGACGGCGACTTTGGCGAGTACACCGAAAACGCAGTCAAGCGCTTCCAGGCGCAGAACGGCCTGAAGGCCGACGGCGTTGTTGGCTCGGCCACGCTGGCCAAGCTGAGCTCTTCCTCCGCCAAGACGGCCCCGCCCAAGGGCACGGCCACGCCCAAGCCCACCAATAAGCCCCACACCAATGTATACCTGTCTCAGGGCAGCAGCGGCGCAAACGTCAGCCAGATGCAGAACCGCCTGATCCAGCTGGGCTACCTGTATGGCAGCGCATCGGGCAAGGTGTGCGCCATCACTGAATCCGCCATCACGGCATTCCAGCGCCGCAACGGCCTGGATGCGGACGGCGTGGCGGGCCCCGGCACGTTGGAGAAGATGTACGCCAACTCCGCCAAGAAGGCCAGCGCCGCCGTAGGCATCATCGGCGTTACCCTGAAGAAGGGCGATGAGGGCGCCGCCGTGCGCCTGCTGCAAAACGAGCTGCGCTCCTTCGGCTTCCTCAAGAGCGCCGCGGACGGTTCCTTTGGCGCGGCCACGGAAACGGCGGTAAAGAACTTCCAGTCCGCCAACGGCCTCACTGCCGACGGCAAGGCCGGGCACAGCACGCTGCTCAAGCTGTTTACCGGCAGCGTGAACCCCTCCACCAAGACCGCCACGCCCAGGCCCACCGCTACCCCCAGGGCGACGGCCAAGCCTACCGCCACCCCCAAGGTGACGGCCAAGCCCACCGCTACCCCCAACATGTATGTGCGCGTAACCGCCGCCCCCAACGGCACCTACTTCACCCTGGAAAAGGGGATGATGGGCGAGCCGGTGAAGAAGCTGCAGCAGGCGCTCAAAAGCGCCGGTTACTATAGCGGCACCTGCGACGGCTACTACGGCGACGCGACGGTCAAGGCCGTAAAGAACTATCAGCGCGCCAAGGGCCTGGTGCAGGACGGCAAGGCCGGTCCCGCTACCCAGCGCTACCTGTACGAGGGCGATTTCCCCGATCAGGCGTAATTGCATACTTTCAACGCCAGCGATTTAACTTCTATTATCTCGCTGGTGTTTTTTAAATTCTGCAGCAAAAGGAGATACAGATTACATGAAAGAAAAGCCCTGGAATTACTTGCCTATCTATCATTGGCAAGATCAACGCATCAAAAAGACAATTGCATTTCTGGTGCTAATGGTGTTTTCAATTACCATTTTGCACAATATACTTGTTTCTCCCCGCACGCATGCACACACTTATGAAGTTTTAGATCAGCAAAAAGAAACTGTCACAGCGCTGCTTGTTGCCTCTACTGCCATGTCGACAGTTATTTCAACAATTCCAGAAGATACAGCCACACCATCAGCGAATCAATTAGCCGAATTAAGCACTTACTTCTTGTTAATTCTTAGTGTGCTATATTTTGAAAAGTATATACTTGCAATTATCGGCGCGGTAATAACAAGCTTTTTAGTGCCAATTGCATGTGCTTTTTCCATTCTTCAAATCTGGTTTACTCAGCTTTCAAGAAAACTCGCTCATCTTCTATGGCGATTTGTTGCCTTTGCTATCGCGCTCTTTATGGTAATTCCCATCAGCGTTTGGATCGTGGATTCCATTGAAGCCACATACCGCGATTCCATCGAATCAACCATTAATGCTGCAATTCAGGTTGAGCAGGCTATTGAAGAAACAAATGCTAATAATGATGAGAAAACCCTATGGCAATCGATTATTGATATTATAAGCAACGCTTGGGATGGAGTCTCAAATCTTCTTGATGCTGCTAAAACCATTTTGAGCCGCTATATTGAAGCAGCAGCCATCAAACTCGTCACATCATGCGGCATACCGATTATTGTTTTGGTTGTTGTCACCTGGATGGCAAAAGCTCTTCTTGGGACCAATATTATAAATACCAGTGCAGATAAGATAATTCCTGTTCTTTCTGTCGTAGATGGCAAGAATACCGACAACGAAAAAAGCCTCATATCTTAATTCACAAAACACCGCCCCCAAGCATTGCGATTGAGGGCGGCGTTGTTTTATGCCTGCGGCTGTTTTCATCAGGCAGCTGCGGACGCTTAAGCATCAGGCTGTGCACAGGCGCAGGATTTGGGGGCACGGTGCTTTTTCTGTCGATCAGCCCTTTACCGCGCCTATCATCAGGCCCTTAATCAGATAGCGCTGGAAGAAGGGATAAATGCACAGCACGGGCACAACCGTAATCATCGTCACCGTCATGCGCACGCCGCGGGGCGTGATGGGCACAGCCGCGCCAGGATCGCGCTCCTTCAGCTCGCGCACAATGGATTCCGCCTCCTGCAGATAGCGATACAGCATATACTGCAGGGTCAGGATCTTTTTGTTGCTGATGGCGTAAATATGGTTGTCAAACCAGGAGTTCCACTGTCCCACAGAGGCGTAGATGGCAATGGTCGCCACAATTGGCAGGGACATGGGCAGAATGATCTTCAGGAAGATGCACATGGTGCCCGCGCCGTCGATCATGGCGCTTTCCTCCACTGAAATCGGCAGCTGCTCCACATAGGTTTTAATCAGGATAACATAATAGGCGTCCACCACGGCAGGCAGGATGTATACCAGGAAGGAGTTGGTCAGGCGATAGGCCTTGTATACCAGATATGTGGGGATCAGGCCGCCGCTCACATACATGGTGATTATCAGGATGCGGTACATCACCTTGCGCAGGGGCATATCCTCCTTGGAAAACAGATAGCCCAGCAGCATGCAGGCCAGCAGCGTACAGGCCGTGCCGATGCTTGTGCGCAGCACGGAAATCAAAAAGGCATGGGGAACATCGCCGCTTTTGAAAATATCGGCATAATTCTTCAGGGTAAAGTTGATCGGCCAGGCCACGGCGTTCACCGCCAGCGGGCCCGAGGAAAGCGACTGAACGAAGATATACCACAGCGGGTACAGGCACAGCGTGATGATCACCAGGAAAAACAGGATATTGAAGACATTGAAAATCTTACGGGACACGGAATCATGATGTACCATTTCCTGTTTTTCCTCCTTACACAATGGATTCGCCGCGCACGCGCTTGGCCAGCAGGTTGGTCAGCGTCAGCAGCGTAATACTGATAAAGGACTGGAACATGCCGATGGCCGTAGCGTAGGAGTAGTCCATCAGCTTGATTCCTTTTTTGTAGGTATACAGCTCCAGCGTTTCTATGTTTCGCGTAACCAGCGCGTTTTCAAACACGTATACCTGCTCCATGCCGTTGGATACAAAGTCCGATATGCCCAGCAGCATCATGACCACAAACGTAGGCATCAGTCCCGGAATGGTAACGTGCAGCACACTCTGAAAGCGATTTGCGCCGTCCACCGTGGCCGCCTCATACAGCCCCTGATCGATACCGGCAATGGCGGCGACATAAATGATGGATTTCCAGCCCAGGTTCTTCCAAATCCAGATGCCTGTCTGGAATCCGTATACGGCGTTTTTGTTGGTCAGCAGCTTCTGGGACTTGCCGAACAGGCCCAGCAGCTGGTTAACGATACCATCGGAGGTAAACAGCGCGTAGGCAATAGAATACACAATGACCCAGCTAACAAAGTGCGGCAGGGTTGTGGTCGTCTGTGCAAACTTGCGGAAGCGGCTGTTATTCAGCTCGTTAAGCAGGATGGCAAAGACGGGCGGCAGAACCAGCGAGACGGTTTTCAGCGCGGACAGGATGATGGAATTGCGCATGATGCGCGACATATCGCGGCTGGTAAACAGCATTTTGAAAAAGTACAGCCCCACAAAGCGAGACTTGAAAATCGGCTGTCCGACCTTATAATCTACCAGCGACAGGTACCAGCCGAACAGCGGCGCGTACCGAAATGCCAGCACCATCAGCATCAGCGGCAGCGCCAAAAAGAACAGGTTCCAGCGCTTACGGCGCTTGCGTATTGTGGGCAGGCTTATCATTTTGCGTTCCTTCCTTTTTTGCAGAATGCCTGGGGCAGGCTTTCCAGCATCGCTTCATTGGCAATGTCTGCCGCAGGCTCGCATAGCGAGCCTGCGGCAGGTGTTTGCGCGCGCCGCGCGCGGTTCAATCACTTATACTGGGCAGCGTAAGCTTCAAAGAAGGGACGGGCCAGCTCGTTGGCAGGCGCCCACTGCTCCTTGTACCACTGATACTGTTCTTCCACGTTCAGCTCGTTCAGCTGCGCGATAACATCAGCCTGGATCTCGGCGAACTCCTCGTCGCTCTCGGCCTGAATCAGGCTGGGCATCGCCTGGTACAGGATATCGTTGCAGTTATCCATCACGCGCTTGCGCTCGGTGGGAATCTCCGCCAGGGCCAGCATAACGGTTTCGCCAGGGTCGGTGGAGTCGTTCAGCATCGTATTGTACATCGCGTCTACCCAGTAGTTCACGCCGTAATGGGCGGCATAATCCCTTTCCAGATAGTTCTGGCTGTCGGCGCGGGCGGTGCTGATCTCCAGCAGATCCAGCGGGTATCCATCAGGATGCAGGCAGGACGGGTTATAAGCGGTCAGGTACGGATCGCGGCTGTGGTAGCCCGCGCCAATGAAGCTTTCGTCCTTGTCGGCAATCTTCTTGAGGGTTTCGGGGAACATATAGGGCACGCCGTTGGCGTCATAATCCCAATCCACGCCCTTGACGCCGCTATACATTTCGCGGTTGAAGTCCGGATCATAGAGCTCGTTGTAGAACTTCATCGCCAGCTCCTTGTTGGCGGACTTGGCGTTGATGAAAGCATGATAGGTGGGAGCGTTGCCCATCATCAGCATGCAGTCGGCGTACAGGATGGAGCCCTTGGAGGGAACCACCACATAGCCCGCCAAGGTTTCGGGATTCTTTTCCACCTCATTGTCATACAGGGCGCTATCCACATAGTGAATACCCATGTAGCGGCCCTCGGCCACCTTGGCGTCGTATTCGTCGCCGGACATGGTAAAGATATCCTCATCAAACAAGCCTGTGCGATACACCTTGTTATAGAAAGCGATATCCTTCCAGTAGCTGGAGCGCTCGGTGTTGGTGTAGCAGTTGATCAGCTCGCCGTCATAGATGCTGGACTTGAAGAAATAGGTGCTGCTCCACAGGTTGACCGCCACATCGGTCAGGAAGGAAGCGCGGTAGCCGCCCATATTCTTCAGGTTGCCGTATACACCCATGGGATAGTTGGGCTTGCCGTTCTCGTTGACAGGATGGTTCTCATACATCTTCAGCAGCGCGTTGAGATAATCCTCGTCGTTGTTGATCTCGGGCGCGCCGATTTCTTTGTAATAGTCCCAGCGCACGATATAGCCGCGATACTGACCGTCGCCGCCCTTGGCGTTCCAGATGCCCACGGCAGGGCAAATGAAGTATACGCCGTTATCCTCCGTGGGGAAGAGCGTCTGCTGCAGCTTGATGGTGTTGGCGTACAGCGGGCTGCGCAGATTGGGCATAAGCTCGTCGATATAGGGCTCGATGTTGAGCGCCAGACCGCTGGCCAGCACGTTCTGCAGATATTCATACTTGGACAGCATGATATCGGGCAGCGTGCCGTCGGTCAGCATGACGGAGTACTGATCGGTGTCGTAGTAGGTGAACTCAATTTTCGCGTTGAGCTTTTCGGCGATGCGCTGGATCAGCACATTCTTGTCCAGATCACGCTTGGTGATGATGGAGCCGATGGTCAGCACGGTCGGTTCGTCGGCCAGCGCCATAGGCAGCATGCCCAGGCTCAGCGCCAGCACAAGCAGGATTGCAAGCAGCTTCTTCATTTGTTGGTTCCTCCTCTTTGATTTTCCATATATCAACGCTTCTGCGTTGAGACCTATGTTATTCCAGCGTATCGGCATAGGCAATCAGTTTTGCCCTGGCGTCGGGCTGATGCGCGTGCCAGGCGATGGCAAAGCCGTGCTGCGGCGAAAAATACAGCCCTTGCCCGTACATGCCGCCCTTGCCGATCAGGCCGTTGGCCGTAACGGAGTGGAATTCGTACTCCCGCGCCAGGGCCAGGCGCACCCACTCGCTGCTGAGCAGCCGCTGGCCATCGTACACACCGTCCTGCAGGTACAGCGCGCCCAGCTTCACCATATCCTCCGCGCTGATGTACAGGCCCGTCGCGCCGATGGGGTACTGCTGCGGATCACGGCTCCAGGCTGCCTCGCGGAAGCGCATGGGCTGCAGGATGCGCCGCGACAGCAGCTCGTCCATTTTTTCGCCCGCAATAAGGCTGACCGCCCGCGACAGCAGATAAAACGCGCCGTCGGTATACACGCGCGTTTCGCCCGGACGGTGCTGCAGGGGCGTTGAAAACAAATAGCGCAGAAAATCCTGCGTAGGGTAGCGTGTGGTATCCTCAACATCAATATCCAAAATGCCCTGGCCAAAGCCTATGCGGTGCGTCAGCGCGTGCTCCAGCGTTACCAGCTTCCAGGCAGGATCGATGTTTTCCGGCAGCTGCTGCGCAAAAAGATCCCAAAATCGATCGTTCACGGACAGCTTGTTCTGCTCCCACAGCAAGCCGACGGCCGTCATAGTGAACGCCTTGGCTACTGAATAGCTGTTGTTGCAGCGGTTGCAGGGGCAAAAGCAGTGCGATTGGATTCTGCCGTCGCTGTACAGCGACAGATCGTACAGGTTCAAGTTCATTGCGGCAACATCGCCGATGATCCTTTCAAAGTTCATAGAGCTTGCTCTCCCTTAATTTTTGCAGAAATCGGTCTGTCGGTTTTCTTCATTTTTTAGTTTTTCGTTGATTATCCGTTAAATTCGCGTTAACAAAACCAGTTATTACATGTCATTGTCGTTTTCATCCCCTTCATTATACTATCAGAAATAAAAAAAAGCCATTGCAAATCATGGCTTATTCTTGCAAATATCGATTTGTTCGGCAGCGTTTTGCTATTGCTCCGATTGCTCCATTGCCTGATAGTCTGCGCGCGGCGAGCGCCCCGTCACCTTGCGGTAGCTGCGGTAGAAGCTGCTGTAATCCGAAAACCCCACCTCGCGCGCAGCCTCCGCCGCGCCCATGCCTTGCGCCAGCAGCTGACGGGCATACAGCACGCGATTATAAGCAACATACTGCATCACCGACATGCCCGTCGCCTTATGGAAGGCGCGGTTGCAATGATCCTTGGACCAGAAAAAATGCTCCGCAATATCCGAAAGCGATATATCCCTGGTAAAATTCTGACTCAGATACAGCAGCAGCGCGTCGATGGTATGGTTGCCGGACGTGCTGAACGCCAGGGGCGCGGCGCTGTTGACAATCATCAGCAGCTCCGCCACCAGCGCCTTGGCAAAGTAGGGAGCCAGGGAGGAAATCCGCTCGTCATCGGATGCGCTTGCCCGCTCCAGCCGCTCCAGCAGCGGCACAATACCCGCGCACTCCGCCGGTCCGTAATACGCACTGCCCACCGACTGCTGATTGAACAGCTGCAGGCACTTGCCCATCAGCGAGGACATTTCGGAATTCGCGTCAAAATAGTTGATGTACAGCGTGTGCCGCTCAAAGGGCTGCTCCGAGCGGATGAACAGCTTATGCAAAACAGCCGGAGCAAGCAGCAGCAGGCTGTGCGGCTCCATCTGATAGCGCACGCCCTCCGCCTGATATATCACATCTCCGCGGACGCAGTACACCAGCTCGTACAGCGCATGGTTATGCAGGCAATACTCGTTCTGCTCCGTATCATAGGAGATGGCATGGGCATAATGAAAATCCTCGTGCGTATACTGAACAAGCACCTCATACCGGCCCTGCGAGGAACCGCTTTTTATCAGCTCCCAATCCCACATAGGCAGCCGCCTCCCCGCAGCTTATTTTGAAAACTCCTCACGAATAGCCTGCGAAAGCTCCTGATGATTGTGGAAATAGCGGCTGGCCGTTTGCAGGATGACCGGCAGATCCTTTTCGTGCTTCACATCCTCAATGGCCCACACATTGCAGCCTGCGGCGCGCGCGGTGGTCATGGCGTAGAGCGCATCCTCGATTACCAGACAATCCTTGGTTTCAAAGCCCAGCTTATGCGCGGCGTTTTCAAACAGTTCCACATCGTTTTTATTGGGGCGCACATCGCAGGTGGTTTGATAAAACTGGAAGTAGCGCACAATGCCCGTCAGGTTCACACTGGTGGTCAGGGATGGTTCCGCCGTGGCGGACAGCAGGCACATGGGCACGTTCAGCTGGCGCGCGGCCTCCAGGGTATCCAGCGCGCCGGGCTTGAGCTGCGGCACGCCCTTAGGATAGATCTCGGTGTACATATAGTTTTTGCACCAGGCCACGCATTCGTCCATGGTCATATCCAGCTGGCAATCGGGCGATTCAAAATAGTTCTTCAGTGTTTTGCGAAAGGACTCCGCCATCCAGGGCATGTTGTTGGGATCCACATGGATGCCCTTGCGCTCCAGCAGCACCAGCGGCGCGCGCGTCCAATAGCCTTCCGAATCCAGCAGCGTCCCATCCATATCAAAAATAATAGCCCGCATGTACATTCCCTCTCCTGTAAACAGCAAATTTCCAAATCAGTATATCATATCCGTCCATGCGCCGCAAGGCGCGCAGCAAAAATCGCCCCGTCTGATATGCAGGCAGGGCGATTTTTGGGGGATAACTCAGTATTCTTTGGGCCCGTCGGGGGTATCTACAACCACCTTGGTCTTCTTCCAGCGGAACAGCACCATCCACGCCCACAGGATCACGCCGATGCCCATGTACACGGCAAAGGAGATCCAGGAACCAGCGCCCTGGCCCAGCGTGCAGAAGAACGCGATGACCACCGAGATCACCAGCGCCAGATAGCGGGTGAAATTGCCGCCCTTCAGATGATAGCCGCTCTTCCAATCAGGATGCTGCTTGTGCATACGGATGGCGCTGATCATGGTCAGCGCGTAGGCGCAGGCGCAGCCAAAGGCCATCAGGTTGAAGAAATCGTTCATGAAGGTGCCAGCGTTTTGCAGCACCAGGAACACGATGGATACCACCAGCAGCAGGATGTTGGGGATAATGGGCTGCTGATGCTTGTTCAGCTTGGCAAAGGACGCAGGCAGGAAGTTAGTGCGGCCCATGGCATACAGCAGGCGCACCGTGGACAGCCAGAAGCCCAGCAGGCAGGTGCCAATGGCGCACAGGATGGCGCAGATGCCAAACAGGATGGCGAATACGCGCCAGCCGGTGGTGCCAAACTGCTCCATCAGGTAGATGGCCAGGAAGCCGCCGGTGGCCGCGCCGCCCTCCTCCACAAGGGGCTGCGCGTTCATGCCGCCCACGCCGATGAAGAAGAACGCATAGATCACGCCGCAGGTAACAACCGAACCCCAGATGGCCTTGGTGCTGTCCTTGACTGGGAAGTCGCCTTCCTCAATCATCTGCGGCACGGTTTCAAAGCCAAAGAAGGGGGTAATCAGGAAGGCCATACCGATGATCCAGCTGGGGATGCCAAAGGAGGACTTGCTCTGAGAATAGAAGAAGTTGGAGAAATTATCCAAGCTCCACTGACCGGAGGTTATAAAGGCGATGGAGGCGGCAATGCAGCCCGTGATAGCCAACGCCAGCATGACCAGCTGAATCTTGCCGGCCACTTCCACGTTTTGCAGGCTCAGGATGAAATAGCCCACCAGCAGCACGGCGGATACGATTTCCAGCACCGTAAAGCTGCTGTTAATGTTTGTTACATGGAAAATCCACTGCACAATGGCCATGATCGCAGCCGGGGGCACGGCAATCCACGCGGCCATAATCAGCCAGGCGGACAGGAAGCCGCAGTGCTTGTTCAGTCCCACGGTATTGTAGATCAGCTCGCCGCCCGCCTCGGGGAACAGCGGAGCCAAATCGCAGTATACAAACGCGATGGGCAGAATCAGCGCGGTCATCAGCAGGAACGCCAGGAAGGTGCCGGGGCCGCAGTATTCATAGAAGATCGAATCCCAGTAACCGATGAAGGTGAAGATCGCGCCGGTAGCGATGGCGTATACGTAAATGAGCTTCAGGCTGCGGTTGAGCTTATTCTCCGTCAGCGGGCTGTTGACGGTATTATCCTTAGCCACAAATATTCCCTTTCCTTTCTTATACGCATTTTTGCGCGCGCAAAAGGGGGCTGTGCAGCCCTGCAATCGGTATTTCGATCGCGGCGCCGACACAGCCCCCGTTGTTATGCGCTGTATAATGCCGGATCAACGGCGAAGCGTCAGTTGGTGCCGATGCTCATGGTTTCGGGCAGGGTAGAACCGCCGTCGATGACCACCTGAGAACCGGTCAGGTAGCTGGCCTCGTCGCTGCCCAGGAAGGCGAACAGCTCGCCCACTTCGATGGGCTTGGCCAGACGCTTCATCGGCACGCCGCGGGCGATATCGTTGATCGCGCTCTCGGGATCCTCAGGATTGGATTCCAGCGCCATCTTTTCCACCATGGGGGTGCGGGCATAGCCCAGCTGAGAGCAGTTAACGCGGATATTGCGGTTGGCATATTCCACAGCCAGGCACTTGGTCAGGCCGACCAGCGCAGCCTTGGTCATAGCATAGGCAGCCTCGCCAGCGTCAGCCACGATGTCGCCGGTCACGGAGGAGGCGATCACGATGCTGCCGCCGCCCTGCTTGAGCATATAGGGGATAACAGCCTTGCAGGTGTTCCAAACGCCCTTGATGTTCACGTCGATGTGGAAATCGCGCACGGCATCGGTCATTTCTTCAAAGGGAGCCAGGCGGCATACGCCGGCGTTGCAGCAGGCGATGTTCACTTCGCCAAAGGCCTCGGCAGCCTTGGCAGCGGCGGCCTTCATCTGCTCGGGATCGGCCACGTTGGCCACGCAGGTAACGATCTCAGCGTTGTATTCTTTGCGCAGCTTTTCGGCGGTCTTTTCCACTTCGGGGGACAGATCCACCATGCACAGCTTGGCGCCATACTTGGCATACGCGGTGGCGATGCCTTCGCCCAGGCCTACCGCAGCGCCAGTGATCAGAGCAACTTTACCAGTCAGCTTAGCCATAGTAATAATCTCCTTTTCAGTTTAGATTAAAATATGGGAGCGGTACGGCGCGGCAAGGCGCCGTCCGCGGGGAACGCGATGAAATTAGAATTCCTTGGAGCCGTCGGGGGTATCGATGACCACCTTGGACTTCTTCCAGCGTACCAGCACCATCCACAGCCAGATGCAGGCGCCGATGCCCAGGTAGATGCCAAAGCAGATCCAGGAGTCCTTGCCCTGGCCCAGGGTGCAGAAGTAAGCGATGGCGATCATGATGATCATGGCCAGGAAGCGGGTGAAGTTGCCGCCCTTGACCAGATTCTTGTTGCCTACATACCATTCGGGGTGCTTTTTGTGAATCAGCACAGCCGAGATCATGGTGATGGCATAGGCGCAGGCGCAGCCGAAGGACATGAGGTTGAAGAAGCTGTTCATGAAGGAACCAGCGTTCATCAGCAGGATGAAGATCAGGCTGATGCCCAGCAGGAAGATATTGGGCAGGATGGGCTGCTGATGGCGATTCACATAGGTGAAGGCCTTGGGCAGGAAGTTCTTCTTACCCATGGAGTACATCATGCGCACGGTGGACATCCAGAAGCCCAGGATGGAAGCGGTCATGCCCAGCAGCACGGAGATCACAGCGTAGATCATGGGCCATACGCGCCAGCCAAGCAGATTCTGCATCGCGCGGATGGTCATGAAGCCCGTATCGCCAACGCCGTCAGCCAGCAGCACAGCGGGCTTGTCCAGGCCGGCCACACAGAAGAAGAAGATCGCGTAGATCACGCCGCAGGTCAGCACGGAACCACAGATGGCCTTCTTGGTGTTGCTGATGGGGAAGTCGCCTTCCTCCACCATCTGAGGCACGGTTTCAAAGCCGAAGTAGGGGGTGATCAGCAGCGCCATACCGATGATCCAGCCGGGGATACCGCCGGTGGTTTCGATATTGGAGAAGTTGAACATACCAGCCAGGTTGCTGATGCTCCAGTGACCCGAGGTCAGCACCAGCACAGCGGTCAGCAGGGTGGTGGCGATGTTGGCAAACAGGCAGAAGGCCTGCACCTTGACCAGGAAGGTGATGTTCTGCATGCTCATGGCAAACACCAGCAGCAGGATCACAACGCCGATGCCCACAATGCCAATGGTGGGGATGGCCAGGCCGAAGATTTCCTTAAAGAAGGTAGCGATGGCCATGCACACAGCCGGGGGAACGGAGATCCAGGCAGCCATGATCAGCCAGGAGGCCAGGAAGCCCACGTGCTTGTTCATGCCCACGGTGTTGTAGATCAGTTCGCCGCCGGAGGTGTGGAACAGCGGAGAAAGCTCGCTGTACACCAGCGCAACGGGCAGGATCGCCAGCGTCATCAGCGCGAAGGCCAGGAAGGTGCCCGCGCCGCAGTAAGAGAAGAACACGGAATCCCAGTAGCTAACGTAGGTGAAGATGGAGCCTGTTGCAACGGTGTAGACGAAGATCAGGCCCAGACTCTTTTTGAGTCCACTCTCTTTCTTTTCGATTGAAGGCATATACTGTCTCCTCCTTTGCGCCGCCATTATAACACTTTCTATTTATTTTTCAAGTATTCGGTTATCGATTAATATTCATCATTTGGTCAGTTTAATACCAGTATATGCATTAAATGTCCGATTTTTGCCACATTGTGGCAGTTTTGATCGATTTGCGCATTTGCGGAAGGAGCGTCAAAAAACGTTGTATTTTCGCTGTTTTTAAACGTTTGTTTATGTTTTTTCTTTGTTTTGTTTCCTTTTGCAATATTTCAGTTTGCGCAACAATTGATCTATTTGTGTCATAATCGTGTCAATCTTATCGATATTGCTTAATTTTTATTTGTTCCGCGCGATTTTGCATCAGCAGCCAAAATTTATGGAAATACTTCGCTCTTTAAATCATCAAAAAAAGCCATTCCCCATATAGGAAACGGCCTGAAAGCACAAAAACGTTTTATTTTCTTGCGCTTAGCGCATGTCTTTTAATCGCTTCGTAGGTCTGTTCGCTCAAATCATGCTCCACCTTGCAGGCGTCCTCCAGCGCAGTTTCCTCATCCACCCCCAGTTTCATAAAGAAGGAGGACAGCGTCTTATGCCGCTCGTACACCCGTTCCGCAATGGCCAAGCCGCTCTCTGTCAGGGTAATCAGCCCTTCCTTATCCATGGTGATGTAGCCGTTTTGCCGCAGCCGCTTGGTGGCGTAGCTCACGCTGGGCTTGGTCACGTTCAGCTCGTTTGCAATATCAATAGAACGAATATAGCCAAAGCGCTCCTGCATCATCAGCATCGCTTCCAAATAATCCTCGGAGGATTCCAAAATTCGCATTCCAAAATCACCTGCTTTCTCATCATCTTACCTTATCATAAAAGGCGGCAAAAAGCAAGATCTGGAATGTAAATTAGCGGGGGCGCCTACAAATGCATAAAACATTGACTTTGGGGTTGGCATCGTGTATTATAATGATTATAAAGACAGCATCCCTACAACACATCGTACATCTTTATTTCTCAATGCATAAGAACAAGATTTACTCTTTTGTACCGTTACCAAAGAGGAGAAAATTGTGCAATACTACGCGCATGTTCGAACATCGGAACCCGATGGAGAGCCCGTTTACCAAACCGTGACCGCTCATCTAATGGGGACGGCCGCGCTATGCCGTGCTTTCGCTGCCGATTTTGGTGCGGCAAACGAAGGCGAAATGGCTGGTCTCGCGCATGATATAGGCAAATATACACCTGGTTTTCAGCATCGTTTGCTGGATAATGGCCCCATTGTGGATCACGCCACAGCCGGGGCAATTGCCTGTGCCAGGCAAAATCATGGACTGATTGCCGCATGCGTCGCTGGACATCACGGTGGATTGCAGAACGTTGGTAATGTACACACCGATCAGCCAGGAGACAACACCCTGTATGGCCGGTTAAAAAAGGGAATTGCCGAGAACTACCTGGAACAGTGCGACCCAAGCAGCATTTGTCTGCCCCAGATCCCCCCACGCACAATGCAGGATAAATTGCAAGCATCCTTCTGGATTCGCATGCTATATTCCTGCCTGGTAGACGCAGATTTTCTGGATACCGAGCAATTTATGCAGGGGGATCGCGGGCGCGGCGTGTACGACAGCATGGAAACGCTGTTTGACCGCTTGCAGACATATATTCGTCCATGGCAAAATCCAACAACAACACTCAATCGGCTGCGCTGCGATATTTTAAGCGCCTGTATGGAGGCAGGCAGCAAGCCCAAGGGCATCTATACGTTGACTGTGCCGACCGGCGGCGGTAAAACAGTTGCCTCCCTGGCTTTCGCATTGCGGCATGCGCTGACGCACCAGATGCGCCGGATTGTCTATGTAATTCCATATACTTCCATCATCGAACAAAATGCCAGCGTTTTTCAGGATATTCTGGGAAGGCAAAACGTACTGGAGCATCATTCCGGCGTGCAGTTTGATTTAAGCGATGGCGCGCCGCCCGAGCAAATTGCAAAAGCGCTGGCGTCAGAAAACTGGGATATGCCAGTAATCGTCACTACGGCGGTGCAATTATTTGAATCCATGTATGCCAATCGTTCTTCCAGATGCCGAAAGCTGCACAATCTGGCCAACAGCGTGATTATCTTTGACGAAGCACAGATGCTGCCGCTGCCGCATTTGCGCCCCTGCATAGCTGCAATAGCCGCATTGGCTGGGCAATTCGATGCTACGGTGGTACTCTGCACTGCTACACAGCCTGCGCTGGACGATCTGATGCGCGCCTATGCGCCCAATTGCTCCATTTCTGAACTATGCCCACAAACGCGCAGTCTGTATGCACGCTTCCGCCGTGTTTCATTTCAGCAGGCAGGGCAGCTGACAGATGATGCGCTGGCCGGACAGCTTAGCGCGCAGCAGCAAGCCCTGTGCATTGTCAACAGCCGCAAGGCAGCACAGCGTTTATTTGAGCTGCTGCCGCAGAAAGGCAGCTTTCATCTTTCCACGCTGATGGTGCCTGCCCACAGGCAGTCTGTATTGCGGGAAATCCGCAACCGGCTGCAATGCGGCGTTCCCTGCCGGGTTGTTTCTACCTCGTTGATTGAAGCGGGTGTAGATGTGGATTTCCCGATGGTTTATCGGGAAATGGCGGGCCTGGATTCCATCCTGCAAGCCGCAGGGCGATGCAATCGGGAAGGAAAGCGCCCAGCCAGCGAAAGCACTGTTATGATTTTTGAGCGCACGGAGCCACCACCTCTGCTCTTCCGCACGGCCATCGGCGCGGCGCGGGAAGCGCTGTCAGGCGGGCAGGAACCGAACGCACCGGAAACCATGGGACGCTATTTTCAGTGCCTGCGTAGCCTCAGCGGCGATCATCTGGATAAGCTGGGCGTTATCGATGCCTTTGAGCACGGCCTGTGCGGCTGCGATTATCCGTTTCAAACCGTTGCGGAGAGATTTCACCTGATCGACCGCAATACGCGCACTGTTTATATACCCTACGGAGAAGGAATCGACCTGATCCAGCAGCTGCAGTCGGGACAATGCTCAAAAGCGTTATACCGCAGCCTGGGGCGTTATGCAGTATCCATATACGAGCCGCATTTCCAGGCACTTTACGCCGCAGGCGCGCTAATGACAGCCAATGAAGTACCCACATTGGATCAGGACAGCGCCATATTGATAGATTCAAAGCTATACGACAATGCATTGGGCCTTTCGCTGGAGCCGGAGAGCGGAAAGGCGCAGTTTATCTGAAATTCATCCGCGCTGGATGACACTATAAATAATATTAGAAAGGAAGGGATGATATGGCCATTCAAGTGGAGGTCTGGGGCGATTATGCCTGCTTTACAAGGCCGGAAATGAAAACTGAGCGCGTCAGTTATGACATAATGACGCCCTCGGCGGCGCGCGGTCTGCTGGAAAGCATCTATTGGCATCCCGGCTTCCGGTGGATCATTGAGCGCATTCATGTATGCAGTCCGATTCGCTTTACCAACATTCGCCGAAACGAGGTAAAGGATACGATCAGCGCCAGGAAGGTCAAGGGGGTTATGGAAAAGGGCTGCGGCGAATTATACCTGACTGCGCCGGACAGCATCCAGCAGCGCGCGGCCATGGTGCTGCGCGACGTGCGCTATGTCATCGATGCGCACTTTGAAATGACGGATCATGCCGCGCCTGGGGATAATCCCGGCAAGTTCCAGGATATTATCAAGCGGCGATTGGAACGCGGCCAGTTTTACAGCATGCCTTACCTGGGTACGCGGGAATTTGCCGCGCATTTCCAGCGCTGCGCGGAGCTGCCGCCCTGCCCGGAGGAGCTGCGCGGCACGCAAAGCCTTGGCTGGATGCTGTGGGATATGGATTACAGCGATCCAAAGAACATTACGCCCCACTTTTTCAGGGCCGTGCTGACTGATGGCGTGCTTCATGTTCCGCAGCCGGGCAGCGAGGAGGTACGCGCATGATTCTGCAAGCCTTAACCCGCTGCTATGAAGATCTCCTGCAGCGCGGAGAGATTGCCGCGCCTGGCTGGAGCCCGGCCAAAATCAGCTTTGCACTGTGCCTGGACGCGGATGGACGATTGACGCAGGTAATCCCCACCATGCAGGAAACCCTGATCGGCAAGAAAACGGTGCTGCGGCCGCAAAGCATCACGCTGCCTGCGGCGGCCAAAAAGACCAGCGGAGTCAGTTCAAATTTTCTGTGGGAAAACTCTGGCTACCTGCTGGGAATCAAACAAGGAGAGGCAGCCTCGCGCAGCCAGAGGTGCTTTGACGCCGCAGCGGATTTGCATCACACCATCCTGGATGGCGTGGATTCCCCCGTCGCACGCGCCATCTTAGCTTTCTTTGATTGCTGGCAGCCGCAGGATGCCGCCAAGCACCCAGCCTTGTCCGGACAACTGGATGAAATCACGGCAGGCGGCAATCTGCTTTTCCGCGTGGATGGATGTTATCCGCAGGAAGATCCGGCCATTCGGGAGGCATGGAATCGATACACCAATCAAGACGGAAGCAATACTCGAATGCAATGTCTGGTGACAGGCCGCATGGATACAATTCCCGCCATCCATCCATCTGTGAAGGGTGTGAAAAACGCACAGTCCAGCGGGGCTGCGCTGGTCTCGTTCAACGCGCCTGCGTTTTGCTCCTACGGCCATGAACAGAATTTCAACGCGCCCGTAGGCAGCTATGCAGCCTTTGCCTATACCGCCGCGCTCAACCATCTGCTGGCGGACAAAAACAACGTGCAGCAGATCGGCGATACAACCGTGGTTTGCTGGGCGGAGGGTGCGGAGCCCGTTTATCATGATCTGGGCATGTCGCTGCTGTTTGGCGGCGAATACCCTGGGTTATCGGATAACGAGCTGCGCGCGGTGCTCAAGCGCCTGGCAGACGGGCTTCCATGCGAGGAGCTGGGCGTCGACCCCAGCCGGCCGTTCTATATTCTGGGTCTTGCCCCAAACGCCGCGCGGCTTCCGGTGCGCTTCTTTTTGCGGGACAGCTTTGGCAGGCTGATGAAGAACATCAACGCGCACTATGAGCGGCTGGAAATCACAGGCGCGCAGCGTGAAACCCTGCCGCTGTGGGCATTGCTGCGCGAAACAGTAAACCCCAACGCCCGCGAAAAAGTCCCCTCTCCCGCCATGGCGGGCGCGACGGCGCGCGCGGTATTTTCCGGCACGCCATATCCAGCATCACTGCTGGAGGCCGTCATGCTGCGCATCCGGGCCGAGCGAAGCATTACCTGGGGCCGGGCGGCCATCCTGAAAGCATACTATCTGAAAAATCCCCATGCAGACTGTCCCGAGGAGGTATTAACCGTGGGTCTGAATGAAACCAGTACCAATCCAGCCTATACGCTTGGCCGCCTATTCGCGGTATATGAAGCCGTGCAGCAGGCAGCCAACCCTGGCATCAACGCAACGATCAAGGATAAGTACTTTAACTCAGCGGCAGCCATGCCGGCAAGCATCTTTCCGGTGCTGAACAATCTGTATCAAAAGCACCTGCGCAAGCTGAACACCGGCAGCCGCATCGTCTACGACCGGCAGGTCAGCGCGCTAAAGGGCATTCTTGATGACAGCTATCCTGCGCGTATGACGCTTGCGCAGCAGGGCTCGTTTGACCTTGGCTACTATCATCAGAAGCAAAAACGATATACCAAAAAGGAGGAAAATGAAAATGTCTGAGCCTATCCGGAACCGCTATGAATTCGTGATCTTCTTCGATGTCGAAAACGGGAATCCCAACGGTGATCCCGACGCAGGCAACATGCCCCGCGTAGATCCGGAAACCGGCTATGGCCTGGTAACGGACGTGTGCCTGAAGCGTAAAATCCGCAACTATGTGGAAACAGTCAAAGAGGGCGAAAGCGGCTACCGCATCTATATTAAAGATAACGTGCCGCTCAATGCCAGCGATAAGGAGGCCTGCGCCTATCTGGGCGTGGATGCGGACAAGCTGAAGGAGGCAAAGAAAAAGGACGAGCGCCTGGATGAAAAGCTGCGGGATTTCATGTGCGCCAACTTCTACGATATCCGCACCTTCGGCGCAGTAATGACCACCTTTGTAAAGGGCGCGCTGAACTGCGGACAGGTGCGCGGCCCGGTGCAGCTGGGCTTTGCCCGCAGCGTCGATCCCATCCTGCCGCAGGAAATTACCATCACCCGCTCAGCCATTACCACCGAAGCTGATGCAGAGAAAAAAGGCATCGAAATGGGCCGTAAGTATATCGTTCCCTATGGCCTGTACCGGGCAGAGGGATATATATCGGCCAATCTGGCCCGCAAGAGCACGGGCTTTTCGCAGGCTGATCTGGACCTGCTTTGGTCGGCCATCCTGAATATGTTTGAGAATGATCATTCCGCAGCCCGGGGTAAAATGGCTGTGCGCAGGCTGATCATTTTCAAGCACGACAGCGAGCTGGGCTGCACCCCCGCGCATAAGCTGTTTGAGCTGGTTCGCGCGCAGCGCTGCGGCGACACCGCCGTGCCCAGGAGCTTTTCCGACTATGCCATTACTGTGGACGAGGCGAATTTGCCCGCCGGCGTAACCTGCACGCAAATGGGGTGATCTATCAGGAGGAGGATTTCCTGCAGCTGTCCGGCTTGCAGCACTTCAAATTCTGCCGCAGGCAATGGGCATTGATCCACATCGAAAACCAATGGGAGGAAAACCTGCGCACAGTCGACGGCGCAATTCTGCACCAGAACGCCCACAACGGGGCGTTTACGGAAAGCCGCGGAGATATGCTGATTACGCGCGATATGCGCGTGTTTTCCCGCACTTTGGGCGTTTCAGGCGCGTGCGATGTATTGGAATTCCATCGCGGCAGCGCAGGCATTCCGTTGCGAGAACGCGAGGGAATGTGGCAGCCTTACCCTGTGGAATATAAGCGCGGAGCGCCCAAGGAGCATACGGCGGACACACTGCAGCTTTGCGGCCAGGCGATGTGCCTGGAGGAGATGCTTTGCTGCGATATTCCCCAGGGTGCGCTGTACTACGGCGAGATTCGCCGTCGCAGCGAGGTAACGTTCACGCCGGAGCTGCGCCAGGAGGTGCGCGCCCTGCTTGCGGAAATGCACAGCCTTTATGCGCAGGGAAAAACGCCAAAGGTGAAGCCGACAAAGGCCTGCGGCGCCTGCTCGTTAAAAGAGCTATGCCTGCCAAAGCTGATGCGTAGCAAATCTGTTTCCTCTTACTTGCGTCATGCCATGGAGGAGTCGCCATGAAGCAGCTGCTGAATACGCTTTTCGTTACCTCAGAGGATATATATCTTTCCTTGGATGGAGAAAACGTAGTGGCCAATCGCTCCGGTACCGCTGTGGCACGTTATCCGCTGCATACGCTGCAAAGCATCGTGTCCTTTGCCTATTCCGGCGCTTCGCCTGCCCTGATGGGCGCGTGCGTTCGCCGGAATATCGGGCTTGCCTTCTGTCAGCCAAACGGCCGTTTTCTGGCGCGGGTTTCCGGCACGGAGCATGGAAACATCCTACTTAGGCGGATGCAGTATCGGGCGGCAGATGATCCACATGAAAGCTGCCGCATTGCCCGCAGTATGATCTTTGGCAAGATCTATAATGCCCGCTGGAGTGTGGAGCGCACCCGGCGCGACCACCCCATGCGCATTGACGAGCAACGCTTTGCCAATGTATCAGCTCAGCTGCAGGCAGCACTTCCGCAGATTGCGGCAGCTTCTTCATTGGATATGCTTCGCGGGCTGGAGGGCAGCGCAGCGGCAGCTTATTTCAACGTAATAGACGATATGATCCTGCAAGGGAAAGACACGTTCTTTTTTCATGAGCGCAGCCGCCGTCCGCCCATGGACGCCTTCAACGCGCTGCTGTCCTTCGCCTATAGCTTGCTGGCGCACGATTGCGCATCGGCCCTGGAAAGCGTTGGACTGGATGCCTATGCCGGCTATCTACATCGTGATCATCCCGGCAGGGAATCGCTTGCGCTGGATCTAATGGAAGAGCTGCGGCCTTGCTTCGCCGATCGTTTTGTGCTGACGCTCATCAATAACCGTACAGTCAAGCCAGCCGATTTTAACGTGCAGGAAAACGGTGCAGTGTTCTTAGCAGACAATGCGCGCAAAGCTTTTCTGCAAAAGTGGCAGGAAAGGAAAAAGGAAGCAATTACCCATCCGTTTCTGGCTGAAAAGATGCCATGGGGGATGGTTCCATATGTGCAGAGCCTGCTCCTGGCACGTTATCTTCGAGACGATCTGGAGGATTATCCCCCATTCCTGTGGAAATGAGGTATGATATGCTTGTGCTGATTACATATGATGTGAATACTGAAGATGCGGCAGGGCGCAGAAGACTGCGGCAAATTGCCAAGCAATGCGTCAATTATGGCCAGCGGGTTCAAAATTCTGTTTTTGAGTGTTTGCTTGATGCTGCACAATGCCGCAGCCTTCAACATACATTGTGTCAAATAATGGATTCTGAACGAGACAGTCTTCGGTTTTACTACTTGGGTAAAAAGTATGAAAACAAGATCGAGCACTTCGGTTGTAAGCAAACCTATTCGCCGGAGGATACCCTCATGGTATAGTGCGAATATCCAGCACACAATGTTCCTTAGCCAGGTTCGCACTTAAGCTGCTTTACTTTTCTTGGTTATGCACAGCGATCAGCTTTGGCAGATGGCTTTTTAGCCGCGATTCTTGCTGATAGTTTGTCTGCTAATTCAAAAAAAGTGCAGTTTTCTTTGTACGTTTTTGCTGTCGCACCCCGCAAGGGGTGCGTGGATTGAAATGTCCGTCCATCGCGTCCCGCTCCATCTCGTCCTGGTCGCACCCCGCAAGGGGTGCGTGGATTGAAATATTCTCCATCGCCATCCCCACCAACGGCGATACGCGTCGCACCCCGCAAGGGGTGCGTGGATTGAAATTTACCGTGTGCCGGTCATTGAGCCGCTTGGCATCGGTCGCACCCCGCAAGGGGTGCGTGGATTGAAATGAGGGTAACATGATAGGAGATAGGATTAAAGAGCTGCGGTCGCACCCCGCAAGGGGTGCGTGGATTGAAATAATAAGGCTACCTAAAATAACAGGAGGACAGCGGTCGCACCCCGCAAGGGGTGCGTGGATTGAAATGGCTTCGGCGCTGCTGTTGGTGCTGATGCCCGCGCGGGTCGCACCCCGCAAGGGGTGCGTGGATTGAAATATGGCTGTGCACGGCGGCGGCGAACTCGGACGCGGGTCGCACCCCGCAAGGGGTGCGTGGATTGAAATAAGATTCTCAGCAAACACAGGAAATCACCCCTCCTGTCGCACCCCGCAAGGGGTGCGTGGATTGAAATGTCCAGGCACAGGGGCAGGCTGTTAAGGAATCCCGCGTCGCACCCCGCAAGGGGTGCGTGGATTGAAATTTTACATCGTCCAGGCAGGTGATCTTGGCCCCGTGTCGCACCCCGCAAGGGGTGCGTGGATTGAAATCGGATGATCCGCACGCAGCACCACCTGCTCATGGGTCGCACCCCGCAAGGGGTGCGTGGATTGAAATTGGATGGAAGCTACCTGCGCAGCAGGGGACATCGTCGCACCCCGCAAGGGGTGCGTGGATTGAAATCTTCTGGCTGGCCTCGCGCTGCTTGTCATACGTCCGTCGCACCCCGCAAGGGGTGCGTGGATTGAAATATATCCTGCAGCGGACGCTTCCAGACCGGATAAGTCGCACCCCGCAAGGGGTGCGTGGATTGAAATCTTTAGGATGCGGCTGGGCATATTACATCCCTCGTCGCACCCCGCAAGGGGTGCGTGGATTGAAATCGCCCCCAGAACGTCGCCGTCCTCGGGGTCGTCGGTCGCACCCCGCAAGGGGTGCGTGGATTGAAATGAGCCGGACGGCGTAACGATCTACAGTGACGCGGAGTCGCACCCCGCAAGGGGTGCGTGGATTGAAATCTTATAGGGGGATACGGTGAGCTTGGTAGTGCCGGTCGCACCCCGCAAGGGGTGCGTGGATTGAAATGCACCCGCGGTGTGAGCGATTGAACACACACCCTGTCGCACCCCGCAAGGGGTGCGTGGATTGAAATTTGACAATCCGGACGCATTGCCAGAAGTGAACCGTCGCACCCCGCAAGGGGTGCGTGGATTGAAATAAAAAAAGTTTTGACAAAAGATATACAACTGTTGTGTCGCACCCCGCAAGGGGTGCGTGGATTGAAATAACGCGCCAAGCGGCGGGTGGTCGCAATATAGCGTCGCACCCCGCAAGGGGTGCGTGGATTGAAATCACCGTGGCGCTGTCGTAGGCTTCCACCGTGGCGTCGCACCCCGCAAGGGGTGCGTGGATTGAAATGCCAAAAGCCGCTGTAGGTTCGAGGACGGCTGCGGTCGCACCCCGCAAGGGGTGCGTGGATTGAAATTTGCTGTCAATCATCTCAACCACACTTTTGTGAAGGTCGCACCCCGCAAGGGGTGCGTGGATTGAAATGACGGCGACAGTGACGCAGCATCCGGCGGGCACGTGTCGCACCCCGCAAGGGGTGCGTGGATTGAAATAATAAAAAAAAGCCCCCTTGCGGGGGCTATGCGGTCGCACCCCGCAAGGGGTGCGTGGATTGAAATTGTGGGCGCTGTATGACCGCGGCGATACCAACGTAGTCGCACCCCGCAAGGGGTGCGTGGATTGAAATGGCTATAAAAAGGCCGTTGTAATGGCATCAAACTGTCGCACCCCGCAAGGGGTGCGTGGATTGAAATGAAGCTGCTGGCCGTGGTGCCTGGGAACCATGAGCGTCGCACCCCGCAAGGGGTGCGTGGATTGAAATACCATCAAGGAAAAAACCTACGCGGAAATCACCGTCGTCGCACCCCGCAAGGGGTGCGTGGATTGAAATGCTGACATATACCCTCTGCCGACATTGACAAAATTGTCGCACCCCGCAAGGGGTGCGTGGATTGAAATCTTCGCGACGGCGGCAGAATCTTCCGCGCCCTGCGTCGCACCCCGCAAGGGGTGCGTGGATTGAAATACGTACAAGGCCAAGAGTGCGACGGTTACGATCAAGTCGCCCCACCAAGGGGTACATGAATTGAAATGACATCAACTACAACAAGCAGGAAAACCTTATCGATCCCCATGAGCACACTACAAAACACTGCATGAGACACACACTTCCATGCAGCGTTTTGTTATTTCTATGGCAGGAACGCTTCTCATCATTCCTCCAACAGTTTTTTCAGCAGTCCTTCGCGCTGCTCAATGAACATGCGCGTCACCTGGTAGCTTTCGGTATCGGTATAGGCAATGGGGCGCAGGGCGTTGCCATCCAGGGAGAGCAGCTCCGCGCCGGGCAGACCCAGCAAAATGGGCGAGTGCGTGACCAGGATAAACTGCGCGTGGGCCTGGGCCAGGCGGTAGATTTCCAGCAGCAGCGTCAGCTGGCGCTGGGGAGACAGCGCAGCCTCGGGCTCATCCAGCAGATACAACCCCTCGGGCTGAAAATTGGCCTGCACCATAGCCAGAAAACTCTCGCCATGGGATTGATGATGCAGCGATTTGCCACCGTAGCGGGCATAATAGTACTCCTCTAAATCGTCATCACGATAATTTTCAGCCTGCGTTGCTACATTATAAAAGCTCTCCGCGCGCAGGAAATAGCTCCAGGCAGGCCTCCGATAGCTGCGAATCAGCCGCATCGCGCCGCATAGCTCGGAATGAGAATCATAGGTGGAAAACCTGAAATTGCGCGAGCCCCCCTCGGGATTGAAGCCCGCAGCCACGGCGATAGCCTCCAGCAGGGTGGATTTGCCCGTGCCGTTCTCCCCCACCAGACAGGTGACGGGATGCGTAAAGGAAAGCTCGGTCAGGTTGCGCAGGGCGGGAATGTCGCGCAGATAGCTCTCCTCCGCGATGCGCGACCAATCGATCTGCAAGCCCTGGATAAAATTGCTGTTCACGGGAATCTCCTCTTCCTGCGTTATGCCATTAAGTTTCTTGAGTATATCACACCTTTATTTATCTGTATAGGGATCAATGCGTATGGCAAACAGGCAGGGAACCGTCCGGAATCTCTCCGGGGGGCTCACTGCCTATGCGCTTGATGCCTTTAAAATTGCTTATCCCAGCACGCCGTCGATAAAGCGGATCAGCCCCGCTTCCACCTCGTCGCGCAGATCCAGTTCATTGTGGATTTCGTGCCGGTAGCCAGGGTAGGCGTGCACGCTGACGCGGTGACCGCTGCGGGCCAACAGGTTGGCACAGTGATACAAGCCCTCGCCATAATTGCCGCAAGGATCCTGATCGCCCGCAATCAGATAGGCGGGGATATTGCGCGGCACACTGCGCGCCCAATCATCGTTCTCAATAAAATGATACAGCTGCACAAAATCCCACACCAATTCCAGCGTGGTATCAAAAGTGTTGAACATATCCTGCCCGTGATCGATCACCACGCGCGGATCGGTGGCCACCCAGGCAGAGGCGTTGATGGGATTCTCGATGCGGTCGTTCGCGCCCGCCAGCACACGGCCAAACCATGCTCCGCCCGGCTGATAGCGGTCGCGCTCATACTCGGCGCGGAAGTCTGCGTCGTCGTACAGCCTTTCGCAGCCCGCCAGCTGCGAGCACACGCCGCACAGCATCAGCGCGCGGATATCCTGCCCATACAGGGCGGCGTAGCCGCGGGCCAGCATGCTGCCCCAGCTATGGCCAAACACCATGAACGGCACATCCGGGAAATCGCGCACGGCAATATCATGCAGGCTCTTTTCATCCTTCAAATAGGTCATAAACCCGCCCGAGTGCGGATCGCCCAGCGTACCGTTATCCACGCCCGTTTTGCCATGGCCGATATGATCGTCCGCATACACGGCGAAGCCCGCCTGATTAAAGGCGGAAATCATGTGCAGATAGCGGCGGGAATGCTCGCCATAGCCGTGCATCAGCTGGATTACCCCGCGCGGCGTGCCCAGCGGCGTATAGGCCCAGGCGCGCACGGTATCGCGGCCATTAGCGGAAGGAAAAGAAATCTCTCTCAGGGACATAAGCTGCGCCTCCGTTTCAGTTATAAAATGCAATTTAAAGTACTTTTTCGTTTGAATGTCTTAATAATATATGAAATCGGCCATTTTGTCAATGACAATAGTATGTGAAAATGAAACTGAAAGATTTTAGCGTTTCAAAGGTGCTTTTTCTCCCGTATTTTGATTGTTTTTTATGGGAAATTTAACATCCGCGCTTTAAAATTTGTGAATACCGCTTGATTTCTGGTACAAAACATGTATAATATAAGCAGGTTTGCGGTTTGGGTTGTGGTTTTCAGTTTTTGAATGGCACTTTTTGCGCCTTCAAAAATTGAAACGTTCCATTTTATGTACGCCGCAGATGATCTTTTTCCGGCATCGCAGATAAACAATAGGAGGCATTTTCACGATGGCGCAGGTTCAGCCCTACCGGCCACAGTATCAGCAATTGCCGCTTACACGCCGTTTTTGGCGTGCAATCCGGCAATACTGGCCGCTGTACGTCATGCTTATCCCCGGCATGCTGTTTTTCCTGGTGTACAAGTATGCACCCATGTACGGCATCCAGATCGCGTTCAAAAACTACTCCCTGAAAAAGGGCATTTCGGGCAGCCCCTGGCTGACGGAAACGGGCAAGCCCCTGCTGTACTGGTTCCAGCGCTTCTTCAAAACGCCCCAGTCCCGGCAGATCATCAGCAACACCCTGGTGCTGAGCCTGTCCAAGCTGCTGGTTGGCATGCTGCCGCCGCTCATTTTCGCCTTGGCCATCAGCGAGTGTTCCTTTAAGCGCTATTCCCGCGTGATCCAGACGGTCAGCTACCTGCCCCACTTCCTCAGCTGGGTTATCATTTACGGTATCTGCGCCACGATGCTGGGCGAAACCTCGGGCGTAATCAACAACCTGTTTAAAAAGCTGGGCTGGAACACCGTCCCCTTCCTCAACAGCAGCAAGTACATCCGCGGCGTGCTGGTCGGCTCAAGCCTGTGGCAGAGCATCGGCTGGAGCTCCATCGTGTACCTGGCTGCCATCGCGGGCATCGATACCAGCATGTACGAGGCTGCTACCATCGACGGCTGCGGCCGCTTCCGCCAGATCTGGTATATCACCCTGCCCAACCTGGGCCGCATCTTTGTGGTGCTGCTGATCACCAAGGTGGGCAACATCCTGGACGGCGGCTTCAACCAGGTATACGTGTTTATGAACGACCGCGTGCGCGCCTCCGCCGAGATCATCGACACCTGGGTGTACACGCAGGGCCTGGGCAAGGCGCAGTACAGCCTGACCACCGCCGTTGGCCTGATGAAATCCGTGCTGAGCTGCGGTCTGGTGCTGGGCACCAACGCGCTGGCCAGAAAGTGGGATAGTTCGCTATGGTAAAATCTAAAAACGATATTGCCTTTGAAATTCTGGTGCTGGTGATCATCACCCTGGTGGGGCTGGCCTGCCTGATCCCGATTCTGTTTGTTATCAGCTATTCCCTCACCCCCATGGAAGAGATGCTGCGCAACGGCGGCTTCTCCCTGATCCCCCGCAATATCACCTTCAGCGCCTATAAACAAATGCTAAACGACCCCACGCTGATGAACGCCATGAAGGTATCGGCCTTTATCACCATCGTGGGCACCGCGGCCAACCTGGTTGTCACGCTGATGCTGGCCTATCCCCTCAGCCGCAGCTATCTGCCGGGCCGCAAGGTGTTTGTGCAGCTGATCGTATTCACCATGATTTTCAGCGCCGGCACCATCCCTACCTATCTGATCGTCAAGGCCACGGGCATCCTCAACACCCTGTGGGCGCTGATCCTGCCCAGCCTGGTGGCGGTGTATAACTTCATTGTTATGAAGGCCTTCTTTGAGGGTCTGCCCAACGATCTGTTTGAATCAGCGCGCATCGACGGCGCGGGCGAATTCAAGATCCTGTTCAGCATCGTGCTGCCCCTGTCGCTGCCCATCGTAACCACCATCAGCCTGTACTACGCCGTGGCGCATTGGAACGTGTATACCGCCGCCATCCTCTACATTCAGGATACCAAGCTGATGCCCCTGCAGGTCATCCTGCGCCGCATGATCAACAGCGCCAGCACGGGCGACCTGAACATCGACGATGAAATTCCGCCCGAAACCCTGCGCATGGCCGCCGTGTGCATCGCCACCGCGCCCATCGTGATCATCTACCCCTTCATCCAGAAGTACTTTGTCAAGGGTACGCTGGCCGGCGCGGTAAAGGGATAACGATACCTGCGGATAAGCGCTGTTTGCAAGAATGTAAGTATCGATTGCAATTAGCAATGACGGCCCCCAAAAGCCTTCTCCTTGAGGAAAAGGTGGGCGGCTTTAACCGCTCGGATGAGGTGCAGGCTACGAAGTAGCCGTTATCATTCTTATCTAAAAGCTTCCCCCCAAGGAGAAGCCTTCCGCAGGATCAATTGCGAAAGTCGTATTCATCACCATCCCATCTTTACTTCTAATATGCGGACGCATATTAAAATAAACAAAAAGGAGAAACGAACATGAAAAAACTCATCTCTCTGCTGCTCGTAGCGATGATGGCGCTTTCTCTGTGCATGGTATCCGCCAGCGCCGACGAGCCCGTCGAAATCGAAATCGCTGTCAGCTCCCTGGGCAACGGCTGGCCGGCCGACCTGAAGGACGACTTCATCTACCAGAAGATCCTGGAAGACACCGGCGTTTCCATGAAGCTGGTGCTGGTAGACGATTTCTACACCGCCGTTAACGCCCGCATCACCGGCGGCAACACCCCCGACATGATCAAGACCGACGTGGACCACATGATCACCTGGGTGCGCATGGAAGCCCTGAAGGACATGACCCCCTATCTGGACAACGAGCTGGCCAACTACAAGTCCTGGCTGGGCAGCACCGAAATGACCGCCTGCTACGTGGACGGTAAGCTGTATGCCCTGCCCCAGATCTACGATGGCTCCAAGCATCAGTACTGCGTCACCATCCGTCAGGACTGGCTGGATGCGCTGGGTCTGCAGATGCCCACCACCGTGCAGGAGCTGTATGATGTGGCTTATGCCTTCACCTACAACGATCCTGACAAGAACGGCCTGAACGACACCGTCGGCCTGACCGCTACCAAGGGCATGTATGTGTTTGATACCATCATGGGCAGCTTCGACACCGTGCTGAGCAACCAGATCATCATCCGCGACGGCAAGGTCACCAATACCCTGCTGCAGCCCGGCATGGTGGATGGCCTCAAGTGGTGCAAGAAGTTTGTTGACGACAAGCTGATCGACCCCGACTGCGTCACCACCTCCGGCGCCGATAAGTTCAAGGCCGGTACCGTCGGCATGCTGTCCTCTGCCTGGACCGGCATCTGGAAGGCCTATGGCCAGGAGCAGATCCACAACGTTAACCCCAACGCCGTGACTAACTTCTTCACCACCCTCAAGTCCGAAGTGGGCGCGCCTGACGCGATGTTCACCGACGACCTGAACACCACCAACACCGTGTACGGCATCAGCGCCGACATCTCCGACGAAAAGCTGAACGCCATGTTCAAGCTGATCGATTACCTCGTATCCGACGATGGCTCCAAGCTGGTGTTCTACGGCCTGAAGGACGTGCACTGGAAGTATGACGACAACGGCAACATCGTCATGACCGATCGCGCTAAGGAAGCCAACTACATCTCCACTTACCAGCTCTTCAGCCGCAAGGAAGCCGAATACCTGAACGTGAAGTTCCCCGAAGCCAAGGAAGTATTCGACGCCACCATGTCCGCCAACCGTATCCAGGTGTACAACTCCCTGGTGCGTGAGCCGGAAGAAATGTTCCTGTCCGACATGGAAAGCTATGCGAAGCAGGAGCTGCTCAACTTCATCTATGGCGATCGTGAGCTGACCCAGGAAGAATATGACAAGTTCATCCAGGAGCTGCGCGACCTGTACGACTTTGACGCCTACATGGAAGCCGCTACCGAGCAGCTGACCGCTTACGGCCTGGCCAAGTAAGGTTATCGCTTCAAAACAAACAACGCGTCCCGGGTTAGGGGTGTCCAGTTAAGAAAACATTCTAAGGCGAGAGAGAAACGGTATAGCTT
>OLSD01000139.1_pt1 | contig 79349 bp, 52 predicted proteins | sample 1672211 | NCBI WGS metagenome assembly OLSD01 (sample SAMEA3136659, study PRJEB25190) | human gut metagenome | reverse complement strand
TTCATTCTTCATTCTTCATTCTTCATTCTTCATTCTTCATTCTTCATTCTTCATTTCCCTCTTGATATCCCTGAACACGCTCCACGCCACGGGGACGGAAAGAAGGAAGGAACAGACGTCGGACACTGCCTGGCTCATTTCCACCCCAGCAAGTCCGAGGAACATGGGCAGGATGATTACGGCAGGGATGAAGAACAGACCGTTCCTTGCCGCCGCCACGATGTTGGCACGCAGCGTCTTGCGCACCGTCTGCGACAGCATGTTGGTGAGGATGATTGCGGCGATGAGCGGATAGGTGGCAAGCTGCCAGCGGAACGCCGCACAGCCCACGGCAATCACATGAGGGTCATCGCGGAACACGCTGATGATGGGCGAAGTGAAGAGGAAGCCGATGACGGTGAGGATAATGAAGAACACGGTGCCTATCCTGACGCAATACATATAGCCCTCGTATATCCTGTCGTAGAGCTTTGCTCCGTAGCAGAAGCCGCAGAGAGGCTGGAACCCCTGTCCCAGACCCACTATGCCGGCGTAGACGAAGTTGGAAATGCGGGTGACGATCGACATTCCGGCTATGGCGGCATCGCCGTAGGCTCCCGCACTGACATTAAGCATCATCGTGGCCACGCTGGCAAGTCCCTGGCGCGAGAGCGACGGGGTGCCTCCGGCAATGATTTCCTTGATGAGGGCAGGCGATGCACAGAAGTTCTTCAGTCTTATTGCGATGTTCCCGCTATGGCGCGTCATGCGCAGCAGGATGAAGAAGCTCATGGTCTGGCTGACGAGCGTCGCCACGGCGGCTCCCGTGATACCAAGACAGAAATAGAAGATGAGAATGGGGGCAAGCACCACGTTGAGCAGCACGCCGCTCAGTATTCCGTACATGGCAAAGCGGGCGTTTCCCTGGAAGCGCATCTGGTTGTTCAGCGTGAAGGAGCTCGTCATGAACGGTGCGCCCACGAGTATTATGCCGAGATAGCGCTCCGTATATGGCAGGATGGTTTCGGTGGAACCGAGGGCGAGACAGATGTCGGAAAGGAACAGTAGGCCGACTACGGCAAGCAGCAGGCCGAAGCAGAAGCTGTAGACCAGTCCTGTGGCCGCCATGCTCTTCGCCTTGTCGTCCTCCTTCGAACCCAGACAGCGCGAGATATAGTTGCCCGAGCCGTGACCGAAGAAGAAGCCTATGGCCTGGATTATGGTCATAATGGAGAACGATATGCCCACGGCAGCCGTGCTCTGCGTGTTTATCCGTCCCACGTAATACGTGTCGACTATTCCGTAGATGCTCGTCACGAGCATTGATATTATCGTAGGCACCGCCATGCTCAGAATTACCTTGTGCACCGGTGCATGCGTCAGAAACGTATAATTGTCTGTTTTCCTTGACATTGTCTTTATGTTCTTTTTTTCTTTCCTCTTTATTTATAGCGTCAGTATCGATTTCCTTTCTTTGAGGGTAGGGGCCTTAATGACACATAGCCTGACACACCTTGTCCTGGAAGTTCCGTCCGGACGAAGTGTGCCTGATGCCGGAATTGATGATGGAGAAGCACAGGATGTGTCCGTTTGCCGCCGTGCAATAGCCGGCGAGCGAACTGATTCCCGTCACGGTGCCCGTCTTCGCCCTCACGTTGTCATGGGCTCCGCCGCGCCGCATGCGGTTGTCGAGCGTTCCGTCGACGCCGGCCACGGGCAGACATTCCCTCAGCGTATCGTATATCCGCTTGTCGTGGAAGGCATAGCGGAGGAATGCCACCTCAAGCTCCGCCGACACATAGTTGTATAGCGAAAGGCCGCATCCGTCGGCGATATAATATGACGAAGGCTTGAAGCCGAGCTTCTGTATCAGCTTGTTCACCATCTGCCTGCCGTTGCGTGCCGTCGCCCTGCTGCGTGTGGCACCGTCATAGGCGAGATGATAGAACACGGCTTCGGAGTAGAGGTTGTCGCTCCGTTTCAGCTGGCGGTGCATCACGCTTGTCAGCGGAGTCTCCTTGCAGTATATCATCTGCGTGTTGCCCGGCATGTTCTCCTCAATGCATCTGCCCATGAAGACTATGCCCTTCTGCCGCAGACGGCGCGTCAGACGGTCGCCGAACTCATCCTTCCTCCCCACCAGAAGCGGCGAGAGAACAGGGTTCTTGTCGTCCCAGCACCAGCCTTCGCCCAGTCTGTCGCGGTCTTTCATCGTCAGGTCCAGACAGATGTCGCCCTTTATCGTGTCGATGCCCAATGCCGCTATGCTGTCCACTATGTCGCTGATGTCGCCGTTGGCAATGGTCGGGTCGAAGCCGCCCTTGCAATAGATGTTGCCGTCGAGCGTGAGACTGTCCTTCTGTCCCGTATATCCCACCCTTGTCTTGATGCTGTAGCCTGTGCCGAGCCTGTCCATCGCCGTCACCGCCACCATCATCTTCAGCGTGCTTGCGGGCCGCAGCAGCTGCCGGGCGTTAAGCTCGAACAGGGTGGAGTCGGCAGTGAGGTCGTATATCTTCATCCCCACCATCGATGTGTTGAATATCGTTGTGTTCTGGAATATGTCGTCTATACGCTGCAGCATGTTCTGCGGCCAGGGCAGAGTGTCGTTTGCCGATGCGAAGGAGAATTCGTCATTATCGTCCGTGTCGGCTTCCCCGTTTCCGTCGGCATCATCAGCATCGCCCATAGCCACCACGGCGGTGTCCACGTCGAGGGTGTCCACATAGATGCCGGCGGCCTCCGTGTCCACTGTCCCTGCGGCGCATGATGCCCTTCGCATAGTGGCATGCAGAGGCACCATGACAGAGGTTGCCACGGCAATGATGCCACAAACAAGTATATGTCTTTTCTTCATCTGGATATTTCGCTTTTTCCATTACCACGCCCTAAGATATGGCGCAGCACAAGTGTGCCGGGGCACGGTAATCATAAATCGCTTACAAAAGTAAGCATTTTAGTTTGAAAACACTGAATATTTATTATTAAAGAATGTGATACGCAACAAAAAGATAAGTTTATGTTGTACACTTTAGAAAATCTTATTACTTTTGCATCCGTTATTTAATATGCGTTTTTATGATTTATAAATACGACTTTCTGATTATCGGCGCCGGTGTGGCTGGAATGAGCTATGCGCTGAAGATTGCTCGTGAGCACAAAGGCAAGATATGTCTTGTCTGCAAGACTACGCTCGACGAGGCAAACACTTATTTCGCCCAGGGCGGTGTGGCTTCGGTCACCAACCTCAAAGTGGACAATTTCGAGAAACATATAGAGGACACCATGATTGCCGGAGACTTCATCAGCGACCGTGCAGCCGTGGAGCAGGTGGTGCGCAACGCCCCTGCACAGATTGACGAACTCGTGAAGTGGGGAGTGAACTTCGACAAGAAGGAGGACGGCTCTTTCGACCTCCACCGTGAGGGCGGACACTCTGAGTTCCGCATCCTTCACCACGCCGACGACACGGGAGCCGAGATACAGCGCGGACTGATGGAGGCCGTGCGCAGCAATCCCGACATCGATATCAGGGAGAACCACTTTGCCGTGGAAATCATCACGCAGCATCATCTCGGAGTGGTGGTGACAAGGCGCACGCCCGACATCGAGTGTTATGGTGCATACGTGCTGAACCCCGACACGCAGAAGGTGGACACCTATCTGAGCAAGGTCACCCTGATGTGTACCGGCGGCTGCGGCGCCGTATACCAGACCACGACGAATCCCGTTATCGCCACAGGCGACGGCGAGGCAATGGTATACCGTGCAAAGGGAACGGTGCAGGACATGGAGTTCGTGCAGTTCCACCCCACATCGCTGTATCACCCGGGCGAGACCCATCCGGCTTACCTCATTACCGAGGCGATGCGCGGCTACGGCGGCATCCTGCGCCTGCCCGACGGACGGTCGTTCATGGAGAAATATGACAAGCGGCTCTCCCTCGCCCCGCGCGACATCGTGGCGCGTGCCATCGACAAGGAGATGAAGATACACGGCATCGACCACGTTTGTCTCGACGTGACCCACAAGGACCCGGAGGAGACGAAACACCATTTCCCGAACATATACAAGAAATGCCTCAGCATCGGCATCGACATCACCAAGGAGTACATCCCCGTGCGTCCGGCAGCCCACTACATGTGCGGCGGAATCAAGGTGGACCTCAACGGCGAGTCGAGCATCAAGCGCCTCTATGCCATCGGCGAATGTTCGTGCACAGGTCTGCACGGCGGCAACCGTCTGGCGAGCAACTCGCTCATCGAGGCCGTGGTATATGCCGACGCAGCAGCAAAGCACAGTCTGGCGCATATCGACGAATACGACTTCAACACCCGTGTGCCGGAATGGGACGACGAGGGAACAATGACCAATGAGGAGAAGGTGCTCATCACTCAGAGCGTGAAGGAAGTGGGCGAGATAATGAGCAACTACGTGGGCATCGTCAGGAGCGACCTGCGACTGAAGCGCGCATGGGACCGCCTCGACCTGCTCTACGAGGAGACGGAAGCCCTCTTCAAGCGCGTCAAGGCAAGCAAGGACATCTGCGAGCTGCGCAATATGATAAACGTGGGCTACCTCATCACCCGTCAGGCGATAGAGCGCAAGGAATGCCGCGGACTGCATTACACAATCGACTATCCGCTCCACGCCTACGACAACAGAAAGTAATAAGACCAGGAACCGATAACCCGCACAGATGCCACGCCCAATCCTCAGGAGATTCCTCCATATATGGGCAGCGGTACTCACCGTCTGCCTCTGCGTGCAGGCATACAGCATGTTGCAGAAAGGCATCGTGACGTATGCCTTTTCCGACATGTTCATAAACTATTCAGGAGGCTTCGTCAGACGGGGCCTCCTGGGCAGCATACTGCTCTGGCTAAACGCTGCGGGCATCGACCCCGTGGCGGCAGCCATGACGGTGTGCATAGCCGCATTCGCCGCCGTTGCGGCATACATCATCCGGCAGTTCATCCGCCGGGGCTACGACGTGGCGGTGCTCCCCGTATGCTTCCTCCTGGGCAGCGCCGGAGCCTACGGGTTCTCTTTTCTGCGCCGCGACTTCATCATCCTTGCGGCGTTTCTCATCATAATGCAGCTGCGCAAGAAGCTGCCCCACGGATGGTGGATAGCGGCAGGCAACGCCCTCTCCGTCATCACGATACTCACGTACGAACCGTTCGTCTTCTTCAGTCTGCCCTTCTTCATCCTCACCACAAGGCTCCACACCCGTAGCTGGCTGCGGTCAGTGGCATATTGGATTCCGTCGGCAGCGGCGTTTCTCGTATGCTGCAAGTTCTCCGGCGACAAGACCGTATACGATGCCATCTGGGCATCCGTCAGCGGCATCCTTCCCAATCCGGGCATCATGGATTTCTTCCTGAAGGGGAGCTTCGACGTGATGAAATTCCACGCCAAGATGAATTTCTTCAAGGCAGACTGCTGCGTGCCGAACCTCCTGACGAGCCTCGTCAGCCTCACCGCCATAGTCTACTATTGCATAAACGCCGTGCCGCAGTTCGCCAGGCGCCGCATCCCCGACACATTTCGTCCCCGTATGCTCCTCCTGCTCCTCTGCGCCATCCTCGGTCAGGCCCCCATGTTCATCTGCCTGTCCACCGACTACTCCCGCATGTTCGTCTATGCCACGGTGAGCGCCTTCATCATGCTCTTCTCGCTCAGCGAAGAAGAGTCCGGAAAACTCTTTCCGCCGGCATGCCACAGTCTTGCCGACCGCCTTCTGCTGCGCTTCGACCGCATCCTGCCGCCGTCACAGGCCGGCATCATCCTTGTCATGCTCTTCATCGGTGTGGCGGCATGGACATCCCTTGGAATCACGGATTTCATGCAGAAGAGCGGCATAGGAGTGGTATGGCGCACGGCAACACTCCTATTTCATTGACGGTAAAAAGCCTCAGTTTGGTCATCCGGCAGTGCCATCAGACCGATATCGGGCCAACGATACATAAAAAACATCCTCAAAATCTCAAAAAAGCGAGATTAATTATCATTTTACACATCTGCCGTTTGGATAATAATCCTTATCTTTGCAGAGTTGACAGGAAAAGCATTAAAAACAAATAATACAGAACAAATTATGAAAAGTATACTGGAAGGACGCCCCGGACTGAGCGCCGAAGTGGAGAAAATAGCAGAAGTTGCCGGCTATCTGTGGCAGAACGGATGGGCCGAGCGCAACGGAGGTAACATCACCGTGAACGTGACGGAATTCGCCGACGACGAGATGAAGCAGATGCCTGCAATCAGCGAAGTGAAGCAGATAGGAGTTACGCTGCCGGCGCTGAAGGGTTGCTATTTCTACTGCAAAGGCACTGGAAAGCGCATGCGCGACCTGGCACGCCGTCCGATGGACAACGGCAGCGTAATCCGCATCCTCGACGACTGCGCGAGCTACGTGATAATAGCCGACAACGCCGTGATGCCGACGAGTGAGCTGCCGTCGCACCTCACCGTACACGCCCACCTCATCGAGACTGGCTCCAGCTACAAGGCCACCGTTCATACCCACCCGATTGAACTCGTGGCGATGAGCCACAACCGCAAGTTCCTGGGCAAGGACGTGCTGACAAACATCCTCTGGAGCATGATTCCGGAAACAAAGGCATTCTGCCCGCTGGGCCTCGGCGTAGTGCCCTACGAACTGCCAGGTTCCAACTCCCTGGCCGATGCCACCCTCAAGGAGCTTGAAGACTACGACGTGGTATTGTGGGAGAAGCACGGCGTATTCGCCAAGGGTCTCGACGTGATGGACGCCTTCGACCAGATTGACGTCCTCTCCAAGAGTGCCAAGATATACATCGATTCCAGGTGCATGGGCTTCGAGCCGGAAGGCATGAGCCAGGAGCAGCTCCAGGAAATGACCAAGGCATTCAACCTGCCGAAATAAGAATACAGAGTTTAGAATGTAAAGTTTGGAGTTATCTTGAGCTGCAAGATTCAGAGTCGGAGAATTATGGATTCTGTTCTTCAATTATGAGAATTGCAGACAACAAATATTCATCTATGAGCAAAGCATTGCCTTCCTTCAAAAGGAGCAATGCTTTGCTTTTTTTCATATACAACCATCAACACCTTATTAATATATATTATCACGAGTTGACGGGTTGACAAGTTGACGAGTTGGCAAGTTGACGACTAATCATTATTCCGCAGAGACTCTGCCACCTCATATATCTCAAATATTCTTTTATCCGTAACAGTCTTATCCATATTCACACAGCACAAACCGGTACGCGTCAAGTCGCTGCCACTCGCCTCAACACGTTCTTTGATACACTGCCGAAGTTCCTCGTATGAATACCTCTGAATATCTACAGGGTTCAAGCGGATATTGAAAAACGTCTCCGGCAGATACTTGCGCAGCAGAGCCACGTCTCCGCCCCATCCCACATCAAGAAACGTCAGACGCTCTATTTCGCTAAATGCCGAAGCCATGCGATGAGGATCCTTACCACAGTAATGGATACCGTATGGTGCATGGCGCAGGCTCCACTCTTTATCGATGGACAAGAAGAAACGACGATAGTCCTCCTCTGAAATCATCGTATGGCTACATTCCGAATGAATAGCCACAGGATAGTCAAAGAGCCTTGCGCTACGGTTCACGGAGATTGACGACGAACCGGTATTCGTCTGTACATACCACACAAACTTGTCTATCACCTGAGCAATCTTTCCGAAGAATACAGCAGCTTTCTCCGGCTCCATCACCATGTCGGTGAAGATTTCCTCACCGCGCACATCAATAGCCAGATTAAGTACTCCTCCCCAGTTGATGTCACCCACCACATATCCGTATTTTGCTTTCAGCCCATCCACAAGATCAACAAGCCTTCTAAAAGCCCTTGAGCGGAAAGCATCCTCCACCTCGAAATCAAGAGATTCCTTGTGGGCACAAATCACTTGTGGTGGCGCATCATCATAATACTCCACCTTACATCCGAGCATCTCCGAAAGCAAATAGCCCGATGCAAGATGTACAGCACCTATCTGCGGCAAATCCTTGAGATGATCCTCGCCGAGTCCGAGGCTGCCGAAGCGTTCGTACAGCACCTGCTCCATTTTCCTTTCGTCCTCCACTCTCCTTCTTGGATCATAGAAGAAACTCTCATCAAACGAGATGCCTGCATTCTTATGCCACCAATCCGGGTGGAACACTATATCTACGGGAAGTTCCCTACTGCAAATCTTTATCATATTACTATCCTATACCTTATTGTAAAGAAGAAAGTGTTCTGCAAATGTACTCATTACATGGATAAAAAGCTATCCATACTGCCATATTCTTTTATTCAAGCTTATGAATTAGAAGAAATCAATAAAAACAAAGTAAACAACAAGTGCCATTTTAATTCAGCTTAACCCTGTAACTTGCGTCGTATCTATATGAATTACTCCAGTACTCTTACGGAGATTACTCCAGTACTTACATGAGAGTACAGGAGAACTTGGCGGAGAGTACTGTAAGAAGTATGCCTTTAACTGATCATACGGTCAGTCCTTGACATCGGACGGGGTGTCCGTTTGCGTCTTCGGCCAGTTCACGAGGAAAAGTTTCTCCGTGGCACGGGTGAAGGCGGTGTAGAGCCAATGGATGTAGTCGGGAGTGAGCATGTCGTCGGTCATGTAGCCCTGGTCCAGATAGATATGAGCCCACTGACCGCCCTGCGCCTTGTGGCAGGTCACGGCATAGGCGAACTTTATCTGCAAGGCATTGTAGAACTTGTCCGTGCGTACATGCTTCATGCGGTCGGCCTTCAGGGGGATGTCGGCATAATCGGCGAGCACGCCCTCGAATAGTTTCTCGCCCTGCTCGCGGGTCAGCGACGGGGCTTCCGACTGCAAGGAGTCGAGCACGACGGTGGCGTCAAGTTCGTGGTTGTCGTAGTCGGGGAACTCAAGGGAGAGGTCGGCAAAGCGGAAGCCATACAGCTCCTGGATGTTGCGCACTCGGCGGACACGGGCACGGTCGCCGTTGGCGATGAAGGAGAAAGGCCGGGGATTCTGGGATGATTGTAAAGCATTGTCGGTCTGAGGCGTCCGGTCTGTCCTGTCATCCCCTGCCCAATGATAATTGTTTCTGACAATCATCAGCATATCGCCGGGCGTAAGCTCCTCCTCCCTGCCGAGCACCATATTCCGGATACCGTTGTTGTAGACGTTGGCGCGCTTGTTGCTGCGCGTCACCACCATCGTCTCGTCCTGTCCCACCTGACTGTAACTGCCCGCCAGACTCTCGATAAGCTCGTCGCCCGGCACCATCACGATGTCGGCAAAGCCGCGGAAGCGGATGCGCGGCAGCTGCGTTATCTCGTCGTGGGTTATCATCTGGCGGATGATGTTGGCGTTGTACAGGATGCCCGAGTCGGCGGCCTGGCGCAACACTTCGTTCATGTCCACGGCATACATGTCGAGAGCGTAAGCCCCGGCTATCATGCCGCTCATCAGGGCGGGCGACTCCTCCTCGCCCACGGGCGGCAGCTGGGCACGGTCGCCCACAAGCAACAGCCGGCAGTTGTCGCCCGAATATACGAATTCCATCAGGTCGTCGAGCAGACAGCCGCTGCCGAACTGTCCGCCGCCCGAGGAGAGCGAGTCATTGGATATCATCGAAGCCTCGTCGACTACGAAGAGCGTGTCGCGCTGCTTGTTGAAGTTCAGGTTGAAGCCCGTCATGTCTCCCGTGAACGCCTTCTGCCTGTATATCCTGCGGTGGATGGTGTAGGCAGGCATCCCGGCGTTGAGCGACAGGACCTTGGCGGCGCGCCCCGTGGGGGCAAGCAGCACGATGCGCTGCCGGAGTCCGGTGAGCGCACGTATCATTGCCGCCGTGAGTGATGTCTTTCCCGTTCCGGCAGAACCGCACAATACCATCGCCGGACGGTCTTCGCGACTGGCCATGAAGCGGCAGAAGGTCTTCGCCGCCAGACTCTGTTCCGCCGTGGGCGTGAAGCCGAACTTATCTATAATAAGGTTATAAAACTCGTCAACAGTCATTATTTTTGCCAAAGTTTTGATATTATGAATAAAATGCCGTAATTTTGCATAAAATGGCATCATACGCCACAAAAGTAATTAAAAGATTTGTGGAAGGCAAACGAAATATGGTAAAAATCAAGCTTAATCATATTCTCTCGGCAATCGCAGCCATTCTGGCGGTGCTCTGCTTCTTCAGCATCTATTCGCCGGTACGCTTAGGCAGGGAGAAGGCGGAGCGCGAGGCAGCCGTGAAGGCGAAGCTCATGGAAATACGCCGGGCGGAAGAGGCTTTCAGAAAGGCTAACGGCGTGTATGCCGGAAGCTTCAGCCAGCTCGCAGGGGCGGATCTGCTGGCAGACTCAATGCGCTACGTGCCGTACGGAGGGGGCGCAGAGTTCGAACTGTCGGTGACGATAAGCCGCGGGCAGTCGGGCAGCATGACACCGCTGATGGAATGCGGCGCACCGTATGAGTCATACCTCAACGGGCTCGACGAGAACCTGATAAGGGAACTCACGGAGAAGGCAGACGAGAAGGGGGAATACCCCGGACTGAGAATTGGAGACACCACAACACCTAACGACAATGCAGGAAACTGGGAATAACATAATACAAAGAAACGAGAGGCTCACCGTGCGCGTTGGGCAGAACTCGCTGTGCTTCGCCTACGACAGGGAGGGGAAGGGAGACTTCGTGTTCGTGCCGTACAAGGCGAAAAACGGCATTTCCATGGCGGCTAACCTCAGGGAGGCGCTGAAGGACGAGACTCTGAACATCGGGAAATGGAGAAAAGTGAAAGTGCTGATAGACTCCCCCGTGATAATGGTGCCGATAGACGAATACAGCGACCAGAACAAGGAGCAGCTGTACAACTATACCATTACGGGGAAGGAGAACTCCGCCGTGCTCGCCACGATACTGCCTTCGGTAAGCGCCGTGGCGCTGTATGCGCTCAACAAGGACCTGAGGCTTGTGCTGACGGACAACTTCCAGGACATCAAGATCCATCCCGTTTGCGCATCGATGTGGCAGTACCTGCAGCACAGGAGCCTGTCGGGCACAGCGCAGAAGCTGTATTGCTATTTCCATGACGGGAAGATGGATGTGTGCAGCTTCATGAAGAACCGCTTCCGCTACGCCAACGCATTCCAGACCACCCACCCGAGCGACGTGACGTATTTCCTGCTCTCCGTATGGAAGCAGCTCGGCATGGACGCGAAGAAGGACGAGGTGTATCTGATGGGCGACTTCCCGGAATACGACACGCTGACGGAGAACCTGAAGCAGTATCTGGCAAACGTGTACAGGATAAAGCCGTCGGCCGACTTCAACCGCCATCCGCTCACAAAGACAGACGGCGTGCCGTTTGACCTCGTGGCGGCGCTGCTGAGATAGGAGGAAATGAAACAAGACAAGAAAGAAGACGATGAGAATAATAACAGGACAATATAAGGGACGACGCTTCGAAGTGCCACGCACGTTCAAGGCGCGCCCGACAACGGATTTCGCAAAGGAGAACATCTTCAATGTGCTCAACGGATACCTGGATTTCGACGGTATCACGGCGCTCGACCTCTTCTCCGGCACGGGCAGCATATCGCTCGAACTCGTGTCGAGAGGATGCCGCCAGGTAATCAGTGTGGAGGCAGACCGCGACCACCACGCATTCATCAAGCAATGCGTGAAGAAGCTCGGGGCGGACAACTGCGTGACGATACGCGGCGACGTGTTCCGGTTCATCAAGGGATGCAGACAGCAGTTCGATTTCATCTTCGCCGATCCGCCATACGCTCTGCCCGAGCTGCACGGCATTCCGGAACTGGTGTTCAAGGCCGGCATGCTGAAGGAGGGCGGAGTGTTCGTGTTTGAACACGGCAAGAAGGACGACTTCTCCGACACCCCGCACTTCATCGAGCACCGCGAATACGGCAGCGTGAATTTCTCCATCTTCACAAACGAGGGGAAGGCAGGTGCCGGCGGCAATGAAGGAAAGGAAGAACAGGAAGACAACAAGGATCCGGAGGAAGGAAAGGAATAAAAGGCAGTGATAGACCACGCAACCATAGAAAGAATCAAGGACGCCGCAAACATCGTGGATGTGGTATCGGAATTCGTCTCGCTGAAGAAGGTCGGGGCGAACTACAAGGGTCTGTGCCCGTTCCACAACGAGAAGACGCCGTCGTTCTACGTCTCCCCCGCCCGCGGCATCTGCCACTGCTTCTCATGCGGCAAGTCGGCAAACCCCGTAAGCTTCATCATGGAGCATGAGCAGATGACCTATCCCGAGGCACTGCGCTGGCTCGCCAACAAATATCACATCGAAATCCACGAACGCGAGATGAGCGATGAGGAGAAGAGGGAGCAGAACGACCGCGAGAGCATGTTCATCGTGAACAAATGGGCGATGGACTATTTCCACGACATACTGCTCAACGACGTGGACGGCAGGGCCGTGGGAATGCAGTATTTCCGCAGCCGAGGCTTCCGCGACGATATCATAGAGAAGTTCCATCTCGGATTCGCCCCAGCCGAAAGGACGGCAATGGCACGTGCCGCCCTCGACAAGGGATTCAACGAGAAATACCTTCTCTCCACCGGACTCTGCTTCAAGCGCGACAACGGCGAACTGATGGACAAATACTCCGGCAGGGTGATGTTCCCGTGGCTGGGAGTGAACGGAAACGTGCGCGCCTTCGGCGGACGACTGCTCGACTCGCGGACCAAGGGAGTGCAGCAGAAATACATCAACTCATCCGATTCGGAGATATACCACAAGGAGAAGGAACTCTACGGCATCTACCAGGCAAAGAAAGCAATAGCCAAGGAGGACTGCGTATATATGGTGGAGGGATACACCGACGTGATATCCATGCACCAGTGCGGCATAGAGAACGTGGTGGCAAACTCCGGTACGGCGCTCAGCTTCCACCAGATACGCCTGCTCCACCGCTTCACGAGCAACATCGTGCTCCTCTACGACGGCGACGCAGCTGGAATCCATGCCGCCATGCGAGGCATCGACATGCTGCTGGCAGAAGCAATGAAGGTGAAGGTGCTCCTGCTGCCCGACGGCGACGACCCCGACAGCTTCGCCCGGAAGCATACGGCAGACGACTTCAGACAGTATATCCTCGACCACCAGATGGACGTGATAGAGTTCAAGACGAAATTCCTGCTCAAGGGCGTCACAGACCCGATAAAGCGTTCGGAGGCGATAAGCAGCATCGTGAAGAGCATCTCGGTGATAGAAGACCAGATAGTGCGCGCCACGTACCTGCAGGACACCGCCCACCGCATAGGAATCAACGAAGCCACACTCATCGCCACGATGAACAAGTTCATACGCAGCGGACAGGAAGCGCAGGCCAAGGAGCAGCTGCGGCAGCAACAGCAGCAGGGACAAGCCGACACCCGACAGGACGGACAGCAAGGTCCGCAAGGACAAGTCCCGGGCCGGCAACCGGAACCCCTGCGCCCCGCAACACCGCAGCAGCAGGCGAAGAAGGTGGAATACATGCTCGTGCAGGCCGTGGTGAGACACGGCGAACAGATAATCTACGACAATGTGGAGACCGCCGACGGACAGACCATGTCGCTCAACGTGGCGCAGTACATAGGCTACGACCTCGGAGCTGACGAACTCACATTCTCGCAGCCCGTATACAACAGAATCCTGCAGGAGGCCGTGGACCACAGTGCCGACCCTGGCTTCAAGGCCGAGGAATATTTCATGAAGCACCCCGACATGGAGGTGAGCAAGGTGGCAACGGAGATGTCGTTCGACAGGTTCCAGCTCCGCAAAGGGGCGAAGCTGCGCACCGGCGAGGAAGTGCTCCGCGACCAGGTGGTACATCTCGTGCTCGATTTCCGCAAGGACTACGTGATGGAAAAGCTCAAGAAGCTGAAGACCGAAATAGCCCAGACCACAGGCGACGACGAAAGGATGATGACACTGCTCAAGGAATACCAGGAGATGCAGACCCTGCGCAACACCATCGCCAAGGAACTGGGAAATGAAATAATAGTATAAAAAGAACCGACAGGCTTATGATATACCTCTATTGGATACTGTTCATTGCCTATTCGGCAATAGTAATCGGCACGATAATCACCGTGCTCATGGACAACCGTCAGCCCGTGAAGACCATGGCATGGGTAATGGCCGTGATGTTCATGCCAGTGGCAGGGGTAATCCTCTATTTCTTCTTCGGGCAGGACACGAGGAAGGAGAAACTCATAAGCCAACACAGCCTGAACCTGCTCACCAAGAGTTCGATGCTCGAATTCGCCGTACAGAAAGGACTCGTCGTGCCCGAGGAGAACAAGACCCTCGTCAAGCTCTTCGCCATGCAGAACTGGGCGCTGCCCTTCAAAGACAACGAGGTGGACATATACACCGACGGATATTCGTTCTTCGCCTCGCTGATGAACGAAATCGGCGCAGCCCGCAAGTCGATACATCTCGTCACGTATATCATGGAGGCGGACCCTCTGGGCAATCTCGTGGCCGACATGCTGATAGACAAGGCACGGGAGGGTGTGGAGGTGAGACTCATCTACGACGATGTGGGCTGCTGGAACGTGAGGGACGAATTCTTCAACCGCATGCGCAAGGCTGGCATAAAGGTGGAGACATTCATGCCCGTGCGCTTCCCTGCCTTCACCAGCAAGGTGAACTACCGCAACCACCGCAAGCTCTGCGTCATCGACGGCAAGGTAGGCTTCATCGGCGGCATGAACATCGCCAAGCGCTACATCACGGGCAACGGCAAACAGAAATGGCGCGACACCCACATGAGGATACGTGGCGGCGCCGTGTATGCCATACAGAGGGCATTCCTTGTGGACTGGTATTTCGTGTCGGGCAAGCTTATCTCCAACCGCAAATACTATCCGGAACTCGACGGCACAATAAAGAACGACAGAATCATACAGATAGTGACGAGCAGTCCGGTAAGCCCATGGCCCGACATCATGCAGGGCTACGTACGCATACTGCTCGAGGCGCGCCGCTATGTGTATATGGAGACCCCCTACTTCCTGCCCACGGAGACCGTAATGTCGGCAATGCGCATCGCCGCTCTCGCCGGAGTAGACGTGCGCATCATGATTCCGCGCCACGGCGACGCAAAGTTCGTGGAATGGGCAAGCCGCTCCTATGTGTTCCAGACCATACAGGCAGGCGTGAAGGTATATCTCTACCGCACCGGATTCAACCATTCCAAGCTCCTCGTCTGCGACGACAGCGTATGCACGTGCGGGTCGACGAACATCGACTTCCGCAGCTTTGAGAACAACTTCGAGGCTAACGCCTTCATCTACGACCGCGAAACGGCGCTCCACGTAAAGCAGATATTCATGGACGACGTGGAGCACTGCATGTTCGTCACCGAGAGGATGCTGAACCACAAGCGCCCGTTCTTCAAGCGCCTGTGGGAATCGCTCGTCAGACTGCTCTCGCCGCTGCTGTAATTACTGTAACAGAGGCAGGCCGCCGTTGATTGGCGGCTGCTTTCATGATGCTAAGACAACAGGCGCAGAGGAAGAAATGGAACAACCGGACAGGACAAAGAGAAGAATCCAATAGAATAAAAGAAAAACATAATAAAGCAATAGAAACAAAGAGAAACAGATGAAAAAGAATGAGATCTGCTATGTGGCAGCAGTTGCAGTGATAGGCGTATCGCTCCTTTTGGGATTCGCCGAAGAAGTGTTCGGACTCAACCTGGACGGAATGGGCTGGATGGCGCATTGGGTGTCATCGCCCGTGGCATTGGCCATCGGTTTTGCCTTCGCCCTGCTGGTGGGCAAGGCGTTCCCCGACTTCAACAAGAAGATGTCGAAGAAACTCCTGCAGTATTCCGTCATCGGACTGGGATTCGGCATGAACGTGGACAAGGCACTCGCATCGGGCAGCGAAGGAATGATATTCACCATAGTGAGCGTCTTCGGCACGCTCGCCCTCGGCTGGCTGTTCGGCAGGAAACTGCTCGGCGTGGATTCGCAGACGAGCTATCTGCTCAGCTCCGGCACGGCAATATGCGGCGGTTCGGCGATAGCAGCCGTAGGTCCCATCATCCGCGCCAAGGCCGAGAGCATGTCGGTGGCTTTGGGCGTGGTATTCGTGCTCAACGGCATTGCGCTCTTCATCTTCCCCTATATCGGCGACGCCCTGGGCATGACGATGAAGCAGTTCGGCATGTGGGCGGCGATAGCCATCCACGATACGTCGTCGGTGGTGGGAGCCGGTGCGGCATACGACCAGATGCACCCCGAACTTGTAGCGTCGCAGGGCGTCAGCGCCCTTGAGGTGGCAACAACGATAAAGCTCACCCGAGCCTTGTGGATAGTGGTCCTCGCCCTTGTCACCCCGTATTTCTTCCGCCGTTCGCTCGCCCAGGCCGACGGCAGCCGCAAACCGTGGTACAGCAGCGTGCCGCGCTTCATCGTATGGTTCATCGTGGCAATCCTATTCAATACATACATCCTCAGCAACGCCTCGCTAATCGGCGACGGAGCGGCGGCTGCCGGCAGTCTGTTCAGTGGTGGCGTGAACAAGCTTGCCAAGCATCTCATCACGCTCTCGCTTTTCTTCATCGGAGCCTCGCTCACCCGCGAGACGCTGCGCAGCGTGGGCATCAAGCCCCTCATCCAGGGCGTACTCCTCTGGATAAGCATCAGCTGCGTCAGCATGGCATACATCTTCTGGGTGGAATGATTCCGGAGGGGAAAAGTATGCCGTGTAGTCCTCCTTGATGATGTTGAGCTCTTTTCGCGGCAGACTCCCGTCGGAGCCGACGTATGGTTTGGTATAACTCTCGGGGATGGATATGGTAGGCATGTATTTCTTTGACAATTCACAGCCTTTAACGTTTCCAAACGGTTTGCTTAACACGCAGACTTTACGCTTTTCGATGGATAAAAGCATTGAAATGCATGAAAACATCATCAGACGAACGGCAAAACCGGGAAATACGCCAACAGGAGGTTGTCAGACTTTCTTCGTTCTTTACATTTTCCGCCTTGAGAGCAAAATCACACCCGCCTTGGTGATGTGCTTCTCAGGGAGCAAAGCTATGCTTTTCGGGGAGCAAAGCTATGCTTCTCTCCAAGAAAAGCTATGCTTTGCTCCGAATGAAGCGATGCTTCATAACCAGGATACAACATATTCCCTTGATATATAAGCATTTAAGGAAATGTGACAAAATCCGCATATTTCCCCGAAAAAAAACTTTCAGTCAGAATTTTCCAATTATAAAGCGTTCGTCCGCCGCAATTTTAACATCTCTATGTTAAAGCTTCTTAATACAGGGGACGGAATTATTAAGGGTTCAGATCTGATTGCATGCATGAAACAGAGTTTTATGTAGAACAGATGATTTTACATGCGGAACAAGAAAATGTTCCAAAATTCTTATTAAATAGCGAGTGTTTCTTATTAGGAAATGGAGTTCCTGAAAATTAAGTTAAAACAAGACAATAATGGTAATAATAGCGTACAGATATGAATAATAATGTCTAATTTTGCAACGTGAAAACTTAAAAACGATTTTCAGTTTTCATAAAGAGCCGGATGAAAAGTGACAATTTAAGGCTATGGTGAGGGCGGAGAAGCCCCTTATATATATTATATTAGGTGAAAAAATAATCAGATAAAATCAAATATTTACGAATAGGTATGAACAAAAAAAGTAATCTATTGATTCTGCTTTTTGCTGCAGCCATGATGGTTGCATCATGTGGAAGCAAGAAGCAGGGCGGAAAACCGAATTTCGGCGACGACGAATATGCGGTAAGAACAGTGAGCGGCCAGAGCACAGAGCTGCAGACCACCTACCCGGCTACGGTAAAGGGAGTGCAGGACGTGGAAATACGTCCGAAAATTTCAGGATTCATCACAAGACTCTGCGTACAGGAAGGACAGACAGTGAAGAAGGGCCAGTTGCTCTTCGTCATCGACAACGTGACATACGCTGCTGCCGTGCGTCAGGCAAGGGCTGCCGTAAACTCAGCAAAGGCTCAGCTCAACACGGCTAAGCTTACTTATACAAATAATGAGAAACTTTTCAAGAACAACGTAATCGGTTCATACGAACTGCAGTCTGCCAAGAACACTCTTGAGGCTGCATACGCAGCCGTGGCACAGGCCGAGGCAAACTATGTTACAGCAAAGCAGAACCTCGACTTCTGCTACGTGACCAGTCCTGCCAACGGTGTCATCGGCGACCTGCCATATCGTGTAGGTGCTCTCGTAAGCGCTTCAAGCCAGCAGCCGCTGACTACGGTGTCTAACATCGGTTCGATGCAGGTTTACTTCTCTATGACAGAGAAGGACCTCCTCGACATGACAAAGGGAGTGGGCGGCATTCATGCTGCCATCAAGGACTATCCGGCTGTGAAGCTGAAGCTCGCCGACGGTACTCTCTATGAGCACGAGGGCCGTGTGGCTGCCGTGAGCGGAGTGATTGACCCGACAACAGGAACCGTTTCCATGCGTGCCGACTTCCCTAACCCTAACCATCTGCTCAAGAGCGGAGCATCGGGAAGCATCGTGGTGCCTCACCACACGTCTTCGGCAATCATCATCCCGCAGGATGCCGTGGCCCAGGTGCAGGACAAGTATTTCGTATACGTAGTTGGCTCTGACAACAAGGTGAAGTATACTCCTGTGACCGTCAACCCTAACAACGATGGCAAGAACTATATCATCGACGGCGGACTGAAGGCAGGCGACCGTATCGTGATGAACGGTATCTCGGGTCTGACCGACGGACAGAAGATCACTCCTATCACAGAGGCACAGTATCAGGAGAAACTGAAGAAGACCGAGGCTATGGGCGCTGACCAGAGCGACCTGAGCAAGCTGAAGAAGGATTTCGGAAAATAAGACAACAAGTAGGCTGGTAGACAAGGAATTTGCTGTAATCTGGCATGTTTACCCGTCACTCGTCAACTAAAAATATTACAACAAATGAGATTAGATACATTTATCAAGCGTCCGGTGCTCTCCACCGTGATCTCTATTCTGGTAGTGATCCTCGGTGTTATCGGACTCATATCGCTGCCAATCGAGCAGTACCCTAACATGGCGCCTCCTACCATCATGGTGCGTGCATCATATACGGGTGCCAACTCGCAGACAGTGCTCAACTCCGTGCTTGCTCCTTTGGAGGAGTCAATCAACGGTGTGGAGGGCATGACATACATGACCTCATCAGCAACCAATTCCGGATCCGCTTCAATCACAGTGTTCTTCAAACAAGGAATGGATGCGGACATGTGTCAGGTGAACGTGCAGAACCGTGTGTCGCAGGCATCGGCACTGCTGCCAGCCGAGGTAACAAAGGCCGGTGTGCAGGTGATGAAGCGACAGTCGTCAACGGTTATCCTCTTCGGTCTTACAGCCGACGATGACCGCTACGACGACAAGTTCCTCACCAACTACGCCAACATCAACGTCGTTCCTGCCATCAAGCGTGTGAACGGTGTGGGTGAGTGTCAGTGCTTCTCTCAGAAGGACTACACCATGCGTCTATGGCTCGACCCAGTGAAGATGAAGAGCTACGGACTGATTCCTACCGACCTGACGGGCGTTCTGGCACAGCAGAACATCGAGGCGGCACCAGGTTCCGTGGGCGAATCCTCAGACAATCAGTATGAGTACACCTTCCGCTACAGGGGTCGTCTGCAGACTCCGGAGGAGTTCGGCGACATGATCATCAAGTCTACTCAGGACGGACAGACAATCCGCGTGAAGGATGTGGCACGCGTGGAGATGGGAGCACTCTCATACTCTGTAGAGTCACAGAACAACGGTAAGGCATCCGTTACCATGATGGTGACCCAGACCGCCGGTTCAAATGCTACAGAGATTGCAACGAACATCAAGAAGCTGCTTAAGGAGCAGGAGGCATCAATGCCGCCGGGCATCCACTTCGATATCATGCAGGACGTTACGGAGTTCCTCTTCGCGTCAATCGAAGACCTTATCAAGACGCTCTTCGAGGCATTCGTCCTCGTGTTTATCGTGGTTTACATCTTCTTGCAGGACACACGTTCAACGCTTATCCCGCTGATTGCCGTGCCGGTGTCATTGATCGGTACGTTCTTCTTCCTCTATGTGTTCGGCTTCTCGCTGAACCTATTGACGCTCGCTGCCCTCGTGCTTGCCATCGCCATCGTGGTCGATGATGCCATCGTGGTGGTCGAGGCTGTCCATGCAAAGCTCGACCTCGGTTACAAGTCGGCAACGACAGCCTCTATCGACGCCATGAATGAGATTTCGGGAGCCATCATCTCCATCACCCTCGTTATGGCATCAGTGTTCATCCCTGTGTCATTCATGGGTGGTACGTCGGGAGCCTTCTATCGTGAGTTCGGTATAACGATGGCCATCTCCATCATCATCTCCGCCATTAACGCCTTGACTCTTTCTCCTGCGCTTTGTGCAATGTTGCTGAAGCCTAAGAACGAGGACGGTTCAGAGCGCAAGATGTCGATGGTAGACCGTTTCCATGCTTCTTTCAACGCAGCCTATGGAAAGGTGCAGGCTAAGTACACCAAGGGCGTGCGCCGCTTGGTTGAGCGTCCGGTTATCGCAATAGGTGCTGTCATTGTCGGTATCGCAGTAATGGCTGTACTTATGTCAACGACAAAGACAGGTCTTGTGCCTGACGAAGATACAGGTACTGTATTCTGTACCGTTTCCACTCCTCCTGGAACTTCAATGAAGAAGACCAACGAGGTTATGGACCAGGTAGACCGTATGCTTGCCACCAACCCTGCAATCCAGAGCCGTATGCGTATCACGGGTTACAACTTCATTGCAGGTCAGGGTTCCAACCAGGGTACGTTCATCATCAAGCTGAAGTCGTTTGAGGAGCGCCAGAAGCTGGAGGGACCATTGAAGTACATCGGCGTACACAACCTCGGTTCTACAATGGTGCTCGGTATGATATACAAGCAGACGGCAGCCATCAAGGGAGCTCAGATTCTTGCCTTCCAGCCGCCTATGGTGCAGGGATTCTCTGCAACAAACGGTATGACCTTCTCTATGCAGGACCGCACGGGTGGTGATGTGAATAAGTTCTTTGACGTTACCCAGAAGTTTATCGGCGAGCTGAACAAGCGTCCGGAGATTTCAAACGCCATGACATCATACAACACCAAGTATCCGCAGTATAAGATAGATATCGATGTGGCTAAGTGTAAGCAGAGTGGTATCGACCCAAGTTCGGTACTCTCCACCATGCAGGGCTACTACGGAGGTATGTATGCAAGTAACTTCAACTCTTACGGTAAGCTGTATCGTGTATATATCCAGTCTTCTCCTGAAGACCGTGCTGATTTGAAGAGTCTTGATAATATATATGTCCGCACGTCGTCTGGCGAGATGGCTCCTATCAATGAGTATGTCAACCTGAGCCGCGTATACGGTCCGCAGGAGATAGACCGTTTCAACCTCTTCACGTCTATCAACGTGAACGCCTCTGCAGCAGAGGGCTACTCTACTGGAGATGCCATCAACGCCATGGCAGAAGTGGCAAAGACCACACTGCCGGCAGGATACACATACGAGTTCTCCGGTCTGACACGTACGGAGCAGGAGTCAAGCAACTCCACAGCAATCATCTTCGTGCTCTGTCTCACCTTCGTATACCTGATTCTTTCTGCACAGTATGAGTCATACGTACTGCCGCTGTCGGTTATCCTCTCTATTCCGTTCGGTCTTGCCGGTGCGTTCATCTTCACCAACCTGTTCGGAAAGAACAACGATATCTACATGCAGATTGCGTTGATTATGTTGATGGGACTTCTGGCAAAGAACGCCATCCTTATCGTGCAGTTCGCCCTTGAGCGCCGCCGCACGGGTATGGCTATCTCTTGGTCGGCAGTGCTCGGAGCGTCAGCCCGTCTGCGTCCTATCCTCATGACTTCGTTGGCTATGATTATCGGTCTGTTGCCACTCCTGATGCCTTGGGGCGTAGGTTACAATGGAAACATGACCCTCGGTGCGGCAGCTGTAGGCGGTATGCTTATCGGTATGCTCTGCCAGATTATGGTCGTTCCGGCATTGTTCTATATCTTCCAGACAATTCAGGAGAAGATCAAGCCTCTCGAGTTTGAGGACGACAACGCCGATGTAAGTTCTGAGGTGAAGCAATATACCAACCCTTACGTGGCAGGAGCATTGCAGGACCAGATAGACAAGAGCTCAAAGAAATAAAAAGTAACTTCCAGTCTTCGGGAGTTCGTCGTAACGATTCCCGAAGATTTGGATATATAATAAATAAGGTACTTATATGAAGATTAAAAGTATTATAGCTTTCGCCTCTGCCGGATTACTTCTTGGCAGCTGCGGAATATACAACAAATACGAGCGTCCTGACGTAAATGTGAAGGGCTTGGTGCGCGACTCAGCGTCGACAGCCGACACACTGGCTGTCAGCGACACGACGAGCTTCGGCAACCTGCCTTGGCGCAGTGTCTTCACCGACCCGCAGCTGCAGTCGCTCATAGAGCAGGGACTTGCCCACAACACCAATATGCTCAACGCCGCACTCAACGTGAAGATGGTGGAGGCGCAACTTGAGGTGGCCAAGCTCGCTTTCGTCCCTTCATTCACTTTCTCTCCGCAGGGAGTAATCTCTTCGTGGGACGGCAACAAGGCTACAAAGACATATTCTCTGCCAGTGCAGGCAAGCTGGAGCATCGACCTCTTCGGCAATCTTCTCAATGTAAAGCGCAGCGCACAGATGTCGCTGCTCGCCACGAAAGACTATCAGCTCGTGGTGCAGACCAAGCTGATTTCCAACATCGCCAACATGTATTACACGCTGATGATGCTTGACAAGCAGTTGGAGATTGTTGACAACATGCAAAACCTTACGAAGGAGACATGGAACATCATGAAGCTGCAGAAAGAGTTGGGACGTGTAAAGGAGACCGGCGTGCAGAGCGCCGAGTCCAACTACTATTCCGTACAGGCACAGGCAGCCGACCTGAAGCGTCAGATTCGCGAGATGGAGAACTCTCTCTCCCTGCTGCTCGGTCAGCCGGCACAGACCATCAGCCGCGGCAAGCTTGAGAACCAGTCGCTGCCGTCGGAATTCTCCACAGGTATCGGCATACAGCTTCTGAGCAACCGTCCTGACGTGCATTATGCAGAGATGAGTCTTGCACAGTGCTTCTACAACACCAACCAGGCACGTTCCCGTTTCTATCCAAGCATTACCATCAGCGGATCGGGTGCTTACACCAACAGTGGTGGCGGCGGTATCGTTAATCCGGGCAAGATGCTTTGGAGCGCAATAGGAAGTCTCGTGCAGCCTATCTTCGCCAACGGACAGCTCATTGCTGGCTTGAAAGTAGCAAAGGCGCAGCAGGAGCAGGCATACAACACATGGCAGAACGCCGTGCTCTCGGCAGGCAGCGAGGTGAGCAACGCCCTTGTGCTTTATAATTCTTCCGACGAGAAGAGCAAGCTGGAGCAGAAGCAGGTGGAGAGTCTGACCAAGAATGTAGAGTATACAAAGCTCCTCTTCAACGAGGGCAGCAGCACATATCTTGAAGTTATTACAGCACAGCAGAGCCTGCTCAACGCACAGCTCTCCAAGGTTGCCGACGACTTCTATAAGATGCAGGCTGTGGTGAACCTCTACTACGCTTTGGGCGGAGGCCGCAACTAATTCAATCAAACCGAAGTGGGAGGTGGTGATACCATAAAGACTCCACACTCCTCACTCCACACTTTAAACTCAAAGAATATGATAAGTGAAAAAGCATATATAGCCCCTGGCGCAAAGATCGGCAAGAACGTTACAATCTATCCGTTCGCATATATCGAGGACGATGTTGTAATAGGCGACGACTGCGTCATCTTCCCTTACGTGAGCATCATGAAGGGAACCCGCATGGGCAAGGGCAACAAGGTTTATCAGAATACCGTGCTTGGAGCTGAGCCGCAGGACTTCAACTACAATGGTGACGAGACGACACTTGTCATTGGCGATGAAAACATCTTCCGTGAGAATGTCGTTATCAACCGTGCCACATTCAAGGATGGCGAAACCCGTATCGGAAACCGCAACTTCTTTATGGAAGGCGTGCATATCTCTCATGATACGAAGGTTGACGAATACTGTACATTTGGTTATGGAACAACGATTGCCGGTGATTGTGAAGTACACAGTGCGGTGATTTTCTCTTCTGGAGTCATCGTCAATGCCAATGTACGTATTGGTGGTGCGTCTATGGTCACAGGTGGTGTTCGCATAAGCAAGGATGTTCCTCCGTTCATCGTAGCCACCGACAACCCAGTGCGCTACGCCGGAGTGAACGAGACGCTGCTCCAGAACTCAGGAACGGAGCATAAGGTCATCGGACACATCGCCAATGCCTATCGTCTTGTGTTCCACGGACAGACAAGCGTCTTCGATGCCATCAACCAGATCAAGGAGCAGGTTCCGCCAGGTAAGGAAATTGATTCTATCGTTTCCTTCCTTGAGAGTACGAAGATAGGAATAATCAGTAAAATGTAATATCATACCTAATATTTTTTTCATAGCATGGTTTTTTATGGGGAATTGGCCGAGAGGTTAGTTCTCCATTTTTTATTGCAATCACAGGCGGCATTGATTGTTATCCCCATCAGTCATTGCACAGGAGACGGCAGCTTTGCATATCATCGACAGAAAACGGAACAGACTGACTGTCTGATATTCCGCAAAGTGTCGGAAATTGTAGCATTCTGACTGGATTATGTGTCAGAAAGTAAGGGAGTAAGACAAAACAAATTCCCCTGCAACATGCGAAGCCCTTCGGGTGCGCCGTGTTGCAGGGGAATCATCATATTCCGGTTATGGATGAAGCGAGGGGTCAGATTCTGTCGAATGCCTGCTTCATGTCGTCGATGATGTCGTCGATATGCTCCGTTCCGATGCTCAGACGGATAGTGGATGGAGTGATGTGCTGCTGCTCCAGTTCCTCAGGCGTCATCTGCGAGTGGGTCGTGGTGTATGGGTGGATTACCAGACTCTTCACGTCGGCCACATTGGCAAGCAACGAGAATATCTGCAGCGAGTCGATGAACCGCCATGCAGCCTCTTCGCCACCCTTTATCTCGAAGGTGAAGATGCTGCCGCCGCCGTTGGGGAAGTACTTGCAGTAGAGGGCGTGGTCGGGATGGGATGGCAGCGACGGGTGGTTCACCTTTGCCACCTTGGGGTGATTGGCAAGGAATTCCACCACCTTCAGTGCATTCTCCACGTGGCGCTCCACGCGCAGCGACAGCGTTTCGAGCCCCTGCAGCAGAATCCAGGCGTTGAACGGCGAGATTGCCGCACCGGTGTCTCTCAGCACTACGGCACGTATGCGTGTGACGAATGCCGCCTTGCCTGCCACGTCGGCGAACACCGCTCCGTGGTAGCTGGGGTCCGGCTTGGCGAGCGACGGGTATCGGTCGGCGTTTGCCTTCCAGTCGAAGGTGCCTCCGTCCACGATTATTCCGCCCAGGCTGGAACCGTGGCCGCCGATGAACTTCGTGGCGGAATGTACCACCACGTCGGCTCCGTGCTCGATTGGGCGGATGAGGAACGGCGTGCCGAAGGTGTTGTCCACGATGAATGCCACGTTGTGGCGGTGTGCCACTTCAGCCACGGCATCGAGGTCGGTCACGTCGGAGTTCGGGTTGCCGAACGTTTCGGCATACACCACCTTCGTGTTCGGCTTGATGGCAGCTTCGAGCGCCTCCAGGTCGTTCACGTTCACTATTGTGTGTGTGATGCCCTGCGTGGCAAGCGTGTGCGTGATGAGGTTGAACGAACCGCCGTACATATTGTCGGCCGCCACCACGTGGTCTCCTGCGGAGAGTATGTTCTGCAGCGCATAGGTCACAGCAGCCGCTCCCGAAGCCACGGCGAGTGCAGCCACGCCGCCCTCAAGCGCCGCCATGCGCTCCTCCAGTGCGCCCTGTGTGGGGTTGGTCAGTCGGCCGTATATGTTTCCCGCATCGCGCAATGCGAATCGGTCGGCGGCGTGCTGCGAGTTGCGGAATACGTAGGATGTGGTCTGGTAGATAGGCACGGCGCGCGCGTCTGTAGTCGGATCCGGCTGTTCCTGACCTACGTGTAGCTGTAATGTCTCAAAGTGAAGCTTCTTTTCTCTCATGGTCCTATTGAATTTATGTTTGTGAATATAGTTTTCAAGTGAGTGCAAAGTTACAAATTAATTCCATAAATCCACCTGCATCTTTCTTTTTTCTCAAATAATGCCGGAAAAGCGAGACAAATGAAGCCTTTCGCATTGCGGTATCTGGTTGCGCTTGGCGGAGGTTCGTTTGATTCCTCCTGGTCAACTCGTTTACTCGTCAACTTCTAATATATATATAAGGAGTAGAGGAAAAACACAACAAAATGCATGGCGGATTTTGAGGAATGGATAAAGTTTCATATATTTGTCAGCATAATTTGAAAAACAACCAGAAAAATGGAAAACAGAATAACAAGACTCTTCGGAATAGAATATCCGATAATACAGGGAGGAATGGTATGGTGCAGCGGATGGAGACTCGCTGCCGCAGTGAGCGAAGCCGGCGGACTGGGTCTGCTCGGTGCAGGGTCGATGCACCCCGAAACGCTGCTTGAGCATATTCGCAAGATGAACGAGGCCACACGGAAACCGTGGGGAATCAACGTGCCGCTGATGTATCCCGAAATCGACAAGCTGATTGACATGATAATCAGCGAGGGAGTGAAGATAGTGTTCACCTCGGCAGGCAGTCCGAAGAAATACACGGCAAGGCTCCACGAGGCAGGCATCACCGTGGTCCACGTGGTGTCGAGCAGCAAGTTCGCCAAGAAATGCGAGGATGCCGGCGTTGATGCCGTGGTGGCCGAAGGCTTCGAGGCTGGCGGACACAACGGTAGGGAGGAGACCACTACGATGACGCTGATACCACAGGTGAGGAAAGCCACCACGCTGCCGCTTATCGCCGCCGGCGGAATAGCCTCGGGCGAGGCGATGATGGCCGCCATGGTATTGGGGGCAGAGGGAGTGCAGTGTGGCACGGTGTTCGCCATGAGCCGGGAAAGCTCCGCCGCCGATGCCTTCAAGCAGCGCTGCGCACAGCTCGAAGAGGGCGACACGATGCTCTGCCTGAAGAAGATCGCGCCGACGCGACTTATCAAGAACCAGCTCTACGACTCCATCAAGGAGGCGGAAGACAAGGGGGCGACTGTGGACGAACTGCGCGGAATCCTGGGCAAGGCGGCTTCGAAGCGCGGCATTTTCGAGGGAGACCTCGATGGCGGCGAACTCGAAATCGGACAGATTGCGTCGGGCATCAAGGAGATACAGACGGCCGGAGAAATCGTGGCGCGCATGATGCATGAATATGCCGAAACAAGGGAGAGAATACTTAATTCTATATGATTTATAGGCTTTTATGGCGTAAGGATGAAATAAAATTGCTAAATTTGCACCTTATATAGATATACTAATAAAGGTATTAATAGCAAATATGGGAAAAATTATCGGGTCCGTCAAGAGGCTCTTCTCCCGTCGCAGCAAGGCGGCAGAAGAGCATGACTCAATGGGCGTTGTGGAGGACAGCCCCTATTACCCGTTCTGCTGGAGAGAGAAGGAAGACGGCGAATACGCCGTGGTGCTCTATCAGGAGGAGGAATACAAGACGGACATATTTGAAGAAAAGAAACTGCAAGGAAACGGTTATGACTGGGTGGCACTCTCGAAGAAACTCATCAGCGAGGAAATGCCCGGCGCGGAGGACGTTGTGAAGTTCGATCCGGAGGCAGACGTGTTCTATGCCTACTCCAGCGACAAGGACACGCTCTACCGCTTCATGACCTTACTAAAGGCACTGAGCGACGATGACGAAAGGATGGAAAGATACCTCGCCGGAGCACAGGCAGAAGCAAATCTTATATGATGGAAAACGGAAAAGGAAACATTCTCGGAAGCATTAAATACCCGCAGGACCTGAGGAAGCTCCCCGTAGAGAAGCTGCCGCAGGTATGCGACGAACTGAGGGAGGATATCCTGAAGGAACTATCGGTGAACCCCGGACATCTGGCGTCGAGCCTCGGTGTGGTGGAGCTCACCGTAGCTATGCATTATGTATTCAACACTCCGTACGACCGTATCGTGTGGGACGTGGGCCATCAGGCTTACGGGCACAAAATTCTGACAGGCCGATGCGACAATTTCTGTACTAACCGCAAGCTCAACGGACTGCGCCCGTTCCCCTCACCGGAGGAAAGCGAATACGATACCTTCGCCTGCGGACACGCCTCAAACTCAATCTCCGCAGCACTCGGAATGGCAGTGGCGGCGAAGAAGACGGGGCACGAAGACAGGCAGGTGGTGGCCGTAATAGGCGACGGCTCGATGAGCGGCGGACTGGCTTTCGAGGGACTGAACAACGCTTCGTCTACGCCGAACAACCTGCTCATCATCCTCAACGACAACAATATGAGCATCGACCGCAGTGTGGGCGGAATGAAGCAGTATCTGCTGAAGCTCAACACCAACGAGACATACAACAAATGGCGCTACAAGGTCGCCACATGGCTGCGCTCCAACGGGATGCTCGACGAAAACCGCCGCAAGGGAATCATACGGCTCAGCAACGCACTGAAGTCGGCGATAAGCCATCAGCAGAACATATTCGAAGGGATGAACATCCGCTATTTCGGACCCTTCGACGGCCACGACGTAGTGGAACTCGTGAGAACCCTGCGCCAACTGAAGGACATGAAGGGACCTAAGCTCCTGCATCTTCACACTATAAAGGGCCACGGATACGCGCCGGCAGAGAAGGCGGCGACGATATGGCATGCGCCGGGACGTTTCGACGTGTCCACCGGAAAGCGCATAAAGACAGACAACGGCAATGAACCGGCAAAGTACCAGGACGTCTTCGGCAACACGCTGCTCGAACTCGCCAAGGAGAACAAGCGCATCGTGGGCGTTACGCCCGCCATGCCCACAGGATGCTCCATGAACATAATGATGAAGGAGATGCCCGACAGGGTGTTCGACGTGGGTATCGCCGAAGGACATGCCGTGACCTTCTCGGGAGGAATGGCGAAAGACGGGCTGCAACCATTCTGCAACATATACAGCGCCTTCGCACAGAGGGCGTATGACAATATCATACACGATGTGGCACTGCTCAATCTGCCCGTAGTAATCTGTCTCGACAGGGCAGGGCTCGTGGGCGAAGACGGAGCCACACACCACGGGGCATTCGACATGGTGGCACTGCGCACCGTGCCGAACATCACTATCGCCGCACCGATGGACGAGCACGAGCTGCGCCGCCTGATGTATACCGCACAGCTGCCGGGCAAGGGTACCTTCGTGATACGCTATCCGCGCGGCCGTGGAGTGCTTGCCGACTGGCATTGTCCGCTCGAGGAAGTGGAAGTGGGCACCGGAAGGAAGCTGCGCGACGGAAAGGACATCGCAATCCTCTCCATCGGAGCCGTGGGCAACAACGCCGCAAAGGCGGTTGAAGGCATGGAACAGGACGGCGCCGTCGTCAGCTGCGCCCACTACGACATGCGCTTCGTGAAGCCGCTCGACGAGAAGCTGCTCAGAGAGGTGGCAGGAAAATTCAACAAGATAATCACCCTGGAGGACGGTTCGCGCGAAGGAGGCTTCGGGTCTGCCGTGCTCGAATGGATGGACGACAACGGGTATCACCCCGACATCGTGCGCCTCGGACTGCCCGACCGTTTCGTGGAGCAGGGCACCGTGGCCGAACTGCAGCATATCACGGGCATCGATGCCGACGGTATACGCAGGGCGGTGGAAAATATGACAAAGTAAAAAGAATCTGCTGAAATGAAAATCATCATTGCGGGAGCCTACGAGATCGGTTCGCATCTCGCAAAGCTCCTATCAAGGAACGACCACGACATCGTACTGATGGACGAAAGCGAAGAGAAGCTCGAGAACATCAGTCCCGACTACGACTTGCTCACAATGCACGCTTCGCCGTCGAGCCTCAAGGCTCTCAAGAGCGCAGGGGCGGAACATGCCGACCTGTATATCGCCGTGACGCCCGACGAGAGCATGAACATGAACTCATGCGTGATGGCAAAGGCAGTGGGGGCGAAGAAGACCGTGGCAAAGGTGAACAACTACGAATTCGTGGAGCCGGAGCTGACAAAATTCTTCGACAAGCTCGGCATCGACTCGCTCATATATCCTGAAAACCTCGCCGCAACGGACATCGTGAACGGACTGAAGATGAGCTGGGTGAGGCAGCGCTGGGACGTGCACGGTGGGGCGCTCGTCATGCTCGGAATAAAACTGCGCGAGACATGCGAAATCCTCAACCAGCCGCTCAAGGACCTGTGTAAGCCGGATTCACCTTATTATATAGTGGCCATCCGCCGCGACGGAGAAACCATCATTCCGCGAGGCGACGACTCGCTCCACGTGTATGACATGGCATACTTCATGGTGACGAAGCAATACATACCGTACGTGAGGAAAATCGTGGGCAAGGAGCATTACGTGGACGTGAAGAACGTGATGGTGATGGGAGGAGGAGACACCGCAATACGTGCGCTCAAGAACATGCCCGAATACATGAACGTGAAGATAATCGAGCGCGATGAGGCGCGGTGCGACTATCTGAACGAACATATTGACAACAGAAATGTGATGGTAATCAACGGCGACGGGCGCGACCTCTCGCTCCTCAACGAGGAGGGAATAAGGAACACGCAGGCCTTCGTGGCGCTCACGACAAACGCCGAGACGAATATCCTGGCCTGTCTGACGGCGAAGCGCATGGGTGTGAGGAAAACCGTGGCGGCTGTGGAGAACCTCGACTACGTGAACATGGCGGTGAGCCTCGATATCGGCACCATCGTAAACAAGAAGGCCATCGCCGCAAGTCGCATATACCAGATGATGCTTGAGACGGAGGTGGACAACGTTAGCTACCTCATGACAGCAAATGCGCATGTGGCGGAATTTGTGGCGCAGCCGCAGTCGAAGGTGACACGCAAGAAGGTGTTTGAGCTCGGACTGCCAAAGGGAGCCACCATCGGAGGACTCGTGCGCAACGGCGTGGGATACCTCGTGTCGGGAGGCACGCAGATCGAGGCAGGCGACATAGTGGTGGTGTTCTGCTACCATCAGCGCATGGACAAGCTGGAGAAATATTTCAAGTAAAAGATGATAAACCTCAAACTTATATACAAGGCGCTCGGTTCGCTTCTCTTCATCGAAGCGTTCATGATGCTGCTGTGTCTCGCCATGGCGCTCTTCTATGGCGAGGACGACGTGCTCGGATTCACCATGGCGATAATACTTATCGTGATGACGGCATTCGTGCTCAAGTTCAACGGCCGCGCCTCGACAAACAGCATGAACCGGCGCGACGCCTATCTGCTGGTCACGCTCACGTGGATTGTGTTCAGCCTGTTCGGTGCGCTGCCGTTCGTGATAAGCGGATACATCCCCTCATTCACCAACGCCTATTTCGAGACGATGTCGGGGTTCACCACCACCGGTGCGACGATTCTCGACAACGTGGAGGCACTGCCTCACGGACTTATTTTCTGGCGCTCGATGACGCAGTGGATAGGCGGTCTGGGTATCGCCTTCTTCACCATCGCCATCCTGCCCTCGCTTGTGGGAGGAAGCGTCAAGGTGTTCTCGGCGGAATCCACAGGACCGATAAAGAGCAAGATACATCCCAGAATTTCATCGAGCGCAAAGTCAATCTGGCTCGTATACCTGCTGCTCACCATCAGCTGCATCGTTTCCCTCTATCTGTGCGGCATGAGCGTGTTTGACAGCACCAACTACTCCATGAGCATCACCGCTACGGGAGGCTTCGCGCCATACAATGACAGTACGGGGCACTTCCATTCCGTGGCAATCGACAACGTGAACATACTCTTCATGTTCCTCTCGGGAACCAACTTCACGCTGCTCTACATGGCGATTTTCAGGCGTAAGGTGCTATCGCTGTTCCGCGATTCCGAGTTCAAACTGTATATCACCGTAGTGGCGACGGCTACGCTGGGAGTAACCTATTTCCTCGTCACTCGCAGCGATTACCCCGTGGGCAAGGCGCTCCACAACGCCCTGTTCCAGGTCGTTTCGTTCATCACCACCACCGGAGTGTTCAACGATGACGCCGGAAAATGGCACCACATCACGTGGGTCATACTCACCATCTGCATGTTCAACGGAGCCTGTGCGGGCAGTACGAGCGGTGGTTTCAAGAGCGTGCGTGGCGTGATACTATTCAAGCTCATCCGCAACGAGCTGAAGCGCGTGCTCCATCCCAAGGCTGTATTGCCGGTGAAGGTGAACGGACACCTTGTCAGCACGTCGAACCAGGTGACGCTGCTCGTATTCTTCGCCCTCTACATGGCATTGTGCATCTTCGCATATTTCTGTCTGATATGTATGGGAGTGGACAGCACCAACTCCATAACCATCGCCATGAGCTGCGCCAGCAACGTGGGCCCTACGCTCGGACTGGAAATCGGTCCGACGATGTCGTGGGACGTACTGCCCGACGTGGGCAAATGGATATGCTCCATACTGATGCTCATGGGCCGACTGGAAATCATCAGCGTAGTGGTTATCTTCACGCGGAGCTTCTGGAAGGACAGCTGATGCAATATTTTCCGATATTTTGAGTTATATAGATGAGGCTGGAGGCAGGCAGGACGCTTGCTGGTCTCGGAATGGATTATAACAAAAAACAAATTTTAGAAAAGGATGAAAAAATATCTCTTAATGCTTTTGGCTGCATGTGCAGTGGGTTTCTCCTCGTGCAGCGACGATGAAGGAGGAACAAAGGTGATGCCGCAGCTTGATCCGAACAATACGGATATCACCATGACGGCTACGGGCGGCACAAAGGCACTCACAGTGAAAAACGCCGTGGAGCTGAACATCACGTCGATCAATGACAAGACGGGTAATAAAGGCTCCGTTTCAAATGAATACTCCATCGGGAACGGCAAGCTGAAGGACTCGAAGAACGTTACCGAGGCTGGATGGTTCACGGCAGAAGTGGTAAAGGTTGACGGTGTGTACAAGAAAATCGTGTTCTCCGTAATACCGAACACAAGCACTGAGGCGTCGCGCGACAAATACATCCACGTGACCTGCGGCGGCAACCTCTATGGTCTCTCCATACATCTGATGCAGGAAAAGGCGGCAAAGCCTTCTGATTCGTCAGACAAGAAATAAAGACGCTGTCAGATTGTTCCGACGAAGGATACGGACAGATTCCGGCGGACAGGCAAAGCAGTAACCGGAACTGTCACAAACCGGTAATCGGAGCTTGCTTTGATTTTGTCTGACTTTATACACTAAATGAAAAAACAATACCGGCTGACTTGTCATTGCAAGTCAGCCGGTATCATATTATGTGGAAAACTTTCTTTCCTGTTACTCAGCGCGGAAATTCACCAGGTCCTCGGCGATGAAGCTCTTTACGTAGCAGCTGTGGCCGATAACCTCTTCCTCAGCGTGGCGCACGTAAACCTGGGCACTCTTTGCAAACAGCTCCGGTGCTGCCGTGGCGTCGCCGACGATGAGCAGAGACATGAGGATGTCGGCTGTCATATCGTAGAGACGGCGTGCGAGGAAGTCCTGAACCTCCTGGTTCTCGCTCTGCTTCACGTATTCCAGCGACTGCTCGTAGAGCTCTATCATCTTCTGGATGCGCACCTGCAGCGGCTTCAGCTCCTCTGCCACCTCCTTGGCGATCATCTCCTTCATGATGGTGAGGTATGTGCCGTTGGTGATGTAGCGGATGGCAGCCACAACCTGCAGCTGTGTCGTACCCTCGTAGATAGAGAAGATGCGCGCGTCGCGGTACAGACGCTGGCACTTGTACTCCATGATGAAGCCCGAACCGCCATGAATCTGAATGCAGTCATAGGCATTCTGGTTGGCGTATTCCGAGTTCATACCCTTTGCGATAGGAGTGAAGGCATCGGCAAGACGGGCATACTTTTTCTGCTCCTGGCGCTCCTCCGGAGTGAGCTTGCGCTCGCGGGCGATGTCATTGAGAGCCTTGTAGATGTCCACGTAGCGTGCTGTCTGATACAGGATGCTGCGTCCGGCATCGAGCTTCGCCTTTATCTTGGCAATCATGTCGTAAACGGCAGGGAAGTTGACGATGGCCTCGCCGAACTGCTTGCGCTCACGGGCGTAGGTGATGGCCTCGTTGTAGGCAGCCTGGCTTACGCCGACAGACTGTGCGGCGATGCCCAGACGTGCACCGTTCATCAGTGCCATCACGTATTTGATAAGACCCATGCGTGTGCTTCCGCAAAGCTCTGCCTTGGCGTTCTTGTATACGAGCTCACAGGTAGGAGAACCGTGGATACCGAGCTTGTTCTCGATGTGGCGCACGGTAACGCCGCCCTGGTTCTTGTCGTAGATGAACATGGAGAGTCCGCGTCCGTCGTGTGTGCCGGCCTCAGAGCGGGCAAGCACGAGGTGGATGTCGGAGTCGCCGTTGGTGATGAAACGCTTCACTCCGTTCAGCAGCCAGCAGCCCTCTTCCTCGCTGTATGTGGCCTTGAGCATCACGCGCTGCAGGTCTGAACCGGCATCCGGCTCGGTGAGGTCCATACTCATGGTCTCTCCGGCGCAAACGCGCGGGATATACTTCTGGCGCTGTTCCTCGCTGCCGAACTCATAGAGAGTCTCGATACAGTCCTGCAGGCTCCAGATGTTCTGGAATCCGGCATCGGCTGTGGCTACGATTTCCGAAGCCATTGAATACGGAGTGATAGGCAGGTTCAGTCCGCCGTAGCGGCGCGGCATTGAGATGCCCCAGAGTCCGGCCTTGCGTGTGGCGTCGAGGTTCTCGTAAGTCTTTGATGCATAGTGCATGCGTCCGTCCACGAGGTGTGGGCCTTCAAGGTCCACCTCTTCGCTGTTAGGCTCGAGGATGTTTGCGGCGATGTCGCCGGTTATGTTGAGCACCTGCTTGTAGTTCTCGATAGCGTCTTCGAAATCTACCGGAGCGTCAGCATACGTGTCTTTATCTGCGAAGTTGCGCTCTTTCAACTCCACTATTCTCTTCATTTCCGGATGATTCAGATAGAAATCAAACTCCGGATGGTCTGTATAATAATTTGCCATTTACTTTGAATTCTGCTTATAATACTTTATCAATTTCGGTACTACTTCCTCCACGGTGCCGTTGATTACGTAGTCGGCAATCTTGTTGATTGGAGCCTCGGGGTCGCTGTTGATGGAGATGATGATACCTGAATCCTGCATACCGGCGATGTGCTGGATCTGTCCGGAGATACCGCAGGCGATGTATACCTTAGGATGTACGGTGACACCGGTCTGACCTATCTGACGGTCGTGGTCCACCCAACCGGCATCCACGGCTGCACGACTTGCGCCCACCTCGCCGTGGAGCTCCTTGGCGAGCTGGAAGAGCTGGTCGAATCCTTCCTTGCTGCCCACGCCGTAGCCTCCGGCAACAACGATCGGCGCACCCTTCAGGTTGTGCTTTGCTGCCTCCACGTGGCGGTCGATTACCTTCACCACATAGTCTGCTGCAGGAACATACTTCGCCACGTCCATCAAAGCCACTTCGTGCTTTGCCTCGCCCTCATAGAGAGCTTTCTGCATCACTCCGCTGCGCACTGTGGCCATCTGTGGGCGGTGCTCAGGGTTTACGATGGTTGCAACGATGTTTCCGCCGAATGCCGGACGGATCTGATAGAGCAGGTTGTCGAAGTGCTTGCCGGTCTTCTTGTCGTCGAAGTCACCGATTTCGAGCTGTGTGCAGTCGGCAGTCAGTCCGCTTGTCAGCGATGAAGAAACCCTCGGTCCGAGGTCGCGGCCGATGACCGTGGCTCCCATTAGGCATATCTGCGGCTTCTCCTCCTTGAAGAGGTTCACGAGGATGTCGGTGTGCGGAGCCGAAGTGTAAGGGAAGAGTCCCTCGGCGTCGAACATGAAAAGTTTGTCTACGCCGTAAGGCAGAATCTGGTCTTCCACCTTTCCCTTGATGCCGGTTCCGGCAACGATGGCATGAAGTTCAACGCCCAGCTGGTTGGCGAGCTTGCGTCCTTTGGTGAGCAATTCCTGAGAAACCTCGGCAACCGTGGTATTCTCTATCTCGCAATATACAAATACGTTGTTCATCTTTTATCCAATAATCTTTTCGTCCAACAATTCCTTTACCATTCCCTCGATATCAGCGTCGCTGGCTGTGAGCGTCTTGCTCTCCTTAGCCTGGAACACGATATTCTTCACAGCCTTCACCTTGGTTGGCGAACCGGCGAGTCCGCACTGCTCAGGGTCTCCGTCCACGTCGGCCACCGACCACTGGTTGAGCGTCAGATACGGGCGCTCGGCATAGAGTTCGGCGTATGGCATGCCTTCGGTGCGCTCCAACGGCACGTTGGCACGCTTGTATTTCATCACGAGCTTGGCGTTGCACGGACGGCATGGTGCTGCACTTCCGTTCACGGTTATCACGATAGGCATCGGAGCCTCTACGGTCTCCACTCCTCCGTCGATATGGCGGCGGATGGTGAGTACTCCGTTCTCGCATTTCTCGATTTCCTCAGCGTATGTCACCTGTGAGAGTCCGAGCTTCTGTGCCACCTGTGGTCCCACCTGAGCCGTGTCTCCGTCGATGGCCTGGCGTCCGCCGATAACCACGTCTGCTCCGCCGATCTTCTTGATGGCAGTGGCGAGTGCGTAGGATGTGGCGAGGGTGTCAGCGCCGGCAAAGAGGCGGTCGGTGAGCAGCCATCCCGTGTCGGCTCCGCGATAGAGTCCCTGGCGGATGATTTCTGCTGCTCGTGGAGGTCCCATGGTTAGTATTCCTACTGTAGAACCAGGATTCTGGTCCTTCAAACGTAACGCCTGTTCGAGGGCGTTCAAATCTTCAGGATTGAAAATTGCAGGCAATGCGGCACGGTTTACTGTGCCTTCCGCTGTCATGGCGTCTTTGCCCACGTTGCGTGTGTCTGGTACCTGCTTGGCAAGTACGATGATTTTTAAACCCATATTATTAAATTAATATTGTGAAATTCAAGTATATAATACGTGCAAAAATACTATTTTTTCCGCTTTTGACAAAGAAAAGCATTGAAAAGCTAATCTTTTGCCACCTGTTTGTTTCATTTTATGTGTTATGTAACACAATCGGGGCGCTCCAGCCTGTCAAGCCGAAGCGCCCCGATTATATTGTCCAAAGAATCTCGTCAGCAATCAATTACCGGCATAATGTGGATTATGTCCGTCTGCTGACGACTGTCTTTTATTTCACTACCTTCACGGTCTTCACCTCTCCGTCGGTATACTTGATGGTCTGCACGAAGATTCCCTTCTCCGGTTCGGCTACCCTGCGTCCGCTCATGTCGGTGTATGTGATGCTCTCCACATTCTTGCCCTCAGAGCGTGCGTTGTCGATGCCTGAGGTGAAGCGCTCGGTGATGTCCGACTCGATTCTCGTGTCGCCGTCCACATATACCGCCTTGATGCCTATCTTGTTGAACTCCTTGTAGAAGTATACGAACTGCAGGTCCTGGTAAATCATGAAATCATAACCCACGGCACCCGAATTCTGCTTGTAGTCAATGTCATAGAACTGGTATGGGATGTCCGTCATGTCAGCCGCCAGGTTCTTGTAAACCGATGGGGTGAATGTCTGCAGCTCTCCGTCGAGATAGATGTTGTAGAAGATGTTCTTCTTGTTCATCTCCTTGCCGTCTTCCGAGAGGTTGCTGTTGGCGTAAGCTACGGCAATCATATTCTCCGAAGGGTTGTACAACATATCGAATATCATCGGCGCAGCCGGCTTGGCTGCCACGAATCCTGAATTCTTGAGCTTGGGGCGTTCGAATCCGGCAAGCGGCAGATAGCTGCTTGTACCCACGTTGACCATGAAGGTCTGCTCTGTCGACATGTCACCCGTCTCGGCGTTGTAGTCGAACACGAGGTTGTCGGCAAGCGTCGATGTGGTCTGGTCCTCCGACATGGTGAATGCGAGCATGTATTCATGCAGGTTGATGTTCTCGCCGAGCGATTCCATGCCGAGATACTGGCGCGCAGGGAAAGTAATCTTGTTTCCTGCCAGCGTACCCTTTATCCAGCAGTTGGTGTAGAACTTGCCGAGATACACGTCCGAGCCGTCGAAGATAACGCTCACTTCGGTGGTTCCCGTCTGCTCTCCCTCACTTGCATTGTCAGAAACGGGGTCCACGTAAGTCATTGTGTATGTAGTGGCTTTCAGCGAAGCGGCAGGCTGCACGGGTGTAGCCGTGATGACGCTGAACTGGTTCTCCCATGTGGCGTAGCCCATCCATGTTCCGCTCTCGTTGCCCATGCCGATTACGTCGTCCGGATTCACCTGCGTCAGCTTGTTGTCTGCCCATTTGAACTTCACGGTCTGCGAAGCCTCGTCGAGCATGAACTTCTTGTTTTCCGTATCGTTTATCATCTTCCAGGCGTAGCCAGTCAGTTCGTAGGCTGCTCCGCTGGCATCCTGCGTCTGGTTGTATATCACCTGCGGGAACTTGAATTCCACGTTACCCTCGGCGTCCAGGTCGCCCACAATCCATCCTGTGGAGAAGCAGAGCATAGGGTTCTTCATGTACAGTTTCTTTCCGTCGGAGGAGACCACGATGTCTCCTGCATAGGAGTCGTATTTCCTCTCGATGCCGTAGTCGAATCCGTTGCAGCTGCGCGACATGTTCTTGTAGAGCGTGCCCTCGGGCTGCGTCGAGATAATGTCAGAAACCGGAGGCAATGCAATGCCTTCCTTGGCCGTCACTTTCTGTCCGCCGTCGAGCGGAAGTGTCGTAGCCGTTGTTGCCATGGCGGTAGCCGTGGCGAACATCATGGCGATAAGTGTGTAAAATTTTCTCATAAGATGTTTTTCCGATTATATAATAATATTCTGATGCAGAAATAATGCAAATCGAATGCAGAACAACAAGCTTGCTTGATTGTTATGCAGAGATGCAGCTTATCTTTTGCAAAAATAAGCAGAAAAATGACACGAACCGAATAATTTGTCCGAAATGTTTGTTTTTATATATTATTAATGTTCGCCTGCGTAGAAATCTCCCCCTCTTTCAAACTTTTATGCTTTATTATTCTTAAGAAGACGGGTCTACTTATCTACTCGTCTACTTATCTACTCGTTTACTCGTCTACTTATATAAATAAAAAATTTTTTTTCTTTACCCTCACACCCTCACAGTCCGGCTGAAACGCCCTGTTTATCGGGGTTTCAATGGTGAGGGTAAATGTGAGGGTGTGAGGGTAAATGTGAGGGAACAACATCTTCCGATAATATATATATTACAGGAAGTTTTATCAAGAATCCGAGAATCATTACCTATTATTATATTGCCGCACATAGATGCGTGCATTTAGATACACCCTACATATCTATGACAGGGAAAAGATGCTGATGGGGAGCATTTTGAATACTGCTTGCGGGTTAATTATACAAAAAAATACAACATTTTATCGATATTGTTCGGTTCGTGTCATTTTTCTGCTTATTTTTGCAAAAGATAAGCTGCATCTCTGCATCAGAATATTATTATATAATCGGAAAAACATCTTATGAGAAAATTTTACACTGCAATCGCCATGCTGTTTGTTGCTACAGCAACCGCATTGGCACAAACACCTCTCTCGTCAGCACTTATGGCGGAGAAACAAGTAAACACATCGCTCAACAGATAGCGCACCGCAAAGGCTGAGCTGAAACTCGTGGACAACGGAAATGCCGCTGCCATGCGCCGCACACCCGCCAAGGCTGAGACACTGCCTACGGTGGACGACCTGATTGTGGAGCAGCCAAACGGAACGCTCTACCAGACATACAGGTCGTGTATGTCATATTATCCAGACGTCTTAGGCACGGGAGTACAGGAGGGCGAGATGGACGGACTGGTCTGCGAAATCGTGGTTTCAAACGACGGTAAGAAGATATATATGAGGAACCCGTTCGTGAACCTCGACAGCAAGACATGGCTCGTGGGAGACATGGACGCCGAGGGCAACGTGGAATTCAAGTTCCCGCAGATTATATACCGCGTGGCGGATGCTTCGGGCGAAAGCCTCGGCTATGCCTGGAAGATGAAGAAGGAGGCAGCTGAAGGCGGTACGGCCGTGAAGAAGGACGAGGAATCGCAGGTGATGAAGTTCAAATGGAGCAACCAGAGCCTCGTGCAGGTAAACGATGACGAGGTGCTCGGCATGGGCAACGGGGAAGGCGGATGGTTTGGTTACGGCACGTACAAGGCTTCATACTTCAAGTTTGGGGATGTGGCTCAGGAGCCAGACCGCCCGGGAATGGCCGAGGAGTGGCGCTTGTCTTATACAAGCGCCACGGAAAAAACCGCAAAGCAGGAGCAGGTGAGGGTTATCATTGAGGGTAACTACATCTGGGTGGGCGATATCTACCAGAAGGACTACTGGATTCTGGGTGCCATCAACGGCAACAAGGCTGTGTTCCCGATGCAGTATATGGGTGCAGATGCCGGCACATACAAGTATATGTGGCCTATCGAACTGCGCTCCGAGGGCGGACAGACCATGGCGTATGCCATCGACAACATCACGTTCGACTACGACGCCGCTGCCAAGAAGCTCTCTTCAGAATATGTACTCGCCGTGAACGTGGGCAGAAACAAGACGCAGATTGTGGAGGGATACATGTCTCCGGTAATCGAGAGTGTGGACTATGTGGTGGGAACACCGGCAAAGCCTGTGATCGATTATATCTTGCCGTTCGATTCCGACAAGCAGCAGCCTAATCTGGGTGGAGTGGTGTACGTGTTGAGCAATCTTACCACCGACGGCAAGGAACTTAACAACAAGAACATCTATTACAACATCTATCTTGACGATGAGCTGCTGACTTTCGACAAGGGCAATTATCCGTATATCGACAATGAGATGACCGATCTGCCTTACGGATACACGGACAAATTCTATAATCCGATATATCAGTATTATGGAGATGACCTGTATACCGATTCTAAAGACGGCATTACATATCAGAACGTGTATCTGAAGAAGAACTTCAATAAGGTGGGCGTGAAGGCAGTATACGTGGACGGCACCACAAGATATGAGTCTGAAATTACGGAATACGTAGTGACCGGTATCGACAACGCCGGCATCGACGAAGGCACGGAAGTGAAGGGCGTTTCCTATTCCGACCTCAGCGGCCGCACGGTTTCCGCTCCTGTCCACGGCATCTACCTCATGACAATGAAACTTGCCAACGGACAGAGCAAGACTGTCAAGGTAATCAGATAATCATTCCGCATATCATTTCTCTGCCGCAAGGGTGGCAGAAGGAAAAGGATAAAATAAAATTCCCTGCAAGCGATAAGGCTTGCAGGGATTTTTTTAATTCTTAATTCTTCATTCTTGTCTTTGGATTCCTACTCCTTTATCTTCTGCATAATCTGCTCCTCGAGCTCTTCACAGAGTTCCGGGTTGTCGCGGAGCAGGGCTTTGCTGGCGTCGCGGCCCTGTGCCAGACGGCTGCCGTTGTATGAGAACCATGAGCCGCTCTTCTGGATGATGCCGTATTCCACGCCGAGGTCGAGGATTTCGCCCACCTTTGATATTCCTTCGCCGAACATGATTTCGAATTCTGCCTTGCGGAATGGAGGTGCCACCTTGTTCTTCACCACCTTCACGCGGGTCATGTTTCCGATGACCTGGTCGCCGTCCTTGATTGCCGTCACACGACGGATGTCGAGGCGTACGCTGGCGTAGAACTTCAGGGCGTTACCGCCGGTGGTGGTTTCCGGATTGCCGAACATCACGCCGATTTTCTCTCTCAGCTGGTTGATGAAGATGCAGGTGGTGTTCGTCTTGCTGATTGTAGAGGTGAGCTTGCGGAGCGCCTGGCTCATCAGTCGTGCCTGCAGACCCACGTTGTTGTCGCCCATGTCTCCCTCGATTTCCTTCTTTGGCGTGAGGGCTGCCACGGAGTCAACCACGAGGATGTCGATTGCCGAAGAACGGATGAGCTGGTCGGCAATCTCAAGAGCTTGCTCGCCGTTGTCCGGCTGCGAAATCCACAGGTTGTCGATGTCCACGCCGAGCTTCTCGGCATAGAAGCGGTCGAAGGCGTGTTCTGCATCGATGAATGCCGCTATGCCTCCAGCCTTCTGACATTCGGCGATGGCGTGGATGGCGAGTGTCGTCTTTCCGCTGCTCTCCGGTCCGTAAATCTCTATGATTCTTCCTTTTGGGTATCCGCCCACGCCGAGTGCGGCGTTCAGCGCGATACTTCCCGTGGGTATCACTTCCACGTTTTCAATCTTCTCGTCGCCGAGCTTCATTATCGACCCCTTTCCGAAGTCTTTCTCTATCTTGGCCATGGCTGCCTGCAGGGCTTTCAGTTTTCCCTCCTGTGCCGCCGCCATGTTCTCGTCTGTCTTTGCCATATTTACCTTATATTATATATATGTATGTTTTGTTTATATTCTGTTTTCTGCGGGTAATGCGTAAACAGAGGTTTACGTTATGCAAATATACAACTTTTATTTTAGCTTATGCATAAAACCTGTCCTTAAAAGTGTGATGAACTACAAAATTTTCATTTCATCTCCACTGCGTTGCCGATACATCCGTTCGGCATCTGTATGTGTACGAGATTGCAGATGGTGGGAGCGATGTCGGTGATGTAGGTAGGATGGTTTGTCTTGCCGTGTTTCACTCCCCATCCCATCATCAGGAACGGTATGTGTGCGTCATACGGGTTCCATACGCCGTGGGTGGTTCCGCCGTCCACCTTGTCGCCATATACCTCATACCATCCTGGCTTCACGATGAGTTGGATGTCGCCGTTGCGCTGGCGGCAGTAGCCGTTTATCATCTTCTCCTTGATGTATGAGGGGACGGTGGCAGTGGCTGCCTTGTCCATGTCCACGGCGTAGGCGATGTATTCCTTGGTCTGGAAATAGTCCGTCACGTCTGTCTTCACCTTGTCGAGTTCGAGTCCGGCGTTGCTGATTGCGTCATGGTTGAGCACCACGCAGTATGACATGATAGCGCTGGCGAGATCGGCGGTCACGCTGTATTTGGTCTTCAGATAGTCGTTGAGCGCTGTCAGCTCCTTTCTGTAGAAGAACGGGCCGGATGGTATTCCGTGTTCCTGGTTCATCAGGATATTGTTGGCGGCACCATGGTCGGCAGCGAGGAACACGAGGTATTCGCCCTTGCCGATGGTCTGGTCGAGATAGCTGAAGAAATCGGCGAGTCGCCTGTCGAGGTCCACGAACTGCGTCTGTATGATTTGGTTGTGTGTGCCGTATTTGTGTCCAATCTTGTCGGTGGACGAGAAGCTGATGCATATCATGTCGGTCTCGCCCTGCTGTCCGAGCTTCTCGTTTGTGATGGCGTTCTTCGCCATTTCTATTGTCACTTCGTTGCCTGCGGGCGAATAGCTGATCTGGTCGCTGGTATATTTGCTCACGGTCTTGTTGTATTTCTCCACCCACGCCGGCAGCTGTTTCATATAATAGGTGCTCGAAACGAAGCGGCTCTGGTCGCTGTCAATCCAGTAGGCGGCATCGGCGGCATGTCCTGCCGGAAGGATTGCGGCACGGTCCTTGATGGATATGCCAATCACGCGCGACTTGAAGTCGGTGGCCACCTTCAGCTCGTCGCCGATGGTGGTGGTGAGGAGGTTGAGCGGCGACATCTGTCCTGACTTGCTTTTCGTGCCCACGCCCTGTACGGAGTTGTCGGCAGTGCAGTAGGTCTTCTTCCCGTCAAGCAGGAAGTTGTTTGCCTGGATGCCGTGGATTGACGGCACGGTGCCTGTATATACGGATGTATGGCCTACGGCCGTGATTGCAGGGATATAGTTTATCATTGTGTTCTCGCAATCGAAGCCTTCGTTCATCATGCGCTTGAAGCCACCGTCGCCATAGAGGTTGTAATAGCGGTGGAGGTAGTCCCAGCGCATCTGGTCTACCATGATGCCTACGATAAGTTTCGGTCGGTCTTGGGCGTATGTTGCCAAAGCCGCAAGGAATAGAATTGCTGATAGTAAAAGTTTCTTCATGATGATGAATGGTATTTAGTTATTATTGTTTGCTGGTGGGGTGGGGATTACAGGACTTCCCGGATACCTTGGACTTCCCGGACTTTTCGGAGTTGTCCGAGAGAGGTCCGGGATGTCTTGGTTATCCGATGATTCCCTATCTTGTCAGCGAGAATTTCAGACTCAGTCCGAAGTCCTGCGTAGTGGTCGGGTAGCTGCTGCTTGAAAGCAGCGGAGTGTTCGTCTGGCGGTCGTAATAGAAGCTCATGGTGAGGAGTCTCGACAGGGTATAGTCTGCTGCAAACGAGAGCTTGAACGCCGAGTTGCCGCTGCTTGCCGAACTTGTCATCGACGCAATGTCGCGGCATATCGCCGCCTGCTTGCGGAATGACAGGTCGAGGCGCAGGTTGAGGTCGGTGTTGAAGCCGCTGCGGTTGTTGCGGCTGTTGTTATTGTTCTTCGCATTGTCGGCATCCTTGCCCTTGTTCCTGGAGTTCTTCACCTTGCGCGACTTGTTGCCGCTGCCGAGAAGACCGAAGAAGTCGAAATTGTTCACCTTGTATCCCATGCCGATTACCCAGTCGTTGCTTGACGACTCGTTGAGCTGTACGCTCGTCATGCTGAGGCTCAATACGCGTGTCTGACGGTATTCCACCTTCGCCGTGAGATTGTTGTTGAACGTCATGTCCACACCGAGCAATGGCGAGAACGACTCGTTGATGCTCACCGTGGATATGTTGAACATGCTGCTTGGCGTAGGATTGCCCGTCGTGGCGTCGGTGATGAATCCCAGTCCGTTCATATATTCCTGGAATGTGCTGAACGAGCTGTATGAGCCCACGGCATATACGCTCTTGTATCCGTGGTTGATGTTGAAGCTCTTGAACACGTCGCGGAACCATGGCAGCCTGCCCAGTCCGCTGTATCTCACTGTCCAGTTTGGCAGCATCTTCGCCAGTGCGGGGAAGAGCGAGAGGGAGTTGCCGCCCATGCTCGTATATGTGGAGAGGAACGCCGGAACCATAACGTCGGCGCTGTATTTGCTCACAGTTCCGTTCTCGGCGTTGAATTCCTTTCCTGCGAGGATGGAGCCTGCCGGATATGTGGCGCCGGCATACTGGCTCTCCACTCTCTGGCGGAAGCCTTCGAGCGAGTTGCAGAATTTCTCGAACGATGCCGAATGGTATCCGTTGTTGGCGTCGCCGGTGCTTTCGAATGCGGAGCCGAGGCTGATAGTCGTCATCGTGAACGTGCCGCTCTGCGTCGTAGGCATTCCCTGATACATATACTGCACGCTCTTTGCCGTGGTCATCGTACGGCTTGCGTTGAGGTCAATCTTCAGTTCCCTTACCGGTTCCAGTGTCATGCGCAGCTGCAGGTCTTCGGTCTTGCTCGATGTGGCAGGCGTCGCCACACTGTCGGCCATGAGCAGCCAACCGCGTTCCGCACTCTTCTTCACGTATGAATCGTCCACGAAACCGAAGGCGAAGCCCAGTCCTGGAGCCATGATGCCGCTGTTGCGCTGGCCGAACACGTCGCCCACCTCCGGCATGAATCCTGGCAATGAGAGTCCGTACTGGTTGCGGTATGAGAGGTTCACGTTGCGTACCATCATCAGTCCGCGCGCCACCACCTGCATTGTCTTGTACCATGTCTGGTTGTCGAGCGGTTCCTTGGCGGTCACGGCGAGCTTTATCTTTGTTGCGGTGTCCACCTTGGAGATGATCTTTATCTTGTTGTTGTCCACCTTGCGGAACTTCAGGTTGAACATCTTGCCGTCGGCGGTCTTTGCCGTGACGATGAGTCGCTTGCTGTTCTTGCCGTGGCTGATTGTCAGCGTTGTGTCGGGCATGAGGGTTATCTCCTTCTCGAATGCCTTCTTGTTCTTCGGCAGTTTTTTCTCCTCACCCTTGGCGGAGCTCTTGCCCCTCAATGACATTGCCGACAGATTCCTTTTCGGCGTAGCTGATATGCGCTTGTTGAACCTCTCGTTGGTCTTCTTCAGGAACGGGATGTGGTTGTATAGCTTTTCCAGATTCAGCGCCCCGTTGATGTTCAGTGTGCGGTTGTTGGCAATAACGTTTCCGAGCGACTGTCCGTCTTCCTGCGTCGTACCACGCGTCCAGTTGTATGTGGCGTTGTAGTTGGCGTCGGCGTTTATCCAGTCGAATATCGGGATAAGGTTGAGCGGAGCCTGGTAGGATGCCGTGAAGTTCTGGTTGTAGTCGAGCGGACGGCCGAAGTGCTTGATGCTTGTCCAAACAGAGTCCTTCCATGCCGTGTACTGGTCCGGATAGCGGCTTTTGTCCACCGGCGTGTATGGTTCCTCGATTTCGGCATGGGTGGCGCTGTTGAAGTTCATGTGGAGGTTCTTCGTCAGGTCCCATCGGATGGAGAACTCACGGTTCCAGAGGAACTGCTCGCTGAATGTGAGCGGCAGTTCAGAGTTTTCTGTGCTCTCCATGTCGCGCTCCTGCAGTTCGTAGTAGTTGCGCGTCATCTCCGTGTTGAACGAGAGGTTCTGCGGCAGCCAGTTCAGGCCGAAGCGCTTCAGGATGTCATACCATTTGCTCTTGCTCTTTATCTTCTTGAATGGTTCTAACGGTTTGTATACCGGCGTGTAGCTGTAGTTCATCGAACCTCGCCAGTTGTCCTCGTTCTCGTATACCGTGGTCTCACCGCTTGTGTGGCGATGGCTGTGGCTGTAGCTGAACGAGAAGTTAGCCGGATCGTAAGGCATCGGATGCTTCTTCGTGGCTATGCCCACCTTCATGTTCGAGAGTGAGAAGTTCGTGCTCGTCGTCTTCGTCACGGCGATGCTCTCTATGGAGTCGCGCTCGTGGCTTTCCATTGCGTCGAGGGCGTCGTCGAGTTTCATGTCCGTGTCGAGCGGGTTGTATTTCGGACGTGTCTCCTCCTTTGTCACCGAGTAGTAGAGAGGGATAGACACCTTCGCCTTGTCGGGGAAGAACTTGCCGAGTTCGAAGTTCGTCGTCACGCTATACGTCTTGTATGTATCCTGTGCACGCTGTGCCACTCCGTCTTCCAGTCCGCCGAATCCCTCCGACACGTACTTGCCGGTGACGTTGACGCTGCCCACGTCTGACAGCTGCATGTTCAGGTTGCCCTGTGCAGCCCAGCCGCCGGAGTTGTTGTATTCCTTCAGTCGGAGCTCGTTCACCCATATCTCGCCCGACTTCTGGTCAGACGCAAGGTTGCGCACACCGATAATCATCGTCCTCACCTCTCCGAGTGTAGGGTTACCCACGATGCTCACCTTGTTGTTCGGATGCTCTTCGTCGTATGCCGTATACGGGTAGCTGTATGAAGCCTGTCCGATACTCTTCGCCTTGTTGCGCTCCTTCTTGAGCGTGGTGAATACGCTCAGCGGGATGTCGAGCATGTTCTCCTCCGGCCAGACGAGTTTGCAGTCGGCACCCGAATACCTGTCGTAGTGTCCCGGAGCCGTGAGCTTCAGCGGAATCTCGTATTCATAATAGTTGCTCTTGTAGTCGGAGCCCAGGCGTACGAAGAGTGCAAGCTGGTTGTCCTGCAGGTTAGTGGAGTTCTGTTCGAAGGCGTTTGCATGGACGAACATCTGCATGCGCCTGTATTGGCGCAGGTCGAGGTTCGTGTTCTTGTATACTGCCTTTGCCTCACCGTTTGAGAGGTTCGTCACCTGTATGTCGAGTGCCTGCTCGTTTGCCTCGGTGAGCTGCGGTTGCGTAGGGTCCTGCTCACGGCGTATGCCTGGAGGCAGAACGTAGTTCACCGGTACACGGTCGTTGTTCTCCTCGATGTTCACGGCGCTCACTGCCATCTTGCCCGATTCGCTTCCTGTGGATAGCGACTGCTGGTAGATGCGCCATTCGCCGCGCACGAGGTCGAGGTTTCCGAATCGCATTACGATAGGCTTCTGGAAGTTCGTGAGGAACATTCTCATGAAGCGGATGGAGGTGAAGTCGGTGATTCCGCCCACGCGGCGCTCATAGTCGTCCACCGGGATTCGGAACTGATACCATGTTACGGTCTCCGTCGTGTCGTTGCGTAGCTTCACGCTGCTCTCGCGCTTGTCTACGATGTAGTTCTGGCCCACCACGAGGTCCTGCGGACGGATGCTCAGATGATACTGGTAATACTTTTCGTATTCGTTGAGCGTGTAGTCCTGGTTGATGTCCTCCACGTCGGGCGTCGTCTTGTATGATGTGTCGTAGCTCTCGTTCCTCGAATCGCTGTCGGGCGAGTTGCCCTGCGGATTGTTTATCCTCTTGTAGCGCTGCAGGATAGGTGTGCGCGCCGCGTCGTAGTCGGATCCGCGGAAATAGTGGTAGTTGTCGTTGGCAGGGTCAGCCATGATGGAGTCGAGGGCGGCTCCCGTCACTCTGCCCTGCACGTTGTTGAGGAATTCCTGGTATGACCCGAAGGCTTTCTCCTCCTCGTCGGTCAGTCCGTTGAATCCCACGTCCTGCTTTGCTCTTGCACCGGATGATGTGGCGAAGGCGTATGTCACGGTGGACTGGTTCGGAATCTTTCCCCACTGCGTTGTGGTGAAGCTGCTCGAACCGTCTACCGGCATTCCGCTCTCGTAGAATTTCTTTCCGTCGCGCAATACGTCCTCGCTAACCTCTCCCAGGTTGATGTAGAAGTCGCCGCCATACTGTGCCGCGTCGGTCTGCTTGTTGGTGTAGATGAACGGGTCGAGCATCCAGAACTCGATGTATTCTATGTTTGCCGTCTCGAAGTCGTTGGTGTCGAGTCGCCTCATCATTCCTCCCCAGTTGCGCTGTGGGGTGGGGAGCGTACCGTTGCTGTTCAGGTTCGGGTTGAAGTTGTATGGTCCGCGCTCCGACGGATAGAAGGCGAGGTTGAGTATAGGCAGTGTTGCCGTTGCTCCGTTGTAGCTGCTCTGGTCGCGGTTGGGGAAGAGCTCTCTTACGTAAACCTCCCTGACGTAATGGTTAGAGAGTTGGTGCAGGTCGCTCTTGATGTGCGACGGCGTGAGCGAACTGCTCCTTCTTGTGAAGAGCGGGTCGATGTTATACCATGCCAGCAGGGCGCGCTCGTAGCCGCTCTGCAGGGTTGTCTTGTCGTTGTAGTTGGGGAACATCGTAGGCACGCTTGATATTATCCATGCCGACGGCGAACTTACGTCGATGGCGTTCTTCGTGTTCTCGAAGTCGTCGAGGTATGACGCCTTGTCCTGCGTCCCGCTTGCCTGTCCGGCGATGAGTTGTGCAAACTCTCCGGTAAAGGAAATCTGCGACGGCTGCGTGCAGTGGAGGAACGGAATCTTGTCGAGCAGGTTGGTGAGCCATTGGCTCTCCTTCTTCCAGTTTACGTTGAGTCCCCACAAGGTGTTGTTGAGCGGTTCGGAACCCATTGCCACCTTTGTGGTGAGCGACTGTTCCGACAGATGCTGGAACGTACCGCTGAGCTGGAAGTTCTTCGAGAAGTCATACTCCCAGTTGAGTCCCACCATCGTCTTGCGCTGTTGTGCATAGTCGGTGTTGCTTTCGAGCGATACGTTCACCGCTGTTCCTGCGTCGAGTATGCTCTGGTTGAGGATTGTCACCTCGCCTGCCGAATAGTCCACGCTGTAGTCCGACCCCTCCTGCAGCGTCACTCCGCCGGCGGTGACCACCACGGAGCCTTGCGGCACGTTGTATGCACCGAGCGAGATCACGTTTGCCGACGTGCCGCGATATTGTCCCGTCAGTCGGAACTTGTCCTTCTCGGCTATCTGCTTCGCGATCGTCTTGGTGGAGTCGTAAAGTTCGGTATAGCTGTATTTTGCCGCCTTGTCGGGCGATACGCCCTTTGCAATCAGGGCATTGTAGAGATATTCTCCGAACGGCTCAGCCTCGGGGAAGAACACGCGTCCGTTGCTCACGGTGTATCCCTCCACGTAGTCGAAGTATCCGTTGCTGTGCGGCTTGTTGTTATTGTCCAGACGGTCGGCTCCCAGGAGCTTAATCATCGTCATGTCCTTCACCTGCTGTTCGGGAATGTAAGAGAGGTACACGCCGGTGGTGTCGCTCTGGTATTTCACGTCGAGGCGGAACTTGTCCTTCTCCACCGATGATGCGAGATAATACACGTTCTTCATCATCAGGTCCCAGTTGCCCTGCGTCGGGTTGTTGCTGGTGTTCTTCAGGGATTTCACGAAGAGAGCCTTCGTCACGTCCTGTATGTCAGATGCGAACTCACCCACCTGGTAAGTCTGTCCGCCCGAAGTGTATTCGTATGCTATGGCGAGCACCTGGTCGGTCTGCAGGGTGCTCTTCAGCGAGATGTATCCCAGCGCCTGGTTTACGGTGTATTCGGATGAATTGAGCAGACGGGCGCTCTGCAGCTTCTCGTAGTCGGCGCCTCCGGCAAAACCGGGGATTCCGTCGAGCACGGTGCTCGTCTGGTCTATGTCGCGCGCCGCGTCGTATGAGCTTACCATCGAGGAGTACTCGCTGTTGGCATTGTTCGAAGGTACGGGGCTTCCTGTGAGCCCCCACATCGGGTTGCTCACCTTCAGGTTCTCTCCCAAGTCGGTCAGCGCCACGATGTTACGCGTGTTGGTTGTCGTTCCCTGCTTGTTCGTCACCCACACCTCCACGCGGTTGATTGTGATGCCCGTGGTGAGGTTCGGCAGCGTCTTCATCGCCGCATCGTATTTGTTGCGGAAGTATTGCGAGAGGAAGAAGTGGCGGTTGTCCTCGTAGTCGCTGGCGTCTATCTCGAAAGGCGTGAGCTGCACGCCTCCTTTCGACGAAACGCTCTTGCTGGATGATTTCTTCTGTGACACCACAGTCTGCAGCTTGAGCTTGCCGAACTGCATGTCCGTCCTTATACCAAACAGTGCCGAAGCACCCTTCACGAGCGATGAGTTGCTCGGGAACGACACGTTTCCTGCCTCCACGAGCTTGATTATCTCGTCCTCCTTGCCTTCGTATTTCAGCTTCAGGTTCTGCTGGTCGAAGTCGAAGGTGGCGTCGGTGTTGTAGTTCAGGTTCATGTTCACCTTGTCGCCCACCTTACCGTTCACGTTGAGGTTTATCTTCTCGTCGAAGTTCATCATCGTGGTCTTGCGGTTTCTGATCGGCAGCGACGGGTTGTCTATCTCCTTCATCGTGGCTCCGAGCTTCAGCTCAGCCGTTCCCTGCGTCTTTATCCTCACTCCGCCGGGGCCGAAGATCTTCTCCGCCGGACCCAGGTCGAAGTGCATGTCGGAGAAGGAGAACTTCTCCTTTCCCTTTTCCTTCACTATCTCGTCGTTCTTGTTGCGGAAGAAAGCGTTCATCTCCTGCCTCTCGCTCCATTTCTTGTATTCTGCCGGAGTCATCATCAGCGGCGTGGAGAGATAGCCTCCGCCCAGTCTGGATCCGAGGAAATAGCGGTTCAGCGTGTCGTTGTATACCACCTCCTGCTTGATGTTGTCGGGCATGGAGAGGTCGGCGGTGCGCTTCCTTGCATCGTCGGCAGTGATGGGCACGGTGCGCTGCACCTTCCATCTGGGGTGTAGCAGCGAGTCGGGTATGGAGTCGTCTTCGATGACGAGTGCGGAGAGTCCTGCCGGCGCCGTCTTTGCGGTGTCGGCTCCGGCAGCCTTGCCTCTGTCCCTGTCCCTGTCGCGCTTCCCCGCCTGCCTGTCGTCGGTGCCCGTCCTCTGCCTGCGCACGGAGAGCCGTGTGCGGTCGTCCTGCAGTTGGGGCAGCACGTTGAAGGCGAGCACGTTGATGCTCACGAGCGCTATGATGGATATCGTCAGTTTCTTTAAATTCTTCATCTACTATTTTATCTGTTTCAGAGCCAGCTTCACTACTTGTTCCACAGGCATTTGCGGGTTTTCCGAGAGTATTGCCGACACCACCTTTGCCGATGGCGCGGGGGCGAAGCCGAGCATGGTGAGCGCACCGATGGCCTCGTCGTGTACCTCCTTGTTCACAGCCATCGCCGGAGCCGCCGTGCCCGCAGACATTGCGCCGCTGAAGTCAGCCGTGGCGATCTTGTCCTTCAGGTCCACGATGATTCTCTGTGCCGTGCGCAGTCCGATTCCCTTCACGGTCTTGAGCAGCTTCTCGTTGCCCGTGGCAATGACGTTGCACAGTTCCGCCGGCGACATTGCCGAGAGAATCATCCTTGCCGTGTTGGCTCCCACGCCCGACACGGTGATGAGCAGCAGGAACATCTCGCGTTCCTGCCTGTTGGCGAATCCGAAAAGCACGTGTGCATCTTCCCTGATGCTCTCAAAGACATACAGCTTCACGTCCTTCTTGTTCTGTATGCCGCTATAGGTGTTGAGCGAGATGTTCATGCCGTAGCCCACGCCGTGTGCTTCCACTACGGCGTATGCAGGCGTCACTTCGGTCAGCTCGCCCTTGATGTATTCTATCATAAAAAGAAAAAATTTGTATATACAATAATATTAACGCCATTTATATATATATATTGTGTGGGCGGCATTAAATTATTGGTTCGGTTTTCCTGATTTGTACGAAAAATCTGGGGATAATCCGAAAGCCCGGCGCTTATATGTGGAAAACAAGCCGGCATTGTTGCCCGTCAAACAATTTGTATTTCCCCGTGAAACAATCAGTATTTCCCCGTGAAACAATTAGTACCAGAAAAGTGCAGCGCCCTGGTACCAACAGTGCAGCACCCTGGTACCAACAGTGCAGCACTGCTGCACCAACAGTGTAACACTGTTGCACTGACAATATAACATAGCTATACGGCACGTATACCAATGCTCCGTTTGTCATGTCTGAATATACAAATGGCTGTTTTGAAACCTATTTGGGAAATAAAAAATGAAAAACATTTGTATGAAACGCATATTTTTGTATTTTTGCAACCGAAAAGCCCTACAATTAATACAGACGTATATTAAATAATCATTATTAACCACACATCGCGTATGAAAAAGATCTTTTCACTATTATTGGCGGCTGTCGCCTTCCTGCCCGTATCGGCGCAGGAGAACGAGACGCCGGAGTTCTACGGAAACATCATCTGGCAGGACGATTTCCAGAATGATCATGACGAGAGGATGGGAGTGTACTCATTCCCGGGCAAGGCCGAAGGGTTCAAGTTCACGCCGCTCGTGCAAAGCATGAATTTCTATGCCAACGGCAACGGAATCATGGACGGCAACGACTACTGGTTCCTCTTTACCGGTATGGACTATGATTACGGAGTGTATTACACCCAGCTCTACCATTTCGACATGAACACGTGGAAGATTGTGAAGCCTTTGCCCGACGTGCCGAACAACTTCATTGCCAATGATTTCACGTATGACTACAAGAACAAGAAGTTCTACGGTCTCTGCGCTACGGAGAAATACAAAGTGGAGAACGAGCTCTGCGAGATGGACTTCTCCAATCCGCAGGTGGCATCCAAGGGCAGGATTCGTCTTGCCGACATCCCCGACAGCACGTATATGACCCTCTCTGCCGATGCCGAAGGCCAGCTGTATGCCATATCAAGTAACGGATGTCTCGTGAAGCTCGACCATGAGGCAAACCCAACCTTCGTGTGCGACCTCTTCAAGGGACAGCTGAAGATGTGCGACAGAGTGCAGAGCGCCACGTTCGACATAAAGACCGGAATCCTCTATTGGGCAGCGCAGGTGTATGACCAGAACAACAACGGAAAGCTCATCAGCGCCCTCTATTCCATCGACGTCAACACCCACGAGATGAAGAAGATAGTGGACTTCCCGTTGAATGCACAGGTAGTCTCGCTATACGTGAAGCGCCAGATGGTTAGCGACGGAGCGCCGGGCGAAGTGGGCGAGATAGGCAAGGACTTCGAGGGCGGTTCGCTGACCGGAAACATCACGTTCACCGCACCGACGAAGACAGCTGACGGAAAGGAACTTACGGGCGAACTGACCTATGAGGTGAAGACAGCAAGCAAGGTGCTCAAGACCGGCACTGCACAGGCAGGAGCACAGGTAAGCGCCCCCGTGACGCTCGACGCCGAAGGCGAGGTGCGCTTCATCGTGGCATGCTCCAACGCCGAGGGCAGAGGAATGGAGAAGGCATACACATCATATATAGGATTCGACCAGACCACGGCTCCGAAGAACGTGACGACAAAGTTTGATGCTGACGGAAACGTGAAGCTTACATGGGAGAAGCCTGAGGCAACGCTCAACGGCGGCTATGCCGACATGGAAGCGCTGAAGTATGATGTGGTGTGCTACAGGCTCGGTGCCCCTACGCAGACCGTGGCAGAGAACATCACCGCGAGGGAATTCTCACAGACACTGCCTGCCGAGAAATACTACAAATACAACTTCGGCATCATCGCCAAGAACGATACACACAAGTCGGAAACGGCGTTCGGCGACGACTTCGCCTATGGTCCGGCAAAGGACGTGACCGAGGACCAGCCATACGCCGAGGACTTCAACCAGATACAGTCGTTCAACGAATACACAGCGCTCGACCTCAACAAGGACAAGAAGGTGGTAGACCTCACCGAGAGCGTGGGCGTAGCATTCTATTACGGATTCTGGGGATACAGCCGTACGTATAGCAACAATGAGGGCAGGGCGATATTCTATATGTCAGACAGCGACTCACAGTGTGACGACTGGCTGCTCACACCGATGCTTAATCTGAAGGCAGGTCAGAAATACGACCTCGAATTCGAGATGTGGCGCGAGACCGACCACCTCAACGACCAGGCAGACGTGGCGTTCGGCGAAGGCTACGACCCTGCAGTCTACACACAGGTGCTCTCCACCTTCAAACCGGACTATCTCGACAAGGAGAACGACGGCAAGCCTACAGTCTACAAGACCACACTCGCCCCGGCAAAGGACGGCAGATACATGGTGGGCTTCCATATCACCACACTGCCATTCAAGGGCGGAAGTGTTTATCTCGACAACCTGAAGCTCTCCGTGAACAAGCCGACTGGTATCACCACCGTGGACAACTCCGCTGCCGCCGCCCTTCATGATGTCTACACTCCGAGCGGAGTCCTCGTGGGCAAGGGAATGCAGTCTGTCGGCCGCCTGCCAAAGGGCATCTACATCGTGAACGGCAAGAAGATAATTAAGAAATAATCCATACCATAGTCTGCCTGCCAGGCAGCAGACTTGATGAAACAACAGGGAACCGGGGAAAGCTTGCGTCAGGCAAGACTATCCCCGGTTCCCTGTTTTGCTGAAAATATTGTCCTCATGCCCTCACCTTTATCCTCACACCATCATTTTTACCCTCACACCCTCACCCTTACCCTCACCATTGAAACCCCGATAAACAGGGCGTTTCAGCCGGATTGTGAGGGTGTGAGGGTAATAAAATAAAAAAAAGTTTTTTATTATATTGCAACTTGAATGGAGGGAATCCGCCGACAGAGGCTATGGGGTATTCCTGTCATTTCAGAAAACAACACCAGATAGTATTCAACAACGAATATTAGATGAAAAATTATGGGATACACGATGACGAAGTCAGGAAAAAGTTCCCCGCAACGATAAAAAAAAGCAGACAGCGTGGGCTATTCATAATATATATTGTATATTTGCCGAGTCTTTGCGCCGTCGGGCGCTGACGTCGTATGAACGAAACGGGAAATCTGATAAAAAGAAAAGAATAATCTGATAAAATGAAAAAGATACTATTATCAATTGCACTTGTCTTAGGTGTACCGGCAATGCTCTTTGCCGACAGGATACCGGCCGACAAGGCCCTCCGCATCGCGAGGGAGTTTGTGGGAAACAGCGTTCCCTCCAGTATGATGAAGCAGGCGTGTATCAGGGAGATTCCGGTGCTCGCCTCGCAGACCGACGGACATTACGTGTTCAATGTGGGCAGGGGCAACGGCTACGTGGTCGTTGCCGGCGACGATATGGTGAAGGATGCCGTGTTGGGATATGCCGACAGCGGGACGTTCGCCGAGGGCGACATGCCGGAGAACCTGCGCTGGTGGCTAGCCGAATACGACAGGCAGATAGCCTACATGCAGCAGCACAAGGCGGAATTTGAAAGCAGTCCCACGGCGACAGACGGTGCCGCCACCACGAATAAATACAAGGAGATTCTCCCACTGGTCAAGGCAAAATGGAACCAGGACTACCCATACAACATGAAATGCCCCGAGGTGAATGGCAAACAATGTCCCACAGGATGCGTAGCCACCGCCCTGGCACAGATAATGTATTACAACAAATGGCCCGAGACAGGCATCGGCACATACGGGGGGACGGACTATGCGGCGCTCCACTTCGACTGGGGCAGCATGGTGGACGACTACGGCAAGGGCAGTACTCCCGAATCCAGAGAAGCCGTCTCCACGCTGATGGCAGCCCTGGGCAATGCCATGGACATGCGCTATGACCAGGGGGCAAGCGGAACGACAAACGAGGAGGCATACAACGGAATTGTCAGGAATTTCGGATATACCAAGGCACTGATAGTTGCACGCGAAAGCATGGAACCGGCATGGGACAAATACATCTATTATGAGCTGTCGCAGAACCGCCCCGTATATTATTCCGGAGCTACGGCGCAGTTTGAAGGACACGCTTTCGTCTGCGACGGCTTCCGCGACGGTTTCCTGCATATCAACTGGGGATGGGGCGGCGTTGCCGAGGGATATTTCCGGAGCTCCGCTATGAATCCGCCCGTACAGGGCATCGGAGGCAGCAAGGGCGACGGCTTCAATTTCTATCAGGAAATCATCACCAACCTATATAATCCGAATGACGAAACGCAGAAGTTCATGATCGGCGTGGCAGACAATGACCTGGAACTTGACAAACTGGAGGCGACAGCCGACGATGCACTGGCAGTCAGCGGTTCCATCTCCGTTATGACCGATGAGGCGGCGTATAGCCTCGGCCTGAGAATCACGGACGAGAGCGGCAACGAGACATTCATAAAGGAAAGCAACCGGAGAGACCCTGAGGGCGGAGTGGACGAGGGCTTCAGCGTCAGTCTGAAGGATTTCCCCATTGCCGACGGCACATACCGCGTAGCTCCGGCAGTCTACGGTGCCGACAGCAAGACATGGAACGACGTGATGGCACTGAAATACTCCGTCACCACATCATATACGGCCACAGTGGCAGACGGCAAAATCACCTTCACCCCAGGAGCTGCGGGGAGAATAGAGGTGAGCGACATGGAGGTGCCCGAACTTATGTATCCTGGCGAGAAGGCCACGGTAAAGGCGAAAATCAAATGCGTGTCGGGACAGGACTTCAACAAGAAGCTCTATATAGGATTCCTAAAGGGCGACGAACCGCTGCTCTTCCAACAGGAAAACGATGCGGTAAGCGTATTTGAGGGAATGACGACAGAAGTGAGCCTCGACGTTACGGCGCCGAAGGAAAAGGGAGAATACAAGATTGCCCTCTTTACGATTGCCGGAGGGCGCGAGGTGCAGCTGACTGATTACCAGACTACGAACATTGTGGAGCGTGGATCCGTACTTGTAGTGAGCAGCCCTCTGACCATTGCCAACAACAACTATTATAACGTTGACCCTGACAACTTCACGCTGAAGGCAAAGGTGAGATGCACAGTGAAGAATTTCAACGACGAACTGAGATTTGTGGTCTTTGATCCGGAGACCCACGAAGAGGTGTGTCATATCTCTGCGGTGTCGGCAATAGACCAGAATCTGACAAAGACGCTGACCATAACCGGACAACTGACCGGTACGAAGCCCGGCTACATGTATTACGGGCGCATCCATCAGAAAGACGATCTGGGCAGATGGAAAGAGGTGAAGTCGAACAAGGCAAGCACGAAGCTTACCAACAACGTGACGTTCAGGACTGCCGAGCCTTCTTCCATCCTGGATGTGCATTCTGATGCCGCCGAAGGCGACGGCATGCTGTATTCTGCCGACGGCCGCTGTGTGGGTAGGGTAGGCGAGGCTGGCAGTCTGCCTGAAGGACTGTATCTCGTGAAGAAAGCCGGCAAGTGGATCAGGATAAGGAAATAGACTTGTCTTGATGAATACGGGCAGGAGCTTTTGATTCAAGAGTTTCTATCAAGAATTAGAGAATCAGAGATTTATTCCATTGTGCATTTGCAGATGGAAATTCTCTGATTCTCTAATTCTTGATAAATAAAATATCCGATTCTTTATAAAAGGAAACCGGTTCCGGACGGCTTCCTTTATTATCTCATGATTTTCTTGTTCACCGTTCTTCCGTCGGCATACGTCATCTTCATGATGTTGATGCCGGGCACGGGAGAAGCGATTTCCGTGCCGTCCATATTATAATAGGTGATGCTTACGGGTGTTTCGGCTGCTGAGGCGGTGGTGTTCTCTATGCCGTCGGTCATGGAGGTGATGTCGAGCGTGGCTCCGGCACCGTTCTCAGGGTTTGTCAATACCTCTTCCACCATACTGCTGTCGTAAGCCTTCAGCGTGTAGTGGGCTGACGGGATGAAGTATTCCGCACTGCCCGACTTGCTCTGGAAGTCTCCGGCGTTGAGGTTGCCAACGGTGGTGATGTTGTAGTCCTTCTTGCTGCTCTTCGTGGCGTAGTTCTTCCATGGTGTCTTCTTTGCGGCAGCGCTCGTGAAGGCGTTGTTCTCCACGTATATGTTCGATTTGTATCCGTAGCCGATGCAGTAGTGGGCGTTGGAGCTGGAGTAGAGACAGTTCTGGATGTGTACCTGTCCGTATCTCACGCGCGGCATGCGCTCCGAGCAGCCCTCGTCCCACCAGCAGTTGGCGAATGTGGTGCGCAGGTGTCCGTTGTCCTCCGAACGGCTGTCGCTGTTTCCCCAGAGGTCGCAGTTGCGGTGGTCGTCGGCCCCGCCGCTGCCGCCTGCCCAAGGTTCGATGAGATAGCGGAATCGGCACCACGTGACGCAGATGTTGTCAGACCCGTTCACGCAGTCGAAGTTGCCGTCCACGCCGTCCTGGAATTCGCAGTGGTCCACCCAGATGTATGTGGAGCCGGCAATGGTGAGGTTATCGTTGCCGTCGATGTCGTAGGCACCGGCACTCTTGAAGATGAGGTTTCTCAGGATGATGTTCTTGCACGAAGACAGCTGCAGGATGCCCGTCTCGCTGCCCTTCGACGAATGCTTGGAGTTGACGAGCGTGGCCCCTTTCATGCCTATAATAGTCTTGTTCTGAGCGCCCTTCACGCTGTTCAGTCCCGTGAATTCAATCTCGCCCTCCACGTAGATAATCTTCTTGTCTGTACCCTTCAGGGCGTTCATGAGTTCGGTCTTGGTCTTCACCGTCACCTTCGTTCCGCCCTCGCCGCCGGTTACGTTTCCGCCCACCGTGGCCCAGCCCAGAGGCGCATTGAGGTCGTATGGCGACAGCTGGTCTGTCCATCCGGCATTAGCCGTGATGCTTCCCGTTGCCATCATCATTGCGACGGCAAGGAATTTTGAAATAACATTTTTTTTCATCGTCATTGATTTGTTTTGCGCTGCAAATATACTAAAATATTCGCAACGCATTCCTGTTGAGTCCGACAAACTGCATTTTTTACAGCCTTTAACCTAATGTGGTTGGCTTGAAATATAAAAAAGAAGATTTCAGAATTCTCTTGGTCAGGAGTTTCTGAAATCTTCATTTTCGTATTGTCGTTCCGGATGCCCGGGGCGGATGTATTATTTCTGGTCTTCCGGTTTCTTCAGTTCGCCGCCCTTATTGATGGATTCCATGAGCTTCATGGCGTCCACATATTGGGCAATGCCTTCGGCTACCTGTTTGGCATCGCGCATGGCGAGAACCACCGTAGACGGACGGTTCACCACGTCGCCGCCGGCAAACACTCCCTTGCGGGTGGTCATGCCATAGGGCTTCTCGCGGGTCAGTACGTAGCCGCGGTCGTCCACGTCGATGCCCGTTGTGGTGGACACGATGCGGCTCTCGGGGGCGGAGCCTACAGCCATTATTACGAAGTCGGCCTTCTCCGTGCGGCGTTCGCCGTTGCATTCGATTACCACCTCGTTGAGTCTGCCGTTGTCGTTGTGTATCTCTACGATGTTGGATTGCCAGCTGAACTTCACGCCTTCTTCTACAGCTTCCTCGTATTCGGAATGGAGGGCGCTCATCTCGTTTATAGTGCGGCGGTATACCACCTCCACGTGGCTTGCCCCGATGCGCACGGCGGTTCTGGCGGCATCCAAGGCGGTGTTTCCACAGCCTATCACGAACACGCGGTCGCCTTCGTGCACCACGATTTCGTCGCGGCTCATGTTGCCTTCGTTGTAGAGACTCACGCGGCGTAGGAACCATATCGCCTGGCGCACGCCCTTGAGGTCGCTGCCTGGGATTTCGAGCTTCTGTGGCCTGCCTGTACCGGTGCCCATGAAGATTGCGTCGTAGCCGAGTTCGAAGAGCTTGTCGATGGTCAGTTCGTCATTGCCCACGGTGGTGTTGCAGTGGAAGACCACTCCCAGCTCCTCTATCTTCTTTATCTCACGGCGCACGATGTCCTTCGGCAGACGGTATTCCGGAATGCCGAACATCAGAACTCCGCCCGGCTCCGGTTCCATCTCGAAGATTTCCACATTGAAGCCCTGGCGCGCCAGGTCGCCGGCGATGGTGAGTCCGGCAGGGCCCGAACCGATGACGGCAATCTTGCCCCTCGTCTTGGGCAGCAGGTTCTCGCGGATGAGGCCCATGTCACCGTCGAAGTCGGCTATGAAGCGTTCCAGCTTGCCCACTCGTATGCCCTGTCCCTTCTTGTTGAGCACGCAGTGGCCTTCGCACTGTTTCTCATGTGGGCATACGCGTCCGCATACGGCGGGCAGGTTGCTCTTGCTGTTTATGATGTTCATGGCATTGCCGAGGTTTCCCATCGACAGCTCATGTATCCAGTCCGGTATGTCGTGGCTTATTGGGCATCCTTTCTTGCACTGCGGAATCTTGCAGTGGAGGCAGCGTTTGGCCTCGTTGATGGCTTCAAGCATGGTATAGCCCCCGTTTACTTCTTGAAATAATTTGTTTTCCTGTTCCATAATTATTCGTTTCCTTTGGTTGCAATGGAAATATTGCAGTTGATCTTATACAAGAATCCATTCTATATTTTGCAAAGGTAATGCTTTAAATTGAAGTATGAAGAATGGAGAAGAAATAATCGTTACTTTTTACATTAAAAAAACAAATCCCGCTGCAGTGGCTACAACGGGATTTGCTTATGCTTGTTATGAACTCTTTTACCGGTTGGGGTTCTTTATTTCTGGTAGGTCACGAATTTGCAGTCGGTCAGCTTGACGTCCGCTCCCTCGTCGATGTCCTTGTCCTTCTGGGTATAGAAGAATGTGGAATTGGTGATGGTGATGTTCTTCAGACAGTCGTAGCCGGGCAGGCCATGGGCGCTGACGGCAGTCTTTGCACCGCGGCAGGTGACGTTGCTGATATGGATGTCGCTCCACTCAGGCACGCATTCGGCGTTCTTCGGTACCACAACCTTGCCCTTGTCCTCCTTCACGCTGTATTTCTTGTCAGCGTATGAACATTCAAAGATGATTGCCTCGTCCTTGATGTCGGTCATTACGATGTCACTCACGTAGATGCCTTCAGTCTTTCCGCCACGGCCGATGCCGCTCTTGAAGCGCAGTCCGGTGTCGGTACCCGAGAAGCGGTTGTGGCGCACTACGATGTTCTTCATTCCGTTTGAAAATTCCGAACCGATGACGAAGCCTCCGTGGGCGTGGTAGACGGTGTTGTCCTGTATGAGGATGTTCTCGCACGGGCCGTCGGGGGCAGCCTTCTTTCCGGCGCCGCCCTTCATGCAGATGCCGTCGTCGCCGGCATCGATGGTGTTGTTTACGAGCAGCACGTTGCGGCAGCAGCTGATGTCGAGGGCATCGCCGTTCTGGGCGTTCCACGGACAGCGGATGGTCGTTCCGTCCACGATGACGTTGGTGCAGCGCGTCGGGATGATGTGGAACTTGGGCGAATTCTGTATCGTCACGCCGCTGACGAGTACGCGGTCGCAGTCGGTCAGTCGGATGAGGTGTGTCCTCATGCTCTCCTGTGCTTCGGGCGTTGCGGCGATATTGTCATAGTGCTTCAGATTGAACGGGAACCATAGCTTGCCGCCCACGGTCTGGGTACCGCCCATCTGTGTGAATTCCTTCCATTCCGTGTCGCTCACCTTGGAACGTTTCACGGGGCGCCACATCGCACCGTTGCCGTCGATCACGCCCTCGCCCGTGATGCTGATGTTCTTGCGCTTGCTGGCGGAAATCAGCGGGGAGCATTTCTTGTCCTTCACCCCGTCCTTCACCTTGAAGTGGAGCGAGCGGTCTGGTGTAGCCATCACGATGGCGTTCTTTTCCAGATGAAGGTCGATGTTGTCCTTCAGCGAGATGAGTCCGGTGAGCCATACGCCTTCCGGCACGATGAGGTGTCCGCCGCCCTTGTTGTCGAGCGCCTTTACCGCCTTTTCAAATGCGGCGGTGTTCAGTGTGATGCCGTCGCCCACAGCGCCGAAGTCCTTCAGGTTCACGCTATAGTCCGGAATAACCGGCATTTCCGGCTGCTGCATCTTCACCGGCAGGTTCTGGTAGTATTTGCCGTAGTCTGTGGCGTATGCTGCAATGCACATAAGCGCTGCCGCCACAATAGTCAATGTCTTTTTGATCATCATGAATTGATTTTTGATTTAGTTGAAATTAGTTTCATCGAATTGTCTTGATTAGGTTTCCCCGAATTGTTCTGATTGGGTTCCCCCGAATTGTTCTGGTTGAGTATTCTCGAATGCAATTGTTCTTTCGGTTTATATCAATTGTATTCTTCTGATTCCTGTTTTCTTCCGACAAATGTACGCCTTTATTCCTATTACCGCAAATCCTTTAGCTTTTTTTAGTCTGTCGCCCTGCTTCTTACAATAATTTGTATGATTCCTTATGAATCTCCTACAATATTTTACAAAAAATAAATCCCAACGGACCGATGTGTATGATGACATCGTCCGCTGGGATTGATATTTGATTAAATATAATCCTTTTATCGTGATGGATGGTGGATTATTTCTTGATGCACTTCACACCGTCAACGATGTAGATGCCTGCAGGGAGCTCGTTCCACTGCTTGCCCATCTTCATGCCCTGCATTGTGCAGATGCCCTGCTTGCCGGTCTGCATATCTGTGTTTATGCCCTGGATAGCATTGGTCTCTGTTGAAATGACAACCTTCTCGGTAACCAAAGCACCGTCAACTGCTACACCATGTACGGCAGCATCAAAGGCTGCACCTGTAGGCTGGATTATTGAGCAATTCTCAAGGTTGAGGGCTGCGATGGTGCAGATAGAACCCTGTTTGCCGATTGCCTCAATGTATGCGCCGGCTACGTTGATCGTTTCCGATTCCTGGTCACCGCTTATGCCCCAAAGTCCTTCAGCATAGAGCTTGCTGTCCTTGACGGTAAGTGTTGTGCTCTCTATGTAGAATGCTGCAGAACGCTCACTCTTTGCTTTGAGTGTACCTGTTCCGGAGATTGTAGTAGGAACAGCATTGTCAAATGCAATTTCTCTTGCGGAAATGTTGTTTGTTCCGATCAGTTCAATTTCAAGATTCTCACATTCCTGGTTGTCAATGGCTGCGAAAGCACTGCTTGCTGTGATTGTAGCATTGTCAAGTGTAAGCTTCTTTGCTGTAGGGTCGTATGTGATGGTGCCTTCTACTCCGGCAAGGTCGCTGAGGTTCTTGCAGTTTGAGCTTGTCACCTCTATGCCTGCCAGGTTGAAGCCGTATTTCTCGAATGTGGCTTCTTTTGAAATCACAACCTTCTCGGTAACCAAAGTGCCGTCAATGGCTACACCATGTACGGCAGCGTCGAAGACAGCACCTGTTGGCTGGGTGACTGAGCAATTTTCAAGATTGAGGGCAGCGATGGTGCAGATAGAACCCTGTGTGCCGGTAGCTTCGAGATAAGCGTCGGATATGTTGAGCTCTTCTGTCTCCTGGTCACCGGCGACTCCCCAAGTTCCTACTGCATATACCTTGCAGTTCTTTATTGTGAGCGGTGCGCCCTCTAAGTAAACAGCAGCCGAGCGTTCGCTCTTGATGTTGAATGAGCCTGTTCCAGAGATGGTCGTTGCGCTGATGTTGTCGAATGCAATCTCTCCTCCCTTAATGTTGTTGTTGCCGATTACCTCGATTTCGAGATTCTCGCATCCCGTGTTCTCGATAGCCGAGAAAGCGCTGCTTGCAGTGACTGAAGCATTGTCAAGAGTAAGCTTGTTGGCTGTAGGGTCGTAGGTGATGGTGCCTTCTACACCGGCAAGGTCGCTGAGGTTTTCATAGTTTGTGCTTGTCACCTTGATTCCGGCGATGCTGAATCCGTATTCCTTGAATTCTGCCTCTGGCTTTATGATTACCTTATCTGTTACTATTGTGCCATCTACAGCAACACCGTATTGTGTGACGTCGAACTCTGCACCAGCAGGCTGTGTGATAGAGCATTCCGTGAGTTCAAGGTAACCGAGGTCGCAGATGGAACCGGCTGCACCGGTAGCTTCTACATAAGCATGGGTGATGTAGAGTTCCTCGCTTACGTCGTCTCCGCAGATTCCCCAGTTGCCTTCGGCATACAGCTTGCAGTCCTTTATTGCGAAAGGTGCTTTTTCCAGATAAATGGCAGCAGAACTTGTTGATTTTACATTGAGCGTACCTGTCCCGGAAATTGTGGTTGCGGCTGTGTTTGTGATGGCTGCTTCTTTTGAAGTCAAGCTGTTTGTACCGGTTACTTCAATTTTCAGATTCTCGCAGGTTGAATTCAGGATTGCGTTTGTAATTCCTGTTGTTGTGATTGTTGCGTTGTCAAGTGTAAGTTTGTTGGCAGTTGGGTCGTAGGTTATGGTACCTTCTATGCCGGCCAGGCCGCTGAGGTTTTCATAGTTAGCACTTGTCACCTCGATTCCTGCCAGACTGAAGCCGTATTTCTCCACTTGTGCGTTTGCTGTCGTTGATGCCAGCACGGCAACCATGAACATGAAGAACATGCGTAATTGTTTGTTGATAAACTTGAGACTTCTGTTGTCTCGAATCTCAGAAGAGAAGTCTGATTTTTTTCATGATAAATTGATTTTTGTCAGGATAGCCACAACATATCCATTAGGTTTTACTTATTTAAAATAAGACAGCCGTTGCGCAATGTGGTTGTGGCGCATCGCTGATATGATGCATCGGCCGGTGTGTTCTCGTTCTTTTTATTTGGAAGAGTTTGTATTCTTTAATGTCAATAGTCCCCTTTCCACTTGACTTTTAAAGGGCTAAGTGTTTGGAATGTGTGTTTTTGCAAGCATTTGCTCGTGTCATGTCTCTTGTCCTGTCCTAATGTGTGATGTAAGATACAGACATCTGCTTTCTGACGTGGCAAAGGTAGCAATAATTTTTGAAAAACAATTTTTTTGTTGTTTTTTTTTGTAATGTGACAGTTTCGTCTCTATGCTTGTGGCGCAAATGAAATCATTCGGGCTTGTGGCAATTAATCGGAATGTCTTATTCCGTTTGTCTGAATCAGAGGCTTTGAATGACTGAAAAAACGGCAAAGGGTGTGATGCGGATTATCACTTTCCCTTTGTCGTCTTATTGTCCTGTATGAGGGCTTGCGCCCTTTTGGGGGATTGTCGGGGTCAGATTGCCGGTATCCAACTGTCTTTCTGCTTGAACACGTTTTCTATTGTCACCTGGGCAGCTTCTTTCTTCGAGAGCTGGCGTGACCATGCCACGCGGTTGCCGGTGGCGGCACCGTCGCCGTGGTTGTTGTATTCGCAGTAGCGGGCGGTATTCTCGTTTTCGGGATTACTCCAGTTGAACCATCCGGCTGGCAGAATGTGCTTGCCCAGACTGCAGTTCATGAAGAGCGTGTGGGCATAAGGGCGCCATGGTCTGCCCAGGTATACCTTGTCCACTCCTTCTGCAGCCTCGATGCGGCAGCGGTTGAAGATGTATCCGTATTTTATGTTCTGCGGTGTGGATGCTGCGGTGATGTATGAGTTGATGCGGCTCAGGATCGTGCAGTTTTCAAACCATGCGGTGGATGGGCCGAAGATGAAGTCGGTGGTTCCTTCGATATGGCAGTCCTTGAAGAAGAGCCGTGTGTTTATGCCGCCAGTGTAGATGGTGTCCTGGTTGCCCAGAATGCGGCAGTTGATGAATACGAGGCGGTCGCCTTGGGTGTGGAGCGCCACGGCTTGTCCGAGCCGTGCAGCGTTGTTTTCTATCGTGATGTTGCGGAACGTGATGTTGTTGCCGTTCACTTGCACGGTGTATGTGCGGAAGGTTCCCATCTTGCGGTTGGTTCCGGGGATGAATATGTTGGCGTGGTCATCATAGGTTATGATGGTGTTTTCGGCGTCTTCTCCGCATATCTCGATGTTGGTGAGCCATGAGGGGATGACGAGCTTTTCCTTGTATGTGCCTTTTTTCACGTATATCACCTTATGGTATTCCATGAAGGCGCGGCATACCTCGATGGCGTCGTCGATGTTACGGAATTCTGCCGTGCCGTCGCGGGCCACGAAGAGGGTGTCGGGGTTGTCGTACTTGTTTGCCGCGAAGGCGGTGGTGATGCATGCTGCCGTAAGCAGCAGCGTGAGATACAGCTTCTTCATTTTCATTCTTTTAGTCTTTAAGATTCTTGTATGTCTTTGATTCTTCTGGCGGTGCCTTCCGGGCGTATGCCGCTGTATCTTAGACGCTCTGGTTCACTTCCTGTACTCCCTTGATCGTCTTCAGCTGCTTGATTATCGTCTCCAGGTCGGCGCGGTCGTGGATGAGAAGCTCGAATACTCCAGAGAATATTCCTTCTTCGCTTGATATCGTGAGCTTGTGGATATTCATGTCGAGCTTGCCCGAGATGACGCTTGTCACTTCGTTGAGCAATCCGATGCGGTCTATTCCCTTTACGGATACGGTGGCGTCGAAGAGCATCTTGCGGCGCATGTTCCATTTCGCATCGAGGATCCGGTTGCCGTAGCTTGACTTGAGCTTTGATGCCACCGGGCATGAGCGCTTGTGGATTTCTATGCGGTTCTTGGCGTCGATATATCCCAAAACGTCATCGCCGGGGATGGGGTGGCAGCATGGCTTGAAGATATACTGGTGAATGTTCTCGTCGTTGATGTATATCGGCTTCTTGCGGTTGAAGCCTTCGGGCAGCGTGAGGAATTCCACGTGGTCGCTTGGCTTGTCGTCTTTCTTCTTGAAGAACGGCACGTAGCGGCGCCAGCCTTTCGAGGTCTCCTCTTTCTTCTTTTTCCCTTTCCCGTGGAGCTCGTCGATGTCCTGCTCGCCGAGAACAAGGGATTTGTCGCCGAGTGCCTGCAGCAGTTGCTCATGTTTCTCCATTCCGTGGAGCGCACAGAGTGTACTCATGGCGGAGAAGGTTAGTTCCAGGGAATTCTGCTTCAGGAAGGCGTCGAGAATTTCCTCGCCTCGTTTCTGCGTTTCCCTTCCTTCGCGGCGCAGTATCGCCTGGATCTTCGTTTTGGCTTTGGCTGTAGACACGAAGTTTATCCATGACGGGTCCACGTGCTGCGAATTTGATGTGAGTATCTCTACCTGGTCGCCGCTGCTGAGCTTGTGGCTGAGCGGCACGAGCTTGTGGTTTACCTTGGCTCCGATGCAATGGCTTCCGAGGAAGGTGTGTATCTGGAAGGCGAAGTCGAGGGCAGTACATCCTGCCGGCATTGTCTTGATTTCGCCTTTTGGCGTGAACACGAATATTTCTGATGCAAAGAGGTTCAGCTTTATGGTGTCGAGGAAGTCCATGGCGTCGGGTTGCGGGTCATCGAGGATTTCCTTTATGGTGCGTAGCCAGTTGTTCAGTTCGCCTTCGTCTTCGGAGAATTCTCCGTTTGTGGCTACACCGTCCTTGTATTTCCAGTGGGCGGCGAATCCCTGTTCGGCGAGCTCGTCCATGCGCTCGGAACGTATCTGCACTTCAATCCATTTTCCCTGCTTGCTCATCAGGGTCACATGGAGGGCCTGATAGCCGTTTGCCTTGGGGTGGTTCACCCAGTCGCGCAGCCGGTCGGGGTGTGATTTGTATATCTGGCTTATGGCTACGTATATATTGAAGCATTCGTTTACTTCTTCTTCCTTTTTCTTGGGTTTGAAGATGATTCTTACGGCAAGGATGTCGTATATCTGGTCGAACGTCACCTGCTTCTGCTGCATCTTGTTCCAAATGGAATAAGGGCTCTTGATACGTGCCTTTATCTCGTAGTCGAAGCCCATCTTGTTGAGGGCTTCGCAGATGGGGGCCGTGAAGCTGTCGAAGAGCACGTCGCGCGACGCCTGCGTGCTGGCGAGCTTCTCCTCAATTATCTGGTATTGTTCGGGGTGCTCGAACTTGAAGCTGAGGTTTTCAAGCTCTGTCTTTATATTGTTCAGTCCCAGTCGGTTGGCGAGTGGAGCGTAGATGTATAGTGTTTCTCCGGCAATCTTGTAACGTTTGTTTGGCGGTTGTCCGTCGAGTGTCCGCATGTTGTGCAGGCGGTCGCATATCTTGATGAGGATAACTCGGATGTCGTCGCTCATCATGAGCAGGAGCTTCTTGAAGTTTTCGGCCTGTGCCGATGCCTGCTCTCCGAATATTCCGCCTGAAATCTTTGTCAGTCCGTCAACGATCTGCGCAATCTTCGGTCCGAACATGTTGGAGATGTCCTCCACTGTATAGTCGGTGTCTTCCACTACGTCGTGGAGCAGTGCGGCACTGATACTTGTGGATCCGAGTCCCATCTCCGAACATGCTATCTGTGCCACGGCGATGGGGTGCATGATATATGGCTCGCCAGACAGGCGGCGTACGCCTTTGTGTGCCTGTCGCGCGAAGTTGAACGCCTTGGTTATGATGTCGACTTTCTTTCTGTGTCGTGATGCCAGATAGCTGTCGAGCAAATGCTTGAAGGCGTCGTCCACCATCTTGATGTCGGCAGCCTCCCTCTCCTTGTCTGTAAGCGTTTGTTCACCCATAGGATTGGTCTTTAATAGTTACTGGATGCGGTGAAATATCATCTCACCTTTATTTTCTTTCCTGCACGGATGTTGTTGCCCTTTATGCCGTTGAGTCGGCGGAGCTTCTTCACCGTGGTGTGGTTTCTTGCAGCAATCTCCGACAGGGTGTCGCCGTTCTTTATCTTGACGCTCTTTCCACTTCTTCCTTTTCTTCCTCTTTTCGAGCTGTGTCTTGCTGACGATCTGTTGCTTCTTGAATAGCTCTTCTTTGAGGATGTGTAGCGTGGCTGTGCGTCGTCGGATACTTCTACGAGCGACCTTCTTGTGAGGAGTTGGTCTGCCTGATAGTTATAGATTGAATCTTCGTTGCTGATGAATGAGTTCACTACGGATATCGGCAGTCGTATTGCCGATGGCTTGGAGTTGCCGTTCACGATATCCTTGCGATACTGAGGGTTGAGGGCACGCAGCTGCTCTATGTCAACGCCGCATACGTCGGCAATCTGCTTGAGATGCACGTCGCGTGATACTTGCACGGTGTCGGTCTTTGCCGGCAGTGTGGTTCTCATCGGGCAGATGTTGTGGTCGCAATAATACGTCATTACGTAGTTTGCGGCGATGAAGGCCGGTACGTATCCTTTAGTCTCGCGCGGCAGGTATGGATATATTTTCCAATAGTCAGCCTCTCCGTTTGAGCGCTGTATGGCTTTGCGCACATTTTCCGGTCCGCAGTTGTAGGCTGCAATCACAAGGCTCCAGTCGCCGTATATCCTATACAGGTCGCGCAGGTATCTTGCTGCTGCATAAGATGATTTGACGGGGTCGCGGCGTTCGTCGACGAGGGAGTTTATCTCCAGTCCGTACTGTTTTCCTGTTGACGGCATGAACTGCCATAGTCCGGCGGCTCCCACCCTTGATGTCGCTTTAGGGTTGAGTGCGGATTCGATTACCGGAAGGTATTTCAGTTCGAGCGGCACGCCGTAGGCTTCAAGGGCATCCTCGAAGATAGGCATGTAGAAGTTTGATGCACCGAGCATATAGCTCACCGAGCGGCGCAGGCGGCCGGTGTATCGGTCGATGAACTTCTGCACAATCTCATTGTATGGCATTTCCATCACGTTCGGCAGCCTTTTCAGACGGTCCACGTACACCTCCTTTTCATAGGTGCGGTTTTCGTCGCGGTAGTTGCAGTCGTCGTCTTTCCTCAGATAGTTCTTGGTGTAATACTCCTGAAGGAGATTGTCGAACTCTGTGTCCATGGACTCCGGCACGTCGATGACTTCCTCATGGCCGTCTTTGTCTTTTACTTTAATCTCTTTTTCGTCGTCTGTTTGCGCGTATAGCGTGGCGTTTCCTCCAAGAAGGAGTGCTGCGGCTACAGCCAAATGTCTTATGTTTAAACTTATCATTTTCTATGGTTGTTTTTTCTTTTTATTAGGTAATTGGGCTGCTCGGGTATCTTGAACAGTTCGGATGACTTGGACATCTCGGGTATCTCGGATTGCTTGACCATCTTTGGAATGTCCGAACATCACGGAGTGTTTAGGAGCAGGATTGATCAGACAAATCTGTTGATCCGTCCTTTTCAGAAATTCAACGAACATTGTAGTCCGAGGGATGATGATTTTATGGGGTTTGCCGATGAGTGGTTGTTTATCACTGACGGTTCAATCCTCATACTCAGGTCCTTCGATATATCAAACTGCGATAGGGAGGCGTCGACGTATGCGTCGATGACCGAGAGGGCATAGACGCCTATCAGGCAGAAAATGCTCAGGTCGCGGTATTTGCGGTAATAGTCCTTGCGCCTTTTGAAGAGGTTCTGGTATCTTTCCTTGTTGCTGTCTGTAATCTGTGCCCCGAGATGCAGGAACTGGTTGTAGCTCTGCGTGTTGGGGTCATCGTCCATTATGTCCATGTATGCCTGTGAGTAGTCGCGGTACATCTGGTTGTTCCATCGCCATGCATAGACGCACCCCAGAAATCCTCCATATACAATGGGGAGTTTCCAGTATTTGCGGTTGTATATCTGTCCCGCTCCTGGCAGGACGATGGCGAGCCACATGGAACGCTTGGGGTCGGGGGCCCAAGTTGCCCAGTCGCGCTTCGCTTTCTTCTTGGAAAGAGAGTCTACCTTATTATTATAGAGAGTGGAGGAATCGAGCTGCTTTGACATCTCGGGCTGTTTGGAAGTTTCGGACGAGTCGGGTCTGAGAGAAGCCACTTGGCAGTCAGGGCTGTCCGGGCAATCGGAGTATTTCTCTCCGACAGCCTCCTTGTTGTTCTCAACAGCCTCCTTGTTGCTTCCTGCTGTCTCATTCCTGCTTCCGACAATTTCCTTGCAGCTTGCAGTCATCCTGTCTTGGCCAACTCCTGCTTCTGCCCAGACAGCGGTAGACATGACAAGAGCCACGAAACATGCTGATATTTTATGAATTATGCTATCCACCTTACCCGAGCTTTGTTTCTTACTGTTCATGCATATTATCGAGAACCGACATTATATGCTCCAGTTCTTCGGCGTTGGCGAACGGGATGCTTATCTTTCCCTTTCCCTTTGCCGAACATGTCATCTGTACTTTCGTGGAGAAGAATGAAGACAGCTTCTCCTTCAGCAAGTTGAATTCCTCAGGCAGTTCCACCTTTGAGGCAATCACCTTCTTTCCGCTTACCACGTCCTCGCCGTTGTTGAGTTGCTTGGCGATTTCTTCCACTTTCCTTACGGAGTATCCGTTTTTCTGTATTTCCTTGAATACCTTGATCTGCAGCGACGGAGAGTCGATGGAAAGCAATGCGCGTGCATGGCCCATATCAATCTCCTTTTTCTGCAAGGCCATCTGCACCTGTGCTGGCAATTTGAGCAGTCGCAGGTAGTTTGTGATGGCTGTGCGGCTTTTACCCACGCGCTCCGAAACCTTCTCCTGTGTCATGCCTGTGTTCGAGAGCAGATGCTCGTATGCCAATGCAATTTCTATGGCGTTGAGGTCCTCTCGCTGGATATTCTCCACGAGAGCCATCTCCATCACGTTCTCGTCTTTTATGGTGCGGATGTATGCCGGAACAGCAGTCAGTCCGGCGAGCTGTGAAGCCCTCCATCTACGTTCTCCGGCAATTATCTGGTATTTGTCGTCGTCAACCTGACGCAGCGTAATCGGCTGTATGATACCGATTTCGCGTATGCTGTTTGCAAGTTCCTGCAGAGCTTCCTGGTCGAATTCCCGTCTTGGCTGGTTGGGATTCGCCTCGATTTTGCTTATTTCGATTTCGTTTATTGTAGAGCTGCCCTGCGGGCGCACGTCGTCCGTAGAAATGAGGGCGTCAAGTCCACGTCCCAAAGCGCTGTATCTCTTATGTACTCCCATTTATATATATCCTGTAAAAAATTATTTGCTTGTTCGCTCATTCTTGTTCACGATTTCCTTAGCGAGAGCCAGATGGTTCTTGCTTCCTGTGGAGTCTGCGTCGTAGAGCACTACCGGCAGTCCGTGGCTCGGCGCTTCGCTGAGCTTCACGTTGCGCTGTATTACGGTCTTGAACACGAGTTCCTGGAAATGCCGCTTCACTTCGTAGTATATCTGGTTGGCGAGTCTCAGGCGGCTGTCGTACATTGTGAGCAGGAATCCCTCGATTTCGAGTTTCGGATTGAGCTTGCTCTTGATGATTTTGATGGTGTTGAGCAGTTTGCTGATTCCCTCAAGTGCGAAGTATTCACACTGCACGGGTATTATCACCGAATCGGCTGCAGTCAGGGCATTCACGGTAATCAGTCCGAGCGATGGCGAACAGTCAATCAGGATATAGTCGTAGTCAGCCCTGATCGGCTGCAGCAGGTTCTTTATCACCTGCTCGCGGTGGTCGATGTTGAGCATCTCTATCTCTGCTCCCACCAGGTCGATGTGGCTCGGTATGATGTCGAGCCCGTCGATGTCAGTGGTGTACACGGCGTCTCTCACGTCGGCATGGTCGATGATGCACTCATATAGCGAGCAGTCCACATCCTTCGAGTTCACTCCGAGTCCGCTTGAGGCATTAGCCTGAGGGTCGGCGTCAATGACGAGTACTTTCTTTTCGAGCGTTGCTAAAGATGCAGCCAGATTGATGGTCGTGGTGGTTTTTCCCACACCGCCTTTCTGGTTTGCCATTGCTATGATTTTTCCCATTTCGTATGTTTTGTTGTTACAATCAAGCTATTGTGCCGTTTGTCCGAACTGCACAATATTGCAAATTATGACTGCAAAGATACATATTATTATGCGATTAACGGAGGATTTAAACCTTTTTTCGTACTTTTGCAGGCAAATTGACTTGAATTTATGAAAAATAAAAGACCGTTAATCCTGATTTCCAATGATGACGGATATGCAGCAAAAGGCATAAATTGCCTGATTGAATACGTGAGGGGCTTCGGCGACATCATCGTCTGTGCCCCCGAATCGGCCCGTTCCGGTTTCTCGTGTGCATTCTCTTCGGAGCTCCCGCTGAGGCTCTCGCTCAAACGGGCGGAGGAGCATCTGCAGGTCTGGGCGTGCAATGGCACCCCGGTGGATTGCCTGAAGATAGCGCTCAGCCAACTCTGTGACCGCATTCCCGACATCGTGATAAGTGGTATAAACCATGGCGACAATGCCTCGGTTAACACCCACTACAGCGGCACGATGGGCGTGGCGCGTGAGGGGTGCATGAAGGGAATTCCATCTGTTGCCTTCTCGCTATGCAACTATTATGCCGATGCCGACTTCGAACCGGCCGCCCGGCTGATAAAGATCATCACGGGCAGAGTGCTCGAGGAGAGACTGCCCAAGAACGTGTGTCTGAACGTGAACTTCCCTGACCTGAAGGAATACAAGGGGGTGAAGGTATGCCGGATGTGTAACGGCATATGGACGAACGAACTTGTGAAGGAGCATCATCCGCGCGGCTACGACTACTATTGGATGGTGGGCGAATTTCGCGATACGGAGCCGGATTCGCCCGACACCGACGAGTGGGCGCTCGCCAATGGATATGTGGCGATAACGCCTACCACGATAGACGTCACGGCCTACAAGACCATGGACATGATAAGGGAATGGGAACTATGATAATCTCGGATTGCTTGATGGTGAATCCCTGACAGCTGTTGTTGATAATTGATTGGTAAAGAAAGAATGAAATACTATATAATTGCCGGGGAGGCGAGCGGCGACCTTCATGCCTCCCATCTTATGCAGGCGCTGAAGGAGAGGGATGCCGAGGCTGACTTCCGCTTCTTCGGCGGCGATCTTATGTCGGCCGTGGGCGGCACGAGGGTGAAACATTACAGAGAACTTGCATACATGGGCTTTATTCCTGTATTGCTCCACTTGCGGACGATATTCCGTAATATGTCCATCTGCAAGAAGGATATTGTGGAATACAATCCCGATGTGCTTATCCTCGTGGATTATCCAGGGTTCAATCTCAACATTGCGAAGTTTGTCCACAAGAATACGAAGATTCCCGTGTTCTACTATATCTCGCCCAAAATATGGGCGTGGAAAGAACACCGAATAAAGAACATCAAGCGCGATGTGGACGAACTTTTCTCCATCCTTCCGTTCGAAGTGGATTTCTTCGAGAAAAAGCATAATTACCCCATCCATTACGTGGGCAATCCCACTGCAGACGAGGTGAAACGCTTCATGGGAGAATACACCGAGAACGCAGGGGAATTCAAAAAGCGCAACAATCTTGCGAACAAACCGATAATTGCTCTGCTTGCCGGTAGTCGCAAACAGGAAATAGATGATAACCTCCCCTATATGATACGTGCTGCGGCGAGTGTTGCCGGAGAAGACTACCAGCTTGTCGTCGCCGGAGCTCCAGGTATTGCGAAGGGTTATTATGATAAATATCTTAATGGCAGTCGCGATGTATATATCGTCTTTGGCGAGACGTTCAAACTGCTCTCACATTCGCGTGCGGCGGTGGTGACGAGCGGTACGGCAACCCTTGAAACAGCACTGTTTGACGTGCCCCAGGTGGTTTGCTACAAAACTCCAATACCTAAGGTTATTGCCTTCCTGCGCAGGCATCTGCTCAAAGTGAAGTATATCTCGCTCGTAAACCTCATTGCCAATCGTGAAGTGGTAAGTGAACTCGTGGCGGATACATTCTGCGAAGATAACATAAAGAAAGAACTTTCGATCATCGTCGCAGACGGCAAAGACCGTTCGACGATGCTTCATGGCTACGCAGAAGTGAGAAGCATCCTGGGCGACGAAAAGGCTGCCGACAATGCGGCTAAGGAGATGATAGAGAGAATAGGGAAATAGAAAGAGACAAAAAGAAATTGAATTATCAAGACAAAGAAACATATAATAATGGCAAAAGTTAGAATCAAGACTACAGAGGGCGACATCCTTGTGCGCCTATACGACGAAACACCGAAACATCGCGATAATTTCCTGAAACTGGCAGGGGAGGGGTATTTCGACGGAACTCTGTTCCATCGTGTGATAAAGGACTTCATGATACAGGGCGGAGACCCTGACAGCAAGGGGGCACCGAAGGGTAAGATGCTCGGCACGGGTGGTCCCGACTACACCCTGCCGGCAGAATTCGTATATCCGAAGCTCTTCCACAAGCGCGGTGCGCTGAGTGCAGCCCGTCTCGGCGACGAGGTCAATCCTGAGCGCGAGAGTAGTGGCAGCCAGTTCTATATAGTGTGGGGTAAGACATACAAATCCGCAGAGCTGAAGCAGATGGAACGCCAGCTGGAGATGCAGCAGGAGCAGACCGTGTTCAACCAGCTCGCCAAGGAGAACCGCGACAAGATAATGGAACTGCGCCGCAATCGCGACCGCGCCGGACTGCAGGAACTTCAGGATGAGCTGATTGCGGAAACCAAGGCGATATGTCTGGAGAAAGGCAAGCCTACGTTTACCGATGAGCAGCGCGAGGCATACACCACGGTGGGCGGCACACCGTTTCTCGATAACCAGTATACCGTATTCGGCGAAGTGGAAGAGGGACTCGATGTGGTGGAGAAGATACAGAACTGCGAAACCATGCGCGGCGACCGTCCGACGGAAGATGTCAGCATGACCGTGGAAGTAGTGGAGGAGTAGGGCGCAGGAGTCTATGCTCCGTCCGAATGACAGATAAAGGAATGGAAGATACAGGAATAAAGAAATGACACACGAGGAAATAGAGAAGAAACTGAAGCTCAAGGGCGTGAAGCCCACGGCAAACCGCATACTTGTATACAAGACGCTCGCCGGACTTGACTACCCCGTGAGCCTTGCCGACATAGAAGCACTGCAGCTGCAGATGGACAAGTCGAGCATCTTCAGGGTGCTCACGCTGTTTCATGAGCACGACGTAGTACATTCGTTCGAGGACGGCAGAGGTGTGCTCAACTATGAGCTATGCTTGAGCGAGGGGGCGTGCAACATGAAAGACAGTCATGTGCATTTCTACTGCGAGTCGTGCCAGCGGTCGTTCTGTCTCGATCATGTGCATATCCACGATATCCCTCTGCCCGAGGGCTTCCATGCCCATTCTCTTTCGTTTGTGGTCAAGGGTGAATGCCCTGAGTGCCGCAAGCGCAACCACCAGATATAGAGGCGGAAGGACATGTCCGTTCTCTCGTTTGTGTAATATATGCACACAATTTTCTGGATTTAAATTTGCGATTCCATCTATTTCCTCTAATGACTATTTTCATAAAGATAAAGGCGAGAGACGGCGACGGAATATCCGCCGTTGCCTCTCGCCTTAAATCATTACATTGAATTCTCTTATTTCCAGATTTCCTTTTAATTTAAAATATTAAGCAGTCCGCCGATACCTTTCTTTATAGCCTCAGAAGTCTTCTTTTTCTTTCCGGATTTGTTTGACTTGCCCGACAAGGCATCTTTTATCTTGGCCGAAGTTTTCTTCAACACCTCTGCTTTCTCCTTGGCACGGTATCCCTTGCCGCTCTTTGAGCGTATAGGGTGTACCACTTCCGCATCGATGTAGCAGCGTTCGCCGGTAATAGGTTCCGTGGTAGGCATCCATTTATTCAGTCCCATCTTTGGGCGGAACACCCACATGCGGTCGCAGTTTCCGAATGTGGAATTGCCGGTGTAGTGGTTGCGCTCACCTTTCGGATTGAGGAAATTGTCCAGTTCACCTATAGCCACCACCTGAACCCATCCTGTGCGGTGTGCCCATGTGGCGCGCTCTGCCGTGGCGAGAGCCAGTTCGATAGTGCACTTTGCGTTTGGTGCAAGTGTAGTTGCAGTGGCCGGGTCGATTATCTCCAGAGCGTTGGTAAATGCCATAGCCTCTTTTGCCCACGGCTGAATCTGTGTCTGGTCGGTGTATTTGGACAGATGCGACTCATAGGTAGAGTATTCTAAATCGGAGTGCTGTTCGATGTAGCGCATCGCGCGATAAATATATGCAGCCATCTCCTGTCGCGACACGATGCCTGTCTTCGGCAGGGCAGCGTCGTTAAGTCCTATAGCGTCATCGGCTGCCTCCTTGCCGGTCATCTCCTTTACGAGCAGACGTGCTATCGAGGCGAGTTGCCGGCGGTTCACGCCCTGCGTGTAGTCGTTGCCCAACAGGTTGTCATCCACGAGGTGGTCGCACAGTGCACGGTTCACGCCGTCTTGCGCCCATTTGCTCATCTTAGCCTTCGACTTCAGTGGCAGCACAAATGTCTCGTCGCTCGGATTGGTAGTGCTGAGCAGCATCTGTGCTTCCTGCGATTTCAAACTCTGCAACATTCCGACCTTGTATTGTTCATAGGAGCCATCAATACCCATTGTCTTCTGGTCGTATTGTGTGAGATGCTTCATCCAGTAGCTGTGTGAGATGCCGCAGTATATACAACTCTTCCAGTAGAGGTGTTCGCCGGCGGCGTTCACGCCGATATACGCCTGGTCATTGGCTATTTCCTCCCTGATGTCATGTGTAATTCTTTCATGCTTGTCGTAGAAGGTATGTGCCTTGTTGCGCTCGCATTTGCCGCAAACGGCACACGAATAGTAGTATGTCAGCAACCGCTTGCAGTTGGAATACTGGCACACGCGGTCGGCTGTCTTAAACTCTGCCGTAAACCTGTGCTGCTTGCACTGGAGTGGTTTGGTTGAACTCTTGCCTGCCCTCTGTGCAGCATACACGTCGCCCGTGTAGGTTCTTATGGAGTATACTGGAGCCTTGGGGATTGTCTTCAGGCGTTCGAGCACGGCAGTGGCTTGCGACTCTGGTATATAGAGCGTGCCGAGTCCGGAGTAGAGCTTTGAGCTCTGGTGATCGAATTCGCGTGCATAGTCAAAGAGTGGGTCGGTCATGGTCACGTCAAGGTCTTTCACATATTTTGCCGCATCTACCTTGTTGCTCAGCCACACTTCTTTTAGATTAAACACAGTGGAGTAAAGATCGCCTATTTCTTCGGTCAGTGGCGACACCGTAAGTCCTTTCGGCATATTATGGTTTGATGCGTCTATGATGGCTTTTGAGAGGAACAGGCTCTGGTGTCTGTCGTATTTCTGTCCGCTTGAGGTTACCAGAGGCAGTCCTATGTCATCGTAGTCGTATTTCACTTCGTTTACGACATATACATCCCGGAAGTGTTTTGCCGGATACAGTTCGTCGGCCTCCTTCCATGATATGTATGGTAGTGTGGAGCGCAGGTCTTTTATCGTATGGGCGTAGTCAAAGTCCTCAAGTTCTTTCTTTTGCGGACCTGCCTTGCCGCCGGGCACAGTGAACGCCACTTCTAAATTCGGGAAGTATGGCGCACTTTGAAGCACATTCGCAGGTTTGCCGTTTACGGTTACCTTTAAGTGATTGCCGTCGATAATATATTCACCGTCCACCATTATGTAGTCGGTGATGTATTTGCTGTTCGGGTCGATCATTATACTCATGGTGGCTATATATGGGAATCCAGCCTGGAAGAACGGATATCCGTCTTTGTCGTCGCCGAACTCGCCGTCCCATGATATGCCGGAGAGTTTTATCACTCCGCTCTTGAACAAATCGCCATAGGCTGTCTTCGCAGCTTGCAGGACAAGTTGCTCGCCTTTCTCAACCGACATATTGGCTGTCGGCATTTCCATGGTGATGTTTATCGACTTGATTTTTTGTTTTGCACCGTCGGCACGTGATGCTATTGGCAACATGCCGAGTAAGGGTACGAGGAATAAGAAAATCCTTTTCATGTTGTTACGGGTTTGTGAATGGTTTCTGATATAACTGGTCGGCAGTAACACTCCCTGCTAATAATATCCAATTATATTACAAATATATATATAAAAAATAGAAGGGCATCGGCAAACGCCGCATTTAATAAAATTTAACTCTGTTCTCTTTTAACGTAACTACTCATGCCCTAGGGGTGCTGAGTAGTTAC
>OLSD01000135.1_pt1 | contig 79930 bp, 80 predicted proteins | sample 1672211 | NCBI WGS metagenome assembly OLSD01 (sample SAMEA3136659, study PRJEB25190) | human gut metagenome | reverse complement strand
AGAAGATTTAAAGCAAGAATAATGATATGTAAAAATTTATTATATATAAAAAAAGCTAATGCTTATTAAGCATCAGCTTCATTCAAATTTCTTTATCATTTTTGGTTTTCACCCATTATTTGACAAAGAGCCTCTATTTTGCAATTAAATTAATAGCTTCCTGTAATTGATTGTCATTATCTGTAGTCGGATTTTCAAAATAATCTTCACTCAATTTAACTTCTTTAGTCGGTGTAACTCCAACTTCATTAATAAAGTTTCCTTTAGGAGTTAACCATTTTTGCGTAGTATATTTAATCATACTACCATCTAAAAGTTTCTTAGTTTGCTGAACAGTTCCCTTTCCATAACTATTAACACCAACAACTTCTCCACCATAACTTTCTTTAATAGCAGAAGCAAGTATTTCACTAGCAGAAGCACTATTGCCATTGATTAAAACCGCTACTTTATAACTTCTTTTTTCTTTAGTAGTATCTTTTTTCTTAACTTTACCATTAGCATCTTCTAATTGATAAATAACTTTTCTTTTTTCTAAAAATAAATTACAAATATCAGTAACTGAGGTTAAATAACCACCACTATTATCTCTAACATCAATAATAAGTCCATCTATTTTACTCTTTTCTAACTCTTCAAGTTTATTCTTAAACTGTTTATAAGAATTACTAGAAAATAAAGAAATATCAATATAACCAATCCTTTTATCATTTTTCTCAATAACTTCTCCATTTACATAAGGAATTTCTACTTTACTCATACTGATAGTAACATCTTTTTCTTCATTATTTCTATTAATAGTAATAACAACTTTAGACTTATTATCTTTTTTAATATAATTAGAAATATCTGTACTGTTTTTTCCCTCATAACTTACACCATCTACTTTAGTAATAACATCGCCAACCTCTATTCCCGCTTTAGCAGATGGCGAATCTTCGAACACCTGAACAACTTTAATAGTACCATCAGTTAAAGTAGCAACAGAACAGCCAATACCATCATAACTACCAGAAATAGTTTCATCAAAGTTTGAAGTACTATCAATATCACTATAACTAGTAAACGTATCACCAACCGATGATATCATTCCTTCAACTGCTCCATCTATCAAAGCACTCTTATCAAGATCACCATAATAATTATCAACAATAGCATAATAAGTATCAACAACTTTTTTTAAATCTTTAGTAACCGCCAAGTAGTTTTTACCAGTAATTATACTAATACCACTAAAACACATAAGAATACCAATACCAATAGAAAATAACATAACAATCATAACTTCTTTAGAAGTATATAATTCTTTCTCTTTAAATTCCTTTTTATCAACAACTTTCTTTTTTTTATTTTCACTATTACTCATTTTCTTATCAGCCATACCATCATCTCCATAATAATTTTATCATATAACCCAAAAAAAAGATATAACTTATTATACTTTTTTAAGAAGATAATAACCAATATAACTAATAATACCACATACATAAAAAATAATACTAATAATCATAAATTTATAAACAATAAAATTAATTCCACTACTAACATTTATAAAAGTAACATTACTTTTTATAATAATTTTTAATAATATACCAAAAATAATCATAAAACTACCAGTAATTATAAAAGTAATTCCTAAATGTTTTAAAACATTAATCTTATTCCTTTCCAATATAAACAATAATACCACAATAATTAATATACATATCAAAAGTATTATCATTTAGTATTTATAAGATTAACATCTAAATCATATATATAATCACTAATATCATCTTTATATTTACTTCCATTATTAATAACTTTATTTTTTAATTCATAATTAATAGTATTATCATAATTTACATCTTCTACAATCATATCATATATTTTATCATTACTAAGTTTACTTCCACCTCTTAATTTATAATTAACAACATTCTCTAAAACAATTCTCAAACTTTCATTTAAATAACTAGAATTCATCAAAATAGTCATATCATCATCATTGACATCAAGCTCTCTCTTAACATCATAATATGTACTATTATAATTACCACTATCGTCACTCAGTAAATCTTTAATATAGATAGTATTAACTATTTTATCTACACCTTCTTCACTAACAACATTAATAATAACAGCATATGTTCCCATAATAGTACTAACACCAATAAGTAATACTATTAAAATACTAATAATAATTTTCTTCATAACATTCACCATTATTAATATTACCAACATTATAATGCATATACAAAAAAAACCTAATTCTTATGAATTAAGTTTTACATATCTACTTGACCACTATTAGTACTATAAGTAACTGTACAAACAGTATTCGAAGTAACACTTGCTATTGATACCGTATAGGAATCGCCATCATTAGATAATATAGCAGTTTGACCATTGGTACAAGATACAGTTTTAGGCCTTGAAATTCCCATATCAGAAGCACTGCCTTCACTCCAAGTATAACTAAATGGAGAATTTGCATTAACTGACTTTGAAGTCATAGTGGTACCACTAGACTTTTGTAAAACAACACTATATAATTCTATCTCCGATTCTTTTAATGTCCAGAAAGCAACGAGAGTAATATTACCGTCAACTTCAAAACTATTACCAGGATAATATTTCTTAGCCAAAATTGGATTTTCTCCTTGAATATACCAACCTCCGAATGCATATTTTGTCTTTGTTGGAGTAACACTACTTAAAGTTAAAGGCTGTCCAGCGATCTTAGTTTGACTAGGAATAGTACCAGTACCACCATTCAAATCATAAGTTATAGTATAAGTTTCCATACCACTATTATTAATATCAATTTGATATGGATTACTTTGTGAACCATTACCAGTAGAAGAAAAAGATACAGAACTATTTAAATATAGTGTTGGTATAACATCAGCATCATTAGCAGCATCACGTACATTAATTCTGTTTTGATTACCTATTACAAATACACGATATGTACTACTACTAAGTGGTGATAAAAGCCACATAGCATATTCATTTCTTAGTGATGAAATCCAATTATTTGATAGACATGTGCTATCATTGTATTGATATAAATTATTTGAACAGTATCTAAAATCAGCTCCATAACCATAATCACTTGGATATAGAAGAGCAATTTTCCCATTCCATGATAGCGGTCTACCAGAGTATACATTACTACCTCTTTCTTTACCATAAATAAAATCAGCATATACATTTCCAGCATTCCATCCACCTAAATACCAAGTTGCACTTGCAATCATATTTCTAGTAGTATCATTAATTAAACCAACACTACTAAAATCACAAGCCGCCGTTGCTGTACCACTAGTGTAACATGTACCATTTTTTCTATTCCAATACAAACTACCGCCAATTTCACTTTCATATCCTGAATTCAACATTTTCATAAGTCTTGAAACAGTCCAATCATTAGAGCCAAAATCATTTTCTGCACCAGTTGATGTATTTTTGTTATCCCAAGCATATCCATTTATATTTCCATTCCTAACAAGTTTCAACTTACCATCAATAACACCTATTATTCTCCATACCTCACAAGTACTAGATGATTGATTAGTATAATCACTACAATTAAAATAAATATAATTATTTGGAGATGCTCCATAATATCTAATATTACCACCAACATCCTTCATAAGATTATGTGTAGTATCATATTGATAAGTAATATTGTTATTTACAACAGTATCATCAGGAGTAAATAAATCCTTTATAGTTTTAGCACCGCCACTATAAATATCATTATTACTAGAAGTATAAACAGCCTGTCCATCAGTAACAATTTTAGAATTAAAAGTTTTTCCTATCTGACTATTAGGAGTATTTATATTTAACCACGCCCTAATTGTTATATCTATACTTTCACCCGCTAGCAAAGTAATATCACTTTTAATAATACCATTAGTTAAATCAGCTAATGTAGCAACTTCCCCATCGTCAACCTTAACTCTAATATAATGAGTATCAATTGAAGTACTACTATCACCTGTTGATAACAATTTAACATTAAATTTATAATCCAAATTTCCAGTATTAGTTATAGTAAATATATATGGTGTACTAGTAGCACCAGCCTCATCTGACATAGGTAAAGCATCAGTAAGTGAAATATTTTCACTATTTCCTTTAGCAGTAATAGAAAGCAATCCTGTAGTATAATTATCTGTATTACTAGCAATGTCTTCATGAAAAAATAAAGAATAAGTAGAGTTAATCAAGGAAAAAGCTATCAAAAAAACAGCAAGAACAACAACACTTATAATTATCTTTTTTCTATTTTTAATAAAAAATTCCTTATTCATATTAACACCTTACCCTATTCTTTTATATTGTATCACAATTTTTATTTAGATTCAACATATACCCTAATAGTTCCAATAAAAGCACTATTCATATACTCATTAGTAATTTTCTCATAACTAATCCACATACCTATTTTAATAGATAATTGACTTAACTTTTCAATTTCACCTTCATATATTAAATAATTATTATTTTTATTATCAATTCCCACATCAACATTATTTAATTTATTATCTAATACCATATTATTAACTCTAATACCATTAACAAATACATTATAATTAATATATTCATTAGATAATCTTTTAGTAACTTTATGTTTCCTATAATCATCAGTTTCTTCAAGTACTATTATATAGTTAGCTTTATTAAGATTTTTATTATCTAATTTAATTTCCTTTATATCCATAATATCTTTAATATCAATAATTTCTTTATCATTAGTATTATCAATAATTTCAAAAATATTATCATTATACTTAATATGCTCGCTATTTCTAACCATAATAATCATATCATCATGAATTACTTCAGCATATCCATTATCATAATATATAATTTTAATATTATCATGAATTTCTTTTTCATCAATTTTAGTATACTTAATATTATCTACTATTATATAATCATCTTCTTTTATAGTTCCGTCAGAATAATAATATCTATTATCTTCTTTTTTAGTAGGAACACTAACACCACTTAGATTAGTAATAAAATTAAGATTCCCACTAGTAATATCACTATTTCTAACAAAGAAATTAACATCATCTTTAATAACAATTACACTACCATCAGATAAATAAATAATATTGATGCCTAAAAATCCATTATTTTTATAAATACCATTCAAATCCTTAGTAATTGCTTTAGAATCTATAACAATATCTTTATCATTTACACTAACACCATATTTGCCATTAACAGGATATATCCTTGTAAAACTACCATCTTTATTTCTAATAATAACTGTCTTATCAGAATAATACATAATAATATTACCATTAATGTTATCTTCTTTAATCTTAATTACAACACCTTTCATATAACTATAATCTGTTAAATTACTATCAAATACTTTATCTGCATACTCTTTAGTAATAGGTGTTCCATTAAGTATGCTATTATCATCTCCATCAAATGATACAACAACTCCATTTTCTTCATACATAACAATAGAAGAATCTTTAATACTATTAAATATCAATGTAAAACCAATAATAAATACAGAAATTGACAAAAGAAGAGAAATAGTAAGTATCAATCTCCCATTATTAACTAGAAAAAGAATAAAAGGACTACGATATTTTCTTTCTTCTTCTACAGTAATTTTACTTTTGTCTTCTTCATACTTTTTAACAAAAAATTTATTTGTTTTAGCCATTATATCACCTTCTTACAACAGTTAATTCACTTTTTTTCTTATCAGCTTTCTTTTTAATATTTCTTCCTAATTTAACAATATCATAAGAAAGTATTGCCAAGCAAGGAATTAAAACAACTATAATAAGACCTCCTTTAGTAGCTAGAACACTTTGTACATAACCAAGTTTTGGTATCTTAAATATAACTTCACCAATTATATTAGTATCCTCTGCCAAAGTAAAATCAGCTGTATTATTAGCATCTCCTTTAGTCTGGAAAGTATATTTATTAGTAGTAGCATCATAATACTTTGCTTTAATCCTATGGGTAACAATTATATTAGTAAGTCTAGGATCAGAAGATAAAAATGTAATAATATCTCCTACTTGTAAATTCTTTGCCTCTCTCCTTTTAGTAATAACAACATCCTTAGGCATTATTTCTGGAACCATCGAACCAGTAAGAACAACATATGCATTAATAGCAGGTGGAGAATTATCCCCTTTAGCAGCTCTAATCTTAATATCTGCTACATAAACAAGTAATGTAAGTCCAATTAATAAAAGCCATATAAATAAAGCATAAGAAATAACACTAGTAATAAATCTAATAGGTTTTATCTTTTCTTTAACTACATGAACTTTATAATGTCTTACTCCAAAATAATTATTATTAATTTCTAAGCTTGTTGAATCCATATTCCCACTCCTATTTTACTCTAAAGTAATTATACAGTAAAATTACAAATATTACAATATTTTTATCAAAAAAAATTGACAAAGAAACATCTGTTTGATATAATTAACTATGTAATGGGGCTGCTTATGGCTTCGACGAAAATATAAGTATTTAATTAGCAAGACGTGCTCTTCGCGTAAAGAAGAAAATTAAACATAACTGGAAACAGCTATAAAAACGCTGTTGCTTATGCCTAACCAATAGGCAGCAACAGGTTCTACTAATTCTTTGTCTGTGAGAATTAGCTAGGACTTATAAAACAGACTATATTATGATTTAAGTTTAGACTTCATAAAGAATAACTATAAACTAGCAAGTAATTACGATTGTAGGTTGTCTATTTACTTTGCGAATCTGATAACCTAATAATCTTGTAGAAGGTTAAATAACTTTATTTGCGGACAGGGGTTCGAGTCCCCTCAGCTCCACCAGATTGATAGGAAACTCGAACTTTTTATTCGAGAGTAATAAATTACTAACAGAAATGTTAGTTTTTTTGTTATTTAAGAAAGGATAAGTGATGAGTTATGACAATAGAAACTAAAGAACTTGTAATAAGTGAAGAATTAAAAAGAAAGGTTGAAATGATTTGTAGATTTGCTTATGTAGACTGTGAATTTATTAATGGTAATATTAAATCTATTAAAAATACAAATATTGCCTATGTTAAACCACATATATTAAAAGTTAAAAATAATGATTATTTAATTTTTGAAGAATATGATGAAGTTTTTATAAATGGTTATAAAGATAAAATTAAATTTAAAGACATAGAAGAATATATCAAAGCACACTAAAACCTTGACAAATCAAGAATAAGAGTTTATAGTATAGAACTAATAAAAGCAAGCAGTATCGCTTTTTAAAGGGAAAGAGAGGTACTTCTATGATTAAAAGCACATATTACATATTTAAAAAATTATACTCAAATTTAAAGAGGAGTCAAAGGTATTAGTTATCTAGTATTTTTGACTCCTCTTTTTTGATAGAAAGTGAGGTTGATAAAAGTATGAATGAAGAAAAGAAAATCGCAGGTATTTATAAAAGAGTATCTACACTCGACCAAAAACGCGAGGGTTTTAGTTTACCCGAACAAGAAGAAAAATTAAAAGAGTTTTGTAAATTTAAAGGTTATGAAATTTATAAAATATATGAAGATGCAGGTATAAGTGCTAAAAATGACAAAAGACCAGCATATCAAGAAATGATGCAAGATATTAAAGATAAAAAGATTAATGTTATAGTTGCTTTTAAGTTAGATAGATTAACTCGTTCAGTTTATGATATTGAAAAATTAATGAAATTTGTTAATGATTATGAGTGCGATATTGATTGTATGGCTGATGAATCTAATACTACTACTTCAAACGGTAGAATGGTTATGAGAATAATGACAAGTGTATCTCAAAACGAAATTGAGAAGTGTTCTGAAAGAACTAAATTTGGTATGGTAGGTGCTATTAAGTCAGGTCATATTCCAAATCGCAGTCCATTAGGTTTTACAAGAGATAATAAGAAGTTAGTGCCAGACCCACTAACAAAAGACATTATTGTAAGAGTGTTTGATTTATATTTAGAGGGAAAAAGTCATCAAACTATTGCTAATATATTTAATAAAGAACAAGTTTTAGGTAAAACAAATTGGTATGACTCTACTATTCAAAAGATATTATCAAATGAACTTTATAAAGGAGATTTTATTAATGGTAAAAGAACTAAACACCCTACATATTATGAAAATGTAGTTGATCCAATAGTATCAAAAGAAAAATGGGAAAATTGCCAGTATCAAAAACAAAGAAATGCTAGACATTATGAAAGAACAGCTACTTATCTTTTCACAAACAAATTAAAATGTGCTAATTGTGGTAAATTTCTAGGTGGATGTGCTACTACTAAAAAGAAAAGTGGAAAGAAATATTATTACTATAAATGTGAAAGTTGTAAAACTACTTATAAAGAGTATGAAATAGAAAGTTTATTATTAGGTTTAATGCTAGAACTAGTTAAACAAGATGAACTTATAAATGATTACTACACACCATTTATTAAATCTAAATTAGATAATAAACAAGAAGATTATGAAAAAGAAATTAAGAATTTAGATAAACAAATGGATAGAATTAAAACGGCTTATATTAAAGGTGTCTTAAAACTTAATGATTTTGATAAAGAGATAAAACATATTGAATATCAAAGAACTGAATTAACTAATAAATTAAAAGAACAAAAACAATATGAAAATTTGAGTTTTACAGTTGATGATTTATTAATTATTCAAGATAAACAAGAAATAGAAACATATGTTAATCCACAAAAATTTATTGAAAATATTTATAATTGGGTAAATGAAACAAGAGAAAAAAGACAAAAATTAATTGCCACTTACATTGATAATGTTGAGATTAAAAAAGTTAATGATAAAGTTGAAATGGTAGATGGAAATTTTAGATCAGATTATATAATGGGTATGATTAGTAATCATAATAATTACGGACTACCATATAATCTTAAATGGTTTGTTGATGATTATGGTTGTAGTTTAAATATGAATAAAGAACATAAAACACAAAAACAAGCACTTAAATACTTTAATAAATTACAAGAAACAATGGGAAGTGATTATAAATTAAATTATTATGAAGTTGATACTGATGATGATTTAAAAGATATTACATTTAGTTCAGATATTGAAGCAGAAAAAATAATAAGATTAATTTGTATTAAGAATGACAAAAACTATAAGAAACAAAATTTAAGATTAGGAGTTATAACAATAGATTTATCAGATATAAAAGATGAAAATGGTAATTCACTTTATAAAGAAGTTTTAGAGAAAGCAAAAGAGGTATATAAAAATGAGTTATGCAATATTTAGAGTAGAACCTATAAATAAACTATCAGACCTCGCACAAATCGGATCGCACAATAAACGAGAGAAAAAGGCTTATAAATCTAACCCTGATATAGATATTACAAAAACTAAAAATAATATTGAACTAGTCCCACTTTCTGAAAAATATATTAAAGGATTTTATAACTTAACAAAGGAATATAAAAAAGAACACGATAAACGAATGGAAACAATGAGAGATGATAGAAAGAAAACATTTAAACAAATGGTAGATGATTCAAATAATGTAGTCGCAGATGAATTATTATTTACAAGTGATAATGATTTCTTTAAAGATATGAATAAAAAACAAATTAAAAAATGGGCTGATACTTGTATGGAATTTGTTTATGAAGATTTAGGTTATACAAAAGAGCAAGTATTACACGCAACACTACACCTAGACGAAAAAACACCACATATTCATTGTGTAGTAGTTCCTTTGATTAGAAAATATGATAAAAGAACTAATACTGAAAAATATACCATTTCTAAAAAGCAATATATCAAAGATAAAGCCCATTTAAGCCTACTTCAAGACAAATACTATCAAAGACTAATAGACAAAGGTTTTGACCTAGAAAGAGGCATTAAAAACAGCGATAACGAGCATATTTCAATAAAAGAATTTAAAAAAATTACAAGAAAACTAGATAATAGATTAGAACAACAAAATTATCTTATGACTAGAGACTTTGAAGAATTGCAAGAAAAATTAAAATTTTCTAAACCTACAATAACAGGTAAAGAAGTTAAAATAGATAAAGATACTTACGATACATTAAATAATTTTATGAATACATCAAAAATAGTTATTAAAGATATGCCTAGAAATCAAGCATTATTTAAAGAACTAACTGACTACACCCAAACCTATAAAGATTTAGAAAATGAAAAAAGAAATATTCAATATGAAGTTAGAAGACTAGAATATAAAAACAAAGAATTACAACAAGAAAATAATAAATTAAAAAATTTATTAACTATCATAGTTCAATCACTAAAACAATTCTTTAGAAAATTACTTAAATTAGGAACTGAAAATGTTAAAGATAAAGTTGTTGAAGAAATAACTAATTATCACAAATTAGATTTATACACAAATAAAGATTTACACGATATAGCAGATAAAACACCTAGAGAAGATGAAGTAAATGATTATTTATACACAAAAAATTATGAAAAAGATGATATAGATTTCGATATTTAAAAAAAGAGCTACAGCTCGTATGATAAAACTAAAATTCCATTTTAGTAACACACTACGCTATTGGCAAAGCCAATAACGGTGTGAAAAAGGGAATTTTCCTTTTTAAACCCTTTTAAGCATAATTTTAGCAAGGAAATAAAGCCAAGCAAAATTATGTTTTTATTTATTTAAATATGGACTGTTGCAATCGCAACAAACATCACATTCAGGACAATCTAAACAAGTACAGCAATTATTTTCATTTGTATTAACTTGATTATTTAATACTGTCGAAATAATTGCAAAAATACCAAATCCAATCCAAAACATTGGCATTATGTAATCTGTTAAATTATGTAGTATAATTGCTTGTGATGGATTTTCTTTATTATATTTTACAATAATCTTTTTTCCATTTCTATACCCATATCTTTTTTTGTCTTTTGTTTTAATATAATATTCTTTACCTTCAACAAAATACTGAATGTTGGCATAGAAAAACTTTTTTCCTTCATCTAATTCTTTGTCCCATTCTACAGAACAAACATTACCTTCTGTTTTTTTCGCATTTGGAATTCTTTTATAATCACCATATAATAAAATAATTATAATTCCAATAATTATGCACAATATACCTGCACCCACAAAATCACTACCTTTCATATCCATTTTAACATAAATTTTAATTATTTTATTATTTTTTGATACATTTTACCAAAAATGTGATATATTTATATCAGTTAGTAGTTATTACTGCCTATAAATTTATGCCTAGTGGTTGTTATACTTCCACCAAAAGGGCACCATTAGAAAATATGTTCAAACCACTTGAACTTTAATATACATTTTTCAGTCAAAAATAAGACTGCTTTTTATTATCAGTAAAATTCTGATAGATAATTTTGACAATAAATTTCTTTAGACAATAAAGGTGATATAATGAAAGAAATGTTTAAAAGTGCAATCCATATAATAATAATGGATAATAATAAAATATTATTGCAAAAAAGAAAAGGCTCTAAATTATGGCCCGGATATTATGCCCTACCAGCAGGACATATCGATAAAGGAGAAAATCAATATGAAGCTCTAATTAGAGAAGCAAAAGAAGAATTAAATATTGAAATCGATCTAGATGGCATCACTAATAGTTATATGGTACTAAGAAGAAATTTTTTTGAAATAGATGGTAAAAAGTTAGAACCATATATTGATTATTATTTTGAAATATCTAAATATAAAGGTACTCCCATAATAGCGGAACCAAATAAATGTGAAGAATTAATATGGGCTGATATCAATAATTTACCAGAACCATTCATTAATTATGAAGGAGATTTTTTAGCAGATAAAAGTATCACAACATATGATTGTAAAACTGATGGAGCCTATATAAAAAAATTAGTCAAATAATTTTATGTAATAATTACAATACACATTTAAGTATTAAAATCATAAAAAATACACAACTACTTTATATAATATTTCACTATAATTATTAATATAAAATTAAATTTAGTTAAAAAGAAACTATACTGATTTTATTCACTATAGTTTCTTTTTCTTTTCTACAAATAAACTATTAATATTCTTTGAAGGCATAAGTACATATACATCATGATCTATCTTAATATTATAACTACCACTCATATCATCAAAAGATTCACCATCAATACATAAAGGTTTCTTTAAAGGACTATTAAATTTTATTTTAATATTATCAGTTTGATAAAAATAAAATCCCGGTATTTTACTAGCATCATATAAAGCAAAGAAATATAAAGTCTTAACAATATCTTTAAGTTTAGTAATATTACAAAGTAATACTTCAAATTTATTATCATCAAGTTTAATATCTTTATAAAAATTATTAATACCCGCTACTCTATTAGCATTAGTAATAAGAGCAAAAGAGAATAATCCTCTATATTTTTCATTATCTACTTCATAAGTAATATCATATAGTTTAACTTTTCTAAAAAAATCTCTAGCCCCTTCTCTAATATATGCAAGATGTCCTATTCTTTTTTTTAACTCTCTAGGAGTCTCATAAGGAATATTCATAAATTTACCAAAACCAGCAGAATAAACAAAAGGTTTATCATTAATAGTACAAATATCTATTCTTTTAACTTTTCCATTTAAGGCTAGTTTTAAATTATTAAGCATATTTTTACCATATCCCCACATAGCACCAACATCATTCGTAGTCCCCGAAGGCAAATGACATAAAACAATTCTATCTTTTCTCATAAAATTACCCGTCATAACCTCATTAAAAGTACCATCTCCACCAATAGAAACAACAAGATCACACTTATCAATATTAGCTACAATACTAGTGGCATCTCCCTTATATTTAGTCTTTTCTATTATAACAGAATAATCATATTCATTAAGTATTTTTTCAATCTTTGGTAAAGTAACTTCTTTATTATACTTACCAGAATTAGGATTATAAACAACTAAGCATTTCTTCATAAAAAAATCACCCTCATCTATATCTTATCATATGTTAAAGAAAAAAGGAATATCAATCTTATTCCTTTACTTCTTTTTCTGTCTTTTTGTCTACTTTCTTTTTCTTTTTATCTACCATTATATCATAATGTTCTCTAACCTGTTCTTCTATTTCATTAGCAATATTTTTGTTTTCCTTTAAATATAACTTAGCATTTTCTTTACCTTGACCTATCTTATTACCTTTATAAGCATACCAAGCACCACTTTTTTCAACAATGCCAATTTCTGAAGCCAAATCAAGTAATTCTCCTTCTTTAGATACTCCTTCACCATACATAATATCCACAACAGCAGTCTTAAATGGTGGAGCTACTTTATTTTTAACAACTTTAACGGTAGTCTTATTTCCAATAACATCAGAACCAGTTTTTAATTGTTCTCCCCTTCTAATATCAAGTCTAACAGATGCATAATACTTAAGTGCTTTACCACCAGGAGTAGTCTCAGGATTACCAAACATGATACCTACTTTTTCTCTTAGCTGATTAATAAAGATAACAATGGTATTAGTCTTATTAATAGAACCAGATAATTTTCTAAGAGCCTGACTCATTAATCTTGCTTGAAGTCCAACATGTGAGTCTCCCATTTCACCATCAATTTCTGCTTGAGGTACTAAAGCCGCTACTGAGTCAATAACTATAATAGAAACAGCTTCACTCTTAACAAGAGCATCACAAATTTCAAGAGCTTGCTCACCAGTATCTGGTTGTGATAACAATAATTCATCGGTATTAACTCCCAAGTTATGAGCATAAACAGGATCTAAAGAATGCTCTGCATCAATAAAAGCTGCTCTGCCACCATTTTTTTGTACCTCTGCAATAGCATGAAGTGCAAAAGTAGTTTTACCTGAAGACTCAGGTCCATAAATTTCGATTATTCTTCCTTTAGGATATCCTCCTGCTCCAAGAGCAATGTCTAAGCTAAGAGATCCGCTAGGAGAAACCTCAATTTCCTTATGTTCTTGCTCTCCAAGTTTCATAATAGCCCCTTTTCCGAATTGTTTTTCGATATCAGCAAGTACTTGTTCTAATGCTGTATCTTTTTCTACATTTTTTGCCATAATTTCCTCTCTTTCAACATACTTTCCTTAATTACAATATAATTGTACAATACTTTTTTTAACTTGTCAATACTTTTTAATACATTTGTTCGTATTTTTTTTACAAAATAAAAAAAGATAAATATTATCTATCTTTTAAATATGGCTTAGCCATCATATAATACTTAACACCAGATATAACTGATAGAATAGCAGCAAGTGCTAATAAGAAATCAGATATTCTAAGTGAAATAAGTTCAAATGGTAAATTATAAAATAATGTTAATATTATACCAATCATCAAAGTAGCAGTTTTAACTTTAGCTATTCCTATTGCAGCAACAGCATGTCCTTTATTACCAATGACCATTTTAATAGAATCAACTACTATATCTCTAGCAATAATAACTACTACAATAGCGGCACTAATTTTACCACTACAGCCTAGTATAATTAATACTGAATTAGTAAGTAATTTATCACTAATAGCATCAACCATCTTACCAAAGTCAGTAACCATATTATATTTTCTTGCTATATAACCATCTAAAAAGTCAGTAAATGAAGCAATTATAAATAATACTCCCACTATAATATATTTTAAATCAATTAATATTTTACCGCCTATTAAATAAGTAGGAAAATCAATACCCATTTGATCAAATGGAAACAAGAGTAAAACTATAATAATAATAGACATTATTACCCTTGACATAGTTATTTTATTTGCTTTATTCATCACACTATCTCCTTATACTATATGTAATATCATTATCACTAAAATCATTTCCTTTATAATTACTAACTATAAAATATCCAACTACTATTAAAATAACAATCGCAGCAAGACCAATAATTATTTTAGGAACTTTAATTTTACTACTCTCCTTGGTATATGGAGAAATAGTATCATTATTCTCATTTTTATCCTTTTTAGCTTCCTTTATTAATTCAATTGGAATCTTTGAAGTCATATCAAATAAATATTCATTAAATTCATCTAATATTCTTTCACTATCTAATCCTAAATATTTAGCATAATCTCTAATAAAATATTTTAAATAAAATACATCTTTAAAATCTTCTGTTTTACCTTCCTCTATACTAGATATTTGACTAGGTCGCATCTTCAAATCTTCAGCAACTTCCTCAATAGAAAGACCATTTTCTTCTCTTTTGTATTTTAATTTAAGACCTATATTTTTCATAATACTCCTTAATAATAATAATATCTTATAAGCCATGTTCTGTACCTATTACTAGGCGGTAAATATTTATCTATGACTATTGTCATTCCCTCTAGATTCAAATTCTCTAGTTTAGGATTCCCCTACCATAATTTGGGTTTCTCGCTTGTGGGGTTTACCTCGTTTCATTCTACTTATTTCTAAATAGACTCGTCTCTGTGGCACTTTTACACATCCTTTATCATAGTTACCCTTAGATAAAAGATAAGCCGTCAGTTACCTGCCTTAGGTTATTTTTTCCCTAAGCACAAACACTACTATCATCGCAGATAGTGCGAGCATGGACTTTCCTCTACATATCAAGTATGCAGCATTTACCCAGATATATTATTGTTGTTCTTTACCTAATATGATTTTCTCAAGTTGTGATATTCTTCTTAATAAATCAACATTAGTAATTTCTTTTTCACCTATTCTAGCAGCTTCTATACTAGATTTTAAATTTCTTACTTCATTTTTCAAAACAGTATTTTCTTGAGCCAATTCTCTTTTTTCTTTTTCTAGACTTTTAATAATATTATTATATTCATTATAATCTTTAATAATAACATCTAGAAATTTATCAACTTCTTGAAGTCTATATCCTCTAGCATCAATTTTGAACTCTTTCTCCAAAATATCTTGCATTGTCAAAGTAATTCTATCATTATACATATCTAATCACCTCTACAATAAAATTATCTCAAAAAATACATCTTTTGTCAATTAAAAAGAAATCTTTTCAAAAATCAAATATATTTTATCACAATTTAAATATAATGTCAAAAAAAGAAACAAAACTTTTATTAGTACTTTTTACCACTTTTCTTCTACTCTTCTTTTTTCATTCTTTCTATATAATATTCATATATATACTTAGATAATTCTATAATATCTTTTGTTAAATCATCTATTTCTCCTATTACATTACTTAAACCCTCTTTTTGAATTCTATTAATATTCTTCATAACAATATTTTTATTTTCTAATGAAATATTATCAATAATATCAACCATTCTCTTACTATTTTCATCTAATCCACTAATAACCACAGAACCAAGCCATTCTTTAGGTACAATAAGTCCAAGTTTATTTCTAACACCATTATCTCTAGTAAAACCATCTAATTCTTTATTAAGTAATAACTTAGATATAGCAAAAACGCATTGATCATCATCATATTTTTCTTTAGTTAAAGAAATACATTCTTCTAGTGTCTTATCTCCAATATCAATAATAGTTAGTTTAAGTTCATAAGGACTAAACTCTCTTACAATAATATCTCTTATTAAATCTCTTCTAGTAAATATATCAGCATTTCCATTCTTACAATAATCCATTAATAATCTATGTACATAATCAATATCATAATAATTAGAAAGTCTATAAATTACATATAATAATTTTTCTTTATTTTCGTAGAAGACAGAATTGCCACCAATATTCTCTCCTTTTTTAACTTGAATACCTTCTAAATTTGCTTTATTTAAAGTACCATCAAGATTGCCAATTATTACATCAGCAGTCTTTATAAAATCCCCTTCTTTTTTATAATCAATATTATAGTTATCATGTAAATATTCTGAATTATTAATACAAAGTAATACTTCTCTTTTAATAAAATTAACAAAATCTTCCATCGTACTCTTATCTAAAGAATTACTATTTTTCTTAGTATTAAAATAACTATTCATAAGTAATGATAAAGTTTTATTATAAGATAGAGTACCATCATATGTCATTCCAACCTTGCCATTACTAAGTATATATGGATTATAACTAACTAAAGAATTATAGTCTAATGAATTAACAAACTTACTTACCTTTTCTGCTTCTTCCATAGTACTTACTCTAACTACTAAAACATCATTACGCATCTCTTTAGCTATTTTACTCTGAGTAATAATATTTTCATCTATCATATAATTAAATACTAAACTAGTAACATTATATAAATTCTTTATATCACAAGCAATATATAATTTAATAGAAGTATTAATTTTATCATAAAAAGTTTTATCATCATAACTACCCCTATTCTCAATAGCAAAGAAATAGCCATTACTAAAACATTTAATCTTATCTTTCTTTCTAAAATCATTGCTTAATTGGGCTTGAATATTTATTAAATTATCATTACTAATTCTCATTTTCTTACCATCTTGAACATTAAATAAACTAAGTTCATAATAAATAGTATCAGGAGTTACTTCAAAGTCAGGATTTTGCATATAAATTTTCTTTATATGTTCAAAAAACAATTCTCTCTCTTCAATCTTACTCATCTTTTTTAATTTCCTTTACTAAGTCATCTAATTCTACAGTATCATCTAAAAATAATCTCATACTATTATCATCAATTTCTTCTTTAGATAGTTTACTAATCGTCTTTACTTTTTTACCATCTATCATAATTTCTACTTCTTCCATAACTACTCCTCACCTATTCTTTTATAATAATTAAATCTATTCATCGCCCACTTTTTTTGTTCTTCAAGGATCATATTAGCATTATCACTATTAACATTCTTTAAATTAGCAAATCTATTCTCTGTCATTAAGTAATCTTCATATTTATTAAAATCAGGATTTTTAGAATCAAGTATTAACTTACCTGTACTAGGATTATATCTAAAAGTAATAAAGTAACCACACTCTGTAGCCAAATAAGCATTAGATTGTGAGTATTCCATACCACTCTTAATACCATGTTCAATACAAGGACTATAACATATTATAATTGATGGTCCATCATAACTACTAGCTTCTTTTAAAGTCTTAAGATATTGCTCGTTATTATAACCAATATTACAACTAGCAACATATACATGTGGATAACACATAGCAATTCTAGCCAAATCTTTTTTATAATTATTCTTGCCACTTGAAGCAAATGATGCTGTAGCTCCATAATTAGAACTCTTTGAAGCTTGACCACCAGTATTAGAATAAACTTCTGTATCTAGTACCATAATATTAATATTATCATTCTTTGATAAAACATGATCTATACCATCATATCCAATATCATAGGCAAATCCATCTCCACCTACTATCCACATAGATTTAGGAACTATGTAGTCTTTCATATCATTTAAATAAGGATGTTTCTTATAATCAATCTCTTTATATACTTCTTTACATATATCATAATTATTCATATTATTAAGCCATTTTTTAAATACCTTATTTCTAGGATACTCCTTCATGTATTTCTTAATCTTATCTCTCTTCATATTAATACCATTTAGAATACCATATCCATATTCAGCATTATCTTCAAATAAAGAACTAGCCCAAGGTATACTATATGGAAAACTAGGAGTACTACCACCATATATAGATGAGCAGCCAGTAGCATTAGCAATGACCAAGTTATCATTAAATACTCTAGTTAAATTAGTTAAATAAGGAGTCTCTCCACATCCTGCACATGCTCCAGAATATTCAAATTTAGGAGTTCTAAAACTAATATTTCTACTAGTTAAAATATTACTATCATACTTATCATTAATATTATTCTTAAGTAAATAATCAAATTCTTTATCATGTCTCTTATTAGATACCATTTCTAGTGCCTTCTTACCCATCTTACCAGGACAAGTAACCGCGCATAATCCACACCCTGTACATTCTTCATAATTAATACCAATAGCAAAATTAACATCTTTAGGCATAATTGAAGGAATAGACTCTATCTTTTTATCATCCTTATCAAGTAAGAAAGGTCTAATAACACCATGAGGACAAGCAAAAGCACATTTATTACATTCAGAACAATTTTCAGGTATCCAGTTAGGAATCGACTCAGCAATATTTCTCTTTTCATTCTTAGTAGTACCACCTTCAAAGACACCATTAGATACATCTAAGAAACTACTAACAGGAAGTGTATCTCCCTTAAGTAAATTAATTGTTTCATTAAAGTTTAATTTCTTATTATCACTATATTCTAATTTTACCCAAGAACTATCAATACTAATCTTTTTCAAATACTTAAGAGAATTATCAACTACTTTATTATTAATATCAATAATCTTTTTACCTTTACTACTAAATCTACTCTTAATATTATCTTTCATAATACTAATAACTTTATTAATATTATAAATATCCATAATCTTAAAAATACAAACTTCCATTGAAGTATTAATCTTATTCTTAAGGCCCATTTCACCTGCTACTTTATAAGCATCTATTGTATAAACATTAACATTTTTAAGAGCAAGTAAATATTTAACTTTATTAGGTAAACTTCTAATTAAATCATCACTACTTAAATTAGTGTTCAAAAGAAGTGTACCACCATCTCTAATATTATCAAGAATATCATACTTATACATATAAGAATCTTTAGATACTACAATAAAATTAGGATTATCAACATAATAACTACTCCTAATAGGAGTATCTCCTATTCTAATATGACTTCTAGTAACACCACCACTCTTCTTAGAATCATATTGAAAATAACCTTGAACATACTTCTTAGTATTATCCCCAATAATTCTAAGAATATCTTTTGAAGTAGATACCATACCATCAGAACCATATCCATATATAAGCATTTCATAATTATTATTATCAAGTCTATAACTATTATCAATATCTAAACTTAAATTAGTAACATCATCATTAATACCAATAGTAAAATTACTCTTCATATCACCACTTAAATTATCATATACACTCTTAATCATAGCGGGTGTTGTATTCTTAGAAGATAATCCATATCTACCACCAATAATTTTAATATCTCTATCTTTTAAAGCATTAACAACATCTAAATATAAAGGTTCTCCACTACTACCAGCTTCTTTAGTTCTATCTAGTACTGCAATTTTCTTAACACTAGAAGGAATAATTGAAGATAAATAACTATTACTAAATGGTCTATATAAATGAACAGTAACTAAGCCTACTTTATTACCCTTCTTATTAAGGTCATCTACTACTTCCTTGATACATTCACATACTGAACCCATAGCAATAATAACTGCATCACTAGACTTATCTCCATAATAATTAAATGGTTTATAATCAGTCTTACATATCTTATTAACCTTATCCATATAATAAATAACATTATCTATAGCTTTAGTATAATAACCATTTCTTGATTCCGTATGTTGAAAATAAACATCTTCGTTCTCAGCAGTTCCTCTAGTAGTAGCTCCACTTATCATACCATTATCTCTAAACTTTCTAAGAGCCTTCTTATCAATTAAAGTTTCTAATTTACTAAGATCAATTTCTTTTACTTTATCAATTTCATGACTAGTTCTAAAGCCATCAAAAAAATTAATAAAAGGAAGTGAAGACTTAATACTAGCTAAATGACTAACCATAGCCATATGATAAGCTTCTTCTACTGAAGAAGATGAAAGCATACAAGCACCAGTTTGTCTAACTGCATATATATCTTGATGATCACCAAAAATACTAAGACTATGCGTAGATAAACTTCTAGCAGCTACATGAATAACTCCCGGAAGCATTTCTCCAGCCATTTTATATATACTAGGAATCATTAAAAGTAATCCTTGACTAGCAGTATAAGTAGTAGCAAGTACTCCTGCTTGTAGTGCACCATGAACAGTAGCAATAGCTCCTTTCTCAGATTCCATTTCAATTACCTTAACTTTATTACCCCAGAAATTAATTTCTCCCTTACTTGCTAAAACATCAACTTTCTCCGCCATAGGAGACGCTGGCGTAATCGGATAAATACCCGCTATTTCAGTAAATTTATAACTAACTCTACTAACAGCTTCATTAGCATCCATTGTTTTATAACCCATAATATTCCTTCTTTCTCTTCTATCATATTTACTAGTTATAATTTTATCACAATTTAGTTCAAATAACAACCTCCTAGCGAAGAAAAACTCTCTAGAAAGAGAGTAATATTTTTTCGTATGCCTCTATAGCCTATAGTCTATAGAGGTTAAGTTAAGCCTAACTAGTCTTAACTTAAGTATCAACCATACATATTATATATAAGCATTAACTATTTACAAGTTAAACCACGATTAGTAAGAGTAGTCTTAAAAGTATTTAAGTCTCTATTAATACCAAGATTATTAATATCATTATCTGATAAAGTATTTAAATCATAAGTATAAATAACTTTATAATTAGTATCATCATTAACATTAACATCACTAGTAAAACCTTTAATATTAGTATAAGTGCCAAACTTACTATCGTGTCTTGTCTTAATACCAGAAATATCAATGATACCATCAGTAATACCATCAACAACATCATCTAAAACATTACCAACAGTACCACCTAGTATACCATCATTATCTTTATTATCATCTTTATCATTAGTAGTTCCATCAGTACCAGTACCTACTCCATCAACATGATTACTTTTATAATCATAAGTAGCCTTTATTTTTTTAATATTATTATTTCTATATTCAATAACATATTCAGTCTTAGAAGTAACATCACCTACTGTATTATCATAAGTACAAGTAAGTTTATCATTAGTTCCACATCCCGATAAAACCGCTACTACTGCAATAAGTAATAAAACTTTCTTCATAAATACACACTCCTTTCTAGTAATAGTATTAACCAAAAAGAAATATATATAAGAAAAAAGTATAACCATTTAAGTTATACTTCAAAGTATCTAAGAAAAGTCTTAAGATTAGCCATATCTTTACGATACTTATACATATCGCCATAATCTTCACAATATACAAGGCAACTCTTTAAAGCTTCAACATACTTAGAATAATTAATATCTGTAACTCCACTAATTATTGTTTCTTTTAACTTTTTAAAATACTTTTCCCACTCACTAAACATAACCTTTTTAGTATTAAAAATAATACACATATTATCAAAGTACTTAGTAAGTTCAACTTCCTTTTTATTCATTTTATGCCTCTAATTAATATTCACAATTACCAGGAGTTCTAGGATAAGGAATAACATCTCTAATATTATCAACACCAGTTAGATAAATAAGAAGTCTCTCAAATCCCATACCAAATCCACTGTGGTAGCAACCACCAAATTTACGAAGATTTAAGTACCATTCCATACCTTCTTTTTCCATACCAAGTTCTTCCATTCTCTTAAGTAGAACATCAAGTTTCTCTTCTCTTTGACTTCCGCCCATAAGTTCACCAGCACCAGGTACTTCAAGGTCAACAGCGGCTACTGTTTCATTATCATCATTAAGTTTCATATAGAAGGCTTTGATATCTTTAGGCCAATTTTTAATAAATACTGGTCCATCAAAATATTCAGTAATATATTTTTCATGCTCTTTAGCAATATCTTCACCATATTCAGGTTCAAATTCCCATTTAACATCAGCTTCTTTAAGAATTTTAATAACATCTTTATGATCAATTCTAACAAAATGACTATTAATTAATTTAGTAAGTTTTTCAATTAAACCTTTTTCTACAAATTTATCAAAAAATTCCATTTCATTAGGACAATTATCTAAAACATACTTAACAACATACTTAAGCATATCTTCCATAATATCCATATCCATATTTAAGTCGCAGAAGGCAATCTCCGGTTCAATCATCCAAAATTCCGAAGCATGAGTTTTAGTATTAGAATTTTCTGCTCTAAAAGTAGGACCAAAAGTATAAATCTTTTTATAAGCCATAGCAAAAGTTTCACCTTCTAATTGACCAGATACTGTAAGAGAAGCCATCTTGCCAAAGAAGTCTTTATCATAATCAACTTTACCAGTTTCTGCTACTTTGTTTAAATCCAAAGTAGTAACTTGGAACATTTCTCCTGCTCCTTCGCAGTCAGAAGAAGTAATTAAAGGTGCATGGAAATATACATAACCATTATCTTGGAAATACTTATGAATAGCATAAGCTGCCACACTTCTAACTCTAAATACAGCATTAAATAAATTAGTTCTAGGTCTTAAATAAGCAATATCCCTTAAAAATTCTCTTGTTGGTCTACCTTTTGCTTGAAGAGGATAATCATCAGGACAATCACCTTCTAATACAAATGATGAAAGTACAAGTTCAAAATCTTGGCCTTCTTTAGGAGATTCAACTAACTTACCAGTAACAGTAATGGCACTACCTAATTTAAGTTTGGTAATATCATCAAATTTTTTTAATTTATCATCATATACAACTTGTAAATTTTTAAAACAAGTACCATCAGATAAGTCTATAAATCCAAAATGAGCTTGCTTTCTATGACTTTTAATCCAACCACTAACAGTAATTTCTTTACCAATATAACTCTCTTTATATAAATCTTTAACATCTAACATAATATATATTCCTTCTTTCATTAATTAAACTTTTTATTAATAATACTAGCAGACCTTCTAACATCTTTCATGATCTTATTATAAAGTCCAGGATAATGTCTAAGTTCTGTAATAAAACTAACATCGTCGTAGGAGACTGATCCAACATAAGATCTGTTTGCATCGTCCCATACCGGAACTTCCCTCCCAAGTAAGTAATCAGTAGTAGTCTCAAGAACTTCCGCTAATTTAATAAGTTTTTCTAAATTAGGAATTCTAGTCCCATTCTCATAACCACATACTGATACTTTAGTAACACCAATAGCTAATCCTAAATCTTGTTGCGATAAACCTCTTTTTATTCTCAGTTCTCTTACTCTTTTACCAACCATTTTGTTTACCTTCCTTATAATTAGTTATCTCCTTGTTAATAATATTTTATAACAATTTATAACAAAAGTCTACAAAATTAATTATAAAATTACTTATTTTTCTTAATATACCAAATAAATTACCAATATATATTATAATTTATTCATGGATATAATCTTTCATAATACAAAATAAATAAAAATAAGACTTATTCCAAAACACTTGGAGTAAGTCTTATTTTACTATCATCACCTAAATAATTTAAAGTAAATTTACTATTCTTATCTTCACTATTAATATTATATACAAAAATATATTCATTATATTTATTCGTAGCAAGTTCTTCTCTTTTATATCCTGTACCAATATCATCAAAGTAATAATAATATTTAAGACTAGGAATATAATCATTATTTTTACTTTTTAAAACAAAATTATCTAATTTAAAATTATATTTACTAATCTTACCTTTAGTACTAAACTTAACAATAACATAAGCATTATCTCTACTTATTCTATTTCTATCAGATACATAAGAATCAATAACTTTAAAATTAAAATATCTTGTAGATAACATTTGTTTTTCACTTAACGTACCATGAATAACAAATTTATTAAATGGAAATATAAGTATAAGAATAACTGCTACTACACCTAATATAATATTTATAAAAAACTTATTCTCTGCATAATAATATTTAAGTTCTCTAATACCTCTTCTACCAGTAGTAAGTATTTTATCAGAAGATAAATTAGTACTAATTTCAATCTCTTCGCTATCTTCTTTACTAAGATTAAGATCTTGTAAATCTTTATTAAAATTAAATTTCTTAATATCAAAGCCTAATCCTCTAATTAAAGTAGGAATACACATAATAAATAACATCCAATAATTAAATCTACTAATATCCCTAAGTAATCTAATCTCTCTAGCGGCCATACTAGTACTTTCCAAAGCTTTAATATTACCATATAAATATAAGAATAATATCATTGATATAACACTAACTATTGAAGTAATAACATAAAATAATTTAGGCTTCTTTTTATATCTCATTAAAAAGAATATAATTATTGATATACCAATTATTAAAATTGAAAATATAAATATCCATACATTAATATAATCACTAGATATAATCTCCATACTACCCTTATAATTAATATAATCTTTAAAAAAAGTTAATATACTATTAGCTTTAAAAGTAATATAAGCAAATAATATAAAAAGAATAATATGTATTAATCTAAAATATTTAATTAAAAAAGCATAAGGTCTTCTAAATACCATAATAACAACTCTCCTATCATAATTAAATTATACACTAAATAACTAAATATATCAATACTTTCCTTTCACTAAAAGCCAAGGTCTTTTAGTGTCATTTCCAGCCACTTAGTCTAGAAATGAAACATCATTATGTCTATCATATATAGGTCAAAAAAACTATAAGTAATTCCTTATAGTTAAAAAGTTAATCCTTATATACAATTAATTGTCCTTCTCTTAAATAAATATTTTTATTTTGTCTTAAAAGATTATTAATATTACTACCAAGTAGTTTATTAACTGAAGATAGTGTATCATTATCTTTAGTAAAATAATATTTAACATCTTTCTTAGGAACTAATATTGTTGTATCAGGATAAATATAATCATTAGTACTAATACCATTAAGCATAGCAAGTAAATTATAATCAGTATTATATTTTCTTGCTATCTCATATAAAGAATCTCCTTTTTTAATTGTATAAATATCAAAATATTGATTAGTTACTGGCACTACTATCATACTACCAACCCCAAATCCACTATTAGGATTTAATTGTCTAATAACACTACTATTAGTTCCAAACTTATTAGCAATAGCATCTATTGTATCTCCAGCCATAATTTGATAAACATCATACATAATTATTCCTCCCATATTATCGTATGATAAATATCATTATTTGTGAACAAGTTCTCCTCTAGGACATCTATTTCCCCAAGAATCAATAATTTTATTATCTCTCATAACTTTAATAATCTCACAGTTGTTAGAGCAGCCCTTACATTCTGTTCCTTTAGTTTCAAAAATAATATCTTCTATATCAAAAGAAAAATCAATTTCTTCTTCTGCTCTTGATAAAATAGCTACTCCTAAAGCACCAGTCAAATGAGAATTATTATCAACATATATTTTATATCCAGTAATTTTTTCAAAAGCCTTAACTACCCCAATATTTTTCGATACTCCGCCTTGAAATACAATTGGTGGTTTAATCTTTTTACCTTTACCAACATTATTTAAATAATTATTAACAACTGCTTCACAAAGACCTGCTATTATATCTTCTTTTTTATGTCCTATTTGTGATTTATGTACTAAGTCAGATTCTGCAAATACTGTACATCTAGCAGCTATCTTAGTAGGATTATCACTAGTAAGTGCTATCTTACCAAAATCCTCAATAGGAATACCAAGTCTTTTAGCCTGACTAGATAAAAAAGACCCCGTACCAGCAGCACATAAAGTATTCATTGCATAATCAGTAACAATACCATTATCAATAATAATAATCTTCGAATCCTGTCCTCCTATCTCAAATATCGTCTTAACATTAGGATATATACTCATAGCTCCGATAGCATGCGCAGTAATTTCATTCTTAATAGTATTAGCTCCTAGTATTGTTCCAATTAATTTTCTAGCAGAACCAGTTGTACCTACTCCTACCACTTTATATTTATTTAAGTCTATATTATTCTTAAGTTCCCTAATAACTCTCTTACTAGCTAAGATAGGATTACCTTCAGTATATAAATATGAACTTGTTATAATATTATTATTCTCATCAATAACAACCCCTTTAGTAGATATACTACCAATATCAATTCCCAAATATGCCTTTTTCATTTTCCACCTCAAAATAATTATATGAGATAAAAATTAAAAAAGATGTCGAATTTAGACATCAATTTTATCTTTTAAACAAGTATACTTAACTCCACAAGCATCAAGCATCTTTTTAGAAGCAATAACTTCTTTAGTATCTTTATATTTATCCTCTAAATAATATAATTCTTTAATACCAACTTGAATAATTTCCTTTGCACACTCATTACAAGGAAATAAATCAACATATATTTTTGCTCCTTCTAAATCTTTATTACTACCTCTATAATTTAGTATAGCATTTCTTTCAGCATGAACAACATAAAGATATTTAGTTTCAAGGGCATCACCTTCTCTATTCCAAGGAAAATAATGATCATCATATCCATTTGGAGTTCCATTATATCCTACTGATAAAATTCTATTATTTTTACTTACAATACAAGCACCAACCTGTGTATTAGGATCCTTGCTTCTTCTTGCAGCAAGTTTAGCAACTCCCATAAAAAATTCATCCCAAGATAAATAATCTTTTCTTTGTTTATTAATCTTTTTCATTATAATACCTCCAACTACATAATTAATTATATCATAAAATTACATAATAGATATAGATAAATTTAAAATTTATTGTTATAATATAAGAGGTGGTAACATGAAAAATAAAATTAAAAATATTTTTAAAAGCATTGGTATAATATTATTACTATTATGTTTTAATTCAATTATGTTTAGTATATTTAATATTAACTTAAAATCATTATCAGAAAAAGAATATCTAATATATACTGTTTTATTTGAATTAGTATTATTAATAATATTTATCATAATATATCGTAAAACTTTATCAAAAAATGGAAAAGAATATTTTAGAAACTTTTCTGAAAACTTTAAACAATCATTAAAATATTGGTTAGTAGGCTTTGCCATTATGGCTACTAGTAATATTATAATAACCTTTGTATTAAAGCAAACAATCGCCGGTAATGAAGAACTAGTAAGAAGCTATATTGATACATCTCCTCTATTAATGATATTTAGTACTGTAATATATGCCCCTATATGTGAAGAATTAACTTTTAGAAAAAGTATTAAAGATGCTATAAATAATAAATATATTTATATTTTAACAAGTGGCTTATTATTTGGTTTCTTACATATAGTAAGTTATATAAATACCCCTTTAGATTTAGTATATCTAATACCTTATGCTTCATTAGGAATAGTATTTGCTACTCTTTATTATAAAACAAATAATATCTTTTCTACTATTACCATTCATGCTATGCATAATGCCCTATCAGTTCTAGTATATCTTTCACTAGGAGGCCTATCATGAAAAAATTTATAAGATTTCTATTAATATTATTCTTACTTATAGCACTAGTAGTAATTTATGCTAGATATGGTGGTACCGAAGGATTAAAAACTAAAGAATATACTATTGAAACTAAAGATATTGCTACTACATTTGATGGAATAAAAATAGTTCATTTTAGTGACTTACATTATTTAAGAGTAACTGATAAAAATAAATTAAAACAAATAGTAGAAGAAATAAATCTAATCAATCCAGATATTGTATTTTTTACTGGAGATTTAATAGATAAAGACTTTACTACTACTGATAAAGATAAAGACGATTTAATTGAAGAATTAAATAATATAAAATCAAAATATGGAAAATATGCTATCATTGGTAACCATGATCATGTTAAAGATATAAATTTATTAAAAGATATCTATACCAATAGTGGCTTTATTCTGTTACAAAATAGTTATGATATTATCTATGGTAAAGATAATGATAAACTCTTTATTGGAGGTGTAGATACTTATAGTTATAATGAATCAGATATTGATAAAGTAATGAATTACTTTACCGATAACGAAGACATAAGTTATAAAATAATCCTTACTCATGAACCAGATTACACTGATATAATTTTAAGTAAATATAAAGTAAACCTAGTATTAGCGGGTCATTCCCACAATGGCCAAATAAATATACCATATGTAAAAAAATTATTTTTACCATATGGTAGTAAAAAATATTATGAAAACTATTATAAAGTAAACAATACTGACTTATATGTATCAAGCGGTATTGGAGAATCAAGAATAAACTTTAGATTATTCAATAAACCATCAATTAACTTTTATAGAATAAATAAATTAGGAGCATAACCCCTAATTTATTTTTTCTTTATGTTCATTATATTCTTTACTCCCATAAGAAATAATACCTTCATAAGCAAGTCTAGAATAAGCAAAACATAAAGGTATATTATTTTCTCTGCATATATGTTCTAGATCATTAATATTAACTTTAATTTTATTCCAAGTATTACTATCAATCATTTCATTTAAAGCATAATTATCTATATCCTTTTCATTATCATCATCATTAATAATAATCTTATTTTTAAGTCTATTATAATCTTTTTTTACATGACCAAGTTCATGATATAAAGTAAAGTAAAAGCTAGCCTTTTCTTTAAAATATCTAGTAATATATATACAAGGATTATTTCCTTTTACCATAGAACATCCTCTAATCTTAGTGCTAGGTAAAGCATCCTCGATAACTAAATAAATACCATATTTATTAAATAACTGAATAAGTTCTTTTTCATTAAATTTATTATTTCTAATTATTTTAAGTTCACTAAGTAATAAATTTAAATTACTACTTTTATAATCACTAATCTCCTTACCCATTATTATTCTATCACATCTTTTAATCCATAAATATATCTTATTAAGATCAGCATCATCTTTCTTTTTATATAATATTTTCTTATTATAATATTTATTAATATTATCAAAATTAGATATACCAAGATAATCAAGTAAGTCCATTGCATTCTGTGTATAAGAAGAACTATCTTTTAAAGTAATCCATTTTCTTTTACTCATTTCATTTATACAAAAAGTATTTAAATATTTATTAATTTCTTTTTCATTATCAAAATTACTATTCAAATAATCATATATTCTCTTTTTAGATTCAACATAAAATATCAAATTAACATCAATATCTGTAATTAAACTGATACCAAGCATTAATTCTTCTGATATATTAGTTTTACCACATAATATTTCATTCATATGCTTAGTGGAAATACCAAGTCTTTCTGCAAAATCAGTTTGTGATATTTTATAAAATTCTAAATAATCTCTTAACATGCTCCCAAATCCTTGCATTATCTATCCCTCCCCATAATGCCTATCATCAATTTTAATAAATTCTATTGAAGTTATTTCTAAACTATTATAAGGATACTTACCTAAAGGCTTCATAAATAATCTAAATTTACTATTAACATGAGCAGTATAATATTCTTTAAGATTACCTTTTTTCTTTTCTATTCGATAAATATCTTTATAAGGGCTACACAATAATTCTTGAAAGTTCTTACTATTTAATATTATATTTTTAATATTATTTATTCTCTCTTGTTCTCTTATCATGTGTTTATTAATAATAATTTTTCTATAATCTTTTTTATAATTAGAGCTTTCTTCTATAACCATACGCCCTCCTTACATATATTATAACCCACAAAGTAATAATATGCAAGCAAAATTACAAAAAAAGAATAACGAACAAAGTTATTCTCAAATTATTTAAACAAAGACTTATAAACATCTTCATAATCTTCAACTAATATAATATTAAGATTATCTCTTACCTCACTAGGAAGTAAAGAAAATTCCTTGGAAGATTCAAGAGGTAAATAAACAGTATCAATACCATTCGTAGTAGCGGCAATCAATTTTTCCTTAAGACCTCCTACTGGAAGTATCTTTCCTCTTAGCGTAATCTCTCCTGTCATAGAAACATTATTAGGAATAATCTTATTCTTAAGTAAACTAAGTATAGCAGTAACAATGGTAACCCCCGCAGAAGGACCATCTTTAGGAATACTTCCCTCCTCAATATGAAAGTGAAAATCTACTTCTTCAAATATTTTATAATCTATTTTAAACATCGTATTATTAGCCTTAATATAACTAAGAGCAATATAAATACTTTCTTTAATAACATCTCCTAAAGCACCAGTCAAAGTAACATTACCCTTACCAGGATATAAAGTACAAGTAACTTTAAGAATATTACCACCATACATTGTATAAGCAAGACCATTAACAATACCAGTCTTAGTATTAGTATCATTAATAGTAATATTATATTTAGTAGCCCCTAAATAAGCTTCAACATCACCATTATCAATAACAATCTTACTGCTCTTATCATTATTAATAATAGCCTTTCTAATAATAGAATCAATCTGTCTATATAAATCTCTAGCTCCCGCCTCTTTAGTATAATAAGTAATAATTTTCTGAATAGCAGAGTCAGTAAACTTAATATTCTTAACCTTATATTCATTAAGTAAATCAGGAATTAAATGATATTTAGCAATATTAAGTTTTTCATATATTGTATAACTAGATAACTCAATAATCTCTAGTCTATCAAGTAAAGGGGCAGGTATACCACCAATATTATTTGCCGTAAGTATAAACATAACATTAGATAAATCAAATTCTTCTTCAATATAGTTATCACAAAACTTATCATTCTGTTCCTTATCAAGAATCTCAAGAAGTGCACTAGCAGGATCACCCTTATAATCCTTAGTAAGCTTATCAACCTCATCAATTAAAAATACCGGATTAGAAGTATTAGCCTTCTTCATTTGTTGAATAATCTTACCAGGAGAAGCTCCCACATAAGTTCTTCTATGGCCTAATATTTCTGCTTCGTCATTAATACCGCCAAGAGATACCTTAACAAAATCCTTATTCAAAGCCTTAGCAATACTACTAGCCAGTGAAGTCTTACCAACACCAGGAGGGCCCACTAAACATATAATAGGACTATTTGAAGTATTAGTCTTTTTCTTTACTGCTATATATTCAATAATTCTCTTCTTAACACTCTCTAAACCAAAATGTGAATTATTAAGAACCTCAGTAATCTTTTTAACATCAGTATTATCTTTAGATAACTTATTCCAAGGTAAGCAAAGAAGCCAATCAATATAAGTTCTAATAGTGGTAACCTCAGGAGAAGCACTACTAGTAAGAGAATATCTATCAATCTCTTCATTAAGTCTCTTAATAATGCTTTCAGGTAAATCAAGACTATTCATCTTATTTCTAATCTTATCAATGTCAGCATCTTTTAAATCAACTTCCCCTAGTTCTTCTTTAATAAGTTTAATCTTCTCTCTAAGCATATATTCTTTTTGTTCTTCTTCAAGTTTAACCTTTAAATTATCTTCAATTTCATTCTCTAATCTAACTGTCTCAATCTCTTTAGACAAATCTAAAGTAATTTCTCTAATTCTATTCATAGGATTAGTAATACTAACATACTTTAATACTTCATTATATTCAAGAGGTAACTCAGACACAATAATATCAGATAACTTACTAATATTCTTAACCTCAGTAATTCTACCAATAACAGTATTAGACATATAAGGAGATATATCAATATACTCATCTAATTTACGATACAAAACTCTTCTTAAAGCAGAAGCTTCTACTTCATTATAATCATATTCCTTAGTAGAAATAACAAATGCTGACAAAAAATCATTATTATTATTAATACTAACAATTTCTACTCTATCAATACCAGTCATAACTACTCTAGTAATACCATTAGGTAAATCAATCTTTGATTTAATCTTACCTAATATTCCAATATCCGGTAAAGTATTATAGTCAGGTTCTTCTTCTAACGGATCATTTAAATTAATCAAAAGAACATAACCATCATAATTACTTTCTGCTATATTAAGTATTTTTTTATCAATATCATTGCTAAATTCAAGTCTAATATCATTAAATGGAAGTAGTACCACATCTCTAAGATATAATATAGGTAGATTAGTCTGAGTCATTTTATCTCCTCCTGATAGAAAAAATATCCCTCATAAATAATATTTTTATAAGAGATACATCACTTCCTTTTCTTGATTATATATAATAACAACAAAATAAAAATATATCAACCCCTTTTTACATTTTTTTTAATTTTTTAATTGAAAAGAGGCCAAATTTCTTGGCCTCAAACAACTATTCTTCTTCTAAAGAAGAATCTTCTATAGTATCCTTTTTACGATTAGGATTAGAAGTAAGAAAAGTAACTTTCTCTGCTACTATCTCAGTCTTTTTTCTCTTAACTCCATCAGGAGATTCAATAATTCTTGTTTGAACTCTACCTTTAACACCAATCATGTCGCCAGTATCACAATACTCACTAGTAGATTCTGCAACTGCAGACCATAAAGTACAATCTAAAAAGTCAGTATCATATTCACCATTAACATTCTTATAGTTTCTTGGTACTGCAAGAGTTAAAGTAGCATATTTCTTACCATTTTCCGTAACCTTTGTTTCAGGCGCTCTAGCAATTCTTCCTACTAAAACTATTTGATTAACCATAATTCCCTCCTTTCGCCATCACTATACCAAAAAAGAGAGATTATTTGCAAATTTTTAAAACATAATTTTCCCCTATAAAAAAATAGGGAAAATCATCGTTTCTCGGCCAGAAAAGAATTTTTTCCCTAAAAAAACATATCTCAAAAACATCTTTTAAAAATTTACTAACTTTACATAAATTTTACATTTTTTCATTAATTTCTTTAATAATTGAATCAGAAATAGCCTTTGCTAAAGCATCTTGCTCTTCTTTTAAAGTATTAACATCAGTACTATTAGATATATAACCAAGTTCTAATAAGTAAGATTCATTACCAATATTACTATCATAGTAGGGATTAAATCCTACCTTATCAGGATTACTATTATCAACATAAGCACCAGTCATAAAGCCTCCCGTTTCTCTAATCATATATAAATAATTAGATTTAGTAGTAACATTATAATGTTTATAATTTTTTTCATCATATCCATCAATTGTAGACTTAACTTCACTCTCAGTAAAGTTATGAGTATAAATCCCATCAAACTTCTTATATAATCTATTTGAAGAGTATCCTAAGCTAGTATTACTAGTAATATTATTTACTATATCTTTAGCTAAATCATAATTAATATCACTAGGAGTATATAATTCAATTCCCTTTACTTTAGAAGAACCACTCTTATTAATATGAATAGAAAAAGTATATTTACTTTTAACCTCATTAGGAATAACTGCTCTACCACCTTTATTATACTCATCCATAACATGATTTTTATCAATATCACCTTCATCATGAGTTAATTTAACAGTAATACCAGCCTTCTCTAAATTACTTTTAACTTTCTTACTAATATCCATAGTAAAATCAGTTTCTTTATAATTGCCAGAAGCACCTCCACCATCCATACCACCATGACCTGGATCAATAGTAACATCATAATTCTTATTCTTACTATTATTCTTTTTAACAACAAATTCTAAAGTATTATATTCATTATTAGAATCAATAGTAATTATATTATTATATTTAGATAAAGTATAATAAACAGTTTTCTTATACTTAGTATCATTCTTAATACCATAATATTTAATAATAGGTTTTTCACCATCCTCACTATTAGGATAAGTAGCCTTAAGTACTAAATAATAAGTACCAATATCTAAATTATCTAAATATAAGCCATCATTAATAAGATTAGAAATATAATAATTAATCTTGCCACCATCAGTATCAGAAGTAATTTCTATATCTTTATCCTCACCATTATATAAAGTAAGACATAAACTATCATAATTCTTATCTTTAATGTCAATATTACCTTCTATATTAAAATGATTACCATAAACATAATATTTAGAAGCATTACTAACCTCTTCTTCTAAATTAAGTTTGGGTACTTTACTTTTAATATAATTAACATATACAAAATAACCACCGCACCCCAAAATAACAATTACAAATAAAAATCCTAGTATCTTTTTCATCTATTTATCTCCTATATTAATAGCAAGTAGTCTGTTAAGTTCTACTGCATACTCTGTTGGTAATTCCTCTCTAAATGCTGATATAAATCCCATAATAATAAGTTCTTTAGCCTTATCCTCATCAAGTCCCCTACTCATCAAATAAAATAACTTATCTTCACTAATCTTTGATACTGTTGCCTCATGTTCCATAAAGGAACTATTATTATTAACAATATTAGTAGGAATAGTATCACTCTTAGATTTATCATCAAGAATCAAAGTATCACATTTAACTGAAGCCTTTGAGCCAATTGCATTCTTCGTAATTTTAACAGTACCTCTATAAGTGGCATTACCACCACCTGATGCAATAGATTTAGATATAATATTACTCTTTGTATATTTACCCAAATGAATCATTTTAGCACCAGAATCTTGTATCTGACCACTACCAGCAGCAGCAACACTAATACAAGTACCCTTCGCATAATCACCTTTTAAAATACAAGCAGGATATTTCATATTAGTCTTAGAACCAACATTACCATCAATCCATTCCATTAAACCATTCTCTTCAACGATAGCCCTTTTAGTAACTAAGTTATATACATCCGTAGACCAATTCTGTACAGTACTATATCTACACTTACTATTCTTACCAACAAATATTTCAACTACTGCTGCATGAAGAGAATCCTCTGTATAAGTAGGAGCAGTACATCCCTCCATATAATGAACACTACTATTATCATCAACAATAATAAGCGTTCTCTCAAACTGTCCCATATTCTTACTATTAATTCTAAAATAACTCTGAAGAGGTCTATCAAGTTCCGTATTAGGAGGAATATAAATAAAAGTTCCTCCACTCCATACAGCACCATTTAAAGCTGTAAATTTATTCTCATTATATTTAACTAAAGTATTAAAGTATTTTTTAAATAATTCAGGATACTCTCTTAAAGCACTATCAGTATCCATAAAGATAACATTCTTTTTCTTTAACTCCTCATTCATATTATGATAAATAACTTCACTATCATATTGAGCCCCCATACCATCTAAGTATTTTGCTTCAGCAGAGATAACACCCAAATCATCAAAAATGTTTCTAACATCACAAGAAATATTATTCCAATTATCTGTTAAATTATTCTCTCTCTCTTTATAATAAGTAATATTATCATAATCAATATCAAGTTTAGGTCCAAAATTAGGATTATTACTCTTTAAAAAAGCATCAAGAGATCTAAGTCTAAAATCAAGCATCCATTTAGGTTCTCCCTTAATACTAGATATTTTTTCTACTACTTCTTTAGTTAATTTCATTTATATCACCTTGCACCCTTATTATATAAAATAAAATCCAATAAGTAAAGAAAAAAACCATCTATTTACAATAAATAGACAGTTTAATTACTTATATTAGACCTACTACTAAAACCATTCATATAATAATCAGGAATTTTACCCTGCACAACTTTCATAGCGATAGGAATACTAGCATCAATATTAATTTCTTCACTAATAATAGGTAAAATAATCCTCGTATCAACTTTAACATCAATCATTAATTTAATTAAAGCATTATTAATACCATATTCTGTAACATCAGTAGAAAATCCAGTAACAACATCTCCCACTAAAGATAACTTAACTGGAATCTTAGGGCCAAGATTATATAAAAGACTAGAACCAGTAACCATACCAAAAGGAATATAAGTAATAATACCCTTATCAAGCAAATCCATATCATAAGCATCTAAACTATTAAGAGGAAGTTCTAACATATCAATCTTTCCTTCTTCAATAGCCCTAAGATTAAGTTCAATTAAACTAGTCATAGTACTAAGTATTTTAGAAGAATTCTTACTATTAAAATCAATTAAAACAATTTCTCCTTTATCATTATAAACAATATCAAAAATACCATCAGCCCATGAATCACTCATCTGTTTAGTAATAGCCTTATTAATAACTAAAACAGTAAGTTTCCTAGTTTCAGCCTCAGCATAAGCCATAAGTACATCTCTGGATTTATTAGAATAATAATTAATAAATATAATAACAAATAATACCAGAAATATAAAAATAACAATAATAGTATTAATAACTTTACTTTTTTTCCTTTTCTTATTCTTCAGTAACATTCTCATACTAAATTATATGAAATAACCCTATTTAAAAGAAATAAAACCTCCAGTAATACTCAAAGTATCATATCCAAAAGCATTAAGTCTCTTACTAATCTCTAAACTTTGTTTGCCCTCTTCACAATAAAGATAATATCTCTTATTCTTATTTAAATAATGAGAATAATTATTAAGTAAATTATAATAAGGTATATTAATAGCATTCTTAACATGAGAAATACTATATGAATAATTATCTCTAATATCAATAATAATAGGACTACTAATTTTCTTTAATTCATAAATAGAAATCGTATTCATATCACACCTCACTATAATATATACTAAATATAAATAAGTGAAAAGTAAAATAGTACAAATTTTTCATACCTTTCACTAAAAGCCAAAGTCTTTTAGTGTTACTTCTAGCCTGTAGTCTAGAAGTAAAAATTATAAAATATGTATTGGTGTGAAATACTTTCTAACTAAAATATTCCCCAAAGAAAAAACTTAAGAATAATCTTAAGTAATTATAAACTAAGTAATTTTTTAGCTGTCCTAACCATTTGAGCAGAATATCCCATCTCGTTATCATACCAAGAAATAACTTTAACCATTTGTTTACCATCATATTCTACTACTTTAGTTAAAGATAAATCTGCTAGTGCACCACAAGTAGTTCCAATAACATCAGAAGAAACAATTGGATCAGTAGTAGTAACTAAAGTCTCACTAGCATTATTTATAAATGCACTATTAATTTCTTCTACTGTAACTTTCTCAGTAAGTTCTAAAGATAAATCAACTAAACTACCATCAGATACTGGTACCCTAATAGCACCACCACTAAGTTTACCATCTAAACTTGGAATTACTTTACCAATTGCAATAGCAGCTCCAGTAGAAGTAGGAACAATGTTCATTGCACATGCTCTGCCTCTTCTTTCTTTAATACCTTTTTTATGTGAAACATCTAAAGTAACTTGATCATTAGTATAAGCATGAATTGTAGTCATAAATCCTCTTTCAATACCAAAATTATCATCAAGTACTTTAACAATTGGTGCTAAACAATTAGTAGTACAAGAAGCTGCTGATACAATAACATCATCACTAGTTAATATATCATCATTAACATTATAAACAACAGTCTTCATATCTCCCTTACCAGGAGCACTAATAAGTACTTTCTTAGCACCTGCCAAAATATGTTTATTAGCATCTTCTTTCTTAGTAAACTTACCAGTACATTCAAATACTAAATCAATGCCAAGTTCTCCCCACGGAAGATTACTAGGATCCATCTCACTATATACTCTAGTTTTCTTACCATCAACAATAATACCTTCTTCATCAAAAGTAATATCTTTATCATAAGTTCTATGATTAGTATCATATCTAAGTAAATAAGCAAGTTCTTCACTACTAGACAAATCATTAATAGCTACTACGTCAAAGAAATCATCTTCTTTCATTAATCTATATACTAATCTACCAATTCTACCAAAACCATTTATTGCTATTTTCATTTCTATCATCTCCTAAGTATATTATATATTATTTTATCCAAAATATAAAATATTTTCTTTCCTACTTTACACTTTTTTGATACTTTAATAACCTAAATATCATGCAAACACTTATTAATACCATTACCAATAATCATAGAAAGTTTATCAATAACAAAATCAACCTCTTTAGGAGTAACAATGAAATTATAATTAACAGATGCAAGAACCTCCTCAATTAAACTTTTCTTATCAGTATCCGACAATTCTCCTATCATACCAAGAATATCTCTTTTCTCTTCTAAATTTAAATCCTTATCTTTTATTTTATCTACATAATTACTTCTACTAAAAATAAGTTTGTTTTTACTTTGATTATCTTTAATATAAGAAATATGTTTGAATAAATAATTAATAGTATCATATACAATAACAGAAGCCTCTACTACTGTAGGAACCCCAATAGCAATAACAGGAATACCCATAGTATCATAACTAATTTCTTTTCTCATATTACCAACACCACTACCAGGATGAATACCAGTATCAGTAATTTGAATACTTTTATTAACTCTATCCATACTGCCAGCAGCAAGAGCATCAACTACTACTACCATATTCGGCTTAACTTCATTAATAACAGCCTTAATATAATCACCAGTCTCTATCCCAGTACATGCCATAACACCTGGAGAAAAACCAGCTACTTCTTTAATACCTTCACTAATATCTTCACCAAGTACAAATAAATGTCTAGTAATAATTAAATTATCAATAACTTTAGGTCCCAAACTATCAGGAGTACTCTTATCATTACCAAGACCAATAACAATAATATTATTATTATCACCAACAAAATCATTAAACACTTTAATAAAAATTTCCTCTATCCTATCACAATTTTCTTTATCTGTAGCATCATTAAATAAAATAGTAACATACTTACCCTTCTTTCTATTAATAAGTTTACTACTTTCATCATCAATATTAACACTAGTAACAGAAATATTTCCGTAATTCTCTGTTTTAGTATCAATATAATTATCATTATCAGTAATACTTTCAAGTATCAAATCAGTCCTAATATTATACTTGTTTAAGTCAATTTCATGTCCCATATCTATCACCAGTAATATTTTTTACAAAAAACACTAAAAATATTTGCTTTTTCTATAATTTTTTGGTAAAATTATAATTAGTTTTGGAAGGAGATGAATTTTTATGGCAAATGTTAAAAATGCAAAGAAAAAAATAATTCAAATAAGAAAAACAACTTTAGCACATCAACAATTAAAGTCTACTGTTAAAAATGCTATTAAAGAAACAGATAAAGCTGTATTAGCAGGAAATAAAGAACAAGCAGACAAATCATTAAAGAAAGCAATTAAAGCTTTAGATAACGCTAAAGTTAAAGGTTTAGTTCATAAAAATAAAGTTGATAGAGAAAAATCAAGATTAACTAAAAAAGTAAATACTATGGAAGTAAAATAATTACTTCTTTTTTTTACATAAAAAAAATGAGATATTACTCTCATTTAATTATTCTATTTAAACATTATCACTATATTTAGTAACGACATATTTACCATCTATCTTCTCTATCTTAGAAGAAATAGTAAGTAAGTTACTAGGAGTATTATCTCCTACTGAATAATAAGAAATAACAACTTCCACATCAAAACTATCATTACCTAAATTTAAAACATCATATTTAGTATTATCATTATTAATCATATTTTCATTTCTAAGGTAAGCTAAATCAACACCTTTATGTGCTACCATACAATATAATTTACCATCTTTTTCTTGATACTTATTATTATCAAAATACTCATTAATAAGTTCACTACTAATACTTTCTTCCAAATATTTTTTAACTTCACTAACACTCTTAAATTCAGAAGATAAATCATAAGTATCATTACCTATAGTCAAAAAGTCCGCATCTTCATCAAATTCACCACAGTAACCATATAGTCCTCTCCTTTGGTTAGCCAAACTAATCATAACAGGCATCTTCTCTTTACTAATAGTAATTGCTTCTTCCTTAGAAATAATTTTATCATTCTTATCATTATTGTTTTTATTATTATCTATATTAGTATTATCTTCTACTAAACCATCATTCTTATTATTAAAATCAATTCTTTTAGTAGCCAGTAAATAAACAAATAAACTAAGTAACACTATAACTATAATCATAATTATAGTACCAACATTACTCTTTCTCTTCTTTCTTTTTCCCATACCTATCCTCCTACTAAATTATATCAAAAAAATATAAAAAAAGAAAGAGAAAAATCTTCTCTTCCTACATCATATTTTCTAGGTCACTAATAGCTTTAGTTTTAGCGGAATTCATCTTTCTAACTAACTTCTTCATATTACCATTTTTTATATTTGCGTATAGAGCGGCGCTCCCAACTCCAATACCTAATCCCATTAAAGCCATACCTGTCTTAGATTTCATAATCTCACCTCTCTAAAATATGATTGGTATTTAACATACCAATCATATTATTAACCATATATCAATAATTATACTATTCATTATAAAAATTAATAATAAAATCTTTTAAAGTAGTTTTTCTATTATCAACATAATCATTATTAATACCATAAATAAAAGCATTCGAGTCTCCCACTATAACAAGACTTTTTTTAGCTCTAGTAACACCAGTATAAACAAGTTTATTATAAAGCATTCTCTTAAAAGAATTAACAACAGGCATAATAACCATATCAAATTCACTACCTTGTGCTTTATGAATACTAATAGCATATCCATGTCTAAAATTAATAAATTTATCTGGTGTATACTCAACAATATTACCATCATAATTAATATTAATCTGATTAATTATCTTTTTATCTTTAGAAATAATAATATCTTCAATATATCCAATATCACCATTATAAACATTATTATCTGGATCATTAACAAGTTGTAACACCTTATCACATTCTCTAAAAGTAACATTTCTAATTTTTATTTCTTTTTTATTTTTACCACTAGGATTAAACAATTCTTGTAGCATAATATTAAGATTATCAATACCATTTAAAGACTTATACATAGGAGCTAATATTTGTACTTCCCTATCAGTATATCCTTTTTTAATAGCTTTTTTAACAACTTCTTTAATATAACTACCAGCATTATCATTATCACTACTAATAAATAAATAATCATCTTTTTTAATAAATAAATCTTCACTAATATTTTTATTCTTAATATCATAAGCTAAATTAAGAATATATGAGCCTTCACTTTGTCTATATATTTGATTAAGTCTAATCACAGGCAAACAATCACTATCAATAATATCTTTAAGTATCTGTCCTTCACTAACACTAGGTAATTGATAGTAATCTCCTACTAAAATAAGTTTAGCATCTCTTCTAATACCCTTAAATAAAGCTTCCATAAGTAAAGTATCAATCATACTAACTTCATCGACAATAATATATTTTTGGCCATTTGGAGAATATTCATCGGTAGCAAAAGTATTAGTATCCTTATCCCATCCTAAATATTTATGAATAGTACTAGCACTAATACCAGTAGTTTCCATAAGTTTTTTACTAGCTCTCCCCGTTGGAGCAAGAAGTGCAATATCATCTTTTTTTAATTTTTTTTCATGAATGAGAATATTAACAATTGCCTTAATAATTGTAGTCTTACCTGTTCCAGGTCCACCAGTAATAATAGTAATATTATTATTAACTCCAGAATATATGGCCTTCTTTTGTATTTCATCATACTTAATTTTATCATCTTTTTCTTTATTATTAATATATTTATCAATACTAATATTACTATTAATACTCATATCATTAAGAAAACAAAGTCTTTCACAAATATATTTTTCTGCCTCATAAAATTTTCTTAAATAATATCTCTTATCTTCAATAATAATTTTTTTATTCTTAACAAGTTTTACCATCAAATAGTCAAATTTTTCATTACTAATACTAACATAATTAGATAACATATTAGATATTTCTTCCAAAAATAAATAAGTATCTCCATTATTAAAACACAATTCTTTCATAATATAGATAATTAATGCCTTAATTCTTCTTTCATCATCTTCATTAATTCCCATACCAAGAGCAATTTCATCAATCTTAACAAAAGACATTTCATCACTATCAATAAGCTCATATATATTATTATTAACAGTATCTAATATTTTATTATTATACTTATTTAAAAAAGATAAAGAATCTTTCATGTCAAAACCGAGTTTAGTAAGTTCCATAACAATATTAGAAGTACTTTGATAATCCACTAAAACATTGTATATTCTATTAATTTTATTTTCCCCAAGTCTAGGTATCAATTGAAGGCAATCTTTGTTTTCAAGTATTTTATTAATAGTATCCTCATGAAAAGTATCAACGATCTTTTTAGCAGTCTTTTCTCCAATTGGAAATAAATCACTTGATAAAAAGACAACCAGTTCTTCTTCTTTAGTAGGAATATTAACTTCAAAAGAATTAACATTAAATTGTTTTCCATACTTATTATGATAAACAATTTCACCATATAAAATATATTCTTTTTTTTCACTAAGTCTAGGTAATATTCCAGTAATATGTATCATATCATCATCATAGTCAATATTATTATCTTTGACTTTAAAAAGACCAACCATATAACCATTAATCTCATTACGATATATTTCTTTATATAAAAAACCTTTAATAAAATTACCTTCCATATAATACCTCTTTTCCTAATAATTATAACAATTATAAGAATTAAAGTAAAGAAAAAACTTACACTAAGTAAGTCTTTTTAATTAATCATTAGCATAATTATCAAAGTACCCTTGAATCAACACTACCGGAGTACCCTTATCACCAGAACCACTAGTTAAATCACATAAAGAACCAACCAAATCAACAATTCTTCTTGGCGTTGTTCCAAGACTCTTGTTTTGACCTACAAGATTAGATTCTTTTTTCTTGATCTCTTCTTTCATAGCCTTATTAAGCTCCTCACCATGCAAATCAGACAATGTATTATCTGAAACATACTTAAGTTTAATCTCATTAGGAGTACCCTCTAAACCATCAGTATAAAATGGTGATACAACAGGATCAGCAAGTTCCCATATCTTACCAATAGGATCTTTAAAAGCACCATCACCATATATCATAACTTCAACATTTTTACCAGTTCTATTCTTAATATCCTTTTGAATTCCTAATACCAATTCTTTGCCATTTTCAGGGAATAATTTAAGTAACTCATCAGTACTCTTATTTGAACCTAAAAGGCCATATTTACTATTATAACCACTTCCGTTAATACTCTTTGTCATAATATCATCAAGTCCTAAAATTATATCAGCATCTTCTAGTAACTTCTTAGTATTATTTCTAGTATGAATATCCGAAGCAAGTATATCTTTAGTATATTTTAATATATCTCTAGGATTATTAGAGAAAATAAATTCAATATCACATCCCTCATTCTTACAAATTTCAGTATATACATCAACATAATTAACTCCAGTAAATTCATGAACTATATTACCAAATAATTCTCTATACTTCTTTTCATCAAAACAATCACTATAAGGATTAATATTATATTTATACAACAACTTTTCATCAAATAAATGATTACCAACTTCATCAGCAGGATAAGAAAGTAGCATATATATTTTTTTAGTACCTCTTGCAATTCCCTTTAAAATCATCGAAAATCTATTTCTACTAAGAATTGGAAAAACAATACCAACTTCATTGTTAGGAAATTTATTTCTAATATCTGAAGCAATATCATCAACACTAACATAATTACCAGTAGCTATTCCCACTACTGCTTCAGTAACTGCTATTATATCTTTATCTCTAATTTCAAAATTATCATTAGAACTAGCATTCATAACTGAATCTACAACTATCTTTTCTAAATTATCTCCTCTTTTTATTACTCCTGTTCTAATACCACGAACAACAGTACCGACACATCTCATATTATCACTCTCCTATTAAATTATATAATATATTTATCAAATTTCAAAGTATTTTCATTATACTTTACAAAAAAACTCATACTTTCATATGAGTTAATTCTTATTCACAAATATAACCATTTGCTTGATAAAAATTCTTAATAGTTTCTTTATCATTTTTATTAGCTTTTTTACCTTTATCATAAAGATTATAGAAGTTAATAGTAATAGTATTATTTTCTTCATCTATTCTAGAAAGCCATCCAAACTTAGACGAATCTAAATTAAGACCTTTACTAGTACAAACATCGCTATTATCATTATTACAATCTAATGAATTTAAACTATTAATAATATTATTATATTCATCATCAGAAATTCCATTTTGATATTTCATTACAATTCTATTATAAATTGCAACTTTATAACTCTTTTGATAATTATAAACAAAATCAGAATATACAGTAGTATTAATTCCATTATTATCGTAATTATAACTACAATTCAAACTAACCGCAGGTGCCTTATAATCACTAAAACTAGTAGTTTTCTGATGAGTACCAAAAACTAAAAATCTTAACACCAAAATAACAATAGTAGAAAAGACAACCACTATTCCCACTCCAATCATAATTAACTTCTTAGTACTAATATTATCCATATATCATTCTCCTATCCTAAATAAATAATAACATATATTTTCTATTTTATCAAGCAAAAAGAACTATCATTTTTGATAGTTCATTATTAAGTTACTAGTTTTATACAAATATTCAATCATTTTATTTATTTTTATACACATTTCATATTCACTACTATCAACTTCAATTTTAGAAGGAATAGCCATATATATAAATAAAAGTAATCTTTCCTCATCTTTTAGAGGATAACCACTTTCATAATAATGAAACAAATCAGAAAAATCAAATTCCAAATAATGATTTTTATAAAAAGATAACAAATCATATATAGGATTATCAATTCTACTATTATTCCAACTAATTAAATATGGTTTATCATTCTTAACGTAGTGTTCTAAATTAATATTATTATGAATATATGAAACCCTTTCATTCTTATTATCTTCAATCATTTTATACCATTTTTCAATATTATCTTTAGCATAATAAATACTACTAAAGATAATATTAGTATTTCTAGCAATTAAATAAGAAGAAGGAGACATATATACTTCTTTTTCTATCGAAGATATAAGACTATTATAATAATCATTTAAATAATCTACTTCATTTACTATTTCTTCATATATTTCTTTATTTTTATCAATATCCACTTCCCTATAAAAAGTAGTCTTACTATGAAGCAAACTAAGTAAATGTGTCAAATCCATTGCCTTTTGTTCTCTAGGCTCATATATATCATCAATATAAGGATAAATTTCATACTTATCAGAATCATCAATTAAATATGGAAAATAATCAAATGCTCTAGAAGACAAATATTTATAAGTCTTATTAATTTCTTTATTTTTTTTATCTTTAACCACAATTTTATTATCAATAATTCTAGCACCAGACTTAATAGTAAGTTTATTAATAGGTAAATTATACTTACTTATTTCACTTCTAATATCATTATTCACTAGACTTAGGTATAATAACCTTATCTCCAGGTTTAATATTAGTTATATCATTATAATTTTCAAATTCTTCTTTACTTATACTATATTTAACAAGTATCTTATCAATAGTATCCTCTTCCTTAACAATATAAACATAATATGTAGTATAAGTTTCACTATCATCTAAATTAGAAAATAAGTCACTAGCAGTAATATTATCATTGTCTCTAGTTTCCTCTTTAATTTCTTCAGTACCTATTTTTCCCATAATTTCCTCTTTCTTTTCTTCTAACACTTGTATATCTTCTTTCACATCATCATTTTTTAATTCTTCTACTCTAACTTCTTCTATTTCCTCAGCTTCTGCTTTTTCATCTAGAGTATCTTCTTCCTTTGTTACATCTTCTGGTAAATATTCAGCTTCAATAAATAAATCAATATTAACACTCAAAGTATCACTATTAATAACATCATAATAAAAATCATCAATATCCGCCTTAACAGTACTAATATCATATCTAGGATCCAAAGTAATATCAAAAGGTAAATCAAAAGAAAATTCATCTCTATTGATAGAACCTTCATTCATCTTATAATTCCCAGTAATATGAAATACACCAGTAATAATACCTTCTTCTTCAACATTAATTTCTCTTTCTAAAGATATAGAAGTAATCTCGCTAACTTTAGTTTTAAATGGTAATTCTTTCTTAAATGGTACAATTTGTTTCATAATCACTCTCCCTTTCAATAAAAGATATGAAACAAAAGCAAAAATATAACAATTAAGTTATATTTTTAAGTATTTTAATATTTCTTTTTAATTTTAATTTATATAAATAATGTCCATTCCCAACATTATTTAATATCATAGTAATTGTTTTAAGTTCTTTATCACATTTTTTTCTAAATAATTCACTATTCTTATCTAATAATATAGGGCCCAAATATAATTCTTTATAAGAATAATTTTTTTTACCCTTCTTAAACATAATAACAGTATAAATAATATTCTTATCAAGAACCAATTCTTCATCATCAATATAATAACCCATACTAACCATATTTTTTCTTAAGAAAAATAAATCAGTATTACTTTGAATAATAATCTTATTAATATCTTTAAGTTTATCTTGAGAATATTTTAGAAATCCTATAATAGTATTAGCCCCCATACCCGCTACTACTAATGTATCAATTTTATCTTTCTTATTAATAACAGATACACCACTGCCAAGTCTAATATCTATTCTATCTTCTAATTTATATTTGGATACATTCCTTCTAGCAGACTCTAAAGCATTATTATTAACATCACTAGCAATAATTTTTAAATTATTAAATTTTTCAGCCAAATATATAGACAAAAGTCCGTGATCACAACCAATATCAATCACGGATTTATCATTATCATCTATAAAATTAGCAACTACTTCTAATCTTTTAGATAGCTTACTCATTTAAGAAATCCTTTAACTTTCTACTTCTAGATGGATGTCTTAATTTTCTTAAAGCTTTAGCTTCAATCTGTCTAATTCTCTCTCTTGTTACCCCAAACATTTGACCTACTTCTTCTAATGTTTTAGATGAACCATCATCAAGACCAAACCTAAGTCTAAGTACTTGTTCTTCTCTTTCAGTCAAAGTAAGTAAAACATCACTAATTTCTTCTTTTAACATTTCATGAATAGTAAAATCTTCTGGAGACATATTACTTTCATCAGGAACGAAATCACCTAAATGTGAATCTTCCTCTTCTCCAATAGGAGTCTCTAAAGAAACAGGATCTTGAGCAATCTTAATAACTTCCCTAACCTTTTCAGGACTCATGCCCATCTTTTCTGCAAGTTCCTCATCAGTAGGCTCTCTATTAAGTTCAAGCGTAAGCTGTCTTTGAAATCTTGATAATTTATTAATAGTTTCTACCATATGTACTGGTACTCTAATAGTTCTAGCTTGATCCGCTATTGCTCTAGTAATGGCTTGTCTAATCCACCAAGTAGCATAAGTAGAAAATTTATATCCTTTATTTGCATCAAACTTTTCAACAGCCTTCATAAGACCAATATTACCTTCTTGAATTAAATCAAGGAAAAGCATACCTCTACCAACATATCTCTTAGCAATAGATACAACAAGTCTTAAGTTAGATTCAGCAAGTCTATTTTTAGCTTCTTCATCTCCATTAGCAATTCTCTCAGATAATTCAGTTTCTTCATCAAGCGATAACAAACTAATTTTACCTATCTCTTTTAAATACATTCTAACAGGATCATTAATAGTAAGTTCTTTAGCAATATTATTATCTTTTAAAATATCCTCTAAATCTCCATCATCATCTTCATCACTACCATCATCTAAGTCAGATTCAGATACAACACTAATATCATTTTCCATAAGAGCATTATAAAGTTCATCAAGTAAATCACTACCAATTTCAAGACCTTTTAACTCTTCCGCCAACTCTTCATATGTAATAAATCCAAGTTCTTTACCTTTCTTAATCAAGTTTTCTTTTCTTTGTTCAAAATCTTTAATTTCTGATACCATTTCTACTACCTCCCCTTATCTTCATTATCTCCATAGATATTTCTGCTTGTTTTAATGGATCTTTCTCTTCTTTTAACTTTTTGTTTAAATTATTAACTCTTACTTCTTTATGATACTCATTTATAACAAAAATATAATCTTCAATTTCTTCTATTTGAAAGTCCTCTTTTATTCCCATAGCAATAATATCACGGAGGGTTCTAAGTATTTCCTCTCGATCAGATATATAACTAATAAAATCAGCAACATTTATTATACCATATTTATGAAAATAGTAAATAATTTCATTAGATAATTCACGAATATTTTTATCAGGAAAATATCCAACTCTATTTTCAACCATATTAAGTACCTTTTCATTCTTTAACATGTAATAAATAAGATAATTCTCTGCCATACCATATTTATTATAAGTCTTCTTAGGTTTAATATCCCTAACAACCTCTTTTTTATTTTTAATCAACTTATTATATTTATCTTTTATAGTCTCATAATCTATATTAAAATTATCCGATAACTTCTTTAAATTAAGTTCTACTATAATATTATCTTTTTCATTAATAAGTTCCTTTAAAGCACTATTAACATAAGAAGAAATATCCTTAATATTACCAAAATCTTTATTCTTTTTAAGTATTTCCATTTTATAATCAATAAGATTACTAGCATTATTAATTTGTGCTAAAAAAGAATCTTTACCATTTTTAAGTATATATTCATCAGGATCCAAATTATCAGGAAGTCTAACTACTTTAATATTAACTCCAGTATCTTCAAGTAACTCAATAGCACTAATAGTAGCCTTTTCACCAGCAGCATCACCATCAAAACATAAAATAACATTATTAGCCATATTTCTAATAATACTTTTATGTTCCCTCGTAAGAGCAGTTCCCATAGTAGCAATACAATTATCAATACCAACTGTACTAGCCCTAATAACATCCATTTGACCTTCCATAATAATAACAGAATCATTTTTCTTCAAATATTCTTTAGCAATATGATAATTATATAAAATCTTTCCCTTTTTAAATTTATCCGTCTCTTTAGTATTAACATATTTAGCAGTATCCTTAGTATTATATATTCTACCGGAAAAAGCAACAGGATTACCACTTAAATCATATATAGGAAACATAATTCTATTAATAAAAATATCATGTCCATTCTCATTAGTAAGACCAACATCTACTAGTTTATCAATAGAATATTTTTTATTAATCAAGTATTCAGTAAGTGATACCTTCTGTATAGAAAGACCAATACCAAATTTTTTAATAGTATCTTTATCAATATGTCTCTTATCTAAATATTCAATAGCATTCTTACCTAAATTAGTAAATAAACTATTTTGATAAAACTTATTAGCAGTACTATAAATATCAAAGTATTCATCTTTCTTATTACTAACACTAATATTAGTACCAATATTAATACCAACCTTTTCCCCAAGCAATCTAACAGCCTCAGTAAAAGATATCTTCTCAAAATCCGCTACAAAAGTAAATACATTACCACTAGCACCGCAAGAAAAACAAGTATAAATCTGTTTTTCTGGACTAACACTCATACTAGGAGAATGATCATCATGAAAAGGACAAACACCAAAATAATTTTTCCCCTTCTTTGTAAGATTAACATACTTAGAAATAACATCAACAATATCAGTTTTATTTCTTATCTCATTCATAACTTCATTACTGATATAAGCCATAAGTATCACTTCCTTACAAAAAGCCAATATAATTATATAACAAAAGCATTTTTTTGTAAAGAAAAAAGATAAGAAACTTCCATATTTCCTACCTTTTTTAGTATATAGCGCTAACTAATATATAATATATATGGTTGATATCTTAGTTAAAGACTCCATTAGAGGCTTTAACTAACACTCTAAGATTACAAGCTTAGAGTGCTTACTCACCAATCTTATATATAAACATAGTATTACCAGCATTATCAGAAGCATATCCCTTATAATTATTAGATAATCTAACCATCTCATTAATCTTATAACTATAACTAGATATCTTATCAGTATAAGAAGTAATAACACTAATACCATCATTATTCAAAGTATCAATACCACTTTTAAGTTCCTTAGTACCATTATATAACTCAATACTACCATCTTTAAGTATTGTACTACCATCATATAACATACTAACCCCATTCTTAAGTTCATCAAGACCATCACTAACATTAGTACCAATATAAAGAATCTTAGAAAGATTAGAACTAAGTTCACTAATAGAACTAACAGTACCTAATATCTCATTCATATCATTAATCGTAGTATCAATAGCACTATTATTAAGACTAAGTAAATTAATCAAAGATAAATTACCCTCATAAGTCTTCTTACAATTAACTAAATCATTAATAGTATCATCATCAAGACCAATACTCTTAAAATATAACTTCATACTACTAGTATCTTCAAAACTACCAAGTTTATAATTATTATAAACTTCACTAAGTCCCATATTAACACTATTCAAATTATCAATCGCAGTATTATTACCATTCTTTAAATTATCCAAATTAGCAAGAGAACCACTAATGTCCTTATCATTAATTAAAGTATTAATATTATTAACCTTCTCAATAATAATTTCCAAATATCCATTCATAAGATTAGAACCATCTTCTAGCTTACCAATAGAAACAATAACCTCATTTAAATTTTCATTAATCGTAGTAGCCCCGTTACTAACACGACTAGCACCATCTTCTAATTTCTTAGCACCTTCTTCTAACTTATTAATACCATCACGAAGTATCTCACTCTTATTAGAAAGACTATCTAATTTATCAAATATCTTAAAATCATTATCTTCAATCATCTTCGGAGTACTAACAACATAAATATCATTATATTTAAACTTCTTAGTATCATAACTAATCTTAATACTATCAAAATTCTTAAATTCCTCTAATAACAAATTATCATATAACCCAGGACTAGCCATACCAACAATAACACTCTTAGTCCCAGTATCTACTACTTTACCATTACTAACACTAATATTACTAACATCCTTATTATTAAATACACTACCTAAAGTAATAACAAATGGTGTATATAAATTATTATAATTATTGTAAACATTATTAATAAACTTATATTCAATATCAATATGTCCACTCTTACCAACAATATCTTTATATTCCTTCTTTTCTCCATCTAAATAATAAGTAATACTAATATCAATAGGAAGTTTCTTATCAGTTACACCACTATAAAATATATCTTCACCTAAAGCATCCCATATCAAATTATTATTATTCAAAGTAAACTTTTCATCACCATTAATATTCATAATATCACTAAGAATAGTCTCATCTTCAATCTTCTCTTTACTATTAATCTTCAAATGATTATTAACAACACTCTTAGTAACATTACCATCACTATCTAAATTAGTATAAATAGTCTCTGTCTTACTAAGAGCCAAAGCAGTACTAGGAATAATAGCCATTCCCACTAATAAATAACCAAATAATTTATTAAATTTCTTCATCTTAAACACTCTCCTTTTCCATTTTAGTAAATTTAATAATAAACTTATCAAATATCATAAACAATGCTGGAAGTACAAATATAACCGCTACCATACTAATAATAGCCCCTCTAGCAAGTAATTCACAAATAGAACCAATCATATCAATCTTCGTATAAACAGCAACACCAAAAGTAGCAGCAAAAAAACATAAAGCCGAAGTAATAATCGAAGGTACTGTCACTTTCAAAGTATTAACTAAAGCCTCTTTCTTCTTATTCATAGTTCTCTCTTCCAAATACTTAGTAGACATCAAAATAGCATAATCAATTGTTGCCCCAAGCTGTACTGTACCTACTACTATCGAAGCAATAAATGGAAGTGCATCACCAATATAATAAGCAAAAGCCATATTAGCAAATATTGCCATCTCTAAAAGTAATATCAAAATAATAGGAAGAGATATCGATTTAAGAACTAATATCATAATAATAAATATAACCAAAATCGAAGTATAATTAACCATCTTAAAATCATGATCAGAAATATTTACCAAATCCTTCATAAGAGGGCCTTCTCCCGCTACTATACCATTCTTATCATATTTCTTAACAATATTATCAATACTACTAATCTGATTATTAATCTCATCAGTAGCAATTTCATAAGTAGAATTAACAACAACTAATTGATACTTATCATTATCAAGTACTTTTTTAACATCATCAGGAAGTAAATTAACAACATCAGAACTAACTAATGTACTAGGAGCAAGTACCAAATTAATACCATCAACATTTCTAATTTCCTCTACCATCTTATCAACATTATTACTCTTAATATTCTTATCAATAATAATAATCTCTGGAGAAACAATATTAAATTTATCAGCAAGACTACTATTAGCCACACTAAAAGGTAAATCCTTAGGTAAAGAATCATCCAATTTATAATAAACATCATACCTACTATTACCAATAAGTATTGGTATACTAAGAATAACAAAAACAATCATAATATATTTATATTTCTTAATACAAAAACTTTGAATACCCTTAAATTCAGGAAAGAACTTCTTATGTTTAGTCTTAGTAATTAACTTATCAAAAACAAGAAGTAACGCTGGAAATACCGTAAGAACAGTAATAAGTCCAAATAGTACACCCTTAGCCATAACAATACCAATATCCTTACCAAGCGTTAAATCCATTGTACATAAAGCAAGAAATCCCGCAAAAGTAGTAGTTGAAGAACCAATAACAGAAGTAAATGTCTCCCCAATAGCCTCTTCCATAGCAAGTTTATTATCACTATATTTTTCTTTAGCTTGCATATATTTATGATATAAAAATATCGAAAAATCAGTCGTAACCCCAAGTTGTAATACCGCTGTTATAGCCTTAGTAATATAACTAATCTGTCCTAAGAAAATATTACTACCAAAATTATAAATAATAGCCATACCAATATTAGCAAGTAATAGTATTGGTATAATATAAGATTCCGTTGTAATAACCAAAACAATCAAACATAAAATAACCGCTATTGCAACATAAATAAAAACCTCTTTATTAGATAAATCCATCGTATCAACAACCATTGCCGTCATACTACTAACACTATTAGCATCTCCTACTACACTTCTTAATTCTCTAACAGCATTAATCGTCGTATCTTCTGATGTACCCCCATCAAAAGTTACCATCATAATAGTATAATTATCTTTATAAATCTTATCACTAACTTCACTAGGAAGCATCTCATAAGGAATAGTATCAAGAATATCAGAAGCACTAATAACCACATTAACATTATCAATATTCCTTATCTTATCCTCTAGTTTAAGCATCTTATTATTGCTCATATTCTTTTCTATGACAAAAGCATAAGAACCAAGTCCAAATTCATCAGTTAAAATGTTCTCACCCTTAATAGTTTCAATATCACTAGGTAAATAAACAAGAATATCATAATTAACTCTTGTATTCTTATATCCAATATAAGCCGGAATAATAAGTAAAATACTAATAATAACAATAAGTAAACTATTATTAGTAACAAATTTTTTAAATTTTTTCATTACATCTGTCCTCCTCTTACAACACAATATTCTATGACAAAAAATAAAAAAAAGCATTAACTAAGCATCTCTCTAAGTAGGATAACCAACAAATTTACCAAAAAAGTATCTTTTTATCAAACGTTTTGTCGTTTATCTTTACAAATGTCAGTTTATAAGTATAATATTAATTAGGTGATCAATATGAAAAAAGAAGATTTAAGAGTGATAAAAACTAAAAAAAATTTATATGAAGGATTAATAAAAACCCTAAGAGATAAACCCTTCGAAGAAATAAGAGTATCCGATATCTGTGAAGTATCACTAGTAAACAGATCTACCTTCTACGACCACTTCTCAGATAAATATGAACTTTTATCATCATTAATAAAAGATCTAGAAGAAGAACTAAAATTAAAATTAGAAGAAAATGAAAAAACAGATAATATCAAAGACTATTATCTAAAAATGATAGAATTACTACTAGAACATATCAACGAACATATCTTAATATACTCATCAATACTAAAAAATAACAATAATAGTATTGCAAGTGATATGTTTAGAAATACCTTATTAAAAGATGTTGAAAAAAATATCAAAGTAAACTTCCAATATCAAGGAAAAACACCACCCGAAATAATAACTATTTTCTATGTAAGTGGTGTCATAAATGTATGCATTGAATACATCAAAGATTCAAAAAAATATACCAAAGAAGATATCCTAAAATATCTAAACAAACTAATACCAAATAACTTCTAACTACCTAGCAAATCCATATACCTTTCCCTTTTCTAAAGGAATATTCTTATAATAAAACAAATCACTAACCGTAACAAAAGTATAACCATTACTCTTTAAAGATGGAATAATAATTTCTAACGCATTAGCAGTAGCACTATAAATATCATGCATTAAAACAATATCTCCATCTTTTACTTTATTAATAACCCTACTACTAATTCTCCTAGAATTATGATATTTCCAGTCCAAAGTATCAATATCCCATATAATAATAGGAGTATCCACTATTCTCTTAATCATCTTATTACAAGATCCATAACTAGGTCTAAGTAAAGTAGGATATTTCCCCGTAACTTCAAAAATAAGATTACTAGTATCATTAATCTCACTCTTAACCTTATCTTCTTTATATTTAGTAAGAAGTAAATGATTAAAAGTATGATTTCCAATCTCCATCTTACTACTAACCATTCTCTTTAAAATATTCTCATTTCCCTTAATTCTATTACCAAGTACAAAAAAAGTAGCAGGAACATTATTTTCCTCTAATATATCAAGAACCTTATTAGTATTATAATTAGGTCCATCATCAAAAGTAAGAGCAATATATTTATTACTAGTAATATCATTATCATAAATAATATAATCATTCATATAAGTACTAGCTATCCCCTTCTCCACTTTATCATTATCCATATCAATAATAAAACTATCAATATCATTAGATATCTTTCCTGATCCTACTATATATTTATAAAAATTCAAATAATATTTATTCTCTTTCAAATAACCATCATAATCAATAAAAATATCATCACTATAATTATTAGAAGTCCTATTCAAATAATTCTCAATAAATAAATCAATATTATCATTATCAAAAAAAGGATAATTAATAGCCCTATTACTATCAATAAGTACCTTGTTAACAACTTCACTATTATAATCAATAACTAGTATCATAAAAAAAATAATAATAAAAGGAAGCATAAAATATCTATATTTCATAAATTCACCTATCTAAATATATGAAAAAAAGACTAAATATATTAGTCTCTAATATCAATTCCATCAAATCTAACATCAATAAACCTCTTACTAGATAAATAATCACACATATGTACAAATCTCTGATACTTATCTTTAGGTATAGGTAAAACCTCATTACCATTATAATCCTTATTCCAAATACCCATATGTGAAGAAATAACCCTAATAAGTAAATTAAATTCTTCAGCAGTAAGAGATAATTTACTCCTACTTTCTTTTATAAGTTCACATACCACTAACGGATGATCAAATCTCGTATACTTTTCTTTTACTCTACCACTTTTACACCCATCATGTAAAACAATAGCCATAATAATAATATCCTTTTCATTATCACTAAAATTATTAAGTCCCGGATTATCTAAAAGCTCTTTAGCAAATCTAACTGCCACTTTAGTATGTTTAACAAGTCCATGCTCACTCTTAGCAAAATCTGGATGGTATTTACCAGTACTAGAAGCAGGAATATCAAAAAAATAATCAGGTAATTCATTAACCAATAACTTAAGATCTTCTCTTTTCTTATTATCTTTTATATAACTATATTCCTTATTAAAATACTCAATTTTATTCATAACATCTACTTCCTTACATTAATATCTACAGTAGTATATGGTATTTCAATCTTTTCTTTATCAAAAGTATCTTTAACTAATCTAAGAAATGCTCTCTTAGCAGAATACCTATTAGGAGCCTTACAAATAACATTAACCAAATATACAATTGAAGAATCCGCAAAAGCATCAACACCTTTTAATTCATATGCAATAACACCATCTATCTTTAATACATCTTCCCTAATATCCGAAAGAACTTTCACTAGTTTTTCCAAATTAGTATCATATGCTACATTAAGTTTAATATATAATACAGCATCAGACAAACTATAATTAATAACCTCATTAAATGAAGAATTACCAATTGATTTAATCTCACCAGTAAAAGATTTAATCTTAGTAGTTCTAAGTCCTAATTGAATAACAGTACCACTAAAACCATTAATTTCAACAGTATCTCCGACAGCAAACTTATTATCAAAAATAATAGAAATTCCCGCTAATAAATCTTTTAAAATATCTTGAAAAGCAAGACCAATAACCGCAGCAAATACTCCAATTGAAGCAATAATACTAGTAGTATCAACGCCATATAATTTTAATATTTGTAATATAATTAATATAACAATTATATATTTAAAAATATTCTTAGATAAATCAATTATCGTATCTTTCCTCTTATCCCTACCTCTAGTACTCTTATGTTTAGCAGTAAGTTTATTAATAACACTATTAACAACTAAATAAAGAAATAAACCTACTATAACATAAACAAAAGGTAAATAAAACTTTTCACTAGTAATAACTTTAATAAAACCTTCCATAATCTTCCTTCCTTCCTTTTATATAAATAATTATACCATTATTTAAACATTCTAACAATAACTTCATTAGAAATATACATATATTTCTTATTAATTTTAAGATAATTATTTTCTTTTATCAAATAACCATCTCTAACTAAGCCATCTATATCATAAACATCTTCTAATAAAACATTAAATTTTTCTTTAAACTCATCTAAATTTATACCATCAAACTTTCTAAGTCCAAGCATCACTTCATTTTCCATCTGAATATCTTTATCTTCTTCTTGGGTATAATCTAAATAACTACCACTTAAATACTTACTTAAATTCTTCGTATTACTAATTCTCTTATTACCAATATAACTAACACTAGATAAACCAAAACCATAATATTCATAATTATTCCAATAACCCAAATTATGTTTAGATTGATATCCACTTCTAGCATAATTACTAATTTCATAATGAATATACCCATTCTTCTCTAAAGTATCCTGAATATAATTATACATCTCATAATCCAGATCCTCATCAATATTCTTAGTACCATTAATCTTTAATACTGTATTATCCTCAATAATCAAACTATAAGTAGAAATATGTGGAATATCAAGTTCTAAAAAACAATCAATATCACCTTTCAAAATATTAATATCATCATAAGCAGCATATATTAAATCAATATTAATATTATCAAAATATTTCTTTACTAACCCAATCTTTTCAAATACCATTTTCTTATCATGATTTCTTCCAAGAAACTTAATTACATCATCATCAAAAGATTCTACCCCTACACTAACTCTATTAATACCATATTTTTTCATAATAATAAGTTTTTCTTCACTAATAGAATCAATATTACATTCCATAGTAAATTCACAATAAATATCTTTATCAAAAACACCAATAATATCAAATAAATACCTAAGTTCATCAACATCTAAACTAGATGGTGTACCTCCTCCTATAAAAATAGTATTTACTTTCTCACCTTTATATCTACTACTAATCTCTTTCTTAAGATTATCTAAATAATCATAAATATATTTCTTATTATAATATACCTTACAAAAATCACAATAACTACAAATACTATTACAAAAAGGAATATGAATATATATCGACATAAACATCACCATAAATAGAATATCATACTAAAGAGTATTTTACAACGTATAAATCAAAAATAAATAACCATATTAATAATGGTGATAACATGAATAATATAGATATAAGAGCTTATATAATTTCCAACTTCAAAGAAGATAATATAGAAGAAATAAGAAATTCAATCGAGGAATCAATAGCATCACATGATGAAGATCCTCTAATAGGATTAGGAGTATTGTTTGAATTATTTTGGAATAATAGCACTGATGAAGAAAAAGAAAAAGCCCTATCAAATATAAAAAAAGGTATGTAATCAAAAATTACATATCTTTTTTTGCAATAAAGAGTTCTAAAAGAAACTTACCATCACCATTACCACTCTTAATATTTTTATCAATATCCGCTAATTTAGATAAATACTTAATCAAATCATCTTCACTATAGTAGTAACAATCATTAAGTAAATACTTAACTCTATATGGACTTTTAAACTCTAATATTTTAGCAATTTCTTCATTAGACTTACCACTATTATATAATCTCTTAACTTGAAATAATAATCTAATCTGACTAGCAATAATAGCTATTATCTGACTAACATCCATACCATTATTAATAAAATTATAATATAACTTCATAGCCTTATTACAATCATTTTTAAGAATAGAGCTAACAAGTTCAAATACAGTATCATCTATATCTTCATCAACAAGTAAAATAATATCATCTTTATCAATAACTTTCTCTTCTAATTTATATAGCATAAGTTTATCAAGTTCATTCTTAATATTATCAATATCTTTATTACATCTACCCAAAAAGAACTTAATATCCATATTACTCATAGTAAATCCATTATCTTTAATATAATTCCTAACAAAAGTATCCAAATACTCTTCAGTAACACTAAGTTTATTAATAGTACCATTATCATTAATTAATTTATATAATTTCTTCTTACTATCAACACTATCACTATTTAAAATAAATATCAAATAACTATTAGTATTATAATTATTAAAATAATCTTCTAACAAAGAAATATCAAATTCACTCTTCTGTAAAAAATAACTACCACTATCAATAACAATAAATTTATAAGGATCAAACATCCCAATAGTAGAAGCCTCTACAATAATATCCGAAACATTTTCAATATCATAATACATACTATCACTAGTAATATTTAAATTCTTCTTAAGTTTATTAACCTCATTACTTAAAAGAGATTTATCTCCACTATATAATAAATAAAAATTACTCTTTTCCATTAATTATCAACAACCTTACAAGTATAATTATCGTCTTGATAATGTTTTATAAGTCCATCCTTATTTGTAGGTAAAAAGAAATCTTCCTTAGTATTAATTGAAGAAAATAATTTATAAGTATAAGTACTATCATCAAACTTATAAGTATCACCATCACTAAAATATTGATAGAAGTAACTTTTATCTCTAAATTCTTTATAATAATTAACATCATTAAAAATATAATCAGACTTTACTTTAATATCAATAATAGTTCCATGACCATTAAATTCAAGTTCAACATTTTCAATAACTGAAGCCGGTAGTTTTTCATGAACATAAGACTTACTACAAGTATAGTAAACATTTTTACCATTAATAACTTCTGGATTAAAAAAGAAAAACATAGCTACTACTAAAATAAAAGCAAGTAAAAATACTATAGTAAAATTAACTTTTTTCTTTGGAACAACTTCTTCCTTAACAACTTTAGGTTTTGGAATTGTAATATCATTAAGTTTTTTAATATCAACATCAATATCACATATTACCTCATCTATAACCTGTATAGAATTAACTTTATCTAAAGAAATAATTTCATATTCTTCTTGATAATTATTATCAATTAATTTCTTAACAAAATTCTTAATATCATCATCATTTTCACCTTTCGATACCATAACAATAATCTCATTATTTTTAATAAAAGCCGAGCCACAATATAATTTCTTATTATCATAACTATAAATTATATATTTATTACCATTCTTAATACTTTTAAATACTGCAAAAACATTTAAAAAAATAGTCTCTTGTCCAAAATTAAACTTATAGTCATTTAATTTAATAACTTTACCATTCATAACATTATCACCTAAATAAATTATATACTAAATTATCATTTTAGTAAAGAAAAAACTGCTAATGCAGTTATTGATACTTTATTTGCTCAGCATCTATGTCAAAACCTCCAACAAAAGTATTACCCATTTCATAATTTTGATCAGTATTATCATCTTGAAGCCATATCAAAACAGTATAATTGTTAGTAGTATTATTTTTTAAGTACTCTTTAGATATCAAACAAACCCTACCACTAGAAGGTATTCTACCAGTAGCAATTTTTCTATTATCCGAATTATAAAGTGAAAAACCTAAAGCATCGTTTTTAAACTTATTATCTGTAACATTAATATAAATATCTAAAGTTTGATCTAATGAACCATTACTACTAACAGCAAATCTTTTTTTATAAACAGAGTATTTTGTATTTAAAGTAGGTTCATTAATTGGAATTAAAGCATAAGTATCTATTTTTTCACCATCTATATAATTAATAGAAATACTACCTGTTTGTACTTTAGTACTATCCTCATCTTCACTTGCTATTAATGAAAAGTAAGTAAAAGTTATTCCAACAATCATTGTAATAATTGTAAGAACAAATAGTATCAAATAAAATATATCATTTTTACTCTTTACCATACACTCACCTATCCTACTATAATAATAACAAAATTATAAAAAAAAAGCAATATCAAAATTGCTTTTTATTATTTTATGATATAGTATCTGCTCGACCTGTAATATTACCATTTTCAGCACCAGCAAGATCTATATGAACAGTACCTTTAAATGTAGCGCCTTGTTCAGCATTATTAGCTTCACCTTTTTCATCTAACCAGAAAAATAAACGATATTTCTTAGTAGTACCATTACCAGCAATATTAGTAGTTTTTGCAATATCAGTATCTAATAGTCCAAATCCAGATTCATTATAATTAACTGTACCAGTATATAATGTAGTACCATTACTCTTATCATCAGCATTAGTTCTATCAAACATAATGAATTTTAAATTAGTAAATCCAATTTCTGCATCCTTATTATTTTCAGGATTCTGCTCATCTACAACAGCTTCTTGAAGTGCAGTTGGAATAACATAAGCTTTAATATCTACAGGATTTTCACCATTGTTTTGTAATTCAAAATCATATACACCACATACTGTATAATTCTTATCATCTTTACAAGGTAGATAATCATGTTGTTGACCATCATCACCAGTATATTTTTCTCCATTTAAAGCTCTTCTTTGAGTTTCTAGAGCAATTTCTTGTGTAGATGGAATTAAGTTATTTATTGCAATTTGATCACCTTCTAGATATTTAATTTTAACAGATGCAGCATTAACAGTTAAAGCATCTTTTCTACTATTGGCATTTATTGAAAAGTAAGCAAATGATGCTCCTATTATAGCCACAATCAAAGTAAGTACTCCTATTACTCCAAAAAATATTCCTCTCTTATCTTCTTTTTCCATGAATAATTCCTCCTCTCCTCTATCATAATAATCATATCAAAAAATAAAAATAAAATCAATATCTTTTCAACAAAAAAAAGAAATAGTAACAACTATCTATTACCATTTCATAAAATCAATAAGTTCTTCCTTAGACATATATCCAATATTTCTTTTAACTTCTTCTCCATTTCTAAACAAAATAATAGTTGGAATAGTCATAACACCATATCTTCTAGCAATATCACTATCCTTATCAACATCAATTTTAACAAAATTGATATCACTTTCCTTAGAAACCTCTTCAAATACTGGACCAAACATTTTACAAGGACCACACCATGTAGCATAAAAATCCACGACAGCAATATCCTTAATCAAATCATCAAAACCATTTTCATAATGAATTAATCCCATAACAAACCTCCTATTCTACTATTGACTTATCATTAATATGTATTTTATTCTTATCAACTAACTTTTTAGCAGATTCCTTAGTAACAACTTTTTTATCAATTAATACCTTCAATATTTCTTCATTTAGTTGTTCATTAGTCTTATTCTTTCTATTATCTATAATATTATAAACATCACCATAAATATCAATAATCTCTTCTGATACACCAGATAAGACTGGAGTATTATTAAGAATAAAATTATTCATTTTAGAATCCTTCAAAAATGAAGAATCAAATATTGGTAACGAAACAATTACAAGTATTAAAAATAAATATACATACATTTCAATAACTCCCACTACAATACCAAGTAATTTAGATGGAATACTAAGTATAACAGTAGCCTTAAGTATTTTTTCAACTAAACCAGTAAGCATAAGCACAACTTTCAATACAAATAATAAAGCAATAAATATAACTAAAAAAGCAATGACCTCATAAAGTAAAATATTTAAAGCATCAATACCATTAATAAGCCCAAAAAAATTAAAGAAAGGTAAATTTTCGTACATAATTACTGATATATAATTTTTAAGATAAAAAGCCAAAATAATAACCACAAACATGCCAATAAAATCAGTAAGTTTCTTTATAACACCAGCTTTAAATCCAGCTACACCGCCCAATATTAAAAGAGCAATAATTATAACATCTACTACATTCATAGTTTATCCTCCTTCATAAATAATATGCCATCATTAAGCATTATTATTATTATTTTGATTATTCTCTTCATTAACAACTGTAAAAATCATACTATCATTATAATCAAAAGAATTTTCTTTATAATGAATATCAAATTGTTTCCAATTAGTATCTACTTCGTATGCAACATACCCTCTAGCCTTTTTACCAGGAGTCAAATCAGCACTCAAATATTGAACATTATCAACATTATTAATTAAAATCTTACTTGCAACCAAAGTATCATCTACATAGCCAGTAAAATTATGAATAGAAACAAAATTATTTTCATCATCAATATTCTCAACATTAAAGAAAAATACTAAATATTCTTTTCCTTCAGCAGGAGTATCAGTAAAAGACTCTCCCTCAATACGAGGATAAATAAGAGCATCAGTTAAAGTGATTTTAACGTCATCGCCACTTAAAGTATCACCTATAGTTCCCTTCATAGTAGCACTCTCTTCGATATAATCCTTAATATCAATATCATTATCTTTTACATATTTAAAAGTAACAATAGTAAGAACAGCAACTATAATAATAGGAATAATAATAACACAACCAATAACAATTAAAACAATTGCCCATGTTGGTAGTCCTTTCTTTTTCTTGTCATTTCCATTTGAAGTATTTTTATTTGTACTTATATTTTCATTAACCATTTTCCCACACTTAACACACATCGCAGCATTTTCTGGAAGTTCATTTCCACAATTAGTGCAAAACTTTGCCACATCAATCACTCTCCTCTATTTAATTATATATCAAACCCAAAGAAAAAGAAAGTATTTTCTTAAATATTTTCTTCTCTTATTTGTTCAATAATATTATGTTTTTTAATCTTACTAGTACTATATATCATTGTAAGAAGTACAATTACAAATACTGATACAATAGATATAATAATATATTTCCAAGGAATAATAATCGTACTTATACTCACCATATCAGCAAGAGCATAATGAATAAGTACTGTAATACCTATACTAACAGGTATAGCAAATATTAAAGATTTCATACCAAAGAATAAACTTTCAAAGAATAAAATCTTATTAAATCCTCTATTAGTAAGACCAATACTTCTAAGAACGGCAAATTCTCTCTTCCTAAGTGCCATACTCGTAGATATAGTATTAAATACCGAAGTAACACCTATTAAAGTAACTAAACTAATAAATCCATACATAAGTATTTTAACAACTAAAATTAAATTATTAGCTTGTTTCATTGCTTCCTTAACATTAGTATAATTAACATTACTATATTTATCTAAATCTTTAGTTAATTTATCAATATTATTAGTATTATCACTTATAATATTAAACTGTGTATAATGAGTACTACTATCAGATATACTATCATATAATTTCTTATTAACAATAAGTTTAAAATCATCCATATAAGAAAACTCTTCAATCAAGTCAAAAGACTTATTAGTAACAAAAATATTATCTATATTCTTATTACAATACTTAGTAGTATCCACATCTTCATCATTATCATCAAAGTTACATATCTTAATATTAATATTACCATTATTAATTACTGGAATATTATAATTAACTCTCTTATTATTACCATAACTCACACCCTTGAATTTGTTAAGTAAAATAACACTATCTTTATCTAAACCAATTAACTTTTTATATTTATTATAAGAATTATCATCTAAAATATAGATAGAAATATATTGATATTTTAAATTATTTAAAGCCTTTATACCATTCTCGCCATAAGCACTCTTATAAAAATCAAGATATTCATCACTATAAGTATAATTACCAATTATAGATAAATTACTAACACTATAAGAAACATATTCTTTAACATCACTACTTTTAACTATTTCATTAATTTTATCTAGTGCTTCCTTATCATTATTAGGATCATCACCAAAATAACTAATCTGATAATCATAAGGCACTTCACCCATCACACTACTAGCAGTATTTAAAGTATAATTCATATATGAAGAAAAAGATATAAATAAAACAATACTAATAAATAAACTAACAATAGTAACTCTATATTTTTTCTTATTTCTCTTAATATTCTTAAGAGCAATCTCTCCTTCAATTCCAAATAACTTTAAAACAAGCTTACTTGTTCTAATTTTCTTTTTATTAATTTTAATATCATCATTCTGTCTAATAGCTTCAATTGGAGAAACCTTACTTGCTCTTCTAGAAGGGATAAAAGCTGATACCCCAATAACAATAATCATAAATATTACTGGAATAATAATAAATAAAGGATTAGTAACAAGATGTAATTTATATTCTAACATATCACTAATTAAATTATTAATAATAAGTATAACACATCCAATACCAATATAAGCTCCAAGTATACCAAGTATAATACCTATTACCCCTACAACTACAGCTTCAAAAAAGACTGTATGTGCTAGCTGCTTCTTTGTAGCGCCTATACTAGAAAGTAATCCAAATTCCTTCTTTCTTTCCATTACTGAAATAGCAAAAGAATTATAAATAACAATAATACAACCTATACTAACTAAAGATAGCATAATAATCATCATACCACCCATAGAGGACATAACATTACCATAAGTACTTTCACCATATAAAGCAAGTAAAGTACTATTATAGTTAATATCACCATTATAGTTTAATTCTTTAGCTAGTTCTTCAGACTGTTTAATAATATTTTTATTCTTATTAAACATAACATATAAGTTTACATTTCCCTTGTCACTATTTACATCAACTGTAAAGGCTGTATATCCAGAGGCAGAATAACTTTCAAAATTACTTCTCTCTACTATACCAACAATTTTATAAGTATAGGTTCCTTCATTAGTAAGAAACTCACCATCAACAAGTTCACTATTAGCTAAAGTATCATTTCCTTCAATATTTCTCTTACCATATTTAAAAGTAACAATATCTCCTACCTTATAATTAAGTCCTCCATTAGTTATAACATGATTAGATATAACAACCTCATTTTCATTTTTTGGAAAACTACCATCAACTAATTTAAGTTCATTAAAATATTCCTTATTAACACTAGTAATATACATATAAGGCTTATATTCATTACTAGATTCAATTTTACTAAAACCAATAGGTTTTTCATAGAAGTAAGTAAAATTCTTATTCTTAATATCATTAAGTTTTATTAAATCTACATCATTATACTTAGCCTCATACTTACCACTATAACCTATAGTATCCCTAATCATCAAGTCTTGAAAAGAAGAAAAAAGTAAACCAATACCAACCATCAATGCAGTCGATAAAATAATACCAATAATTGTAACAATTGTTCTTTTTTTATTAAGACGCAAATTCTTAATTGTCAATCTATTTAAAATACTCATTTTATCTTCTCATCCTTAACAATATGGCCATCTTCTAAAGTAATAATCCTATCAGCAGTCTTAGCCAAATTCATATCATGAGTAATCATAATAATAGTTTGACCATATTTCTCATTAGAAAGTCTAAGTAAATCCATAATTTCTCTACTAGCCTTAGAATCTAAATTTCCAGTAGGTTCATCCGCTAATATAATATCTGGTCTTGAAATAAGTGCTCTACCTATTGATACTCTTTGTTGTTGTCCACCAGAAAGTTCATTAGGTAAATGATTAATTCTTCTTTCTAATCCTAATATATCTATTAATTCTTTCAAATAATTCTTATCAACACTTTTACCATCAAGTAATATTGGTAAAGTCATATTTTCTTCTACATTAAGAATAGGAATCAAATTATAAAATTGATAAATAAGTCCTACTTTTCTTCTTCTAAATACTGCTAAAGCATCATCTTTTTGTTTAAAAACATCAATATCCCCAATAACAACCTTTCCACTAGTAGGTTTATCAACAGCTCCTAGAATATGTAGTAGTGTTGACTTACCACTACCAGAAGAACCAACAATTGCAACAAACTCTCCTTCTTCTACTGAAAAAGATACCTCATCAAGTGCTTTAACCAAAGTACTACCTTTACCATAATTTTTACATAAATCTTTAACTTCTAATATTTTCATTTCTTTATCCTTTCTATAACTTCTTCATAACTAATACCCATCTTAGTAAGTTCGTCAATCTTTTCTCTAATAATACTAATTTCTTTATTATTCTTCTCATTAGTAGCCTTCTTAGTATCTTCTGATATAAAAGTTCCTTTGGTGCTAATAGTGGTAATAACCCCTCTACCCTCTAATATATCATAACTCTTTTTAACCGTATTAGGATTAATTCCTAAATTACTAGCCATCTCTCTAATCGAAGGAATCTGTGTTTTCTCTTTAAGAATTCCTAAAGCCACATACTTCTCAATACCATTAACAATCTGTTCATATATTGGAGTTCTACTTTGATAATCCAAATTAATCATAATCTGTCTCATCTCTAATCACCTACTCCCCATCTATTACTACATCAGTATCAAGAGAAGCATATTTACTTTTCAATAAATTAAGTTCATCTACTTTATTAGTAACAAAAACATTTTTTCCATTATGTGTATAAGTACTAATGTAACCATAATCTTTATTAATATCAAAATCATCATCTATATTATCAATTATAAACTTACTAATTTCATTATAATATTCATAATTATATATACAATAAGTATCATCTATATAATAATTATATATATCATTATCACTATTTATCTTACTAAACATCTTCTTAGTATTAGCATTATAATATCTTAAAAGGCCAACTTCTAAATTCTTATCTCCACTTACATCAAAGTCAATTTCTTTTACATTAAAGCCATTATAAACATAAAGAGTAACATTAAATAAATCATTATCGCTATTATTATTCATAAATATATTCTTATCATTTTTATATTTATTAACAATCATATCAGAAAGATTACTATCATTTGTTCTATTATAACCATCTTTATATTTAATACCAAATATATCATTATTTTTATATTTATTAAAATCTTTACTAAATTCTTTATCATTAATAAGAATATTATTAATATGATTATAATTATCTTTAGTAGTATAAACATTAAAACGATATGTACTACCTTTTACATTAGTCTTAATAGTATAGTTATAAGTATAATTTTCTAAAGCTTCAGTATCTAAAAGTAAAGATATACTATTATTAATAACTTCTGTATTCTTAGTACTTCCAATAACATTACCATTATCATCTAAGAAAGAAATCTCTTTAACATCTTTAGCCTTAATACTATAACTATCAACATCCACTAACGCTCCCACTACTATAGTAACACCACCAACTATTGCTAAACAAATAGCCATTTTAAAGAAATTAGTAACTTTCTTTCTTGTAATCAAATCATATATAATTAAATAAGTAAATATAAGTACAAACAGTAAAACAATAGAAAAGATATCATAACTAGATATACTACTATTTTTAAGTACAACATAAGCAAGACATACAATAGGAATAGTAGTTAAAGTTCTAACTAAAATATGTACTTTCTCACTTCTAAATGAAGTTCCAACAATTTCAAACCTCTTATTACTAAATAACACTGTACCCACTATTATATATATAATACTAAGTATAATCATCTTAATAATTGAAGTATTTACTCTATTATCACTTTCAATTCCAAATAAATTATCTTTTATTAATTCATAAGGCAAAGTATAAGTAACATTATCATACTTTCTTATATTAGCAGTATAAATATTATTCTTTTTATCCATTTCACATTTAACAGTATCACAATAATAATTTTTTGGCTTACAACTATCATTTGTACATTCAACTTTAACATCACTATTACCATAATAAGTAAAAGCATTAGAATTAATAAATGTACTAATAAATGGAATTAAAAACATAATAAGTAAAGTAACTACTATTGTTGTAATCTTATTTGAAGATACACTAGCGGCAATATTAGTACAAACAAATACAAATATATAAGATATAGAATACATAAGTAAAATATCAAATAACATCTTATAAGAAACAATAATATTACTATATATTAAACTAACTAATAACATAACAATAAAATTAATAATTTGCATAATAAGTATAATAGCCATTCCACCTATAGTATTAGTTAAAAATATTTGTCTTTTATTAATAGGCATTGATAAAGTAAAATCAACTGCTCCCTTTTTATATATAAAACTAAATAAAGTAATAGAAAGAACTAACGGTATAATATACATTCCAAATAATATAATACCAGATACATCATAAATACTAGCAACAAAATTATCACCAGTACTACCATGCATAAGAAGAATAATACCATTAAGAATAGGAAGTAATAACATACATAAAAGAATAATAGCTTTAGACTTCTTAATATTTTCTTTTAAATAATTAAAATTAAACAAACTTGTTAAATTCATATCCTAATGCCTCCATTTCATAAATAAATACTTCTTCCAAAGTAAGTGGAAGATAATCAAGTATTAAAGGTTTCATCTTCTCTAACTTATTTTTACTCTTACCATCATTATCTTTAATAATAATCGTAGCAACACTACCTTGCTTTTTAAAGCTTAAAATATCAAAATCTTCAAAATCTTCTTTATCAAAATTCTTCTCAAAAGATATCTGAACTTTAAACATATTTGTCTTAATAGTATCTATATCACTCTCAAATAAAATACCACCTTGATATAATAAACCAAGATTATCACAAATGTCTTCAAGTTCCCTAAGATTATGACTAGTCATAACGATAGTAGTTCTCTTCTTATTCATTTGTTTAATAAGAATTTTCTTCATAGTATTCCTAATAACTGGATCAAGTCCATCAAAAGTCTCATCAAAAAACATATAATCGCAGTTAGTAGATATAGCACATATAAGTGCACATTGTCTTTTCATTCCTTTCGAAAATGTACTAATTTTCTTATCTAGTTTAAGGTTAAGTAAGCCCGCTAATTCCTTAAGATAATTCATATCAAAATCCTTATACATTGCTTCATACCATTTAGCAGTATCCATTAAAGTATAACCCGGATAAAAGAATAAATCATCTTGTACAAAAACCATTTTTTGTTTCATAATTTCATTATCATATACTTCTTCACCATCAACAGATATAACACCACCATCAGCTTCATATATACCCATAATAGTTCTAAGAAGCGTACTCTTACCAGAACCATTAGCTCCTACTAAACCATAAATAGAATTATCTTTAATATTACAACTAAGATCTTTAAGTACATAATCTTTATCATATTTTTTAGATAATTTATCTATCTTTATCATATAAAATCTCCTTTCATTATCAACATATGACTGTACTATTTGCACTAGTACAATTAAATCATACTACATAATTAAATCTTTGTCAAGAAAAAAATACAATCTAAAATTATTGAATTAAAAAAACTTAATCTAGAGACTTATAACAAGGATCTAGATTATCTTTGAAGATCCAAGACTTCAAAGAAAAAGTGTGAAACACAAAGGTTCACACTTAAACTAATAAACTTATTTTCTCTTTCTATAAAAAACACTATAATTAGAAAAATCAATATTACCAATAATCTTATCATATTCACTATAATTAAATTTATTTATAACATCAATATCATCATCATCTAAATAACCAAAACGAATATAGTTTTCTTGAATAGGAGCAACATAATCACTTATACTATCCTTTCTAACTGATACCCTAGTAATAGAATCCTTTAAAATAAGATCAAATATCTCTTTCTCTTTGGTATCTCTATTTTTAATACAATTCAAAACCAAATTCTCAAACTCATCATCTCTATCAGTAAAAGCAATAATATCAATAACCAAATACCCATTAAAATAATATAAATAATAAGATACATCACCAATATAATTAGGATTATTATTAACATATTCATTAATCTTAGAAAAGTTAGAAAAATTAATATCTAGAAAAAATCCTACATACCAATCTAATTTATATCTATCAAAACTAGATAAATCACTAACATCAATCTTAAAAGATAAAATAACTTCATCATTATAATCATCTTGATATATATATTTTCTTCTAATAACATTCTTAACATCACTAACTTTAGGAAGTATTTTATCATTTTTAAAAGAAATATCTTTATATATATTCCTAACCAAATTAAGAGTCTTATCATAATCAAAATTACCTGCTAAAACAAGAAACTGGTTACATGGAATATAAATACTATCATAAATATCTTTAAGTTCATTAGCAGTAATACTATTAACACTACTACTACTTCCTAAAGTTTTTCTATTAATAGTAAATAGATTATTTAACTTTCTATAAATAATATTATTCCTTACATTTTCTTTGTCGTCTCTAATCTCACTATAAACAGCCATTTTAGTTTTATCAAGTTTATCTTTAGAAAAAGACACATTATAAATTCCTTTCAAAAAAATCTCTAAACATTCATAAAAGTTAATAACAGTATTAAAAAAGTATGAAGTATTATCAGTATTAGTACCACCATTACAATTAAGTATATTATATTTTTTTAAATTATCAAACAAATCACCATCTATAGTATTTTCAAATACATAATGTTCTAAAAGATGAGCAGTACCTGGTTTAATTTTCTTAGTATTACCGTTACAATCAACATATTCATAGTGATTACCACCCAAAAAAGTATATAATTCCACATGATTAGTACTCTTACTCTTATCAGTATATATAAGAATAGTAAGTCCATTATCCAAAGTAATAAATTTAGCCTTATTCATCATCAACACCCACTCCTATATACTTACTAACCATAACAAGCCTATTATCAATAAAATTCTTAACTTCTATAGGCTTAATATTATTAATAACATCATAATACTTCTCATGATTATTGCCAAGATATTCACGAACATATTCAAAAAGAATAATATTTAAATTTTCTTTATCAAGTTCACTATCTATCTTAGCATCCTCTACAAAAAAAGGAAGTTTACTCTCAATATAATGAATATCAGATATATCATTCATAGCCTTATCATATAACTCAAATACTTTATCAATATTCTTCTTCCCAACAAAAGAAAACAAAGTAAGTGTCCCAAAACTATAAGCATATGCTCCCGCGTTATATACCAAATCATTATCCTTTCTCAAATACTTAAATAACAAATCAGAATTATTAGAACTAAGTAATTTTCTAACTACACTAAGTAACACTTCATCTTTGTAGCAGTTCATATCCTTTACTTTATAATTACAATATACCCCACTAGTAGAAAAATCACTATCTTCCCTAACAACCTTAACATCATTAACAATATCTTTAACATATACATGATAATCAGTTTTAAATTTAATATTACTTATTTCATTATCAAGAATAATCTTCTTTATCAATTCTTTAGATTCATTCTCATTAACATCACCAATCAAAAACACCAAAGGTTTCTTACTAATAATCTCCCTATAAACATCATATAATCTTTCACTAGTAATACTATCAAGTAAAGATAAGTCTCTAAAGAAAGAAGAAATAAGATAATTATCCTCATCTATTAAAGCATTACTTTTACTTTGATAATAACTATCATAATTCTTAAGTTTATGCTTAACATTATCTTTATACATTCTAATATCTTCATCAATTATATTTCTAGGAAAAGAACCATTTTCTAAATAAGGATTAAAAATCATCTCTTTAGCAAAAAGTAAATTATCCAAAAGAACATCTTTTTTCAAACTATTAAAAGAAGGATAACTTAACATAAACTCTAAAAAAGCATTATTACCAATATAAGTTATTTGATAACGATAAAACAAACAATAATTATTAATACAAGCAACAGCAACCTTTCTCTTAGTATCATACTTTTCACTTCTTTCATAAAGAATATCACCAAGTACTTTTAACTCTTCTTCTTTATAATTGTATATAGGAAAAGAAATAAATAAAAGACATTTTTTAAATTTGTCATTTCTAATTATTACAGGTTCATTATTCTTACTAAACACTAATATCACTTCTTTCATATAAGATTATATAAAAATATATTATTTATGTCAACTTAGGTAATTACCCTATACACAAAACACCTAAGTATCATAACCTATTTTAGGAGGAAAAAAATATGAATAATTTTAACGATTATTATAATTATTTAAATAACTATAATGATATGAACTTTATGACAAACCCAAATACCATGATAACTGATATGAACTATCAAAATATGTTCCCTAATAATTATACAATACCAAATACAAACACCAATAGTAGTATCACAGACTCACAAATAGGATTCAAGAGAGGTAATTTATTTAATAATCTATATGATGAATACAAAAACTATAAACCGCAAGAGTTAAAAGCCTCAAATGAAAGAGAAGATTTAATACTACAAATAGATGAAAATAGATTTGCTATAATCGAATTAGGACTATACCTAGATCTATATCCAAATGATACCAATATCTTAAACAAATATAATAGTTATTTAAAGAAAGAAAAAGAATTAATAACCATCTATGAAAGTAAATATGGACCTATGACACTAAATAGTCCCGTCCAAACAAATATTTGGCTATGGAATAATTCACCATGGCCATGGGAGGTGCAAAAATAATGTGGAAATATGTAAAATCATTAGAATATCCCGTTAACATCAAAAAGAAAGATTTACGTATGGCAAAATATCTCGTAACGCAATATGGAGGCGCTAACGGCGAGTTAGCAGCAGCCTTCCGCTATCTAAATCAAAGATATACAATGCCAGATGATAAAGGAAAAGCCTTGCTTACTGATATTGGAACTGAAGAACTAGCCCATGTTGAAATGATATCCGCTATGATATATCAACTACTAAATGGCGCCACTCTAAAAGAATTAAAAGAAGCTGGATTAGAATCTCACTATGCCGAACATGGATATGGACTATATCCAACTGACTCTAATGGCGTACCATTTACCGTATCATATTTTGCAACAACCGGAGACCCACTCGCCGACTTATCAGAAGATATGGCAGCAGAACAAAAAGCTAGAGCTACTTATGAAAACTTAATCAATCTAACAGATGATCCCGATGTCATAGGACCATTACTATTCTTAAGACAAAGAGAAATAATTCATTTTGCTAGATTCAAAGAACTATTCGATGAATATAAAAGTAAAGGAATAAAATAACTAAATACCTACCTATCTAGGTATTTTTTTATATAAAAAAAGAAGTTATTTCTTTGCATCAAACTTCTTTCTTGCTTCCGTATTTAAAATAAACTTTCTAAGTCTAATATTTTCCGGAGTAATCTCTACTAACTCATCAGTATTAATATAATCCAAACAATATTCTAGAGTAAGAGGTCTAGGTCTTTTAAGTACAACAGTATGGTCAGACCCTGATGCTCTTGTATTAGTAAGTTGTTTACCCTTAACAACATTAACAGCAAGATCATTTTCTCTATTACATTCACCAACAATCATACCCTCATAAACTTCAGTACCAGGTTCAATAAACATAACACCTCTGTCTTCTAATTGACCTAAAGCATAAGCGGTAGCCTTACCAGCCTCAGTAGCAACAAGTACACCAACTTTTCTCTCAGTAGAATTAATATCTTCTATAGGTAAATACTCTTTAAAAGTATGATTAAGAATACCATAACCCTTAGTCATAGTCATAAAGTTAGTATTAAAACCAATTAACCCTCTTGAAGGAATAGTATAATTAAGTCTAATTAAATTATTAACATTAGACATATTATCCATCTTTCCACCTCTTAAACCAAGAGCTTCAATAACATTACCTACAGCCTCATCACTAACTTCAATCTGAACATCTTCATAAGGTTCGCACTTAACACCATCTATTTCTTTAATAATAACCTCAGGCTTAGATACTTGAAGTTCAAAACCTTCTCTTCTAAGATTTTCAATAAGAATAGATAAATGAAGTTCACCTCTACCAGATACAACCCAAGACTCATTACCAGACTCTTCTACTTTTAAACTAACATCTTTTTGTGTCTCTTTAAATAATCTCTCACCAATTTTTCTAGCAGTAACAATAGAACCTTCCTTACCAACAAAAGGACTATTGTTAACCATAAATGTCATTTTTAAAGTAGGTTCATCAATTCTAAGTATAGGAAGAGCCTCTTCTTTACCAACATTACATATAGTTTCACCAACAGAAATATCCATAAGACCTGCAACTGCTGCAATATCCCCAGCCTTAGCCTCATTAATTTCTACTCTCTTAAGACCATCAAAACCAAATAATTTTTGAATTCTAAATTGTTTAATACTACCATCTAATCTAACACAAGATACCATTTCATTAACTTTTAAAGTACCACTATGAACTTTACCAATACCAATTCTACCAACATATTCATTATAATCTAAAAGTGCAGGTTGAAATTGTAAATTACCATCTGGATTAGCATTAGGTTCTGGAATCTCATTAATAATTAAATTAAAAATATCATCATAACTTTCACTTTGTGTATTAATATCTGGATCTAAACTAGCAGTACCATTTAAGGCACTAACATAAGCAACTTTAAAATCAAGTTGTTCTTCACTAGCTCCTAGTTCAATAAATAAATCAATAACTTCGTCAAGTACTTTCTCTACTCTAGCAGTAGGTTTATCTACCTTATTAATAACAACAATAGGTTTAACCCCTGCTTCTAATGCTTTTTTAAGAACGAATCTAGTCTGTGGCATTGTACCCTCATAAGCATCTACAAGTAATAAAACACCATCAACCATATTCATAATTCTCTCTACTTCACCACCAAAATCAGCATGTCCTGGAGTATCAAGAATATTAATCTTATATCCATTATAATGAATTGAAGTAGTCTTAGCAAGAATAGTAATACCTCTTTCTCTTTCTATATCATTTGAGTCCATTGCTCTAACTTCAACTTGTTCATTATCTCTAAAAGTACCAGATTTTTTAAGTAATTGATCAACTAAAGTAGTTTTACCATGGTCTACATGTGCTATAATAGCAACATTTCTAATTTTCATAAAATACACCTTCTTTTTCTCACAGTTATTAATTATATCATAAAATCAAACATTTGAACATATTTTTTATCAATTTTATCAAAAATATTACCTTTCAGAAAAAGCCTAGGTCTTTTTCTGTCCTATATAGCCTATAAGTCTATATAGGAATAACTATAAGATATCATATTTGGGTGTAAACTTTCTAACTACAACATAACCAAATACTTTATGACTGAAACAATAAGGTTCAGTCATACCTTACAAAACTACAGGTTTGTAAGGATTAAAAAAACTTAGAAACAAATCTAAGCCTTTACTCACTAATAATACTATTACTATCTTTAATCTTCTTATAATTAATAAAATCAAGTATAACCATAACAAATATATATACCCCAATTATCTTAAAGAATATATACATAACATTTTTAGATACAAAGATAAGAATAATACCAAGTATAATAGATATAATACTAACAATCATATTAGCAGTAACCCTTCTATCAAAATACTTAATAAGACTACTAATACCCATAAAGAATAATAATAAAGAAACAAGTACTGGAAGTAATTCTAAGAATAAGAATTGACCATACTTAAAAGTAAATAAAGCAAGCCATAAACACATAATACCCATAACAATACCAGAATAATCTTTCTTTAAATATTCCTTATCCATAACAAAGTTAATAACTCTAATAACCGCTATTATAGAAAAAATTACAACAAATAAATAATTAACAGTACTAAGAAGTTCATCAGTAGCAAAAATAAGTACTAAAGCAAGTACTAACCCCAATATGTAATAGAAGCCTTCTGATACATTATAGTTCTTCTTTTTATTATTTTCTAATTTAATAGTTTTATTTTCTGTACTCTCTATCTTTTTCTTTCTTCCCATATTTAACACCTACCTCATATAAAAATTATACAACAAAATAATAAGAAAAGAAAGAAAAAATTAACTTTTTCTTCCTTCTTTTAAGTAACAATTAAGTTTAATATAACTAATATTCTGACTCATTTCATCAAAAATATCTTCAACTAATATATAACCTAGCATCATTATCCTCTCCTCTATTAAAAGAATAACACATAACCAAAATAATTTCATTATATTCGACAAAACTAGTCAAAATACACCATTAACTTTTAGTAATTCTAACTTTAATCTTTGTAGTCTTAGCAAAGTAATTAGCTTTAACCTCTTCACCACTTACTTTAACATTAACAGTATGTTCACCCTCACCAAGTCCAGATAAATCAACTGTTGCTTTAATAGTAGTACTATCAATAGCATCAAGAACTTCTTTTGTACCTTTAACCACTACCGTTGTCTTAGAAGAATTTTCTCCAATAGCACCAGCCTTCAAATTAGGTCCAAGATTAATAGCGTCTATTTTAATATCATCTACTTCTTTAGATTCTTCTTTACCAATACTAATCTTAACCGTAATAGTCTTTTCAGATACTTCTCTAATACCTTCTGGTTTAGGAACTACAACAGTATAAGTCTTATTATCAGTAAGACCTGCTACATCTACTTCAATAGGAATATAACTTTCACTATATTTATTTACTGTTTCTTGGTCACCATAAATACTAATCTCATTTACCGAAGTAGTAATAGAACTAATAGCTTTACCAAATGATATCTTATCTATATTTTTAGGAATAACCTTAAGTTTAGCAGTGCCACTATAAGACTCAATATTAACAGTAGCGGTAACAGTCTCAGGAACAATTTCAACATCAACAACATTACCATACTTATCATATGCTACTAATTTAACTTTATCAACAGTATTAACACCAGCCTTAGGATCAACAATACTACCAACATCAACAAGTGCTTTAACCGTAGCCACTTTATTTATATTATGACTAGATTTCTCATCATCAGTACCCTTAATAATAACTTCTTCTTTATCCAAAGTAACAGATTGAACAGAAAGTTTACTATCTAATTTATCCTTATTAATAACATCAATAGTAACTGTCTTAGTTTGTGATACCTTAGGATAAACATTAACCGTAATTGAAGAAGGATCTAACTTATAAGTAACAGAATTAATAGAACTCTCATAACTCAAATCAACCTTATGTGTACCTTCCTTCAAATTAGATAAATCAACACTAACTTTACCAGTAGATAATTGTTTAGCAAGATATAAGTCAACAGTTCTACCAATCAAAGTAACATCAGCAGTCTCAGGAATACCCTCAACAACATAAGCTTCTTTATTATAAGTAGCCTCAACTGTCTGATTATGAAGCACTTCAGCAGCACTATCAATTACAGTACTTGCTTGATTATCAACATAAAAGAATAAAAGTAATGCCATAAAAAGTGAAATAAACACCAAAGTATTCTTCTTATTTAACCACTTCTCAAATTTACCAGCATTCTTATCAGTTTTTTCACCTAAGAATAATCCAAACTTAGTAACTGGAGTAACAATAACTCTATCAATAAAATTAAAGATACCTAGAAAAAATTTCTTAATAGCTTTAATAATCTTTTTAAGCCCTTTCATTATTATCTTCCTCCTCTTCTTCAAATTCATCATCGAGTAGAACTTCCTTCTTAGGTTTAAGTTCTTCAATTAAAATCATTCTAGCATCATCTAGAGAAAGATTATAATTTAAATTACCTCCTACAGCAATTGAAATTTTGCCAGTCTCTTCACTAACTACAATAGCAATAGCATCAGATTCTTCACTTATTCCAATCGCAGCTCTATGTCTAGTACCAAGTTTCTTACTAATTTTACTATTAATACTTATTGGAAATACTGCACCTGCCGAAGTAATTTTATTACCTTGAATAATTACTCCACCATCATGAAGAGGATTTCTTGGAAAGAATATTGATATTAAAAGTTCTGAAGAAATATCTGCATATATAGGTTTACTTCTTTCAATATATTCATTCAAACTAATATCTCTCTCTAATACAATTAATGCACCAATTCTACTTTTTCTAAGATAATCAACCGCCGACATAACCTCATATACTAATTTTTCTCTCTCATCCAAAGTAAGTACTTTATGTCTTCCTAGTAATTGCTTTCTACCAATATGCTCAAGAATACTTCTAATTTCTGGTTGAAATATAATAATAAGAGCAAGTGGTCCCCACATAATTACATATTCTAAAAGTAATCCAATCGTAGTAAGATTAAGCGTATCACTAAGAATTTTAACAATCAAAACTACAAATACACCTTTAAACAAAAGTATCATCTTAACATTGTTCTTAATATTTTTAAGAATAAAATAAATAACCATCCAAACAAGCGAAATATCAATAATCGCTCTAAGTATCACTAATACACTATCTAATGTCATAAACATTCCTCCATTCTATTTAACCAAATAAATAGCCCCTTGTATACATAAATAACAAAGAAATATAATACTTCCAAACAAAAGAAATAAATTATATACATAACCAGAATTAGAATTAATCACTCTATCATGCTTTTCAGCATTATCCTCTTTGTTATTAATTTTATCAAAAAAATCTTTCTTAGTCATAATACCATAACATCTATAATCTTTCTTATTCTTCTTACCATCATATAAAACATTAAGTTTATTAACATCATAATAAGATAAAGAAAAACCAAGTTTCTGATACATTTCTTTTCTATCTTCAATCTTACTAGCGGATATATTTATATAAGAAATACCATTATCTTCAATAATTAAAGTAAGTTTCTTATATAATATCTCTATCTCATCTTCAGATAAATTAATATTATTTTGAAATAAATAAATAGTACTATCTATAATACAATATGATATGTGTTCTGTAAGTTTGATATTTTTCTTCTTAGCCATTTCTTACCTCTCACCTATAATAATAATATCACGATATATATAAAAAAGCAAGGAAAAAATCCTCACCTTTTTAGTATTCTAAAATCTCATCTAAATAACCAATAAATACAGTTTGACCATCATTTCTTCCATCTTTACAAGTAACTAAAACAATACATTTAT